>Ga0307508_10000618_pt1 | contig 42696 bp, 53 predicted proteins | sample 9_EM_MG_FD_203089 | JGI IMG/M metagenome (GOLD analysis project Ga0307508, IMG submission 203089) | Populus trichocarpa ectomycorrhiza microbial communities from riparian zone in the Pacific Northwest, United States - 9_EM | ecosystem: Host-associated > Plants > Roots > Unclassified | place... | reverse complement strand
CAGTCTTTGGCAGTCCGTCCAAATCCTATCCCAGGACGGACTAGGGCAGTGGGGACCCTGCCCGGGACGGGACCGTCCTAAAAGACTGCCGGGCCCGGCCGGGCAGGACGGACTATTGCGAGGCCTGCTTCAAGATCCAGCAACTATTCGCAGGTGAGAGATGCAGCCAGGCTATGCAGGACTTCCTCGCCACGACGGATGGGGGACGAGTGCCGGACCCGGATGGGTAAGAGCTCGCTCCGGGAGCGAGAAGAGACCGAGGAGGACGGGGGTAACTAGGGGCTGAGATTGGGGAACGATTGGAATACTGTACTTCCCCACACCGTACTTCATGAGTTAAGGAGAAGAGGAGTAGGGAGGCGATTTCTTTTGTCGCTTCCTTTGTGCTTCCTTTGTCATGTCCTGGGAACGATTTGGAAGGTCGCACGCGGTCGCTAGGTGCGTGTCTGGACGGGCACTGGAGTAAAATAAGGTGCACCAGTCTCCGGCCGTAGTTTTTTTTTTGTTTATTCATTACTCGCATGCGACCACCCTACACATCTCCGCACATTAACAGAGCTCCCCACCTGGAGGAATGGCGACTGATCGCCACCCCGAAGCTACTGCCAGGAGCCTATATAGCGCCGCGTCGACACCACATTGCAGACAGCAGCGCAAAACAAAACAAAAGTAAGCATGGAAGGCGTCATGACCGCTGCCAGCACGCGTCGCAGGGAAGAAGCGGGGGCCGGAAGGTCAAGCCGACAGCCCAATCGCCAGCCGGGCCGTGGTGTGGGGGTGCAAATGTGCGTCGGCGTATGTAGTCTAGTCAGATCTCAGCCCTACGCGGGACACCGATCGGTGGACATGCCACGGGACCACCACAGGGTATAAATTCTAAAAGTGGCATAAAAGGCAAAATCCAAAAGAGCAGGGTAGTTTTTTTACTTTGCTTCTTCGGGTGCAATGAAGCTCGCTGCTTACTCCACCAAACTCCAGTTTTGTTCCGGTTCGCTCGCCCAAGCCATTGTCAGCATGCTTCTCCAGCCGTATCACCCCACTCGTATTTCGTTATTGTCTGCTGAAATTCCACCCGCCCAGTTTCATGCGAACGAGCACTTATCGGAATCCACCAGAGGGATCGCATTCGCCATGTCACCAGCTCCAGGCTCTGTTATAGCCACCAGGTAGCCCACTTCGAACTCACCCAGGATCCCCTCCACACAATAGCGGTATAACCCGTTCTCAGCAAGCTGTTGTCACCTCCGTTCAACCGTTGCAACTCTCTGTGGTAGCTATAACCGGAATGGCGATATCAAACTGGTGGCAGTCGGTGCAGCGAAGGCAAAATGGCTGGAAGTGACCTTATTTAAAGCGCTGAGAGCGCTGCTGGATGTTGAAAGTGCGGAAGATGTTTCGACGCCAACAGCGCCGCGACCCCAGCGGCTGTATAGATATCAGAAGTGCGATGGAACAATGGTGAGGAGGAGGGGGAGAGCACTCCGATGAAGAATAGGCAGCAAACTGGATAGCGCTAGCGGTGATGTCTTTGCGACTCAGTGCCAGTGATCCCTGCACAAGTAGCCCCCCCTTCCTGCGTGGCTAGCCGCTACAGTAGAGAAGAGGAAAAAGCAAACAAGTGCAGCTGATACCATCGAGAGCGAGATGCTACGGCTGTACAACTACTTCGCCAAGGTTTTCTCCCAAGAGGTGATTCTCTATCAAAGGGTAAAGTCGAGTTATGTACCTGTACTGCAGGTATCTGCTGTCGGCACTTTAAAATCACAGTAAGTATATGGAAACTGTTTTGCAGACACAATAGAGGTTGATCTCCAACGGAATCGCTATGCTGCTGTGGCACGTAGGGAAGTACCGCGCCAGTCCGGGTTTTTGGTGTTTTTGGGGGGCTGACGGACCGGGAAAAGTAAGCCTTGAACCGAGCAAAAGGTGAGAATCGCTGTCCCAGCACTATGGCAGGGGAGGCGGTAGCGGCGGCCGTCATCAAGGACAGTAGGACGTACACAGCGCCCCGGGGGCGGCTGGGTGTTACCCGAGGGAGGGCATTCCGCTGCATCTTCCCCTGTGTATTCCCTAATGCTTCACCTCAGCTGTGTGCTTGTTGAGATACGTTGGGTTATCAGCCGTGGTGGTGTTTTTGATTCGGTTCCAGATGTCCCCAGCCATACTCCAGACGACAGGACGGTCTGGTCAGCTTGCTGCTGCTGTCTTCTGGCTGTCTGGCTGGCTGGCGGCTGACATCACGGATGGTCGTCCCGGTTTCGCTGGGTGGAAGCCAACTGGCGTGAAGGAGGTGCAGCCGCAGCCGGCGGGGGGGCGATCACGAGCCTTGATGCAATGCACCTCTCTGACTGGCTGTTTTGTGTCAAGCGCAGGGATCGCTTGTTTCCGCTGCTCGCGGCGCATCGCATCTGGCACTCCAATCGTCAGCACCCCGCCAGCGAACATGCGGCTGCATGCGGAAGAAGCAACTAGCGGTCTCACATGCATATGTCACTGTGCCGGTGGTGCCGGTACCGGATCCAGACTCGGGAGCACCTCTTCAAGGTGTGCCCTGAGTGGAAGGTCCAGTAGATGATCCTGTGGGCGGAGGTTCTGAAGGAGATGGGGAGGTGAAGAGCCGCTGGAAGATCCGGGACCTCCTCGCTGATGAGTGATGTAGCTAGGCAGTACTAGACTTCCTCACCGCCACAGATGTGGGGAGGAGAGTGCTGGCTGAGGGGAATGCAGGGAGCGAGGCGTCGTAATGGGGGCTCCGGAGCGCCGAGAGCGGGAAGGCGAGAGGGAGTCGAAGGCGGAGGAGCTGAGTGCCGAGGTGGGGGGCCGGGAAGTAGCTACCTCTGTTCCTACCCACCCCCTTTTCACGGCATCCGTAGATGAGGACTAGGTGGTGGGCTGCGCTTCCGCTTTGTTTATTCCTTTTGTCTCTCACGCTCGCTCGGACTCTTTCCTTGGTAATTTCCTTGGTGCGCATCTCATCTTTTTGGGACCGGCCTGGGCGGAGGGCAAAGGGGAGCTTGCAACATGCAGCCACCGCGCTGACAGCGGACAGCGGACAGCGGACAGGAAACGGACTGTACATAATCTCGCCATGATCTAGATAGGTCGCATGCGAGTAACGATTAAAACAAAAAAAAACATGCATAAGTCAGCCCAGCCGCATGCGCGCTCACTCATTGCATCTCCGTCGCTGATTGGCCGACGGGGTCGCCGGGGCTAGAGCTGTTGCGGCCGCTCGGCGGTATTTTCGGTGACGGAATTTTTTTCCCGCTTTTTTTTCTTCGCGGTGCTGCCCACTTGCTTGTCGAGAGGAGACGGCTGCAAGGCGGTCTACAGCTGCTGGTTGGATGCCTCTGTTCCCGTGTGACTGGCACCAGCCTTGCGCTCAGTCATCTGTGCGATGGCGGCGAACAAATCACTTCGAGCGAGAGCTCGCTGCGGAACCTGGGTGGCAACTGTCTGTCCTGTCCCGGCTGGACTGGGTGGGACTTGAGGGCATCCGTACACGGGACTGTGCGACGGCGGGGCCGTAGAGTGTGAGCGAGCGAGCGAGCGGAGTGTATTTAGTCACTGCCCTCCGCCGTTCATTCTCCTCTCTCCTCTCTCCTCTCTCCTCATCACCTCCATCTTCCCCCTCATCTTCACCTATCTCTATCCCTACCGTTTACTCTCGCGCAACACCCCCACGGCAACAACAATGTCCGCCGCCGCCGCCTCCGAGATCGTACCGTACCACTACGTCGTGGTCTTCAAGCAGTCAACACCAGCGGACGTGTGCTCCACGCACTGCGAGTGGGCACAGCAGCAGCACCGCGAGCGCGTGTACCCGTCGGACGAGGAGGCGGCCAAGTACGCCGGAGTCAAGCACACGTACCAGCTGCCCGGCGGCTTCGCGGGCTACGCCGGCAGCTTCGACGCGGATCTCGTGCGCCAGCTCGAGGCCACCGATGAGGCGCGGCAATCCCCGTGCGTGCGGCCGAGCGAGGGCTAACGAGCGCAGGTTGACTTCGTCGAGCCGGACTACAAGGTGTATGCGTCGCAGCTCGTGACCGAGCCCGCTGCGTCTTGGGGCCTGGCCCGCATCTCGAGCAAGCCCGCGCTCGTCGAGAGCGCCGCACACCAGTACACGTACGACAGCTCCGCCGGCGAGGGCGTGCGTGTCTACGTCGTCGACACCGGCATCCTGGCCGAGCACGACGTCCGTCCCCGCCTCCCCGCCGCGCGTTGATGGCTGCTGACGGTGCGTAGGACTTCGAAGGCCGTGCCATTTTCGGCCACAATGCCGTCCCTGGCTCCTCCGACACTGACAAGAACGGTGGGTGCCCTGGGACTCTCCGGACGGAACCGCGGACTGACGACGACAGGACACGGAACTCACTGCGCCGGCACCGTCGGCGGAAAGAGGTACGGCGTCGCCAAGAAGTGCCAGATCATCGGCGTCAAGGTCCTCGGTGATAGCGGCACCGGCTCCAACTCCGGCGTCATCGCCGTACGGCTTTCCCTCCCCGCGGATAGCGAGAACGTGCTGACCGGCGGGCGCAGGGACTCAATTGGGCGGCCGAAGACGCGATGTCCAAGGGCGTGCTCACGACCTCCGGTGTGTCCCTTCGTCCTCCCCGTGGGCCTTCAGCTGACGCACTGCAGTCGCCAGTATGTCGCTCGGCAGCAGCTACTCCAGGGCGACGAACCAGGCCGTCGCCAGCATCGTCGGGATGGGCATGACCGTCTGCGTTGCCGCCGGCAACGGCGGGGTGGGTGTCCCCTACCTGCACTGCGCGCCGGCCAGCTGACTCTCTCCCAGAGCGATGCAAAGGACTTCTCCCCCGCGTCCGAGCCGACTGCCATCACCGTCGGCAACACGACGATCAAGGACCGTCTGGCGTCAACCAGCAACTACGGCAAGCGTGCGTGTTCCCGCTGCCGCTTCCCCCGCGCACCCTCACGCTGACACCCTTGACCAGTGGTCGATATCCTAGCGCCAGGCACGGCGATCACGAGCGCATGGATCGACCGCACCGGAGGAAAGAGCACGAACAGCACCAACACGATCTCGGGCACGTCGATGGGTGCGTCTCCTCCCTGCCCTCCTCCCCTCTGATCACGGTTAGCAGCTGACGGGCACAGCGACCCCTCACGTCGCCGGCCTTGCCGCGTACCTGATCAAGCTCGAGGGTCTCGACGGCGCACAGCAGGTAACGGCGCGCATCAAGCAGCTCGCGGGCAGGGACAACATCCAGGAGCTGCAGAGGGACACCGTCAACGCGCTTGCATACAACGGTGCGGCGGAACGTGGTGCGCGCTAGGAGGGGGAGCAGCAGGCGGAGAAGGCGGAGTGTTAAGGATACGATCTAGTTATGGCACGGATTAGGACGGGATCGAATGATAATGAACGAGATTGATGTCTCACTACATGTGATGGTGCTCCCCCGCGACCCGCCGTGATGCTCTGTGAGTTGCGTGCGATCTGACTACGGCGGACCGTGGCGCTCCAAGCTGCTCCTCAGCCATGATCTCCCTCAGCGCGCGGAACCAACACGCTGTTAAAATAGCGCTGTCACACCTACGTATTTCCTATGTCATCCTATGTCATTGTATTTCCTATGACATTGTGGGTTAACTTAGATATGTTGTGGTGGCGGCGCGGCGTGGGTGCTGATGGTGCGGCGTGGAGGAACTGCTGCCGACAGCACGGCGCGGAGGGTGTCATTGCGACAGCGTGACGCAACAGTGGAGGAATAATTGCATCGTCTTTCTCCTTTGCACTGTTATGTCATTCTCTCTCAGACGGCTATATATGTAGCGTTATGCTCTTTGTCTTCAATCAATTGCAAGCTTTCTCTCTCTCTCTCTCTTGTGTAAAATCCCCGCGTCGAATCTTCTAGGTTCCAAACGACCCCACTTCCGCAGTACGCGAGTGACACAGGGAGTCAGGTGTCAGAGTGGGAGCTCCGGGATCGCCGGGAGCGGGAAGAGGAGCGAGAGGCGGGGGTGGAGGAGCTGGGTGCTGCGGGGGAATTGGATGCCAGGGAGGAACTGCCGCTGTTCCTACCCACGCCCCCCTTCATGGCATCGGCTGGGGAGGAGTAGGGGACGGGTCGCGCTTTTCTTTTAGTCTGTCTTTTGTTCTTTCCTTAGTTTACTCTCTCTTGGGACGGGCCTGGGCGGAGGGCAAAGGGGAGCTTGCTACGTGCCGCCACCGCGCGGACTGCGGACAGGAAAACCGGGCAAAATGTACGCCGCCATGAATGATAGGTCGAAAGCGAGTATGATTAAACAAAAAAACAAAACAACATCCGCAGTACGCCCAACTACACACGCAGACCTCGTGCGCGCTCCAGCGGACTACATCGTCTTCCCCCGGCTTCGGGCTGCCGGGCGCCTCGTATCAAGCTCCCAGCCGCAATCCCGGTGCGGGTGGCTTGTGGTGGCCTGGAGGACGCTGCGGGGGCCGCAGTCAAGGCGGGTATGCGATTGCGTATGGCATTGCGCAGTCTTGCGGCGGGGCAGGGCGCGGGGGACGGGGACCAACAGCCAGCCAAGCAGCTGGGGCAATTCCGTCGTTGCGCGGTGGTGGACTCGCTTCGTGGTCACGTGACAGCTCTGTTGAATCGAGTCCGGCTAGACTCCCAGCTCGCGCTGAAAGTGCACCACGCCATCCGGCCGCAGAAGGGGAAGGATGCTATGGCCCAGTTCCGCCGGCGCACAGGGCAGATGGGGCTCGGTTACCACCGGCCAACTGCTGGAAGGTCATCATGACTGCTTTCGTCCCGTCGGTTGCCATGCTCGGGTCAGAGGTTCGGTGAATACGCGACAAGATCCGAGGCACCATCGAACGGGCAATCGAGTTGCAACGGCTGGCCGACCAGGAGGGGCACACGGCCACGGGCTGCTGCCAGACGGCCACCCTGGGAGCGTCGTCAATGGAGTCGCGACTCGGGCCAGCGGCAGCCCAACCAGAGAACAGGTAGCGGCGCTTCGGGCTACGACTGCTCAGCCTCTCGCAGGATGACGAGACGTGGTAAGTAGTAGCTGGAAAATGGCTTGGCGACGCCCTCAGATACTCGGACAGGATGGAGAGCACAGCCGGCATGGCGAAACGGGCAGTCCTGGGTGGCATCAAGTCCATATGGGCTACAAGGAGGAGGGAACGGCGCGGGGTGTGCTGCTCTCACTAGGGCGCTGGAATCCGCCACGACACGACAGACGACCCCCGAGAGGGTCGCAACATTCGCAGATGCCCAGGCCGCCATCAAGCGCATGGCGTCGGAGGAGCCTGGCACCGACCAGATGTGCGCGCTCCAGGCCAGACATTACCACTGAGATCCGGCGGCGCCCTGGGCCAAGCTCGCAGCGGAGGAGGCAAACGCCCGCAGGGTGGAATGGCTAGGAGGCGGAGGCACATGCGATGCCACTCCCCAGATCCCGCGCGCACTTCAGGCGAGAGATTTCCGTGAAGATGTGGGCTGGAGGCTCGGCCTCCACGAAAAAGTACAAGATGCCGAGCAGGCAGAAGCCGGATGGAACCGCTGCGGGTAGCTCTGAGTGGCTCGCCTCGAGGTTCTACCAGCTGCAGACTGGTCGCCGCCTCACCGGGGAGTGCCTGAATTGGACGAAGAGCAGACCCTGCGCTCAGTGCTCGTCGTTCTCCTGCAGGACGCAGACACGGGGCCACCTGTTCAAGGTCTGCCCCGAGTGGAAGGCCCAGCAGAAGATCCTGTGGCAGAGGTGAAGAATGAGACTGGAGAGTGGAATCGGCGGTTCGCAATCTGGGACCTCCTCGAGGACACGAGGTGCTGCCCAGCGGTGTTGGCCTTCCTCGCCACAACGGATGTGGGAAGGCTAGTCCGGGCTGACGAATTCGGGGAGTAAGTAAGGCGTAGGGGTGGTAGCGGAGGGCGGAGTCCGAGGAGCAACCATTGTTCCTCTCCACGCAGGCGCCCTCCTTCATGGCTTGCGCAGAGGAGGAGTAGTCAGGGTGACGGGCCTAGATTTCCTTTGTTTTTTCTTGTTTTCTTTTGTCTCTTCCCTTGGGGCACGTCATATCTACATGTTTTGGGACAGTGCAAAGGGGAACTTGCAACACGCCGCCTGCGTGTCAGCTAGAGTGCTGTGTAGGGACTAACGCCACTGCTCTAGATGTATCTATGGGTGGCACGGCAATGCTCTGACTAAGCATACAGCAGGACACACAACAACAGACAGTGACCCGCCATGATCTAAGAAGGTCGTCGCCAAGCCTCCCGCGAGCACAGCCGCAAGGATAAGCCTTAATCACACCAGCAGCAGATATCTCCGCACAACCGCGATTCCGATCAATGAGGAAGAATCCGCCAACTGCTGCGAAAAGGCTCCCACGTCGCACACGACTCCCACTCTGCTATTCGTGGTGTTTGTCTTGAGGGTTCTATTGCGGTCGTCTGTCTGGAGTCTTGGCGTGTGCCAAGTGCGAACTTCAGTAGAAAGTTAGGTTAGCGGCGGCCAACGTCGCGATCGCCACACGACACACACTCACTCCTCCCACTCACCTCCCACACACCCACCGCGCTCCTCCGCAAACACCGCCTCCACCTGCAATCGCCCGCGACACTCTCCGCCGCATCCGCCGCCATCATCGCGAAGCGCACTCGCTCCGCCCACCCCCGCCAGGAGCAGCAACCATGCGCCTCGGCTCCCCCTTTTCGCTGCTGCTGGCCGTGCTCGCGGGCTCGGGACTGCTGTCGACGGTGCGCGCCACCGCCGCCGGTGCTCCTGTCGCTGCCGCCGCTGCCGCCGTCGATGCTGCTGACGCGCTACCGGAGGTGCTGGAGCTGACCGCGAAGGACTTTCACGAGAAGACGAAGAAGGGCTACTGGTGAGTGCCCCTCATCCGCGGGAGGACGGCGTGGGCTGATGAGCCGCAGGTTCATCAAACACTACTCGCCGACGTGCGGGCACTGCAAAGCCGCCGCGCCGATATGGAAGCAGGTCGCAAACCACTACATCACGCTCGACGTCGCGGGCAGCTCCGGCTCGTCGTTCCGCGAGCTGTACGGCTTCGAGTTCGCCAGTCTCAACTGCCTCGCGTACGGCGACCTCTGCGGTTCCGAGCTCCAGATCAAGGCCTACCCGACTTTCGCGGTCTACAAGGACGGCGCGAAGGTCGACGTGTACACGGCGCCGACGAACGACTACGAGAACCTGTCCAAGATGGTCGACAAGTGGCTCGCCGTCATCACGAAGGATAAGATCGCGGCGACGACGACGATGGCGGCGGCGAGACCCCCGGCCGCGCCGAACCCGAGGGGCGAGTCGCTGCCGCTCGACGCCGAGGCGTTCACGAAGCTGATCACGACGACGCGCGACGCCTGGCTCGTCAAGTTCTACGCGCCGTGGTGCGGCCACTGCCAGGCCATGGCGCCCGCCTGGGCCGAGCTGGGCCGAGAGATGAAGGGGCTGCTGAACATTGGCGAGGTCAATTGCGAGATCGACAAGCGGCTGTGCAAGGACCTGCGGCTGCGCGGGTACCCGACGATCCTGTACTTCCAGAACGGCGAACGCGTCGAGTACGACGGCCTGCGCGGGTTTGGCGACCTCGTCACGTTCGCGCGCCAGGCCGTCGACTCGGCGGTCAAAGAGATCGACGACGTCCGCTTCAAGGAGCTCGAGAAGGCCGGCAGCGTCGAGGTCGCGTTCGTCTACTTCTACGACCACGCCGCCGTCTCGGAGGACTTTGAGGCCCTCGACCGGCTCACTCTCAACCTGATCGGCCACGCGCCGCTGTACCGGACCCGCGACGACGACATGGCCAAGCGCTTCCGCGTGTACACGCGGCCCAAGTTCATGGTCGTCCGCGACGGCCGGCCGTCGTACTACAATGCGCTGGCGCCGCACGACCTGCGCGACTACGGCCGTGTGCTCGCGTGGATGAAGTCGGTGTGGCTGCCGATGGTGCCCGAGCTGACGGCAGCGAACTCGCACGAGATCATGAACCGTAAGATTGTCGTGCTCGGCATCCTCTCGCGCGATCGCACCGACGAGTTCGCGCTCGCGCGCAAGGAGCTCAAGGAGGCCGCCGTCGAGTTCATGCAGCAGCGCCAGGAGGAGGAGCACTCGGAGCGCAAGCGCCTGCGCGACCAGAAGCAGCTGCGGCTGGAAGAGGCCGAGGACCGCAATGACGACCGCGGCATCCGCGCGGCCAAGGGCACGCGCATCAGCACGACCGAGCGCCAGGAGGTTGGCTTTGCGTGGGTCGACGGCGTGTTCTGGGAGCGCTGGGTGCGCAGCACGTACGGCGTCAACGTCAACGCGGACGGCGCGCGCATCATCATCAACGACGAGGACGTGGGTTGGCCCTCACTCCCTTTGCTCTTTGCTCTTTGCTCTCTCTTTGCTCTCGCTCTCTCTCTCGCTCTCCCTCTCCCCCCTGCTGATCCAGTGCTGACGCGGACCGACAGCGGAAACAATACTGGGATCTGACGGTCAACGGCGAGCCCATCAACACGTCGCGCAGCCGCATCCTGGACACGCTGCGCGACGTGCTGAGCAAGTCGCCGAGCATCCGCAGCAAGAGCACGACGACGCGGCTCAACCGCGTGTACTTCCTCGCGAAGGCGGGCGCGCACGGCCACCCGTGGCTGTCGGTGGCGCTGCTGGTCGCCGTGCTGCTCGTGCTCGCGCTCGTCGGCCGCGGCCGGATGAAGCGCAAGGCGGGCGGCTTCTTCAGGCTCGACGGCAAGGAGGGCCTCCTCGGCGGGCAGGCGCAGGGCAAGGTCGATTGAGCGGATTGACGGACGGAGTCGTGGCGCGAGGAGGGGGGGGGTTGGTTTTCTTTTTTTTTTTTTTTTCGTTTGCTCGTGGGAGAACAGGTGGATACATGTGTAGAATGCGGCCTCTACTTAACTACGGCCCTTTTTTTTATTTTTATTCTTTTTTTTCTGCCAAAATGACTGTTGCTACTCTTACGAAGCTGCATTGCTTGCGATTGCTGTTGCTGTTGCTGTTGCTGTTGCCATCATTTATTTTTTTGGAGCGTGCGAATGGCGGCTCTTTGCGTGTATTCTTAGGTGTGCATTACGGAAAATCGGTCATTTTTTTTTCTCATCTCCGCTTCCAGTCGCGGTGAGATCGGGGATCGGCGCAGCTAGGCGAGTGCTGACGTGAAGAGACAAAAGTGGCCTGACCGTCTCTGGTCGACTCAACGGTAACTACACAAGGTAGATTTTTGTTTATTCATACTCGCGTGCGACCTCTATAGATCATGGCGGCGTACGTGTTCTCCAGGTTTCCCGTCCGCAGTCCGCGCGAGGCGGCTCCTTGCAAGCTCCCCTTTGCCCTCTCCGCCCAGGCCTGTCCCAAGAAAGAATAGATACGCACCAAAGAAAGAAACAAAGAGAAAACAAAAGGAAGGCGTGACCGTCCCCTACTCCTCTCGAGCCGATGCCATGAACGGGGGGGGGGGGGGTTTGGAAGGAACAGCGGGGGTTCCTCCCCAGCGCCCGCCTCGTCCTCAGCACCTAGCGCCTCCGCCTCCGCCCTCCTTTCCTGCTCCTGCTCCGTCTCTCCCGGAGCTCCCACTCTGACGCCTCACTCCCTGCGTCTTCTTCCACGGCCGGCACTATTTTCCCCACATCTGTAGAAGTGAGGAAATCCAGCACCGCCCGACTGCACCTCTCATCGGCGAACAGATCCCGGATCCTGCACTGGCTCTTCCCCCGCCCTGTCTCCTTCCTCACCTCCGCCCAGAGGATCTTCTGCTCCCGCTTCCGCTTCGGACACCCCTTGAAGAGGTGCTCCCTTGTCTGCGAGGGCGCCTGGCACCACCAGCACTGGGGGTCGGGGCGTTTCTTGGCCCAGTGCAGATATTGTCCGGTGCGGCACTGCCCCGCCTTCAGCTGGTATGTAGAACCGCGAGGCGAGCCTCTTGGTGCTCCCAGCAACCGTGGCATCCGGTCTGTGGGTTTCCGGGAGCCTATACTTCTGCTTGGAAGTCCTGCCTCCTGCCCACCGGTTACGCAGGGTAGAGTACATACGGTACATACGAGTTCAGCGCTGCGAATGGCGTCTGCACGGGAGCACAAAGACCGGCACGAATGCCGCAGGAAAAAGGAAAGGGCATGTCGCCAAACGACCGAATGACTGCAGTCCGCGTCAAAGATCGCCGTCAGCCAGCAAACCAGCAACGGTCTTCTTGGAAGGGATGCCGACGCAGAGCATCGACTTTCCGTCCCTGTAGTTCGTACCCCCCAATCGCCGAGGCCCGAGGCGAAAAACAGCTCGGATCTTCCATGTGCTGACAAGATCAGGCAGCGATGGCGGCTCCGAGCACGTGAAGGCGGCTGGCGGTGGTTCGGCTTACCTAATTTATGGACTCCCTCAACGGACAAAGACATCATCATGCAAAACGTGGTATCCGTAGCGACAATCGATTCCTTCGGAACGGCACCGACTCCCAACCCGGTGTCGCCGGAGCCGGGAGCACTTTTAAGCTGGAATTGGAACGGAATTGACCACGGGAACCGCAGCGGTGATGCCGATGATAATCGGTTATCGCGTGCGACCTCATCGGACCAGGCAATATTCATGTGGCACCGTCAGCACGCGTCGCCTCCTCCTCTATTGACTAAGGATGGCACGACACAAGAATTAGCCGAAGGAAAGACGAAGGAAAGACAAAAGAGAAACGTCTTGCTACCCTGGGAACAGTCATGATCACCAAGCGGCTCATCGCGAAGAGTCTTTGTCGCGTCGCATCCTTTGACTCACCTGACGTGGGTCTCACAGCGCCCAGGCCCGAACCGGCACCACCGTGGATCGACCGCGGCGGTGCGCGGCTGCAGGGCTTGGGCTGCAGCGGGATCTGCAGCAGCTCGGGGGGCTGTGTCCACTAATTGAGCGGCGAGAATGGGCGGGCGGACACAGCTGAGGCCCCACTCCAGCTGATATTCAGGCCCGCGCTGGCTGCGTATGACTCAGGTATCGGCTAGCAAGGTACGTAGAGTGCTCGGCGTGCGAATCTCTGCTATCTCTCTATCTACTCTACACATGCCCCGCATGCTGATTCGCGTGCAGTGGCTGTGCGAAGGAACGGACGGCTGCAGCAATAGCGACGACCTGCTGCGGTACGTATGACTCTTGGGCGGACGGACGCGCTGCGGGGACAGCGGAGCGTGGCGCGCGACAACGCGTCGGCCGCCCGCCGGACGTGACTCACGCGGCGGCTGCCTAGACACCAGCGCGGGCATAAAGAGTCCGTCCGCGCCGCTCGATCCGACGGACCACCAACCAGCTCGCTCCCTCCCCATCTCTCCTCCTCCCTCCACACTCGCCATCTTCGATCCGACACCATGACGACCGCCGACGCCGCTACCACCCCTGCCGCCGCCGCGGTTCCGCTGTCCGAGGACGTCGGCAGCAAGTTCCTGGCCGCGTTCGCGACGTCGCTGGCCGCGAAAGTGACCGAGACGCTGGCGGAGCAGTACGCAGCGGCGAAGGCGGCTGAGGAGAAGGCGGCCAAGGACGCCGCCGCCGAGGAGGAAGAAGACGCCAAGGCCGCCGCCGAAGCCGCGAAGGAGAAGGAGAAGTCCAAGGGGGAGAAGGCGGCCAAGCACGTCCGCACCGAGGATATGAACACTGAGCTGTACAAGATCGATGCGGTTTGTTGCCCCCGCCCCCCCTTTGTGGAAGTGGCAGCGCTGATACAGGCGCACAGATCCGCGACGCCGATTCCGGCGACCGCAAGTTCGTGCCCTGGGACGACTCCCGCACCCGCAACCCCGACGACGACAACGTGCCCGACGAGCACAGCAAGTGGGTCCTCGTCCTGCGCCGGGTGTTCGGCTACGAGAACGAGCTGCGCAAGACCAAGCTCGACGTCAAGTCGCCGCTGATCAAGGACGCCATCAAGGAGGGATGTCCGCCCGAGCGCGCGGCCATGGAGAGCGAGAAGGCGTCAACGCTGTGGCCGAACGACGAGCTCTTCCGTCACGTGAGTCTACGCCTGCCATCCTGCCATATCCCCCCGCCTTCCCGACCGCTAGTCGGAGACTGATGCGGAGCAGAGGGAGCACATCCGCGCCGCGGCCGAGAAGCAGGGCGAGCTCGCGGTTAAGCACGTTGCCGTGCTGCTGCAGCTGATCGAGAAGGAGTACGCGAACCGGATCCACGACATCAAGTACATGTTCCCGAAGGCGACGACGACGTACGAGATCCTGCGCGAGGCGTTCTGGCCCGGCGAGGCCATCGTCGACACGTGCTCGGGGCTCAGCCGCGCGTACCGGATCAAGACCGTCGAATACGTCGAGAGCTGCTGGAACGACGAGTACTATCTCAACGTCGAGGCTGAGTACATCGCCCACGACGGCGACAACTACGGCACCGTCGTAGACTACTTCCGCGTCAACCGCTTCAAGGGCGTGAAGTACTTCACCGACCTGGCCGTATTCCCGCTCAAGTACCACCCCGACGAGGCCGCCATCCGCAAGAACCTCGTCGAGCGCGGCCGCAAGTTCGTCTCACTCCAGGGCCAGAACTACAAGTTTCACAAGGGCGTCACGAAGACGATCGCATACTGTCCCCGCCGCGTCAGCGTAGTCTCCCCCTGTTCCCCTTCCCTCCCCTCACAATGCTGACCCCGATGTAGGTCGAATCACGCGTGATGGTCGACACCGAGACCTACAACCGCCTCAACAGCGACTTCGCCGTCAGCGTGACGTCGATCGCGTCGGAGCTGGTCGACGGCGAGCTGACAGAGGAGCACCTGGTGCTGTGCACGTCGGTAATCCCGATCTTCTCGTTCCAGGACAAGCAGTTCTACACCGCGTCGGTGTGCAACATCTCGGACGTCGTGTTCAACGACCGCGTGTTCGACCAGCTGGTGCTGCCGGCAGCGCAGAAGGAGCTGGTGCGAGTGCTGGTCGAGAACCACTCGAAGGGCGCCGAGTTCGACGACTTTGTCGAGGGCAAGGGCAAGGGCCTCGTGTCGGTGCTGCACGGCCCGCCTGGTGTCGGCAAGACGATGACGGCCGAGGCCGTGGCCGAGTTCACGCGGCGGCCGCTGTACATCGTCACGTCGGGCGAGCTGGGCGCGTCGCCGGGCGCGATGGAGACGGAGCTGCAGCGGGTGCTCGACCTGGCGAAGACGTTCCGCGCGGTGCTGCTGCTGGACGAGGCGGACGTGCTGCTCGAGCAGCGGTCGACGCACGACCTGGTGCGCAACGCGCTGGTGTCCATCTTCCTGCGCCAGCTCGAGTACTACCAGGGGATCCTGTTCCTGACGACGAACCGCGTCGCGACCTTCGACGAGGCCTTCCACAGCCGCATCCACATCTCGCTGCACTACCGCAGCCTCACGCCGGCCGCGCGCGAGACCGTCTGGCGCAACTTTGGCGCCACCATGGACGTCGCCCTCGCCGACGCCGACTACTGCGCCCTCGCTGAGAACCCGCTCAACGGCCGCCAGATCAAGAACGTGTTCCGCACCGCCCAGGCGCTCGCCGCCGACAAGGGCGAGCGCATCGACATGACCCACATGAACACCGTGCTCGAGGTCATGAAGGGCTTCGACCTCGCCCAGATGAAGGCCAACTGTGGCACGAACGGCATGGAGAAGTAGGGCCATGTACAAGAGGGGGCTGGGAGCGTGGTGGGCGAATATGTAACATAATGATTTCACGATTCAGGTAGTCGGTTCGCAATGATGGGTGCGCTGTCGTATCGTTAGGAACAGCCAACTAGAGTTCAACTTATATCACGCAAAATCATATTGTTCAACTAATTCGTTCCGGCTGCCCACAATAACATAACGCCGCCATCATTCATCTGGTTGTTTTTTTTTGTTTAATCATACTCGCATTCGACCTATATAGATCATGGCGGCGTACATTTTGCCCGGTTTTCCTGTCCGCAGTCCGCGCAGTGGCGGCTCGTTGCAAGCTCCCCTTTGCCCTCCGCCCAGGCCTGTCCCAAGAAAAGAAATAAACGCGGCCAAGGAACTTGACAAAGGGAAAGAAATAAAGGAAAGCGCACCCCGTCCCCCTACTCCTCGCCTGCCGATGCCATGAAGGAGGGCGTGGATAAGAACAGCGGTAGTTCCTCTCCGGCGCATCATTCATCTGGTGTGCGTTATACGAGAACGTCAAATTTCGTCATCTGCTCTCGGAACTGAATCCTCTTGTAGACGGAAGAACGTGAAAGAAATCTCTGAATTCTCGAGCAGCATAGGATAAGTTGGTTGCAACTAACGCTATATCAACAAAAGGAAGGAAAACTACTGCGAGGAGGGCGGGGCGGTGACGGTAGCCAGAAATCGAGCCAACGCTTCGTGTCCGTTCTCCGCCGCAATGTGTAGCGGCGTCCGCCGGTCGCTGCTGGTGGCCGAGACGTCAGCTCCTCGATTCAGGAGTAGCCGGGCCAGCTCCCGCTGTCCGTTCTCCGCCGCGATGTGTAGCGGCGTCCGCCCATCGCTGCTGCTGGCCGACACGTCCGCTCCTAGAACGAGGAGTAGCTGTGCCAGCGCTTCGTGTCCGTTCTCCGCCACGATGTGTAGCGGCGTCCACCCGTCGCTGCTGGTGGCCGAGACGTCAGCTCCTAGAACCAGAAGTAGCTGTGCCAGCGCCTCGTGTCCGTTCTCCGCCGCGATGTGTAGCGGTGTCCACCAGTCGCTGCTGGTGGCCGAGACGTCAGCTCCTCGATTCAGGAGTAGCTGTGCCAGCTCCTCGTGTCCGTTCTCCGCCGCGATGTGCAGCGGCGTCCGCCCGTCGCTAATGGTGGCCGAGACGTCAGCTCCTCGATCCACGAGCAGCCAGGCCAACTCTACGGATCCGTTCTCCGCCGCGATGCGCAGCGGCGTCTGCCCGTCGCTGCTGGCGGCCAAGACGTCAGCTCCTCGATCCAGGAGTAGCTGTGCCAGCACCTCTTGTCCGTTCTCCGCCGCGATGCGCAGCGGCATCCACCCGTCGCTGATGGTGGCTAAGACGTCAGCTCGGTGATACACGAGTAGCCGCGCTAGCCCTTCGTGTCCGTTCTCTGCCGCGATGTTTAGCGGTGTCCGCCCGTCGCTGCTGGTGGCCGAGACGTCAGCTCCTAGAACCAGGAGTAGCTGTGCCAGCGCCTCGTGTCCGTTCTCCGCCGTGATGTGCAGCAGGGTCCACCCATCGCTGCTGGTGGCTAAGACGTCAGCTCCTCGATCCAGGAGTAGCCGGGCCAGCGCCTCGTGTCCTTTCTCCGTCGCGATGTGTAGCGGCGTCCGCCCGTCGCTGCTGGTGGCCAAGACGTCAGCTCCTCCATCTAGGAGAAGCTGTGCCAGCCATACGTGTCCTTTCTCCGCCGCGATGTGTAGCGGCGTCCGCCCGTCGCTGTTGATGGCCGAGACGTCAGCTCCTTGATTTACGAGGAACCGGGACTGCCTTTTGTCTCCCTTCTCCACCGCGATGTGTAGCGGCGTCCGCCCGTCGCTGCTGGTGGCCGAGACGTCAGCTCCTCCATCTAGGAGAAGCTGTGCCAGCCATACATGTCCTATCTCCGCCGCGATGTGTAGCGGCGTCCGCCCGTCGCTGCTGGTGGCCAAGACGTCAGCTCCTCCATTTAGGAGAAGCTGTGCCAGCCATACGTATCCTTTCTCCGCCGCGATGTGTAGCGGCGTCCGCCCGTCGCTGCTGGTGGCCGAGACGTCAGCTCCTCCATCTAGGAGAAGCTGTGCCAGCCATACGTATCCTTTCTCCGCCGCGATGTGTAGCGGCGTCCACCCGTCGCTGCTGGTGGCCGAGACGTCAGCTCCTCGATTCAGGAGTAGCCGGGCCAGCTCCCTCTGTCCATTCTCCGCCGCGATGTGTAGCGGCGTCCGCCCGTCGCTGCTGGTGGCCGAGACGTCCGTTCCTAGAACGAGGAGTAGCTGTGCCAGCGCCTCGTGTCCGTTCTCCGCCGCGATGTGTAGCGGAGTCCGCCCGTCGCTGCTGGTGGCCGAAAGGTCAGCTCCTCCATTCAAGAGTAGGTTGGCCAGCCATTGGTGTCCTTTCTCCGCCGCGATGTGTAGCGGCGTCCACCCGTCGCTGCTGGTGACCGAGACGTCAGCTCCTCGATCCAGGAGTAGCTGTGCCAACGCCTTGCGTCCGTTCTCCGCCGCGATGTGTAGCGGCGTCGGCCCGTCGCTGCTGGTGGCCGAGACGTCAGCTCCTCGATCCAGGAGTAGCTGTGCCAACGCCTTGCGTCCGTTCTCCGCCGCGATGTGTAGCGGCATCCGCCCGTCGCTGCTGGTGGCCGAGACGTCAGCTCCTCGATCCAGGAGTAGCTGTGCCAGCCATTCGTCTCCCTTCTCCACCGTGATGTGTAGCGGCGTCCGCCCGTCGCTGCTGGTGGCCGAGACGTCAGCTCCTCGATCCAGAAGTAGCTGTGCCAGCCATAGGTGTCCTTTCTCCACTGCGATGTGTAGCGACGTCAGCCCGTCGCTGTTGGTCGCCGAGGCGTTAGCTCCTCTATTCAGGAGCAGCCGGGCCAACCGTTGGTCTCCCTTCTCCGCCGCGATGTGTAGTGGCGTTCGCCCGTCGCTGCTGGTGGCCGAGACGTCAGCTCCTCGATCCAGAAGCAGCCGCGCCGCCGCTTCGTGCCCGTTCTGCACCACGAGGTGCAGCCGCGTCCACCCGTCGCTGTTGACCACTGAGAGGTCAGCGCCTCGATCCAGGAGCAGGCGGGCCAGCGCCTCGTGCCCGCTCTGCGCCGCGATGTGTAGCGGCGTCCGCCTGTCGCTGCTGGTGGCCCAGACGTCAGCTCCTCGATCCACGAGTAGCTGTGCCAGCGCCTCGCGTCCGTTCTCCGCCGCGATGAGTAGCGGCGTCCGCCCGTCGCTGCTGGTGGCCGAGATGTCAGCTCCTCGATCCACGAGTAGCCGCGACAGCCCTTCGTCTCCCTTTTCCACTGCGATGTGTAGCGGTGTCCGCCCGTCGTTGCTGGTGGCCGAGATGTCAGCTCCTTGATCTACGAGTAGCCGCGACAGCCCTTCGTCTCCCTTCTCCACCGCGATATGTAGCGGCGTCCGCCCGTCGCTGCTGGTGGCCGAGATGTCAGCTCCTCGATCCACGAGTAGCTGTGCCAGCGCCTCGCGTCCGTTCTCCGCCGCGATGAGTAGCGGCGTCCGCCCGTCGCTGCTGGTGGCCGAGATGTCAGCTCCTCGATCCACGAGTAGCCGCGACAGCCCTTCGTCTCCCTTTTCCACTGCGATGTGTAGCGGTGTCCGCCCGTCGCTGCTAGTGGCCAAGACGTCTGCGCCTCGATCCAGGAGCAGCCGCGCCACCGCTTCGTGCCCGTTTCCCGTCGCGACGTGCAGCGGCGTCGCTGCGTAACGGTTGGCTGCAGAGACGTCAGCGTCTCGATCCATGAGCAGTTGGGCCAGCGCCTTGTGCCCGTTCAGCGCCGCGATGTGCAGCGGCAACATTCCGTAGCGGTTGGCTGCAGAGACGTCAGCTCCTAGATTTAGGAGTAGCCGCGCCACTGTTTCGTGTCCGTTTTCTGTCGTGACGTGCAGCGGCGTCGTTCCGCAGCCGTTGGCTGCAGAGGCGTCAGCTCCTCGATCCACGAGCAGTTGGGTCAGCGCCTCGTGCCCGTTCTCCGCCGCGACGTACAGCGGCGTCGACCCGTCGCAGTTGACCACCGAGAGGATCGCGCCCCGATCCAGGAGCAGGCGGGCCGGTGCCTCGTGCCCGTTCTCCGCCGCGGCGTGCAGCGGTGTCGACTCGTCGCTGTTGACCACCGTGAGGTCAGCGCCTCGATCCAGGAGCAGGCGGGCCAGCGCCTCGTGCCCGTTCTCTGCTGCGACATGCAGTGGTGTCGACCCGTTGCTGTTGACCACCGTGAGGTCAGCACCTCGATCCAGCAGCAGCCGCGCCACAGCTTCGTGCCCGTTTTCCGTCGCGACTTCCAGCGGCGTGTCTTCGTACTCGTTGGCCGCTAAGACGCTAGCGCCCGCGTTAAGCAGATGCTGAGCTATATCTAGATCTCCAAACCTAGACGCGCAGGATAGCAACCGGTGTACACGGCCACTTGGTACCGACTCCGAAATGAATGTCGTGGAGAAATTCAATTTTATACAGTCCATCGATCCCAATTGGGATTTGGATATGCTGGCAAGCATCCGCCCTAATCCAAACACGCAGACTGTGGAAAGACGATCCCTCCCCTGTTTTTGCAGAACCTCTGACCTGAGCCAAAAAGCGTCTTCAGGATACTGGATTTGAATACGCTGGCAATGATACTCGATCCAGCGCCGGAATGTAGCTTCTGATACGAAAGCTTCCCAAAGGGCAGCCAAGATTTGACAGCTGCCATTGCAACGATTCAAGTGCCACGGCCAAAATACTGCCGAGTAAAGTAAGAGGTGGCGATTCTGGTAACATCCTTCTCGTGTTGTAATGGTTGTGTCATAATCCGTCCAAGACCTGGAAGAGCAAACCAGTGAAAGGCAGATTTTCGAGATTTCCGTATGAGAGTCAACCTCGAGTTGCTGGGTCTCCAAGTATTCTTCGACCGAAAGGTGGGCAAAACGGAAAACGTCTAGGCGTTCGTCCAAAATGAGGAAGTTTTGGCAAACTTTCAACAAATCAATCGCCATTAGAGCCGGAGATTTGCGGGAAAATGCCCCCGAGTTGTCGACTTCGACCATGACTGCATCAAGCAACGTTTCCGATCGCAGCGGTTCGTAAGAGCACTTGACCCATCGGAAGGCGCTTAGTGCTAGCTGAGAAGCGCTGCCTCTCTGCTTCCGAATACGGTTGTATATTTCGTCGTACGCGTCTGTCAAGGTTTCCGGGAGGACCTTTAGATTTTTCTTTACGTCGTCTGGAATGACCATGTCGCAGATCAAGGTGATCTGAAGCGCGGCAAGTTGAAACCTTCATCCAGGCGTTAGCGTTGACACGTATCTATCAAGAGTTCAGGTGAGCTTACATTCCCTTGGATCGTGCACAAAGGACTTGGCATATTTCTCCTTTGAGAGCGTTTGGCACATTGCCGTGGAGTAGCTGCTTCCGTACTATCGCACCCTGCACCTTCTCTTCCACAAACCGGTTGATGTCATTGACGTTGTCATCAGGTTCCAACTCAATCCTGGGAAACATCACGAACTGCAATAGGATATCTGGGTCCATTCGAGTGGTCGCAAAAACCTTGACCAGAGCCCCTGATCTTTCCACCACGCGCTTGAGTGACTCCATTAATCCGAAGCGCAACTTGTGATCAACTTCGTCAAGGGCGTCAATGCAAATTGTCGTCTGAGGATATATAGCCAAGAGTTGAACAAGGAGATCCTGGCATTCTTTAAGGGTCAACCGCGATGAGAGTTGCCCATGGATCTCCCGGTCATTGTAAACATCTAAGACCGGCGTCAGGAGTTCGTCCTTGGATGGAGTCTGCGCAAGCTGCTGAATAAGAGTGCGCAGAATGCTCTCGGGATCTCGGCGACTTTCCTCGGCTCGATTGCAGTAGAAGTACGCCAAATTGGATTCGGCTGTTGGATTGGAAAGGAACCAGTCAATGACCTGCGATGCAATGTACGTTTTTCCGGCTCCAGCTAGACAAACTGATCAGAAGATGGCTCCTTCCGGTTGAAGATTCCGTTGACTTACGGATTCCCCGCAACAGCAGCAGCAACGAGCTGGTTGATGCTCTCCAGGTGCGGTACTTCTCCTTCTCCATTATCCACTCTCCTGTGCCTGCTAGCCGGTCTTCACTGATACGCTTGTGGTGATTTGTGTACGGGACCGCGGATATCCATTCCAGGATCTCGCTTCTCTCTATCTACAGTGTCAGTCAGGGTGCAAGTTTCCGATGGAGGTGTCGCTTACTCTTGAATCTACCACCAAGGTCTCGTTAGCCAACCGTAAGATCCTTTCGAATCGCTCTTTGCTGGATATCAGTTACTTACCCGCCAGCGACAACGGTGATTGCACCATGAAAAACATTTCCTCGAAACTCGACATGCGTGGAATCCTGGTACTTCTGTTGGTTCTCTTTGCTCTTACCAGAACCCATGTCGGACTGGTGGAAGTGTTGGACTGATCGTTGTGTGGTGTGTGGTCGCGGTTTGCCACTGGGTTGATGAAGCGGAGTTGGGTGGTGACTGGTGAAGTGCAAATCGCCGTGTCGGCGAGTGGTGAGAGTTTTCTCGGGTTCTGACGAGATATTCGTCCGACCAAAAGAAGCTTAGAGTATATGCAGTTGTAGTTCACTCTGCGGTGTGGCGATATTATTGTTGCAAACGGTGTTTTCTCAGATACTGTTGAGTTCTCGTGCCAGCGTGCGGCCATGGAGGGCATAAATAGCTATCCCCAACAACCCCGCTATCACTGCACTGAAGTCTCGTCGCCCCCACTTCGACCACTGCCGAAACACGTCGACATGCGATCTGCAGAAGCAGGGAAATTTCTAGTCGTTCCGTTTCTTTATTGGTTGGTAGATAGAAGCAGTGTGTGCACGTGCAGCAAGCCTTCAGCTGAGGCTGTAAGCACCCCACCAATAGAGATGTTAATCGAAAAAGAGATGGTCCTTTAAGTGAAATCAAGTGGGCATCCCTCGCTCCGCGAGCGGGTTTCCGTGTTTTGGATAATTGAGCGCAATGGTGTGGTTAGTACTGATGGTACTAAATTAGATCAAAGAGTGTGTGCTGTATTCTCTATGGAGTCTTAAGCTGCTCGCTCGCCACTATTACTGCCGTGCTTGGCGCCCAGAGCGCGCTAGTCGCTGACTCCCAGTACCCGCCCTCCAGCACGGATCTTGTTTTTGTTCATCAATTTTCGCATATCTTGATCATGGCGGTATATATGTAGCCCGTTTCCTGTTAGTAGTCCGCGCGTGGCGGCTTGTTGCAAGCTCCCCTTTGCCCTCCGCCCGGCCTGTCCCGAGAAAGATAGAGCGCGCCAAAGAAAGTACTGAAGGACCTAGTTATGCCAGGCCCGATGTAGATGAAGACACTAAAGTAGATGGGATCAAGAAAGAAATGGGCGGGTGTTGACGCTACCCTCTGATTGGCGGATTCTGTCGTGCTAGGATGATGTACTAGTACAGGATTCGGAACCAACCCCGCTCCGCAACTCGCTAAGTACACAGAATTCGATGAATAATCCCCACAATGCAATGAAGCAACAGAACCTAATTAAATCCTCCCACAGTACAAAACAAAAGTGCAATTAAATAGGCGACATCCTACTCCGCTTCCCATTCACCCCGCTCCAGGAGTTCCCACTCTGATGCCTCGCTCCGGGCGTCCTCCTCAGCCGGGCATCGTGACCAGCCTCCCGACAACCGTGATGGAGAGGAAGCCAAGATCGCCTGACTGCATCGCTCATTAGCGAAGAGATCCCGGATCGTGAACCAGTCCTTGCCTCTCTCCGTCTCCAGCCGCATCTCTGCCCACAGGTGTTTCTGCTGGCGTTTCTAGTGTGGGCAGCACTTGAAGAGGTGCTCCCGTGTATGGGTCCTATGCGCGCACCGCCGGCGCTTGGCGGTTTGCTACTTCTTCGCCCACATAAGGTATTGGCCAGTAAGGCAGTGAACCCTCTTAAACTGGTGGGACCTCACAGCGAGTCGCTTGTGGGCGGTTGCTGGGTTAGAATCAGGCGTCTGACGTTGTTCCCGGGGTCGACCGTGGCAGTATTTCTTCCCGGTAACCTTAGACTCCGCCCAAACCTTGGATTCCTACCACTTGACCTCTATGATCGAGCGCTTCAAGTGTGCCAGTGACCTGGAGGGTTGCCGGCCTTGCCCCGGCTTGTCGCCATACTGCCCAGGTCGAAGATGTTCCACGTTGTGTCTGGCACATCTGCTACCATCTTTGCCCATTCACCTGCCTTCACATTCCCTGGCGCCCCCTTGTGAACTGGACACCAGCGGAGTTCGGTTGTAACCTCGGGCCTTCTTTTGCGGATGGTTGCGATGCGCACCCTGCCTCAGTCGCGCGCCTCTGTCCAAGGCCGGGCTCATCCAAGCCCATCCTTCGGATGGCTGTTTGAGCATCAGTGGAGATGCTAATGGGCTTATGAGCGAGGGGCCGGAGTGCCGCGGCTTCCAGTCTGGCAATGGCTGCACACTCGACTTCATGGGCTTCCTGTTGGAAACCTGTCAGAATAATGGGCGTCCAGAGATGACGGTCCGGAGACGACACGTCCGGAGATGGAAGCTGCCTGAGTCACCGAGCACCGGCTCGGGAGACAGTCTTCCGTCCTTCCCCCCTGGCGAGTCCCTCATGCTCGTTTTATATGAAGAGAATGTTCCTCCTTCGACGTAGTATCAATCAATAAATTCACTATCTTCGTCTCTATCGATCCCTATATTCCAACAAAGCCCATATGTACAACCTTGTAACCCGCCGGGTCTTGGAAAGAAGCGCGTGCGATGCATTGCGTGTCCTGCGGTGTCCGGGCGATGACACCTCGTGGAGTGCGTGATGCACTCGCCGTCGGCGATATGATACCATGCGTACTCCTTCTCGCCGCCGCGGGGGCACGGCCGCCCCCCCGCTCGACCGCCCCCAGCGTCGGCACTGCGTAGCGCAGCGGCAGTACAGCAACAGTGACACCGGCGCCGCTGACACAATGAGCACGCCCACGATCCTCGACGCCGGATGATGGCCTGGTGGTTCGACACCGCCGTCTGCGCATTCGTCTCGGCGTAGTCGCCGTTGCTACTGGAGGACGGCGAGGGTTCGCAGGACAGATCCCACCGCCTGTGCGGCGGATGTTTGTGCGGCCTGGCGGGTGTCAGCACGCGCCGCACGAGGTGGGCAGGCGACTTACGACGCGAGCGGCAGGCGCCACCAGCAGCAGCGCTAGTCGTGGGCGGCGCGAGTCCATCGTGCGTGCGTGTCGAGACTGGAGAGGTGGGAAGATGCGGTGGAGAAGCAGAGGCGGGATGGCGGAGGAGGGGGAGTTGCTGCACTATACCTTGCTGGCTGGATGGCTCGACTGGCACGTGAGCAGGCGGGGGCGACAGAATGGCGTGGGAGGGATGACTGAAACTGCACCAGCGCTATCGACAAGCAGGACCAGTGCCATCAGCAAGCAGGAATTTCTGCATCTGCGCCCTCCGCCAGCCAGCCTTGCATTTCCTGCCAGTCGCCATTTGTCTCGCTACCACAACTGCCCCGCCCCATATCCCAGCACCGCTTTTATGATATAGTATTAGTCATAATTATGTGCCTCGAGTATTCGTGTACTTTTTTTTACTTCCTTCTGCACGAGGTTTCAGTTCCGCTACATAGCAGGTGACTAAATTTGATGCTCGCGTAACTTGTTCGCGTAACTTAACACTCGTCAGATGTACGGGGTAATAGGCGTCTAATTCATTGGGCGCAGCCTAATTTGTGGTGTCAAGGACTCCGGAGCGAGGCTTAGCGGCGAGGCAGTGGGGTATTCAGTCAACGGTTCTTTAGTAAGTCTTTATGTACACGTAGTTAGGTGCTCTTTATCCTGTATGTACAGTACATCCTGCACGTATCAGCCAATCACAGGGTCACGGCATCAACCCTCAGTTTTCTTCCCCATCACCACCTCCCGTGAGTGTGTAATTTATCTTCAGGCCTGGCACAGGGCTTCAGTATGGTGTTATGTTATGACTGGTTTGGGCACTAGTAGCCGATTATTTGATTGGCGATTGTGCGATAGTTATCTGCATGGTGATCTGAGTACACCACTAGTTAGCTGTTGGCAAACGCAACTTATCATGCGGGTTGTGTGGGTGCGCAAGGTGGAGTCAGCAGTCCCGCGATCTGGGCAATGAGGATGCTCAAATTCTTGGCGGTCATTACCCTCGTCTGTCTGTAATGGCTCCGGTTCGAGATCGTGAGTATTAATGATAACAGCTGGGGTAGTGTGGCCCTGGAGTGAGACGAACGTGCGGCCGCGCTCCACGAGGTCCTTGCGGATGGCGGCCTCGTCGGGGGGGTACTTGAGCGGGAATACGGCCAGGTCGGTGAAGTACTTCACGCCCTTGAAGCGGTTGATGCGGAGGTAGTCTACGATGGTGCCGTAGTTGTCGCCTTCGTGCGCGATGTACTCGGCCTCGACGTTGAGATAGTACTCGTCGTTCCAGCTGCTCTCGACGAATTCGACGGCCTTGATCCGGTACGCGCGGCTGAGCCCCGAGCACGTGTCGACGATGGCCTCGCCGGGCCAGAACGCCTCGCGCAGGATCTCGTCACCTTCGGGAACATGTATTTGACATGATGTTCGCGTACTCCTTCTCGATCAGCTGCAGCAGCACGCCAACTTGCTTAACCGCGAGCTCGCCCTGCTTCTCGGCCGCGGCGCGGATGTGCTCCCTCTGCTCCGCGTCAGTCTCCGACTAGCGGTCGGAAAGGCGGGGGGATATGGCAGGATGGACGGCGTAGACTCACGTGACGGAAGAACTCGTCGTTCGGTCACAGCGTCGGCGCCTTCTCGCTCTCCATGACCGCGCGCTCGGGCGGACATCCCTCCTTGATGGCGTCCTTGATCAGCGGCGACGTGACGTCGAGCTTGGTCTTGCGCAGCTCGTTCTCGTAGCCGAACATCCGGCGCAGGACGAGGACCCACTTGCTGTGCTCTCGGGCACGTTGTCCTCGTCGGGGTGTCGTCGTCGGGGTTGCGGGTGCGGGAGTCGTCCCAGGGCGCGAACTCGCGGTCACCGTAATCGGCGTCGCGGATCTGAGCACCGCCAGTTCTACGCTACCACCGTCACAAAATGGGGGGGGGCAACAAACCACATCTATCTTGTACAATTCCGTGTTCACATCCTCGGTCCAGACTTCTATGGCCGACGTCTCCTCGTCGGACTCTTCCTGCTCCTTTGTGGTTTCGATGGCGACCTTGGCAACGTCAGCGACGGCGGCGACTACTGCCTTGGCCGCTTCCCCCTCGGCCACCTTCGCCGCCGTGATGCCGCCGGTTGAGACCACATACGCTTCGCGCTCAGTCAGCTCAATGTCAATATGATAGAGAATTTTCAATTCCCTCCGCTGCCAGGCAAGCAGATTTTCAATGTTGTGGAACATCGGGGTGCAAAGTTGCTGGGAGAGATCTAGCAGCGAGCTGCGATGGCCCTTGACTACCGGACGATACAGGCTACGAGCGCATGACTATCTCCAGGATCTGATAAGGTCTCATCCGGAATTGTCGCACAGAGGTGTGGCGGTGCAACCCGCTACGCCTAGCCTTTGCGACAAGTCGCGTGGAGGCTGGTGGCAACAGTATATGATCAGCGTTCCCCCTCGGGGGCCATGATTCACGCGTTGTACTGCATGGATGCGGGCGGACTGCAATGAGAGGAAACCACGTGCCGCGGCCACAGCAACGCATCGCAACTCATGATGCACACCAAGCATAGCTGCATTTGGCAAAGCTAGATGTCTGTGGCGTCAAGTGTGGCTGGCGTGGCTGGTATCATGACTTGCTTAGATATCTGGTTTCGTGACTTCCACCGCATACAACTCACAAATAATGAACAAAAAAAAACCGCATAGTCTACAACTTTATGTCGATCGCACTCCCAGAAGACCCACATTGGCCCAGTCTGCACGCCCAGTTCAGCAGAAGTGCAACACTCTTCTCACCGCCTTCACGCCCCCGCGCTCCCCTCCCGCGGCGGAGCTTCCTGCCGCCACTGCCGCCACTGCCGCCGCCGAGCAGGGGAGCCACCGCAGGGCGCCGTGCACGCCGAGTCGTGCCATGTCGGTAGTGCTAACGTTGCGGTGCGTGATCGCACGGCGCCATCCCCCATCGGTCTAGAACCATTTTACAACCATGAGACGATGCTTGAGATTGCTGAAGGTCTGTCTACTGGTGGTGCTGATGCTTCTTAAGTTGAATATCCCACTTGCTACCCCGCATTCCCGCATAGAAGCCCATACTCCCTTCTTACTCCCGCACATCCCGAATTTCTAAGTTTACGGTAGCTTGGCAGATATCGAGAGGTCCGCCGCTCGCCCGCCGGCGTGGCTGCCGTTCTGGAACCTGTGCCGCGTGCACGCTCGCACTTTGGTCCGCCCGCCGCGAGCGGTGGTGGTAGGTTACTATGAGGCAAATGGCGACTGGCAGGAAATGCAAGGCTGGCTGGCGGAGGGCGCAGATGCAGAAATTCCTGCTTGTCGATAGCGCTGGCGTATTTGCAGTCATCCCTCCCACGCCGTCCCGTCACCCCGCCGGCTTCACAAGCCAGTCGAGCCATCCAGCCAGCAAGATATAGCGCAGCAATCGCCCCTCCTCCGCCATCCCGCCTCTGCTTCTCCACCGCATCCTCTGTTGAGAAATCACCAGATCAGCACCGAATCAGAGAGTGAGACAGGGTTCACCGCGGGGTGAGGGGATGTTAGTGCTTAGCAGTCTATTGAGTCGAGATGGTGGCGGGTCAGGTCGAGATAGGTCAATTCAAGAAAACGGCTTACGACTTCTTTCTAATGTCAAATGTATATCTGAGAAAGAAAGAATGAAGAAGAAAGTACTACATAAGTACAGAACGCCCAGCCGTCACACGGCGCTAATCCCAACCTGGCCCCCCTTGCAACACAGCGCCGTTGCCAGGGTGCTGAGGCGTCTCTCAATTCTGGCGTCGCCCGATCCTCCATCCGCACGCGCGGCCGGAGCAGCGAGAAGTATTTCCATCATCCTCCCGGCCTCTCCAGTCTTTCGACACGCACGCACGATGGACTCGCGCCGCCCACGACTGGCGCTGCTGCTGGAGGCGCTGCTAGCTGCAGTGTCACTGGTAGCTAGCCTGCCGCTCACATCGTAAGTCTCCTGCCCACCCCGTGCGGCGCATGCCGACACCCGCCAGGCCGCACCAACATCCGCCGCACCGGCGCCGGGACCCGTCCTCCGACCCCTCGTCGCCCTCCGGTGGCGACGGCGACAACGCCGAGACGGATGCGCAGACTGTGGCGTCGAACCACAAGGCCATCCCCGACGTCGGGCATCGTGGGCGTGGTCATTGTGTCGGCGGTGCTGATGTCGCCGTCCCTGTACTGCCGCTGCGCGATGCAGTGCCGACGCTTGCGACGGTCGAGCGGGGGGCGGTTGGACTTCGGCGGCGGCGAGAAGGAGTGCGTATGGTCCAGAGGTTACAATCGAACTCCACCGGTGTTCAGTTCACAAGTGGGTGCCAGGAAATGTGAAGGCAGATGAATTGGCAAAGATGGTAACAGACGAGCCAGACACTCACAACATGGAACAGCCCCGACCTGGACAGTACGGTGGCCAGCCGGGGCAAACACGACAACCCCCCAGGTCACCGGCACACCTGAAGAGCTCGACCGCAGAGGTCAAGCGGCAGGAACCCAAGGTTCGGGCGCAGTCTAAGGTTACCGGGAAGAAATACCGGTAGGTCGAATTCGGGAACCAACCCAGAAGCCTGATTCTCACCCAGCAAACGCCTACAAGCGGCTCGCTGCGAGGTCCAACCAGTTGAAGACGGGTCACTGTCTTACTGGCCACTACCTCATGTGGGCGAAGAAGCAGCCCGCCGCTAAGTGCTGGTGGTGCACTTACAGGACCCAGACACAGGAGAACCTCTTCAAGTGCTTCCCGCACTGGAAACGCCAACAGAAAACCCTGTGGGCATTGGTGCGGCGGGAGACGAGGATTTTTTTTTGTTTAATCATTACTCACATGCGACCTATCTAGATCATGGCGAGATTATTTACAGTCCGTTGCTGTCTGCACGGTGGCGACACGTTGCAAGTGCCCCTTTGCCCTCCTCCCGGGCCTGTCCCAAGAAGATGTGACTCGCACCAAGGAAATTACAAACGAAAGGACAAAAGAAAGAGACAAAGGAAATCGCCTAGACCTCCCCTGCGGACGCCATGAAGTCAGGCGTGGGTAGGAACAGTGGTGGTTCCCCCCGGCGCCCGGCCCCTCGGCCCCCGCTCCCTGCTCCTCCGTCCACTCCCGCTGCTCTGCTTCTGACACCTCGCTCACGGCGTCCTCCTCGGCCGGCACCCTCCTCTCCACATCCGTGGTGGAGAGGAAGTCTAGTACCGCCCAGCTGCACCTCTCATTCGCCAGGAGGTCCCGGATCTTCCACCTATTCTTCCACCTCCCGGTCTCCTTCCGCACCTCCGCCCACAGGATCTTCTGTTGGGGCTTCCATTCGGGACACACCTTGAAGAGGTGCTCCCCGGTCTGGGTCGGGTACCGGCACCACCAACACTGAAGCAGCCCGACAAGACGGTGGCCGGGAGCTCCAAGAGCAAGCCTCAAGGTTCTACCAGCTGAAGACAGGCCATTACCTCACCGGGCAGCACCTGAACTGGGTGAAGAGCCGGCCCACCACCCAATGCTGGTGGTGCCCATGCAGGATGCAAACACGGGAGCACTGCTTCAAGGCGTGTCCGGCATGGAAGGAGCAGCAGAAGACTTTGTGGACAGAGGTCAGAAAAGAGACGGAGGGGGAAGAGCCGCTGGAAGATCCGGGATTTACTACAGACGAGAGGTGCGGCAGGGCGGTACTGGACTTCCTCTCCACAACAGATGTAGGGAGGCGAGTCCCGGCCCCGGCTGAGGATGTATAGAGTGAGGCGTCAGAATGGGAGCTCCGTGAACGGGAGGAGCGAGAAGAGGAGAGGAGAGTGGAAGCGGAGGAGTTGGGCGCTGAGATTGAGGATCCGCTGTACTTCCCCATGCCTACCTTCAGGGCGGCCATAGAAGAGGAGTAGAGGACGGGAGTCGCGCTTTGTTTTGTCTTTCCTTTCGTCACTCTTCATTCTTTCCTTCTCTTCCTCTGTGGTGCGCTATCTACCGTTGGGATAAGCCTGGGCGGAAGGCAAAGGAAAGCTTGCAACGAGCCGCCAGCGCGCGGACAGCGGCGGGGAAACGGTCAAAATGTACGCCGCCATAGTCTAGATAGGCTAAATGCGAGTATGATAAACAAAAAACAAAGCACCACCAACATCGCAGGGTGGGCCTGTTCTTCGTCCAATTGAGGTACTGTCCGGATAGACAGTGCCCCGTCTTGATCTGGTAGAACCGCGAAGCGAGCCCCTTAGCACTACTCTCCACCATGCCATTGGGCCTCTGGCTCTTAGGCATGCGGTACTTTTTGGAGGTCCGACCTCCCGCCCATTGCCGGGCCTCCGCCCACTTCTTCTCGGAGATCTCCCGCTTGAGGTTTGCAAGGCGGGGGACGAGGAGAGGTAAGGCCTGGTACAGGATCCGGGACCTCTTCGCCGATGAGCGATGCAGTCAGGCGATCTTGGACTTCCTCTCCAGCACGCATGTTAGGAGGCGGGCAACGAAGCCGGCTGAGAAGGATGCCCGGAGCAAGGCATCAGAGTGGGAACTCCGGGAGCGGAATGAATGGGAAGGGGAGTAGGATGTCGCCTCTTTAACTAGGATTTCCTTTGATAATTTCTTTGGAGCGCTCTATCTTTCTCGGGACTGGCCACAGCGGAAGGCAAAGGGGAGCTTGCGGCGAGCCGCCACGGGCAGACTGCGGACAAAAAACGGGCTACATATATCGCCTTGATGTAGAGAGGTCGTATACGAAAATTGATTAAACAAAAACAAGATCCGCGCTGGAGGGCGGGTACTCACCACCCGATAGCGCTTAATTATCCAAAATACGAACCCCGCGGGTCAACAAGAAATGCCCACATGATCCCCTTACAGATCCTCCATCTCTTCTTAGACCAACATCTCTATTGGCGGGATGCGGCTCACAGCCTCAGCTGCAGGCTTGCTGCAATTGCACACACTACTTCTATCAACCAACCAATAATAAAACGGAATGAATGGAAATTGCCCTGCACCTGCATATCGCATGGCAACGTGTTTCGGCAGCGGTCGAAGCGGGTGACGAAACTTCAGTGCGGAGAATGCGGGGTTGTTGGTGATACTTATGCCCTCCATGGCCGCACGCTGCACGAGAACCCAATACCCGAGAAAACACCGCCCGCAGCAATATCGCCAGACCGCAGAGTGAACTACAACTAGGTACTCCGAGCTTCTTTTGGCCGGACCGCGCGCCGCCGCGGCGATTTGCGCTTCACCAGTCGTGACCCCTACTCTCCGACTCCACTTCATCAACCCAGTGACAAACCGCAACCAAACACCACGCAACGATCCGTCCGGCTCTTCCTCCAGTCCGGCATGGCTGCTGGTAAGAGCAAAGAGAGCCAACAGAACTACCAGGATTCCACCCATGTCGAGTTCCATGGAGGAGTTTTCAATGGTGCGATCACTGTCGACTCTGACGGGTAAGTACCTGACTTCCGGCGAAGAGCGATCCAGGGTCTTACAGTTGTTGCTAACAAGATCTCGCTGGTAGATTCAAGGGTAAGCGACGCCTCCGCCAGAAACATGCACACTGACTGACATTGTAGCTAGAGAGAACCAAGAAGCTAGAGAGAACCAAGATCCTGGAATGGATATCCACGGTCCCGTACACAAATCACCACAAGCGTATCAGTGAAGACCGTCTAGCAGGCACAGGAGAGTGGATCTTGAAGAAGGAGAAGTACCGAACCTGGAGAGCATCAACGGGCTCGTTGCTGCTGCTGTTGCGGGGAATCCGTAAGTCTCCGGAATCCTCAACCGGAGGGAGCGCTCTCCTGATCAGCTTGTCTAGCTGGAGCCGGAAAAACGTACATTGCATCACAGATCATCGACTGGTTCCTTTCCAATCCAACAGCCGAATCCAATTTGGCGTACTTCTACTGCAATCGGGCCGAGGAAAGTCGCCGAGATCCCGAGAGCATTCTGCGCACTCTTATTCAGCAGCTTGCGCAGACTCCATCCAAGGACGAACTCCTGACGCCGGTCTTGGATGTTTACAATGACCGGGAGAAACAGGGGCAACTCTCTTCGCGGTTGACCCTTAAAGAATGCCAAGATCTCCTAGTTCAGCTCTTGGCTGTATATCCTCAGGCGACTATTTGCATTGACGCCCTAGACGAAGTTGATCATAAATTGCGGTTCGGATTACTGGAGGCACTCAAGCACGTGGTGGAAAGATCAGGGGCGCTGGTCAAGGTTTTCGCGACTACTCGAATGGACCCCGACATCCTATTGCAGTTCGTGATGTTTCCCAGGATTGAGTTGGAACCTGATGACAATGTTGATGACATCAACCTGTTTGTGGAAAAGAAGGTGCAGGGCGCGATCGAACGGAAGCAGCTGCTCCACGGCAATGTTGCAAACGCACTCAAAGAAGAAATATGCCAAGTTCTTTGTGCGCGATCCAAGGGAATGTAAGCTCGCCTGAGCTCATGATAGATACGTGACGACGCTAACGGCTGTATGAAGGTTTCAGCTTGCCGCGCTTCAGATCACCTTGATCTGCGACATGGTCATTCCAGTCGACGTAAGGAAAAGCCTAAAGGTCCTCCCGGAAACCTTGACAGACGCGTACGGCGAAATATACAACCGTATTGAAAAGCAGAGAGGCAGCGCTTCTCAGCTAGCACTAAGCGCCTTCCGATGGGTCCAGTTTTCTTACGAACCGTTGCGATCGGAAACGTTGCTTGATGCAGTCACAGTCGAAGTCGGCGGCTTGGGAGAATTTTCTCGCAAATGCGAGGCTCTAACGGCGATTGATTTGTTGAAAGTTTGCCAAAACCTCCTCATTTTGGACGAACGCCTGAACGTTTTCCGGTTTGCCCACCTTTCGGTCGAAGAATACTTGGAGACCAAGGAACTCAAGGTTGATCCTCATACCGAAATTGCGAAAATCTGCCTTTCGCTGGTTTGCTCCTCAAGGTCTTGGGCAGACTATGACGAATCCATTACAACACGTGAAGGACATTACCAGAACCGTCACCTCTTACTGTACTCGGCAGTATTTTGGCCATGGCACTTGAATCGTTGCAATGACAATTGTCAAATCTTGGCTGCCCTTTGGGAAGCTTTCCTCTCAGAAGCTACATTCTGGCACTGGATCAACTATCATCGGCTGCATGTTCAAATCTCATATCCTAAAGACACTTTTTGGCGCAGATCAGAGGCTCTGCAGAAAGAGGGGCGGAACAGTTTTTCCGTAGTGTGCGTTTTTGGATTAGGTCGGATGCTTGCCAGCACACCCAGATCCCAATTCGGACCAGTTGACCGTCCAAAATCGAACAAACCCAACAGCGGCATTTTCGAGTTTTTGCAGAGTCACCGTGTAAACCACTTGCTACTCTACGCGTCCAGGTTCGGAGACCTCGATATAGCTCAGCATCTGCTTGACGCTGGCGTCGGCGCCTCGGCAGCCTATGAGTATGCAGAAGCGCCGCTGTATGTCGCGGCGCAGAACGGGCACGATGCGCTGGCCCGACTACTCCTGGATCGAGGCGCTGACGTCTCAGTCGCCCGCAACAACGGGAAGACGCCGCTGCACCTCGCGGCGGAAAAAGGGCACAAGGCGCTCGCCCGACTCCTCTTGGGTCGGGGAGCTGACGTCTCGGTCGCCACCAGCAGCGGGTGGACGCCGCTGCACCTCGCGGCGCAAAACGGGCACGAAGCACTGGCTCGGCTACTCCTGGATCGAGGCGCTGACGTCTCGGTTGCCAGGGACGACTGGTCGACGCCGCTGTGCGTCGCGGCGAAGAACGGGCACGAAGCGCTGGCCCGGCTACTCCTGGATCGAGGCGCTGACGTCTCGGCCGCCAGCAACGACGGGTGGACGCCGCTGCACTTCGCGGCGCAGAACGGGCACGAGGCGCTGGCCCGACTGCTCTTGAATCGAGGAGCTGACGTCTCGGCCGCCAGCAACGACGAGTGGACGCCGCTGCACTTCGCGGCGCAGAACGGGCACGAGGCGCTGGCCCGACTACTCTTGGATCGAGGAGCTGACGTCTCGGCTGCTAACAGCAGCGGGCGAACGCCGCCACGCGAAGCGGAGAAGAGCGGGCACGAGGCGTTGGCTCGCCTACTCGAGCATCGAGGCGCCGACTCGCGGCGACCAACCGCTACGGATTGACGCCGCTGCGACTTTCGGAGCGGCACCACCACCATACGCTGGCCTGATTTCTCGCTACCGCCACTGCCCCGCCCTCCTGGTAGCTTGGCTTCCTTTTTATAAGTCCTTCATTTCAACTTTTTCCGTCTGCACGAAGTTTCAGTGGCGCGGGCAGGTGGCGGAATTTGACGTTCTCGTAGCTTAACACACCAGATGTATGATACCGATATTATCTTATTGTGGGCACTCGGGACCAATTAGTTGATCCAAGATTGTGCGATATCTGCATGATGTAATTACACCACTAGTTAGCAGTTTGTAAATGTACCCAACTTATCATTCGGGTTGGATGAGTCAAGGGAGAATCAGCAGCCCCGAGACCCGGGCGTCGAGGATGCAATCTTGACTTGGACGAACAAGCGCACTCGTTACCGTAAAGGTCCTCGAGATTTTGGGTATTGATGCAATGTGAGGTGAGTTCGTCCAATAGCGTGAAATCGCCGTCACAGTGTCACCGACCCACGATATAAACAGCGCACCAATCATTGCGAACCGACTACCTGAATCGTGATATCATTATGTTACATATTCGCCCACCACGCTCCCAGCCCCCTCTTGTACATGGCCCTACTTCTCCATGCCGTTCGTGCCACAGTTGGCCTTCATCTGGGCGAGGTCGAAGCCCTTCATGACCTCGAGCACGGTGTTCATGTGGGTCATGTCGATGCGCTCGCCCTTGTCGGCGGCGAGCGCCTGGGCGGTGCGGAACACGTTCTTGATCTGGCGGCCGTTGAGCGGGTTCTCAGCGAGGGCGCAGTAGTCGGCGTCGGCGAGGGCGACGTCCATGGTGGCGCCAAAGTTGCGCCAGACGGTCTCGCGCGCGGCCGGCGTGAGGCTGCGGTAGTGCAGCGAGATGTGGATGCGGCTGTGGAAGGCCTCGTCGAAGGTCGCGACGCGGTTCGTCGTCAGGAACAGGATCCCCTGGTAGTACTCGAGCTGGCGCAGGAAGATGGACACCAGCGCGTTGCGCACCAGGTCGTGCGTCGACCGCTGCTCGAGCAGCACGTCCGCCTCGTCCAGCAGCAGCACCGCGCGGAACGTCTTCGCCAGGTCGAGCACCCGCTGCAGCTCCGTCTCCATCGCGCCCGGCGACGCGCCCAGCTCGCCCGACGTGACGATGTACAGCGGCCGCCGCGTGAACTCGGCCACGGCCTCGGCCGTCATCGTCTTGCCGACACCAGGCGGGCCGTGCAGCACCGACACGAGGCCCTTGCCCTTGCCCTCGACAAAGTCGTCGAACTCGGCGCCCTTCGAGTGGTTCTCGACCAGCACTCGCACCAGCTCCTTCTGCGCTGCCGGCAGCACCAGCTGGCTGAACATGCGGTCGTTGAACACGACGTCCGAGATGTTGCACACCGACGCGGTGTAGAACTGCTTGTCATGGAACGAGAAAATCGGGATGACCGACGTGCACAGCGCCAGGTGCTCCTCCATCAGGTCGCCGTCGACCTGCTCCGACGCGATCGACGTCACGCTGACGGCAAAGCCGCTGTTGAGGCGGTTGTAGGTCTCAGTGTCGACCATCACGCGGGATTTGACCTACACCGGGGCCAGCGTGGTGAGGGGAGGGAAGGGGGACAGGGGGAGACTATGCTGACGCGGCGGGGACAGTATGCGATCGTGTTCGTGACGCCCTTGTGGAACTTGTAGTTCTTGCCCTGGAGTGAGACGAACTTGCGGCCGCGCTCCACGAGGTTCTTGCGGATGGCGGCCTCGTCGGCGTGGTACTTGAGCGGGAATACGACTAGGTCGGTGAAGTACTTCACGGTTGACGCGGAAGTACTCTACGATGGTGTCGTAGTTGTCGCCGTTGTATGCGATGTACTCGGCCTCGACGTTGAGATAGTACTCGTCGTTCCAGCAGCCCCCAACGTATCCGACGGCCTCGATCCGGTACGCGCGGCTGAGCCCCGAGCGCGTGCCGACGATGGCTCGCCGGGCCAGAACGCCTCGCGCAGGATCTCGTACGTCGTCGTCACCTACGGGAACATGTACTTGACATGACGTCGTAGATCCGGTTCGCGTACTCCTTCTCGATCAGCTGCAGCAGCACGGCAACGTGCTTAACCGCGAGCACGCCCTGCATCTCGGGACGTGCTCCCTCTTCTCCGGGCCAGTCTCCGACGAGCGGCCGGGAAGGCGGGCGGATATGGCCGGATGGACGGCGTGGATTCACGTAGCGGAAGAGCTCGTCGTTCGGCCACAGCGTTGACGCCTTCTCGCTCTCCAAGGCCGCGCTCTCGGGAGGACATCCCTCCTTGATGGCGTCCTTGATCAGTGGCGACTTAACGTCGAGCTTGGTCTTGCGCAGCTCGTTCTCGTAGCCGAACATCCGGCGCAGGACGAGGACCCACTTGCTGTGCTTGTCGGGCACGTTGTCGTCGGCGGGCTTGTGGGTGCGGGAGTCGTCCTAGGGCACGAACTCGCGGTCGCCGGAATCGGCGTCGCGGATCTGTGCACCGCCGGACCAAACGCTCCCACTATCACAAAATGGGGGGGCAATAAACAGCATCGATCTTGCACAGTTCGGTGTTCACATCCTCGGTCTGGACTCCCTTGACCGACGTCTCGTCGTCGGACTCCTCCAGCTCCTTCGCGGTTTCGATGGCGGCCTTGGTGGCGTCGGCGACGGCGGTGGCTACTGGCCTGGCCGCTTCCCCCTCGGCCGCCTTCGCCGCCGCGTAGTGCTCCGCTAGCGTCTGGGCCGGTCTCGCCGACACCGCCCCCGCCGCCGCCGTGATCACCTACGCTTCGCGCTTAGTCAGCTTGATGTCAAAATCGACATAATAGAGAATTCTTAGCAATTTCCTCCGCTGCCAGTCGAGCAGATCCTCCATGTAGTAGAACACTGGGGTGCAAAGATGCTGGAGAGATCTAGCAGCAATGGCCCTCGACTACTTGACGATACCAGCTACGAGCGCATGACTATCGGCAGGATCCGACAAGGTCACATCCGATAAATCACGAATTGTCGCACGGAGGTGTGGCGGGGCGACCGGCTTCGTCCCCGTCCGAGAGCCTTCGCGACAAGTCGCGCGGAGGACGGTGGCAACAGTTGATGATCGCACTCACGCCGCACGGGATCGCTATCGACCGCTGCAAACTCCCATCAGCGTTCCCCCGCGGGGGCCGTGATTCGCGCGTTGTACATACTGTGTAGTAAAGTAGGATGCGGGCAAGACTGCAATGGAGAGGAAACCACGTGCCGCTGCCACAGCAACGCATCCTCAAGATGCACGCCAAGCATACCTGCGTTCGGCAGAACTGGATATCTGCGGCGTCAAGTGTGGCTGGTGTGGTATCTTGACGGTCCTCGCTTAGATTTCTGGTTTCGCGACTTCCATCGCGTACAACTCTACGTACGTCGTTTGACCTCCGAGACAACCCGCACTGACCCAGTCTGCACACCCAGTTCGGAAATGCAACACTCTTCTCGCGCGAATCGCAGCCTTCACGCCGCCGCACACCCTTCCTTCGGCGGAGCCTCCAGTCGCCACTGCCGTCGCTGCAGACCGGGGGTAGCCCCAGCAGGGCTCCGAGCGCGCCTCGCAGCGCGCGATCGCACGGCGCCATCCCCCTTCGGTCTGGAACAACTTTACAACCATGAGACGATGCTTGAGACTGCTGAAGGTCTGTCTACTGGCGGTGCTCATGCTACTTAAGTTGAATATCCCACTTGCTACCCCGCATTCCCGCATAGTAGGCCACACTCCCTTCCTATTCCCGCACTTCCCGACCTTCTGAGGGGCCGGCAGCTTGGTACAGACTCCGGAATGATTTTTGTGTGGAAGTTCAATTTTATACAGTCCATCGATCCCAATTGGGATTTGGATATGCTGGCAAGCATCCGTCCTAATCTAAACACGCAGACTGTGGAAAGACGGTCTCTCCCATCTACCTCCTGCAGAGCCCAGGATCTACGCCAAAAAGAGTCTTTAGGGTATGAGATTTGAACACGCTGGCAATGATAGTCGATCCAACGCCGGAATGTAGCTTCTGACAGAAAAGCGTCCCAAAGGGCAGCCAAGATTTGGCAGCTGCCACCACAATGATTCAAGTGCCATGGCCAAAACACTGCCGAGTATAGTAAGAGGTGGCGATCGCGGTAACGTCCTTTCCGTGTTTCAAGGTTTATATCGTAGTGTGTCCAGGACCTTGAAGAGCAAACCAGCGAAAGGCAGATTTTGGAGATTTCGGTATGAGGATCGACCTTGAGTTCCTTGGTCTCCAAGTATTCTTCGACCGAAAGGTGGGCGAACCTATATTTCGCTGTACGCGTCTGTCAAGGTTTCCGGCAGGACCTTTAGACTTTTCCTTACGTCGACTGGAATGACCATGTCGCAAAGCAAGGTGATCTGAAGCGCGGCGAGTTGAAACCTTCATTCAGCCATCAGCTGTGACACATATTTATCAGTAGTTCTGGTGAGCTTTGTCAAAGATAACCGAGTGATAGTGTGTGTAGGAACTCCGTTGCTTGATATTTTTCAACATAGCGAGAGGACCGCTCTCTATATATATACATGCAGAGCAAGCCCATTACTCACCACCGACTCGTCCTGATACCCTGGGTGGCAACTTGCCGCGTCACCAGTGGCGATTTGCCACCTCTGCCACCTGATGACTTCCGGACGCAACTAAGCGCCGCGGCCTCGTCAGGCCTAGGCTGGCCCTCGACCCATACATCTGACACTTCCCCTCGTACGGAAGAGCAGCAGAGAGTAACTGTGAAAATCCAAAGTACAACAAGCAGCAGCAGAAAGAAAATGACAGTGAGATCCCGAGTCCTCGGATACCTCATTAAAACTCGTAACCGTGTAAAAAACCCACACAGGGAAAACCACGGACATAGGAGAAAGAGTGCATCCTCCAAGGAAAAAGAGGTGAAGAAAGAGAGGTGTACATGGGAGAAACTCATTTGAACCGCTTCCGCCGCTTTCCCCCACCCGCCTCTGTCTCGCTGGAGGCTTCCCCTGTGTCTCGGCACACAAGTCCTAGTCCGTGTGCATGCTTCCAGTGTGTTTCCCTGGGGAGGTTCTTTGTCATGATGTCGGCGAGCATGTCGGATGTTGGTGGGTATGTCGTCTTGATAGCCATTCTCTCGCAGGCATCACGGATAAAGTGGAACTGGACGTTGATGTGCTTGGTGCGCTCGTGAAACTTCGGGTTCTTTGCTAGTTGAATGGCGCCTTGGTTGTCAACGAAGATTTCTTGAGGCTCCACAGTCTGAGCCTGAGAATTGTCGTCGGGGCATAGACAGTGTGGGCAGTGGTCGGCATGCTGGTATAGTGTCTGGCCATATAGGACTCGGGAGTATAGGGATTGGATCCAAATGGCTTCCTTTGCTGCATCGGATGTGCCTATAACTAGTGCAATACGCTTCTCGCGCGAATCGCCGCCTTCACGCCCCCCCCGCATCCGTCCGGCAGCGAAGCCATGCGCCGCCACTTCCGCCGCCAAGCGTGAGCAGACACTGGGGGCTCCAAACGCGGCGAGTCTGCCAAGCGCCAGCCGGTGAGCGACCGCCGGGTGTGCGGGGAGAGACATGCGAGTTGACGGAGTGTCGGCCGTGGGGCGATCGTGACGGCGGAACATCGCGCGACTGCGTGGTTCAAGCATCAAATGGAGCGCGCCGACGCAATATCGTGATGTGCGTGCGTGCATAATTTTCCGCTTGCCCGTATACGTTTCTCCTGTCGCACCGCACTTCCCTCCGCACCGTGGCGCAGTGCTGGCCCGTGGAGATCGCAATCGCGGCGCTTGGATTCTGCACGACGCCATCTCCCATCCGCCCAGAGCTCGCCCGCTGGCGAGGCTGCCGTTCCGGCAACTGTGTCGCATATCCGCCCGCCCTTCGGTCTGTCCGCCTTGAGTGAGCGGTGGTGGCCGGTAAATGGCGACCGACAAGATCGCGAGGCTTGCTGGCGGCGGGTGATGGACGCTCAAAGCGCCCCGAAGAAAGCCAGGCCGGGTTTGCAGGGACGTTTGCGTGCTCGCATGCGTGGGCCTGCGGACGGACAGACGAAAACGAAACGCAGCGGAAACTCCTGCCTGCTGATGGTACTGGTCCTGCTTGTCGATAGCGCTGGCACAACTGCAGTCATCGCTTCCACACCACCACGCCGTCCTGCCAGCTCCATATGCCAGTCGACCTACCCAGCTAGCAAGATACAGAGCTGCAGCAGCCCTCCCGTCCGCCCACCCATGTCCGCACCTCTGCTTTTCCACCGCATCCTCCAGGCCTCCCGGATCTCGACACGCACGCACGATGGATTTGTGCCGCCCACGGCTGACGCTGCTGCTGCTGCTAGTGGCGCTACTGGCTTTTGTGTCGCTGGCAGCTGGCCTGCCGCTCGCGCCGCGAGTTGCCTGCTCACCCCGCACCGGCGCCGGGACCGGTCCCCCGAACCCTCGTCCTCCGCCAGTGACGACGAAGACTACGCCGAGACGGATGCGCAGACGGTGGCATCGAACTACCTCGCGATTTTCCTGTCGTCGAGCATCGTAGGCGTGCTCATGATGTTGTGATGGCGACGATTACCATTAATCGCGTGCGACCGCATTAGTTTATGGCGATATTATTTACAGTCCGTTCCGGTGTCGGCGGTGTTGATGTAGTTGCTTCTGTGCTGCTGCCGTGCTATCTGTGTTGATGCCGGCGATGGTGGCTGGGGTGTCGGTGGCAGCGAGGAGAAGTTCGGGTGGTGCTGCATCAGCGACCACCAGGTAGTGCTCCGGCGAATCCTGCACCGACGACGACGCTTCCGGACACCTGCTCAAGAACCGCCCGTGTTGGAAGTCGCAGCAGACGACTTTGCGGCTCATGGCCCACATGAACACCGTGCTCGAGGTCATGAAGGGCTTCGTCCTCGCCCAGATGAAGGCCAATTGTGGAACGAACGGCATGGAGAAGTAGGCATGGAGAGAAGCAGGGGCTCGAAGTGCGGAGGACGAGTATCTACCATAACGATTTTACGATTCAGGTAGTCGGTTCGCAATGATGGGTGCGCTGTTTGTATCGTGGGTCCGTGACACTGCGACAGTGATTTTAGCGCTGGTAGACGTTACACCTCAGTTGACATAGTATCAATACCCAAATTCTCGAGTACCATTTTAACAGGTTTAATATTTATATGTGTTAACTTTAAATAGACAAGACATTATCAATGTGAAACGTGGTATCCAAAGCGACAATCGATTTATCCTGAATGGTACCGACTTCCGAACCGATATCGACGAAGCCCGAGTCCTTTTAACGTCCAAAGGCTGGCTGTTTGAAGAATTCTCTGTCCTCGGTTCGGAGAAGGAACTTCGCTGGTGCATGGTGTTTGCACACCCGTCACGTCTGGAGATTCTACGCCGACGAGAATACCTGACACAGTTTGGCTCCACCCACAAAATGAATAAGTGGAAGCACAATATGTTTTCCTTTCTGGTACGGGATGAGCATGGGATCGCAATCCCAACTGCACATTGTGTTGTTGAACGTGAAAATTCCGACGCGTTAAGCAAAGCGATGCAAACGATCAAGGCATGGAGTGGTTGGCACCCCTGATACGTCTTGACAGACGACAAGTCTATAGACTCTTATTAGTCATTATAATTTGGAAAATAGTGTGGCTGTGCGGTGAGCTCCCAAAAGAGCTAGTGTGTACAGTACCGTACGGGTTACCCGGCTACTACCCCTTAGTCGGACACCCGGCCACCCCTGGTCCCCACCACCCAGAATGACGATATCTCAACAACCACACTCCGGATCACTGTCAAAGTTCGCATGACGCA
>Ga0307508_10000616_pt1 | contig 42729 bp, 39 predicted proteins | sample 9_EM_MG_FD_203089 | JGI IMG/M metagenome (GOLD analysis project Ga0307508, IMG submission 203089) | Populus trichocarpa ectomycorrhiza microbial communities from riparian zone in the Pacific Northwest, United States - 9_EM | ecosystem: Host-associated > Plants > Roots > Unclassified | place... | reverse complement strand
ACGCGCCGTGCCCCGGCAAGCCGCGGATGCCGGCCACGCTGGCGATGCCGACGAACGTGCCGCCGCGCCGCGCGCGCATCGGCGCAACAAAGGGCTGGAAGGTCGCGGCCATGCCGAGGTTGTTGGTTTCGTAGGTCGCGCGCATGACTTCGAGGTCGTCGAAGATCGCGGTGTCGACGCCGACGCTGATGCCGGCACAGGCGATCACGACGTTCGGCAGACCCTGCGCCGCGATGCAGGCACGGCCAGCGCCGACGATGGCGTCGATGTCACGCACGTCCGCGGCATAGACCGCCCAGCTGTCGGCCGCGTAGCCCTGCACCTGCGCCCAAGTCTGCACCTCGGCCGCGCGGCGCGCGACCAGCGCGAGCCGGTAGCCGGCGCGGTGGAAGCGCGCAGCGAGTGCCTGGCCGATGCCGCTCGATGCACCGGTGATGAAGACCAGCGGCGCGGTCATGAACGGGTGCCGACGAGCGGTCGCGTCTTCATCATGTGATCACTTGTCGGGGCCTGGCGTCAGCACGGCGCGCAGATGGCCTTTGAGATCGAGCAGGCCGGCGAGGTTGTCGTAGGCCATCGAGTCGGCGTGGAACTCCGTCCCACCCCGCGTCACGACCACCGGCAGGTGCGAGCGCACGCGCTCGGTGTTCTGGAAGCAGTGCAGGAATTCGCCGCGGAACTCGATGGCTGCGTCTTTGTCGGTAGCCTCGCGGACCACGTGCGCGTCGCCGCTCAGCTGCACCTCGCTGCCGTCGCGGTTCGCGATCGCCTTGCGCGCGGTCGCGTTCGTGATGCGGCCGTCTTCGCCGAACGCGCGCATGCGCGGGTTGTCGATCTCGAGCGTGTCGGTGTCGGGGTAGTGGCGCATCACGTCGCCCTCGATCTGCACCTTCATCGCGCCATTGGCGGCGAAGCGCTGCACCATGAACTGGTTCATCGTGTAGTCGGGCTCGTGGCGCAGCGGCGCGAGTTCGCGGTCGTTGTCGAACAGCGGCGTGTTCTTGACCAGCCACCAGGTGCCGAGCGCGAGTGCGGCCATCAGCAACAGCGGCAAGTAGGCCGAGGCGGTGTCGACCACACGCCAAGCCCAAGGCGCGCGCAGTGCCATCCTCACGCAGGCCCGCCGTCGAGCGTGACGAGGTGGCCGCGCAAGGCCTCGGCGTAGCGGCCCGCGGCCATCAGCAGCAGGTCGCAGCACTCGCGCGCAGCGCCGAAGCCGCCCTGCGCGACCGTCACGTGGTGCGCAACGGCCTTCACTTCGATGTGCGCGTTCGCGGGGGCGCAGGCGAACGCGGCGCGCGTCAGCAGCGGCAGATCGGGCCAGTCGTCACCCATCGCGGCGAGGCTGTCCCAGCCGAGGTTCAGTGACGCCATCAGCTGCGTCGCGGCGGCGAGCTTGTCGCTCGCGCCGTACACCGCGTGCTGGATGCCGAGGTCGGCGACGCGCCGGCGCACCGCGGGCGAATCGCGCCCGGTGATGACAACCGGCGCGATGCCGGCGGCCGCGAGCAGCTTCAGGCCGTGGCCGTCGAGCGTCGAGAAGGCCTTGAACTCCTCGCCGCGCTCGCTGATGTAGATGCGCCCATCGGTGAGCACGCCGTCGACGTCGAAGATCGCCCAGCGAATGCCTTGCGCGCGCAAAAGCAGCTCGGGCGCGTGCGTCAGCCGCGGCTCGGTCAAGGTCGGCCTCCGGCGCTGCGCATGATCAGATCACCTTCGCGCGCATCAGGTCGTTCGAGTTCAACGCGCCGACGAGCACGCCGGCCGCATCAATCACCAGCACGCTGGTGATGCGGTGCTGCTCCATCACGTCCGCCGCATCGACCGCGAGCGCGTCGGCGCTGACGAGCTTCGGGCCCTTGTGCATCACGTCGGCGGCGAGCAGCGCGCGCAGATCGGCGCCGCGCTCGATCAGGCGGCGCAGGTCGCCGTCGGTGAAGATGCCGAGCACGGCGCCCGCTGCGTCGGTGATCGCGGTGAAGCCCAGGCCCTTGCCGGTCATCTCGCGCAGCATCTCGGTGAACGCGGTCTGCGGGCCGACGCGCGGCAGCTCGTCGCCGCTGCGCATCAGGTCGCGCACATGCATCAGCAGCTTGCGGCCGAGGCTGCCGCCGGGGTGCGAGCGCGCGAAGTCTTCCTCGCGAAAGCCGCGCGCGTCGAGCAGCGCGACGGCGAGCGCATCGCCGAGCGCCATCTGCGCGGTCGTGCTCGCGGTCGGCGCGAGGTTGAGCGGGCAGGCCTCTTGATCGACTGCGCTGTTCAGCGTGATGTGGGCGTGCTGTGCCAGCGTCGAGTCGATGCGGCCGGTCATCGCGACCAGCGTCACGCCGAGGCGCTTCAGTGCCGGGATGATCGCGCCGAGCTCGTCGCTCTCGCCCGAATTGGAGATCATCAGCACCACGTCGCCGGGCGTGACCATGCCGAGGTCGCCATGGCTGGCCTCGCCCGGGTGCACGAACATCGCCGGCGTGCCGGTGGACGCGAGCGTCGCGGCGATCTTGCGGCCGACGTGGCCGCTCTTGCCCATGCCCATCACGACGACGCGGCCGGTGCATTCGAGCATCGCCTGGCAGGCGCGGCCGAAGTTCGCGTCCTGCCGCGCCTTCAGGCCGAGCAATGCACGCGCTTCGATGTCGAAGGTGTCGCGCGCGAGTTGCAGCGCACGCTCAGCGCTGAAGCCGGGGAATGAGGGTTTTGCAGGCACGGGGCTTGGCGGGGCGTCCAGTAGGATCGGCCGATTCTATGAGCCTGCGGCACGCCGCTTGCAATTCACGCGACCGATGATTTCTTCGACGCTTGCGCTGGTCCTGCTCTACCTCGTCGCCGCGGTGGCGGGCGTGGTGGCGTGCCGCATGGCCAAGCTGCCGCCGATGCTGGGCTACCTCGCCGTCGGCGTGCTGATCGGGCCCAATGCCACCGCGCTCGCGAAAGACACGCCGAGCGTGAGCTACCTCGCCGAGTTTGGCGTCGTGTTCCTGATGTTCGTGATCGGCCTCGAGTTCAACCTGCCCAAGCTCCGGAGCATGCGCCAGCTCGTGTTCGGGCTCGGCCTGGGCCAGGTCGGCCTGACGATGCTGACCGCGATCGGCGGCAACCTGCTGCTGGCCTGGCTGTTCACGCTGACCGGGCGCCACTGGGGGCTGGGCTGGCAGAGCTCGGTCGCGCTCGGCGGCGCGCTCGCGATGAGCAGCACCGCGATCGTCGTGAAGCTGATGGCCGAGCGGCTCGAGCTCGAGAGCGAACACGGCCGCCGCGTGATGGGCGTGCTGCTGTTCCAGGACCTGGCCGTGGTGCCGCTGCTGGTGCTGATCCCCGCGCTCGGGTCGCCGCCGAACGAGTTGCTGCGCGAGCTCAGCGTCGCGGCGCTGAAGGCGATCGGCGTGCTCACCGTGCTGCTGGTCGGCGGCCAGCGCGTGATGCGCTGGTGGCTCACGATCATCGCCCGGCTCAAGAGCGAAGAGCTGTTCGTGCTGAACCTGCTGCTGGTCACGCTGAGCCTGGCCTACCTGACCGAGCATGCCGGCCTGTCGCTCGCGCTCGGCGCGTTCGTCGCCGGCATGCTCATCGCCGAGACCGAGTACAAGCACCAGGTCGAGACCGACATCCGGCCGTTCCACGACGTGCTGCTCGGCCTGTTCTTCATCACCATCGGCATGAAGCTCGACGCCGAAGCGGTATGGCTGCACTGGGCCATGGTGCTGACGCTGACGATCGTGCCGGTGCTGTTCAAGTTCGTGCTCGTGACGCTGCTGGCGCGCGCCTTCGGCGCTGCGCCCGGCGTGGCGCTGCGCACCGGCCTGTACCTCGCGCAGGCGGGCGAGTTCGGCTTCGTGCTGCTGACGCTCGCCACCGAGCAGCGGCTGCTGCCGCCCGACTGGCAAAGCCCGGTGCTGGCGAGCATGGTGCTGTCGATGCTGGCGACGCCGTTCATCGTGATGTACAGCAACCGCATCGTGATGCGCCTGTCGGCGAGCGACTGGCTGATGCAGTCGGTCGCGATGACGTCGATCGCCAAGCGCGCGATCAATGCCGAGGCCCACATCATCATCGCCGGCTACGGCCGCAGCGGCCAGAACCTGGCGCGGCTGCTCGACGGCGAGAAGATCCCATACATGGCGCTGGACCTCGACCCCGACCGCGTGCGCCAAGCCGCCGCGGCCGGCCAGAGCGTGGTGTTCGGCGATGCCGCGCGGCTGCAGAGCCTGATGGCCGCGGGCCTGGCGCGTGCCAGTGCGGTGGTGGTGAGCTACCACGACACGCCGTCGGCGCTGAAGATCCTGCGCCTCGTGCAGGCGCACGCGCCCAAGGTGCCGGTGATCGTGCGCACGATCGACGACACCGACATCGAGCGCCTGCAGGCCGCCGGTGCGACCGAGGTCGTGCCCGAGGCGATCGAGGGCTCGCTGATGCTCGCCAGCCACGCGCTCGCGCTCGTCGGTGTGCCGATGCGGCGCGTGATCCGCGTCGTGCAGGACCAGCGCGACGCGCGCTACGGCTTGCTGCGCGGCTACTTCCACGGCGCCGACGATGACACGGCCGACGAGCTGCAGACCGCGCGCCTGCTCAGCGTGACGCTGCCGGCGGCCGGCAGCCACCTCGGTCAGACCCTGGCCGCGCAGGCGCTGCACGCGGTCGGCGTGACGGTGGTGTCGGTGCGGCGCGCTGGCGGCGCCGTCACCAAGCCCGACGACGCGATGGTGCTGGGCCCAGGCGACACGCTGGTGTTGTCGGGGCTGCCCGAGCCGCTGGCCTTGGCCGAAGGCCGGCTGCTCGGCAAGAAGTAAGCCGTGCGCTCGGCCCAGCGCCGAGCCGCTCCCAAGCGGGCCGAGCACCCGCTCGGCGGGTGCTACGTTTCTAGGTGAAGGGCGTCTGCTTCGCCATCGTCGCGCGCATGCGCACGGCCATCACGCCGCCGGCGGTGCGCAGCAACTCGAGCGCGAGCGCGGGCAGGCGCTGCGCCAGTTCTTCGAGGCGCGGGCCGCGCAGCGCGTAGACGACGCACGGCGTCATCGCCTCGACGTTGGCCATGCGCGGGCTGTCGCCGAACAGGCCCGGTTCGCCGACCACCGAACCGGTGCGCAGGATCGCGATGCGGTTGCTGCCGGGCGGGCCGCCGGTGGCGAAGACCTGCAGGCTGCCCTGCGCCAGGAAGTACATCGTGCGGTCGGCGTCGCCCTGCTTGATCAGCAGATCGCCGGCGCGAATCTCGTGGCGCGTCAGATAGGGCGCGATCGAGCGCCATTGCTCCAGCGACAGGCGCGCGCGAAATGCGTCTTCGGCATTCAGCGTCTGGATGGCCTGCACCAGCTCGTCGATCTCCATGTCTCTCCTCCATGCGGCGCCGAGTCGGCGCCCAACTGCAGCGGGATTATCGGATGCGCGCCGTGCTGGGCAAAGACGAGCGTGGCGCAACGACGACCCTTCATCGCCGCACGGCATCCGCCTGTCGCTTGGCCGCGGCCTTTTACCTGCGGTCACACGCCTGGCGCTGCGGCGGCCCTGGCCCGCCAGATCACTTGCCGATGCAGAACCGGCTGAAGATCTCGCCGAGCAACTCGTCGGCACCGAACGCACCGGTGATCTCGCCGAGCGCGTCGTGCGCGAGGCGCAGTTCTTCGGCGAGCAGATCGAGCGCGGCGTCGGCGCGCGCGGCCTGCTCGGCGGCCTCGGCCAAGTGCGCGCGCGTCGTGCGCAAGGCCTGCACGTGGCGCGTGCGGGCGGTGAACAGGCCTTCGGGCTGCGCGTGCCAGCCGGCAAGTTCGAGCAACTTGCTGCGCAGCGCCGCGACGCCCTCGCCGGTGCGGGCCGAGAGCGTGATGGCGTCGGCGCTGAGCGCTGCGGGCGCAGCGGCATCGCTCTTGTTGAAGACGTGCAGCAGCGGCGACGCGCGCATCAGCGCCGTGGGCAAACGCGCCGCGATCTGCGCCTCGCCGGCGTCGTAGCCGGGCTCGCCGACGCGCGTCAGGTCGTGCATGAACAGCACCGCGTCGGCGCGCTCGATCTCGCCCCAGCTGCGCGCGACGCCGATGCGCTCGACCTCGTCGACCGACTCGCGCAGGCCTGCGGTGTCGATCACGTGCACCGGCACGCCTTCGATCTGGATCGTGCTCGTGACCTTGTCGCGCGTCGTGCCGGCGATCGGCGTGACGATCGCGAGCTCGGCACCGGCGAGCGCGTTGAGCAGCGAGCTCTTGCCAACGTTGGGCTGGCCGGCGAGCACGACACTGATGCCTTCGCGCAGCAGGGCGCCCTGGCGCGCGCGATCGAGCACGCTGTCGAGCTGCGCGGTGATGTCGTGCAGCCGCCCGCGCGCGTTCGCCTTCTCGAGAAAGTCGATCTCTTCTTCGGGGAAGTCGAGCGTGGCCTCGACCAGCATGCGCAGCTGGATCAGTTGGTCGCGCAGTGCGTTGATCTCGGTCGAGAACGCGCCGGACAGCGAACGCCCGGCCGAGCGCGCAGCCGCTTCGGTGCTGGCCTCGATCAGGTCGCTGACGGCCTCGGCCTGCGCCAGGTCGAGCTTGTCGTTGAGGAACGCGCGCTCGGTGAATTCGCCGGGCCGCGCCAGGCGCAGGCCCGGGCTCGCGTCGATGCAGCGCGCCAGCAGCAGCTGCAGCACGACCGGCCCGCCGTGCGCCTGTAGCTCCAGCACGTCTTCGCCGGTGTAGGAATGCGGCGCCGGGAAGTGGATCGCCAGCCCCTGGTCGATGGTCGCGCCGGCCGCGTCGGTGAAGGGCAGATACGTGGCGACGCGCGGCGCGAGCCGGCGGCCACCGAACAGCGAGGCGATCAGGCCCGAGAGGTCGGCGCCGGACACCCGCACGATGCCGACGGCACCGCGCCCGCTCGCGGTGGCGATCGCGATGATGGGGTCACCGGACCGGGGCAGCATATCGGGGCGGCGGGCCGCGAGGCGGCGCTACTTGCCGAGCACGCCGAGCTTCTTGTTGATCAGGTACTGCTGCGCGATCGACAGGATGTTGTTGGTGAGCCAGTACAGCACCAGGCCGGCCGGGAACACGAAGAACATCACCGAGAACGCAAGCGGCATGATCCACATCATCTTGGCCTGCACCGGGTCGGCCGGCGTCGGGTTGAGCCAGGTCTGCAACAGGCTGGTGCTGGTCATCAGCAGCGGCAGGATGAAGTACGGGTCCTTGGCCGAGAGGTCGGTGATCCAGCCGATCCACGGCGCGTTGCGCATCTCGACGCTGGACAGCAGCACCCAGTACAGCGCGATGAAGAACGGCATCTGCACCAGCATCGGCAGGCAGCCGCCGAGCGGGTTGATCTTCTCTTCGCGGTAGATGCGCATCATCTCCTGCTGCATCTGCTGCGGCTTGTCCTTCAGGCGCTCGCGCATCTCGGTGATGCGCGGGTTGACGGCCTTCATCTTGGCCATCGAGGTGTAGGCCTTCAGGTTGAGCCAGAAGAACGCAACACGCAGGATCAGCACCAGGCCGACGATGGACCAGCCCCAGTTGCCGATGAAGCGATGCAGCTGCGTGAGCAGCCAGAACAGCGGCTCGGACAGGATCTTGAAGACGCCGTAGTCCTTGACCAGCTCGAGCCCGGGCGCGAGCGCGGCGAGCTTTTGCTCTTCTTGCGGGCCGACGAACAGGTGCGCGTCGAAGGACTTGGTCGCGCCGGGCGCAACCTCGCCCAGCGGCACGAACATGCCGACCGAGTAGACATGGGCCGGGCCGCCGGTGACGTCGTTCGTGACGTCGGCCTTGCCGGTGAAGTATTCGCGCGGCTGCTTCGGGCCGTCGGCCTTGTCGATCAGCCAGGCCGAGGCGAAATAGTGCTGGACCATCGCGACCCAGCCGGTGTCGGCGGTGGTCTCGTGATCGGGCTTTTCGTTTGGCGCGCGCTTCTCGATCGCCTTGAAGTCGATCTTCTTGAACTTGGCCGCGTCGTCGTAGATCGCCGGGCCAGTGAAGGTCGAATAAAAGCTCGAACCGCCGGCCAGTGCATTGCCGTCGCGCACCAGTTGCAGGTACAGGCGCGGGCTGATCGCGGCGCCTGATTCGTTGACGACCTCGTTCTTGACGTCGATGACGTAATCGCCGCGGGTGAAGGTGTAGGTCTTCACCAGCTTCACGCCGCCGACGGTCGGCGACTCGAACTTGACGGCGAGCTGGTTCTGCCCGTCCTTCAGCGTGCGGTCGCCGGGCACCAGCGTCATCAGCGTGTGGTGATTCGGCAGGCCCGAGCCGCCGTCCGGCGGGACCAGGCCGGTCTGCGCCACATAGAGGCGCTCGGCCGATTCGTCGAGCACGACGATGTTGCGCTTCTGGCCCGACGCCTCGTGGGGCTTGGCCATGCCGATCAGGCCGAGGAGGTGGTCCAGCCCGTCTTGCGCGGCCTGCTCATGCTCCTTCAGCAGTTCGACGCGAACCAGCGAGCCGCCTTTGCTGTCGAGCGTCGCCTTGACAAGGTCGGTGTTGATCGTGACGCGCTCCGATGCCACCGGTGCGCCCGATGCTGCCGCCGCCACCGGCGCCGCGCCGGCGGTAGTCCCTGCGACAGCCGGCGCTGTCGGGGTCGCGGCGCGCGGTGCGGCGCCGGCCGGCGCGGTCTTGACCGGCGCGGGGCTGAAGAACGACGGCAGTCCGTTGTGCCGGTTCCACGCGTCGTAGATCATGAACAAAGACATTAAAAACACCACCCACAGCAGGGTGCGACGCATATCGGTCATGGGGAGGTCTGGTTGTCGAGCGAGGTGGAAGACGATGTCCCGGCAGCATGGGGCTTGCCGGTGACGAGGCCGCGAAACAATCGCGGCGGGTGTTCAGGAACCGGGTCGTGGCCGCCCTCGCAAAGCGGGTGGCAACGCAGCAGACGATGCAGTGTCATGTAGGTGCCGATCGCGGCGCCGTGCCGGTCCAGCGCCTGCAGCGAATACGCAGAACAGGTGGGCTCGTAGCGGCAGCCGGTTTGCAGCCATGGACTCACAAAGAAGCGATAGCCGCGCACCAGCAGCATCAGCACGCGCCGGGGCAACGACAGCAGCGAGGCCAACATCGGTGGTCATGTGCCGGTCAGCGACCGGCCACACCTTGGGCCGCACGCGCGAGGACTTGCTCGAGCTCGACGCGCGCAGCTTGCTTGAGCGCATCAGACGCTGCGCTGACGAAGGTCTTGCGGTCGAACGGCGCGCGCAAACGCACCACCCACAGGCCCTGGGCCAGCGCTGCTTCGCTGCCCAAGACCGCCGAGCGGATCTGGCGCTTGAGCAGGCTGCGCGTCACCGAGCGCTTGGCGTGGCGCTTGGGCACGACAGCACCGAGCCAGACGGCGTCTGGCGGGGCTGAAACAGCGGAGTCATCCACAGCCGAGTTCAATTCGGGTTTCTCACCTGTTGACAACTCTGCTGCGAGCGACGTGGCCACGGGCTTGGAAGGCGCACTCGGCCGATCGGCTACATGGTGCACCGCGAAGTGCGCACTGCTGGCCCGGGTGCGCGTGCGAAGCACGCGCTCGAAATCGACGGAACGGAGAAGACGGGCAATCACGCTGCGGGCGCGGCGCTTTTCAGCCCCAGTCGCCAAGCCTCAGACGGCCAGGCGCTTGCGGCCCTTGGCACGGCGTGCATTGATCACCGCACGACCGCCGCGGCTCTTCATGCGGACCAAAAACCCATGGGTGCGGGCGCGGCGAACTTTGGAGGCTTGGTAGGTGCGTTTCATGATCTGTCCAGCTGTGCTGTCTTGCGGCTTGATTAATTAACTACCCGACGCAGCTTGGCTCCGGGAAACCCACTATTACACCAAAAACATCCTGCCCAGTCAATGACTTACACCGCCGCCCATGGCTTGGCGGGGCCATTGACGTGCCGATTCAATCTGTGGATAACCGTCGATTTCGCCGTGCCGCAACGTACAATCCGACCGCTCCGAGAAGAACTTTTCCACAATGAGCGCTGACCTATGGCAGCGCGGCTGCGAGCGACTCGCGGCCGAGCTGCCTGAACAACAATTCAACACCTGGATCCGCCCTCTGCCCGCGGCCGAGGTCACCGATCAGGGTGACACCGGTGCGGTCGTGTTGCTGCGCGTGCCCAACCGGTTCAAGCTCGACTGGATTCGCAATCAGTACGCCGGGCGGATCGAAGCCGTGCTGGCCGAGCTGGCCGGCAAGCCGGTGCGGCTCGACATCACGCTCGCGGTGCGCGACAGCGCAGCCCACCAGGCCGCGAGCCCGGCCTACGCGGCCAACGGCGCGTCCTCCTCCGTCTCGGCTGTCGCGTCGAATGTCGGTATCGCTGCGGCGAGCCAGGCACTCACGGTGTCGCGCCCGGTCGCACAGACGACTGCGCCGGTGCCCTCGCGCAGCCGGCTCAACCTGGCGCTGACCTTCGACACGCTCGTGCCGGGCCGTGCCAACCAGATGGCACGCACGGCCGCGCTGCATGTCGCGGGGGCGCCGGGGCAGATGTACAACCCGCTCTTCATCTACGGCGGCGTCGGTCTGGGCAAGACGCACCTGATCCACGCGGTCGGCAATGCGCTGCTGGCCGACAAGCCGGATGCGCGCATCCTGTACCTGCACGCCGAGCAGTTCATCACCGACGTGGTGAAGAACTACCAGCGCAAGACCTTCGACGAGCTGAAGGCCAAGTACCACCAGCTCGACCTGCTGCTGATCGACGATGTGCAGTTCTTCGCCGGCAAGGAGCGCACGCAAGAAGAGTTCTTCAACGCGTTCGAGGCACTGCTCGCCAAGCGCGCCCACATCATCATGACCAGCGACACCTACCCGAAGGGGCTGGTGGACATCGACGAGCGCCTGACCTCGCGCTTCGACGCCGGCCTGACGGTCGCGATCGAGCCGCCCGAGCTCGAGATGCGCGTCGCGATCCTGATGCGCAAGGCCGAGCTCGAAGCCACCGTGATGCCGGAAGACGTGGCCTTCTTCGTCGCGAAGAACGTGCGCGCCAATGTGCGCGAACTCGAGGGCGCGCTGCGCAAGATCCTGGCGTACTCGCGCTTCAGCCACAAGGAGATCAACATCGGTCTGGCGCGCGAAGCGCTGAAGGACCTGTTGTCGATCCAGAACCGCCAGGTCGGCGTCGAGAACATCCAGAAGACCGTGGCCGACTTCTACAAGATCAAGGTCGCCGACATGTACAGCAAGAAGCGCCCGGCCAGCATCGCGCGGCCGCGCCAGATCGCGATGTACCTGGCCAAGGACATGACGCAAAAGAGCCTGCCCGAGATCGGCGAGTTGTTCGGCGGTCGCGACCACACGACCGTGCTGCACGCGGTGCGCAAGATCGCGGCCGAGCGGCAAAAGAACACCGAACTGAATCAGCAATTGCACGTGCTCGAGCAAACGCTGAAGGGGTGATGAATCGATGCGATGTCAAGCAACAACCCTGGGGACAAGTTTCGAACAAGCCAGCACCTGTCCACAGCCCCGGTGCCATTCACGAAGTTGTTGTATCGCAGGCAGGTGACAAGCAGGGCCGCAGGCCCCACGGTTTTCAGCGGCCTAAGTGGCTGATCAAAAAGGCGAAAATGGCGTTGTCCACAGAAAACGCCGGTCTCTACTATTACGACCAAGTTAAGAGGTTCAAATGATTGTCTTGAAGACAGCGCAAGAAAAAGTTTTGAGTGCGTTGCAAGCGGTGGCCGGTATCGTGGAGCGGCGCCACACCTTGCCCATCCTGGCCAATGTGCTGATCCGCAAGACCGGTGAGCAGCTCGAGCTCACCACGAGCGACCTCGAGATCCAGGTGCGCACCCGCGCCGAGCTCGGCGGCGATGGCGGCAACTTCGCGACCACGGTCGGTGCGCGCAAGCTGATCGACATCCTGCGGTCGATGCCGAACGACCAGGTCGTCACGCTCACCGCGAACCAGAACAAACTGACGCTGCAAGGGGGCAAGAGCCGCTTCACTTTGCAGACGATGCCCAGCGACGACTTCCCGCTGGTGCAGGAGGCGGCCGACTTCGGCCCGGCGTTCAGCGTGCCGCAGAAGGCGCTCAAAGGCTTGATCAACCAGGTGCACTTCGCGATGGCGGTGCACGACATCCGCTACTACCTGAACGGCATCCTGTTCGTCGCCGAAGGCAAGAGCCTGACGCTGGTCGCGACCGACGGCCATCGGCTCGCGCTTGCGCAGGCGACGCTCGATGTCGAGATCCCGAAGCAGGAGGTGATCCTGCCGCGCAAGACCGTGCTCGAGCTGCAGCGTCTGCTGCGCGACGAGAAGGAAGCCGAAGAGAGCCAGATCGAGATGCGCTTCGCCGGCAACCAGGCCAAGTTCAGCTTCAGCGGCATGGAGTTCGTCACCAAGCTGGTCGAGGGCAAGTTCCCCGACTACAACCGCGTGATCCCGAAGAACCACAAGAACGCCGTCACGCTGGGCCGCGCGCCGTTCCTCGCGAGCCTGCAGCGGGCCGCGATCCTGACGAGCGAGAAGTTCAAGGGCGTGCGCGTCAACATCGAGCCGGGCACCTTGCGGATTGCGTCGAGTAATGCCGAACAAGAGGAAGCGAAGGAAGAGCTCGAGATCGACTACGGCGGCGACAGCATCGAGATCGGCTTCAACGTGACCTACCTGATCGATGCGCTGTCCAACATGAGCGTCGAGATGATCAAGCTGGAGCTGCAGGACACCAACTCGAGCGCGCTCATCACCGTGCCCGAGCAGGCCGGCTTCAAGTACGTGGTGATGCCGATGCGCATCTGAGGGTTGCCGACAACCCGGTGCACGAGCGGGCCGAGGCCCGCTTCAGCGTTTTTTAAGGGGCGGCTGGCGATGCAGGCGCCGCTCCAACCGTGAGTGAAAGAGTGCGATGAGCGAGATGATCAACACCCCCGAAGATGACGCCGGCAAGGCCGGAAACGCCGCACGCGCGACCGAGTTCGCGGCCGACAGCGCTGCGTACGGCGAAGGCAGCATCCAGATCCTCGAGGGGCTTGAGGCGGTGCGCAAGCGGCCCGGCATGTACATCGGCGACACGTCCGACGGCACCGGCCTGCATCACCTCGTCTTCGAGGTCGTCGACAACTCGATCGACGAATCGCTCGCCGGCTACTGTGACGACATCGTCGTGACCATCCACACCGACAACTCGATCAGCGTGACCGACAACGGCCGCGGCATCCCGACCGGCGTGAAGATGGACGACAAGCACGAGCCGAAGCGCTCGGCGTCCGAGATCGCGCTGACCGAGCTGCATGCGGGCGGCAAGTTCAACCAGAACAGCTACAAGGTCTCGGGCGGGCTGCACGGTGTCGGCGTGAGCTGCGTGAACGGCCTGAGCAAATGGCTGCGCCTGACGGTGCGCCGCGACGGCCAGACGCACTTCATGGAGTTCAAGCAGGGCATCCCGCAGGACCGGCTGATCGAGAAGCGCGACGGCTTCGAGATCTCACCGATGAGGATCATCGGCGAGACCGAGAAGCGTGGCACCGAGGTGCACTTCCTGCCCGACCTCGAGATCTTCTCGAACATCGACTTCCACTACGACATCATCGCGAAGAAGCTGCGCGAGCTGAGCTTCCTGAACAACGGCGTGAAGATCCGCCTCGTCGACGAGCGCAACAACAAGGAAGACACCTTCGCGTTCGCCGGCGGCGTCAAGGGCTTCGTCGAGTTCATCAACACCGGCAAGAAGGTGCTGCACCCGACCGTGTTCGGCGCCACTGGCGAGAAGACCAGCGACCAGGGCACGACGATCACCACCGACGTTGCGATGCAGTGGAACGACGGCTACAGCGAGAACGTGCTGTGCTTCACCAACAACATCCCGCAGCGTGATGGCGGCACCCACCTGACCGGCCTGCGCGCCGCGATGACGCGCGTCATCAACAAGTACATCGAGGACAACGAGCTCGCGAAGAAGGCCAAGGTCGAGGTCACCGGCGACGACATGCGCGAAGGCCTGTGCTGCGTGCTGAGTGTGAAGGTGCCCGAGCCCAAGTTCAGCAGCCAGACGAAAGACAAGCTCGTCAGCAGCGAAGTGCGGGGCCCGGTCGAAGACGTGGTCAGCAAGGCCTTGACCGACTACCTGCTCGAGAACCCGAACGACGCGAAGATCATCTGCAGCAAGATCGTCGACGCCGCTCGCGCCCGCGAGGCCGCACGCAAGGCGCGCGAGATGACGCGCCGCAAGGGTGTGCTCGACGGCATGGGCCTGCCCGGCAAGCTCGCCGACTGCCAGGAGAAAGACCCGGCGCTGTGCGAGATCTACATCGTCGAGGGCGACTCGGCCGGCGGCTCGGCCAAGCAAGGGCGCGACCGCAAGTTCCAGGCGATCCTGCCGCTGCGCGGCAAGATCCTCAACGTCGAGAAGGCGCGCTACGAGAAGCTGCTGACCAGCAACGAAATCCTGACGCTGATCACCGCTCTAGGCACCGGCATCGGCAAGGGCATGGGCGGCGACGACTTCAATCCCGACAAGCTGCGCTACCACCGCATCATCATCATGACCGACGCGGACGTCGACGGCGCGCACATCCGCACGCTGCTGCTGACCTTCCTGTTTCGCCAGATGCCCGAGCTGGTCGAGCGCGGCCACATCTACATCGCGCAGCCGCCGCTCTACAAGGTCAAGCTCGGCAAGGAAGAGCAGTATCTGAAGGACGGCCACGAGCTCGACGCGTATCTGCTGAAGGTGGCGCTGAAGGATGCGAAGCTCGACACCGCGGTGCCCGGCGCCGCGCTGCTGCGAGGCGACGCGCTCGAAGCCCTGGCGCGGCAGTACGTGCTCGCGAAGAACGTGGTCGAGCGCCTGTCGAGCTGGATGGACGTCGAAGCGTTGCGCGCAATGGCCAACGGTCTCGAGTTGAACGTCGACACGCTCGAAGCCGCCGAGCAATCGGCCAACGCGCTGAAGGACGCGCTGCACAACGCAGAAGTCACGGCCGAGTTCGATGCGCGCATGGACAAGCACATCCTGCGCATCAGCCGCATGCACCACGGCAATGTGAAGAGCAGCGTGATCACCGCCGACTTCGTGCACGGCGCCGACTACGAAGCGCTCAGCACCGCGGGCAAGACCTTTCGTGGTCTCGTCGGTGATGATGCGGTCGTCAGGCGCGGCGAGGGCGAGAAGCAGAAGGAAATGCGCGTCGGCGACTTCCGCCAGGCGATGGCCTGGCTGATCGGCCAGGCCGAAGGCGCCGTCGCCCGCCAGCGCTACAAGGGCCTGGGCGAGATGAACCCCGCGCAGCTCTGGGAGACGACGATGGACCCGACGGTGCGCCGCCTGCTGCGCGTGCAGATCGATGACGCGATCGAAGCCGATCGCGTGTTCACGATGCTGATGGGCGACGAAGTTGAACCACGTCGAAATTTCATCGAGAGCAACGCGTTGCGGGCGGGGAATATCGACGTGTAAGTTTGTCGACTCGTAGGGCGCCGAATTAGTTGCGACTGGCGCCAAAGTGTTGCGACTGGCGGGCCCTAGTTTGTGCGACTGGCCTACGAGGGTAGGCCGATCGAACAACGCGAGGTATCTGGGAGCCTACCCATCACGAGGAGCTACTCGTTCAATCGACAGCTTCGACCCGTTCAGAAGTGCGATCGTTTTAGTTGGGCGGCGGCTTCGCAGCGACTGCAGTCTGTCGATAAGAGCGGTTGTGCGGCAGGTGCCGCGCACTTACCTGACGCTTGAACACTCGGCCAGCAGCGGGCCTAGCGAGCAGCGAACCCTTCGCGCAATCGCCTAGGAACGCGCACCCGTGTCGAAATCTACGTCTTGCGCGCAGCGGCCTCTCGCATGAATTGCACCGACCCGTCGACGAGATTGACCTGTCCAGGCAGTGGTTCGTTCTTGCGCGCCATATCCAGCGAAGGCCACATGGCGTCTGCGATCAGGTGCAGCAGCCTCGAGGAGCGCATGGCCTCGTGGTACTCGCTCGTGGGGCGCTTTCCCGTCCAAGCCATCGAACAATCCACGGCGGCGCCGGCGACGATGTCGGCAAGTTGTAGCTGCGGATGATTCTGAGACTCCGCGAAGGCGAACTGTTCGACGCGCAGCGGCAGCTCAGCCTGTCGCTCACCGTATCCTGCTCGAGTAAGGGTGAGATTGGACGACATGCCAGGACGACATGCCATATCTGTTCAAGGCCGACTATCAACGCTTAGTGGCCTGTCAAGGCCGGCAGGGACTCTCGCAAGATAGCCTGCAGGAACAAGACCGGCACGCGGAGGCGTGCGGGATTGGCTCGGTCGTGAAGCCATCGGTCCAGGCTGAGGACGGAGTCGAGCGATGCTAGACGGGCGCCCCGCCTGTGGCGATTGCGATAGGCACGCCGATCATGTTGGCGATTGGCGTGTAGATGTCTACGTCTGTGTCCTGCAACACTTCAAGGGTGACGACTAAGGCGTATCGGACGGGAACGTCGCAGCGTTCGCTGTCCTTCCAGTCCTTCCACCATCCCCCAACCGGGAATACGGCAACATGGGATTTCTCCGCAAGCTGTACTGCTGTACCGCACCAAACATCTGAGTGAATGGAGCCGCGAGACCGTAGCTGCGCGCCCAGAAACCACTGACTGCGGTCAGGATCTGGCATCGACTCCTCTTGGTCCTCAGGGGCTACTTCGTCACGTTCGAGTTTGTTTATGCGCTGCTTGAATCTATCGGCGTTCTCGGTGGCTGCCTTCACCGCAAACCGCAGCCCGTGCGACTGATAGCGAAACTTGCTCTGCCAACCCCGGCGACTCGGATTGGGTTCGACGAAATACGACAGCGTGATTCGGAGTTCGACCGATTTCTCGCCAAGCTCCTGCAGCAGATCCTGCGGCCATGGCAACTCGTGCATGTTTAGCGCACCGAGTGCAGTGTTCGAGCCCGCGCCTTTGATATAGGGAGTGATCGACTCCTGCAACACGAGCGTTGGTCGGCTGGTCGTGGAGTTGAGGGACCCGTCGAGATCGACCCGACCGTAACCGAAGCGACGGAGCAAGTTCTCCTTGTCCTTTTTTGGAGGGACCAGGGGAAGCGGTGCGCGCATGGCTGGTGTTAGCCGCGCGCCATGAACCACCAATGCGCGAATCGTCTCCGGCCAGTACGTTAGATATCGAGCGTGGAGATGTCCGCATATGCGAGCGACCTCGGCTGCCGCGCCGCTGGTGTCGCCGGATTCCGCGAGCGGAGATGCGGCTATGTCGTGAGAGGTTGTCAATAGCCGGAGGCTTTCGGGTCCCACCGATACTTGGTTCCCCTTGGCCTTGTCGACCGTACCGTTGCCGCCTTCTGCAACAACATCAGGCTTGAAGGGCCAGGTACGCCGCCACAGCAGTGTCGTTGTGGATGAGGGAGACAGCCCACCCGCGCTACCGAGCACGCCGAGCGATGGCCACTTCACCGAGTCGATGGTGACAAGGTCAGTGCAGGCCCCGACGGTCAACGCGTTCCACGCTTGTGCGGGGTTCTCGACTGAAGCCAAGTCATTGGCCATCGGATGCTCGTTCCAATTTGGCCACGGCAGATTTCCGGCGGCAAGCACGAACAGTCGACGTGTCGAAGCCTCACCTGGTTTGTCAAACCCGGCGTTCGTGTCTGCTGCCGGGCCATGGGACCCAAAAGCCAACCGATCAATGGTGGCGGACCACTCAGAAGGGAGCCCGGCGGTATCGCCCTCGGACGTCGTCATCATTGCGAAGGTTCGCCGTCGGGCGCCATCTCCTGCCTCGACCTTTCGTGCTCCCTGTGCCGTCACCCACCCATATAGGTGCGGCGGTGTCTGCCCTTTGGGGGGAAGCAACTTCACCGATTCCAGTCGATGAGGAACTGCGTTTTCCTCCTTGGACGACAGCAATGGGGTGAGATCGCCATGCGCAGCGAGACCAGCCATCTCGGTTCCATGGCCGCAGCTGTCGCTCTTGCCCCAACCGTCTTCCACGGCATGCATATCGGCCTCCGCCAGCAATGGGGCGAGTAGCGGATGACCGAAGTTCACTCCGGTGTCCATGAGCGTGACGTAGGGGGCATTCGGCGCAGCGTAAGTCGAGCGTGTATTCAGATCCTTGATCCACTCTGCTTGCTCGTGCGGCTTCAAGTCGGCCAGAAAGAACTCGCTGGTCGCCGCAACGGGCCGGATTTCGGCAACAAGGTCGAGCAACGTCAGCGCTTGTTCGAGCGAAGAGCGCGTGCCTTTTACGGCCACAACGACGCGACCTGGAAAGCTCACGTACCCGGGCTCAACTTCGAGCTCGAACTTCTTGGCTGATTCCGCAAACGCGTTACGCGTCGCTAGCGATCCATCCACTCGCAGGCGCAACCAAATTTGGAACCAATCTATCTTGCCCGTCGGCGGGGGCTCGACGCCTTCTTCGGTCCAGAGTTCGTCGAATACGGCCTGACGAAACGCCGATATCGCGTTGACGAGCCGCGCGTTTGCTGGCTTGTCGGGCTCTCCAGGTTTGCGCGACTTGACGTCTTTGGAAAGGTACTCCTTGATCCGCCCCTCGAAAGCGCCCAGTGCTCCGTCTGGCACGTGCAGCGATACGATTTCAGTCCCGCCGGCATCGATGGCGCTCAGCACCTCGATTCCGTCTCGACGCCACTCGAGCTGCTTGAAGTAGTCGACCGAACCAGGCGGAGATATCTCCAAGGCAATGGTCATTCCAACGTGCTGAGGCAGCTCCAGTTCCGCTCTTCGCTTTTCGAGTTGCTCCGAATCAGCGCGCAGTGCAGCAAGTTGCTTGAGGAGGTAGTTGCCGTGGGTATTGCGTGAACGCTGCGGGGGCGGCTGCTTTCCGCCAGACAACGTCGACTTGAAATCTTGACTCTGCGTGTAGCCAGCAAGGAGCAGATGATCGAGTGGCGGCATGCGCAGGCGTCCGTTGATGTGACGCAGCACTCTAGCCGACAGGAATCGAAGCTCTGTAGAGACTTACAGCAACTGTTGCTGGCTGGAAGCCCGCTCATCCATATGTTTGATGACGCTGGCTTCGCTCACATGGTCCTGTTGTTCGAGCACGGCGTCCTTCATGGCATCGCCACAGGCCCGCACGATGTCAGAGTGAGACAGGCCGCTTCCATGGCGAGCCAATCGCCGATAGTCCAGAGTTGCCGGAGCCAGGATGGCCAAGCTGTTCTTGAGGAGCAACTCGATCTGAACCTCGTCCGGCGGCCCATAGCGAATGACGTCGTCAAATCGCCGAAAAAGTGCGACATCGAGCGAGGCGCCGTGGTTGCTGGCTGCCACGATCAGGCTATCGGAGGTGTCTTGCTCGATGAGCTGCAGGAACATGTTCAACGTGCGACGCATTTCGGCAACGTCATGCTGGCTTCCGCGCTGTAAGCCCAACGAGTCAAACTCGTCGAACAAGTACACGCCACGCGTCGTCTTCAGCGCCTCGAAGACAAGTCGAAGCTTCGAGGCGCTTTCGCCCATGAATTTCGTGATCAGGCTGTCGAATCGGGCGACGAACAACGGCAGACGCAACTCCGTCGCGAGCACGCTCGCTGTGAGCGTCTTACCCGTTCCCGGCGGGCCAACGAGCAAGAGCTTTCGTCTGGGAAGCAAGCCATGCCCGGTAAGGCGCGCATGTAAACGCTGTTCTTTCAGCACACGCTCGAGCTTCTGTTCAACCTCCGCGGAAACGACCATCTGCGAAAGGTGCTGTTGCGGATATTGCACCGTGAGCAGATCGCCAAGCTCGCCCCTAGGTTGAGCGAGCGGCAGCGGCCGCCCTGTAACGCGCGGCGTGGACTTGGCGCGCGCCTCTTCGATGATGTCGCGTAACTCTGCGGCCAACTTAGTGTGGCCTCGCTGCGCCTCGTCAGCGGCCATTTGGAGCGCGACAGAAAAGAAGTGCGCCGCCTCGTCGCCCGCGTAGGCGCGGAGGAGTGCTTTGACTTGATCAGCGCGTGCCATCTCGGATTTGTTCCTTCTACGCATGTTAGGGGAGTTCCAGCGCGGCCCGTATCCCGCCGATGCTGTGCTATTATCGCATAAGCGTGCAATTATCGCAAAGCTTTCAGATGGGGTTTCCGACATCGCAAGGGCAGCTCGTCAAGGCAAGTCGTGGAGACGAATCGAGGGCTTCGTTCGCCGAGAAGCTAGGAGTAAGCAGGTCGTCGCTGTCGCGCTATGAAAGTGAGAAGTTGGGAGTGCCAACACGTGTCCTCAACTTTTGCCTGCTATCCATTTCCGATACGTCTGTGCAGGAAGCGCAACGCAGGACGCCGGTCGATCGGGCGCTGCAACTTGCGAGGGAGACGGTAAACGAGCTTGAATCGGCTGCAAAGGTTGGTGCCCAGAAACGGAAGCGTGGATCTGACTAGGTAACCGCCCGTCCGGGAGGCGTTCGGCCAGCCGAGATTTCGCAAGTGCAGTAAATGTGGCGGAGTAGTAGGCCAGTCGCAGGAGTTGACGCGTGAAAGCAAAACTCGCGGTGGCGGGGCATTCGCCAAGTGCTTGTCAGCACTCGCGCGCCAGAGCAATTACTCTGGCGCCCTACGCGACTCGACAGCTGAACGAAATCCAGAACCCGCCTGGCAGACGCTCAGCCCGCCTCGGCGTTTTGCGTGCTCTTGGGCTTTTTCGCACTCGACTTGGCAGCAGGCTTCGCCGCCGACGCCTTCGCGGCCTTGGCGATCAGCTCATGGTAGATCGCATCCACGGCCGCGTCGTGCTGCGCCAGCTCGCCGGCGACACGGGGACTCTGGCGATCGGCGCTGCGCTTGGCGCTCAGAGGCAGGGCATCCAAGGCACCGGACTGGGCGCACGTGGTGAGAATCCCAACGGGATCCAGGAGAACAGCGAAGGGGTTGGAAGAGTTGGACATCGGGTGCTTGAGTAGTCAGGAAAGCCACTTTGTGTAGTCTTCGATTTTATGACGCCAACCCTCCGGCCGTATGTCTTGTTTGCTGGTGGACTGAGATGCAGTAGATTTGGCGCGCCCAGCTTAGTCGTTGTCAGCGCTTGTATGAAATTGGAGCTCGATGAATAAATCTCTGCGAAGCATGTTTGTCGTCGCGCTTTGCGCATTTGCCGGGCTGCCGGCGTGGGGCGCGGTTGAGGTCGCAGAGCGCGTCGACTATTTGCCGGGCGCACAACCGGACGAGACAGCCTGCGCGTGGGAGGCGAGCGTAGCGGTCGCCGCGGTAGAGAAGTCGAAAGGCGCCATCACGTTGGCCGGCAAAACGCCTGCGATCTCGGGATTGAACCTGTCCTTACAGGTGGCTCAATTGAAGCTCTCGCGCGCGACCAAGGGAAGCGACTACGCAGTCGTCGTCAGGGGCAACGTCACTCGCGATGGCAAGCTGCTCGCCACACGCGATTTCGATGGTGACGGTTCCGTCAAGAACGGCCAGCCTGCTTGCGACGCCTTGCGCGGCATCGGTGCGTCGATCGGCGAACGTGCCGCCAAATGGGTTTCCCGGACGCGCTTCATGGAGTGTCGCGACGATTGCATTGGCATCCATCCGGACGAGGCCATCGTCGTGGGCGCCGAAATATTACCTGGCAACGACGATGCCATCAACGACACCGTGCGCAATGATTGCCACTGGCCAACCGCCATGGTCAGCAAGCTGGTCAAGGCTTTCAACGACAACGATCCGCCACCCCGCGCCAAGCTGGAGTCGCGCCCCATCGATGTCGAAAAGTATCCCGGCCGCCGACTGGTGCTTCGGGTGGACAACGTGCATGCGCTCGGCGGAGGTGGCTGGAGTGGGCCTAAATGGATGGTCATGTCCGGCGAGTTGCGCGAGGGCAATACGCTGGTCGCGAGCTTCGAGTCCTATACCAATTCCGGTCGTGGCTTTACCACCTGCAAGTCGGTCGATTCGTTGAGCGAAAGTACCAGCGACATGATTGTCGAATGGCTGCGCAGCCCCACGCTCGGCGCGAAACTGGACTGAGACGAACTCGTTCACGCAGCCACCGCAACACCAATCAATACAACACGCGGCAGCGAATCGTCCCCGGGATGCTGCACAGCTCGTCGAGCGCGATCTTCTGCACCTTGCTGTCGATGTCGGTCACCACGTAGCCGACCTCCTCGTTGGTCCGCAGGTACTGGGCATCGATGTTGATGCCGGCCGCCGAGAGGCGCTCGTTGATGCGGGCCATGATGCCCGGCACGTTCTTGTGGATGTGGAGTACGCGCGATCGGCCGGTGTGCTCCGGCAGCGTGACTTCGGGGAAGTTGACCGACGACGCGGTCGAGCCGTTGTTGCTGTAGCGGATCAGCTTGGCCGCCACCTCGCGCCCGATGTTGGCCTGCGCCTCGGCGGTCGAGCCGCCGATGTGCGGCGTCAGGATGACGTTGTCGAAGCGCGTCAGCGGCGACTCGAAACCAGCGTCGTTGCCCTGCGGCTCGACCGGGAACACGTCGATCGCGGCGCCGTGCAGGTGCTCGCGCTCGAGCGCGGCCGCGAGCGCGTCGATGTCGACGACGGAGCCACGCGAGGCATTGATCAGGTGGCTGCCCGGCTTCATGCGCGCGAGTTCGGCGGCGGTGATCATGTTGCGGGTGGCGGGCGTGTCGGGCACGTGCAGGCTCACCACGTCTGCGGTTTCGAGCAGGCCGTCCAGGGTCGGGATCTGCCGCGTGTTGCCCAGCGGCAGCTTGGTCTCGATGTCGAAGAACACCACCGACATGCCGAGCTGCTCGGCGAGCACGCCGATCTGCGTGCCGATGTGCCCGTAGCCGACGATGCCCAGCGTCTTGCCGCGTGCCTCGAACGAACGCGCGGCGCTCTTGACCCAGCCGTTTCGATGCAGCACCGCGTTCTTGTGCGGGATGCCGCGCAACAGCATGACGATTTCCGCGAGCACCAGTTCGGCGACGCTGCGCGTGTTCGAGAACGGCGCGTTGAACACCGGGATGCCGCGGCGCATCGCGGCCGCCAGATCGACCTGGTTGGTGCCGATGCAGAAGCAGCCGATCGCCGCCAGCTTCGGCGCGCGCGCCAGCACCGACTCGGTCAGCAGCGTGCGCGACCGGATGCCGAGGAAGTGCGCGTCGGCGATCTGCTCGATCAGCGCCTCGTCGGCCAGCGCCTTGGGCGAGGTCACGATCTGCGTGTAGCCGTCCTGGCGCAGCGCCTCGACGGCCCACGGGTGGATGCCTTCGAGCAAGACGAACTTCAGTGATTCTTTGGGTACGGACAGGCGCGTCGTCATCGGGATCTCCAGTGCCTGGAGCGTACCCGCGCAGCCCGACCCTGTGGCGCCGAGGGTTCTGCGCCCTGGCTGCGATGCGCGTCGACGCTGCCTACAGCCCCGAGCGCCGGATCAAGCGGCTTTCCCACACGGTCGCGGCATCAGGCGGCGCGCTGGCGCCGGATGACGGCGGCACGGCAGCGGGCGGCTCCATGCTCGCATCGAGGCCGAACGCGGTGCCCATGTCGGCACGGTCGGTCTCGTCGAAGCGCAACTCCGGCGGGGCGCGCAGCGCCGCCAACCATGAAAATCGTGCAGACCAGTCCATCGCAGCCTCCCTCACTCATCCCTGAGCGTGCAACAAAGTGTGCGCGCGTTGCGCCGGTTTGAGGCATCGAAATGGGGGTGAACTCGGTCGCACTTGGCGTTCACGGCGTTTGCGTGTGGACCGCGCGCCGAGTCGTCCGGCGGCGCCGAGGGTCACCCCGGATCGGGTCTAATTCACGCATCCCCATCCCCGCGCAAAGGACCCAGCATGTACACCGACGTCAAGCTTCTCATCAACGGTGAATGGTGCGAAGGCGCCGACGGCAAGAGCGAGCCCATCATCAACCCGGCCACCGGCCAGGTGCTCGCGCGCCTCGCGCACGCGTCGCCGTCCGACCTGGACCAGGCGCTGCACGCCGCCGACAAGGGCTTCAAGGTCTGGCGCAAGGTCTCGGCGTACGACCGCTACAAGGTCTTGCGCAAGGCCGCCGACCTCATCCGCAGCCGCGTCGACGAGATCGCGCCGCTGATGACGCAGGAGCAGGGCAAGCCGCTCGCAGAGGCGAAGATGGAGACCACGCTCGCCGGCGACATCATGGACTGGTTCGCCGAAGAGGCCCGCCGCACCTACGGTCGCCTGGTGCCGCCGCGCGCCGAGGGCGTCGTGCAGGCGGTCGTGAAGGAGCCGGTCGGCCCGGTGGCGGCATTCACGCCCTGGAACTTCCCGATCAACCAGGCGGTGCGCAAGGTCTCGGCCGCGCTCGCCGCCGGCTGCTCGGTGATCCTGAAGGGGCCGGAAGAAACCCCGGCGAGCTGCGCCGCGCTGATCAAGTGCTATGTGGACGCGGGCGTGCCGGCCGGCGTCGTGCAGCTGGTGTTCGGCGTGCCGGCCGAGATCTCCGAGTACCTGATCCCGCACCCGGTGATCCGCAAGATCACGTTCACCGGTTCGACGCCGGTGGGCAAGCGGCTCGCCGCGCTCGCCGGCCAGCACATGAAGCGCATCACGATGGAGCTCGGCGGCCACGCGCCGGCGATCGTGTTCGGCGACGCCGATGTCGATGCCGCCGCGAAGATGTACGCCGGCGCCAAGTTCCGCAATGCCGGCCAGGTCTGCGTGTCGCCGACGCGCTTCCTGGTGCACGAGTCGGTCTATGCGCGCTTCGTCGAAGGCTTCGTCGCGACCACCGCGAAACTGAAGGTCGGCGACGGTCTGCTTGCCGACACGCGCATGGGCCCGCTGGCCAACAGCCGGCGCGTCGAGGCGATGCAGATGTTCGTCGACGACGCGGTCGGCAAGGGCGCGAAGATCGCGACCGGCGGCAAGCGCATCGGCACGACCGGCTATTTCTTCGAGCCGACCGTGCTCACCGATGTGCCGGCGTCGGCCCGCATCATGAGCGAGGAGCCGTTCGGCCCGATCGCACCGATCGTGCCGTTCAGCAGCTTCGACGAAGTCGTGGCCGAGGCCAACCGGCTGCCGTTCGGCCTTGCCGCTTACGCTTGCACGCGCTCGCTGAAGACGGCGAACGCGATCGGCGCTGCGTTCGAAAGCGGCATGGTCTCGATCAACCACATGGGCCTGGCGCTGCCCGAAACCCCGTTCGGCGGCATGAAGGACTCGGGCTACGGTTCCGAAGGCGGCACCGAGGCGATCGAGGCTTACCTGAACACCAAGTTCATCACGCAGATCGGGCTGGAATAGCAGAACCGTCGCGAGCGCGCGGGGCCAGCGCCGGGCCGCTCCCAAGCGGCCCCGCATCCCCTCGGGGGATCGCCTGACGTACGCGTCAGGCGAGGGGCACCATCACCAGGGGGCGGCGACGTACTTGTTGCCGTTCGCTTTGTAGCGGGCCACCGACTTCTTCAGCTCGGTGTATTCATCGCAGGGCAGCGAGCACGCCTTGTCCAGCGCTGCAAGCCGCGCCTCGGCCTTGGGCAAGTCGTTCGTGATCAGGTACAGCTCGCCGGAGTATTCGAGCGCGCCGCGGTGCTGCGGGTTCAGGCGCAGCGCCTCGTTGTAGAAGCTCTCGGCCGCTGCGTAGTCGGGCGTCGCGCTCTTGCGCAGGCTGTAGCCCATCAGGTTGTTCCAGTCGGCGCTGCCGTTCTCGTTCACCTTTTTGAGCTCGGCCACCGCGGCCGGCCAGTTCTTCTGGGCGATCTGGGCGCGGGCGGCCGTGAGGCTGTCGGCCTTGGCGGCGGGCGCGACCGGGTCGGCGGCCCACACCGGGGTCAGCACGAAGGCAGCCACCAAGGTGGCGACAGCGACGGGTTGAAGAAGACGGGGCATGACGAGCGCTCCTGGGCTGAACGGTGACGATGAAGGCGGCCAGCATACGCTCAAGCGCAGTGGATAGAATCGCGCGCCCAGCTTCCTGCCGACCGTGACCATGTACTGCGCCATCGACTTCGGCACCTCTAACTCCGCCATCGCCGTGCCCGATGCGGCCGGCGGCATGCGCCTGGTCGAGCTGGAGCCCGGTCACGCGACCATGCCGACCGCCGTGTTCTATTTCGTCGAAGGCGCCGAGCTCGACGGCCCGCCGCGCGCTTTCGGCCGCGCCGCGATCGCGGCCTATGTCGACGGGCTGGACGGCCGCTTGATGCGCTCGATGAAGAGCATCCTCGGCAGCCCGCTGATCGACCAGACCACCGACGTGGGCGGCGGCCGCGGCGCGAAGTACCTCGACATCGTCGCCGGCTACCTGAAGCACCTGAAACGCTGCGCCGAGGCGCAGGCCGGTGCGCCGATTCGCCGCGCCGTGCTCGGCCGGCCGGTGTTCTTCGTGGACGACGACCCGGCGCGCGACGCGCAGGCCCAGGCCGCGCTCGAGAGCGCCGCGCGGCAGGTCGGCTTCGACGAGCTGAGCTTCCAGTACGAGCCGATCGCGGCCGCGTTCGACTACGAGCGCAGCGTCAGCACCGAACAGATCGTGCTCGTCGCCGACATCGGCGGCGGCACCTCGGACTTCTCAGTCGTGCGCGTCGGGCCGCAGCACGCGGCCAAGCGCGAGCGCAAGGACGACATCCTCGCGAACCACGGCGTGCACGTGGCCGGCACCGACTTCGACCGCCGCGTCGAGCTCGCCGCGATCCTGCCCGAGTACGGCTTCGGCGCGATGGGGCCGAGCATCGCCGGCGCACCCGCGCGCGAAGTGCCCAGCGGCGTGTACTACGACCTCGCGACCTGGCACCTGATCAACACCGTCTACAGCCCCGGCCGCGCCGCCGAGCTGCGCAGCATGCGCGGCTTCTATGGCAACCCGCGCCACTTCGAGCGGCTGATGATCGTGATCGACGAGCGCCTCGGCCACGAGCTCGCGGCGCGCGCCGAAGCCGCGAAGATCGCCGTCGCCGATGGCGGCGACACGCGCATCGACCTCAGCCACACCGAGTACAAGCTGGGCGTGGACTTCAACGAGCGCGAAGCGGTGCAGGCGATCGAGGCGGACATCGAGCGCATCGTCGACGCTGCGCGCGCCGCCGTCGTACAGGCCGGCCTGACGCCGGCGCAGATCGACGCGCTCTATTTCACCGGCGGGTCGACCGGCCTGCGCCTGCTGGCGAGCCGCATCGCGACGGCCTTCCCGTCCGCGCACGTGGCCCGCGGCGATCGCTTCGCCAGCGTCGCGACGGGCCTCGCGCTGCACGCGCAGCGCTGGTTCGCGGCGGGGCTTGACGCGCGCCCTCAGTCGAGCGCCGGGCCGCCCCAAGCCGACTGAGCACCCGCTTGGCGGGTGGCCTTGCGTACTCGCGAGGCCGGGTGCCCCGTTTCAGGTACCGGCCAGCACCGCGGCCATCGCGACCGCGGTCGCCTCGACGTTCGAGCTGTTCAACCCAGCCACGCAGATGCGGCCCGAGCGCACCATGTAGACGCCATGCGTCTCGCGCAGCGTGTCGACCTGCGCCGGCGTCATGCCGGTGTAGCTGAACATGCCGCGTTGCGTCAGGAAGTAGTCGATGTTGCGGCCCGGCACCTTGGCCGACAGCACCGCGTGCAGCTTCTTGCGCATCGCGAGGATGCGCTCGCGCATCGCGCCGAGCTCGAGCTCCCAGCTCTGGCGCAGCGCGGGGTCGGTCAGCACCGTCGCGACGAGCTGGCCGCCGTGGATCGGCGGGCTCGAGTAGTTGCGCCGCACCGTGAACTTCATCTGGCCCAGCACCAGCGAGGCCTCGTGCGCGTTCGGGCAGACCACGCTGAGCGCGCCGCAGCGCTCGCCGTAGACGCTCATGCTCTTCGAGAACGAGTTCGCGATGAAGAAACTCACGCCGGCGCTCGCGAGCGCGCGCGCTGCGTGCGCGTCGGCCTCGATGCCGTCGCCGAAACCCTGGTAGGCCAGATCGAGGTAGGGGATCAGCTCGCGCTCGCGCAGCACCGGGATCAGCTCGTCCCACTGTGCGCGCGTCAGGTCGACGCCGGTCGGGTTGTGGCAGCAGGCGTGCAGCAGCACGATGCTCTTGGCCGGCAGGCCGCGCAGCGTCTCGAGCATCTGCGCGAACTTCAGGCCGCCGGTGGCGGCGTCGTAGTACGGGTAGGTGTTGACCGTCAGGCCCGCGCCTTCGAACATCGAACGGTGGTTGTCCCAGGTCGGGTCGCTGACCCACACTTGGCTGCCCTTGAAGTAGCTCGCGAGAAAGTCGGCGCCCACCTTCAGCCCGCCGCTGGAGCCGACCGACTGGATCGTCGCGACGCGGCCCGAGCGCACGGCTTCGTGGTCGGCGCCGAACAGCAGCTGCTGCACCGCGCTGCGGAAGTTCGCCGCGCCTTCGATCGGCAGATACGGCTTGGGGCCGCCCTTGGCCACGACCAAGGCCTCGGCGCGCTTGACCGAGTCCATCACCGGGATGCGGCCTTCGTCATCGAAGTAGATGCCGATCGAGAGGTTGATCTTGTGGGGCCGCGGGTCTTTCTGGAAGTCTTCGTTCAGACTCAGGATCGGGTCGCCGGCGAACGGAGGGATGTGCTCGAACATGAAGGATGGTCTCTGTCGATGTGAATGAAAAGGTCAGGTGGCGGCCAGCGCGGCTTCGATGTCGGTGCTGATCGATTCGGGGGTGTCGGTCGGGGCATAGCGCTTGATCACCTTGCCGTCGCGCCCGACCAGGAACTTGGTGAAGTTCCACTTGATGCTCTTGATCCCGAGGATGCCGGGCGCCTCGGCGGTCAGCCACTTCCAGAGCGGGTGCGCGTCCGCGCCGTTGACCTTGATCTTGCTCATCATCGGGAAGCTCACGCCGTAGTTGATCTCGCAGAACGACGCGATCTCGCCATCGCTGCCCGGGTCCTGGCCGCCGAACTCGTTGCTCGGGAAGCCGAGCACGACCAGGCCCTTGTCGCGGTAGTTTTCCCACAGCTTCTCGAGGCCGGCGAACTGCGGCGTGAAGCCGCACGCGCTCGCGGTGTTGACGATCAGCATCACCTTGCCGCGCTGCGCGGCGAGTTGAGCGGGCTTGCCTTCGATGGACAACGCCTCGAAGTCATAGATGCTGCCGGCTGTTTTGGCCATGATGGGTAGGTCTCGCGGTGATCGGGGTGTGCAATCGTACCGCTGTGCCCGCGATGGCTCGGTGCGCAAGCTTGACGCTGCCCGGCCAGGCGCAGAACATGGCGCGGCGCCACACCGGACTGTCTGCTGCCATGCCCATCACCCCGCCGAACACCTTGCTGACCGAGTTCGACCCGCTGGCCACGCCATTCGACGCGCGCCCCGAGGTCGATCTGCTGCTGCACGACCTGGCCCTCGCACCCGAAGCGCCCAGCGTCACGGCCGCGGAGCGCAGCGCCCATCGCGCCGCGGTTGCCGCGCAGCGCGGCGGCGCAGGGCGTGCGGTGCTGGTCGTCGACAGCACGCCGATCGCACGCCAGTTCCTGATGCAGCGGCTGACCGGCCTGGGCTATGACGCGCACGGCGCCGAGAACGGCGAACACGCGCTCGCGCTGATCGAGCAGCAGGCCTTTGCGATCGTCTTTCTCGAACTCGCGTTGACGCCAGAGAACGGCATCGGCGGCCTGAGCCTGTGCCAGGCCATCAAGCAGAAGCCGGATCACCCGAACGGCATCGCGCCCGCGGTGGTCGTCACGACCGGTCAAGCCGGTTCGTCGGACCGGGTGCGCAGCTCGCTCGCGGGCTGCGACGCCTACCTCAACAAGCCGCTGATGGAGGCAGAGTTCCTCGCAGTGCTGCGCGAGATCGACCCGCTGTTTCGATAGCTGGCGTTCAATGTTTGTCGCTGCGCGCGATTGCCAGCAGGTGGTCGAGCTCTTCGCGGTACTTCACGCGGTTGTTCTTGTGCCAGCGGTAGATCAGCCACATCGTGCCGGCGACCACCAGCCCGAACAGCGCGATCGCGGTGAACGCTGACAGGCCGAACTTGGTCATGCCGGTGTAGAACGCGCCGAGGCCGAGGATGCAGGCCTGCTCGTTGAAGTTCTGCACCGCGATCGACCGCCCGGCGCCCATCAGATTCGCGCCGCGGTGCTGGAGCAGCGCGTTCATCGGCACCACCATGTAGCCGCCGATCGCGCCCAGCAGGATCAGGAACGGCGCGGCCGCCCAGGCATTGGTGATCACGTTGAGCCCGATCACCAGCAGCCCCAGCGCGATGCCCAGCGGGATCACGCTGGTGGCCTGGTCGAGCCGCATCCGCACCGACGCGACGACGGCGCCCGCCGCGGTGCCGACCACGACCACCGCGACCAGCGAGGTCGCCTGCGTCGTGGTGTAGCCGAGGGCTGCGGTGGCCCAGGCGAACACGATGATGCGCAGGTTGCCCGACACGCCCCAGAACAACGTCGTCGTGGCGAGCGAGATCTGGCCGAGCTTGTCGCTCCAGAGCCGCGCGTTGCAGCTGGAGAAATCGCGCATCAGCCCGATCACGCCGTGCGCAAACGGCTGCAGCGGCGCGTCGGTGCGCGGGATGCGCAGGTTGAACACGGCCGCGATGACATACAGGAACACGATCGCGGCGATCGCCGATTCGGGCGCGGTGTTGATGCCGGTGTCGATCAGGGGCAGGTCGATCGCGAGCAGCTGACGCGAGATCACCGAGCCGATCAGCTGCCCGCCCAGGCCGATGCCGAGGATGATCGACATGATCGTCAGGCCCTCGATCCAGCCATTGGCCTTGACCAGCTGCGAGTTCGGCAGCAGTTCGGTCAGGATGCCGTACTTGGCGGGCGAGTAGGCCGCCGCGCCGAGGCCGACGACTGCATACGCCACCAGCGGGTGGCCGCCGAACAGCATCATCAGGCAGCCCACGACCTTGATGCCGTTGGCGAAGAACATCACCTTGCCTTTGGGCACGGCGTCGGCGAACGCGCCGAGGAAGGGCGCGAGGATCACATAGAACAGCGCGAACATCGGCCCGAGCGCCGGGATGTGCCACGACGGCGCATTCGTCGTCTTGAGCATCTCGATGGCGGCCACGAGCAGCGCGTTGTCAGCCAGCGAGCTGAAGAACTGCGCCGACATGATCGTGTAGAAACCCTTCTTCATTCGCGCGCAGGGTCTCGTGGTGGGGGCAGGTGCATGGCCGCGATTGTCGCTGGTGGCGCGAGTTGCCCGGCGTCAGCGATTGTCACTGCGGGCGATCGCCAGCAGACGCTCGATTTCGGCCGGGTGTCGTGCGCAATTGCGCGCATGCAGGCGCTTGATCCACCACATGGCCAGCGCCACGAGCGCACCGAGGATCGCGATCATCACGAACACCGACAGGTGCAGCAGCGCCAGCACGCTGGTGACGGCGCCGAGGCCGAGGATGCAGGCCTGCTCGTTGAAGTTCTGCACCGCGATCGAGCGGCCGGCGCCCATCAGGTTGGCGCCGCGGTGCTGCAGCAGCGCGTTCATCGGCACGACCAGGTAGCCGCCGACGCCGCCGAGCAGCATCAGGAAGGGCGCGGCCATCCACACGTTGACGATCGCGTTGAGCCCGATCATCAGCACGCCCATCGCGATGCCGAGCGGCATCAGGCTGGTCGCCCGATCGAGGCGCGAGTGCACCGAGGCGATCAGCACGCCCGCGGTGGTGCCGATCGCGACCACGCCGACGAGGTTCGAGGCCTGCGAGGTCGAATAGCCGAGCGCCGCCGCGGCCCACACCATTACGATCGCGCGCATGTTGCCGGACACGCCCCAGAACAGCGTCGTGGTCGCGAGCGAGATCTGGCCGAGCTTGTCGTTCCACAGGCGCGCGTTGCAATCCATGAAGTCGCGCGTCAGCACCACCGGGCCCTGCATCGGCAGCAGCGGCGCGTCGGTGCGCGGGATGCGCAGGTTGAACAGCGCCGCCAGCACGTACAGGCTGGCGATGCAGGCGACCGCCGCCTCGGGCGCGGTCGTGATGCCGGTGGCCACGCCGGGCAGGTCGAACGACAGCAGGTGCTTGGAAATGACCGGCCCGACCAGCACGCCGCCGAGCACCGTGCCGAGGATGATCGAGAGCACCGTCAGCCCCTCGATCCAGCCGTTCGCCTTGACCAGCTGCGAGGCCGGCAGCAGCTCGGTCAGGATGCCGTACTTGGCGGGCGAGTAGCCCGCGGCACCGAGGCCGACGACCGCGTAGGCCAGCAAGGGGTGCAGGCCCACGAGCATCAGGATGCAGCCGACCAGCTTGACCGCGTTGGCCAGGAACATGACCTGGCCTTTGGGCCGCGCGTCGGCGAATGCGCCGAGCAGCGGCGCCAGGATCACATAGAACAGCGCCAGCATCGGCACCAGCGCCGCGCGCTGCCAGCTGGGCGCGTTGGCGATCTTGAGCATGTCGTACGCGGCGATGAACAACGCCGAATCAGCCAGCGAGCTGACGAACTGCGCCGACATGATCGTGTAGAAGCCCTTCTTCATGCGCTCATCGACGCATACCCGGGCCGTGCTCTTGTATCTGCATGTTTCTCCTTGCGGCGGCGTTATAGCACGCGGGTCGTGACGCGGCGCCGCTGGCAGAATCGCGCCATGCCGCGCCCCATCGAAGCCCTGATCCACACCGAAGCGCTTGCGCACAACCTGAGACGCGCCCGCAGCGCGGCGCCGGACGCGAAGGTCTGGGCCGTCGTGAAGGCCAACGCCTACGGCCACGGCATCGAGCGCGCGTACGCCGGCTTGCAGGGCGCCGACGGCTTCGCGCTGCTCGACTTGAACGAAGCCGAACGGGTGCGCGCGCTCGGCTGGCGCGGCCCGATCCTGTTGCTCGAGGGCTGCTTCGAGCCGCGCGACCTCGAGCTCTGCTCGCGCCTGAACCTGTGGCACACGGTGCACTGCGAGGCGCAGATCGACATGCTGGCCGCGCACAAGACGCACGCGCCGCACCACGTGTTCCTGAAGATGAACAGCGGCATGAACCGGCTCGGCTTCCGCCCTGCCGCGTACTCGAACGCCTGGCACCGCCTGAGCGGCCTGACGCAAGTCGACAGCATCGCGCTGATGACGCACTTGTCGGACGCCGACGCGGCCGAGCCGCACGCCGTCAGCACGCAGCTCGCCACCTTCGAGGCCGCCACGCGCGATCTGCCCGGCGAGCGCACACTGTCGAACAGCGCTGCGACCTTGCGCCATGCGCCGACCGATGCGGCCTTGCGCGGCGACTGGGTGCGCCCCGGCATCATGGTCTATGGCTCGTCGCCCGACTTCCCGCAGCACAGCATCCATGACTGGGGTCTGCTGCCGACGATGAGCCTGCGCGCGCAGGTCATCGCGACGCAATCGCTGCGGGCCGGCGAGCGCGTCGGCTACGGCAGCAGCTTCACCGCCGAGCGCGACATGCTGCTCGGCGTGATCGCCTGCGGTTACGCCGACGGCTACCCGCGTGTCGTGCCGAACGGCACGCCGGTGCTGGTCGGCGAGACGCGCACGCGCATCGTCGGCCGCGTCTCGATGGACATGATCACGGTCGATCTCTCGCCGGTGCCCGGCGCGGGCATCGGCAGCGTCGCGACGCTGTGGGGCGCGAGCCCGGGCGGCGCGCTGCTGCCGATCGACGAGGTCGCGCAGGCCGGCGGCACGATCGGCTACGAGCTGATGTGCGCGCTCGCGCAGCGGGTGCCGACGCGCGCGGTGTGATGGCCGGCGGGGCCGCGATGGCCGGTGTCACGCTGCCGCTGGTGGTACCCGACAGCGAGGTCGAGTTCAGCGCGATCCGCGCCCAGGGTGCCGGCGGGCAGAACGTCAACAAGGTCTCGAGCGCGGTGCACCTGCGCTTCGACATCCGTGCCTCGTCGCTGTCCGAGCCGGTGAAGGAGCGCCTGCTCGCGCTGCGCGACCAGCGCATCACCGCCGACGGCGTGGTCGTGATCAAGGCCCAGACCACGCGCAGCCAGGACATGAACCGCGCCGATGCGATGCAGCGCCTGACCGAGCTCGTCAACAGCGTCGCGGTGCCGCCCAAGCCGCGCCGCGCGACCAAGCCGACCTATGGCTCGAAGCAGCGGCGGCTCGAGGGCAAGGGCATTCGATCCGCGATCAAGGCCGGGCGCGGCAAGGTCAGCGAGTAGCAGGCGAGCGGGGTCGCTGCTTCGCGCTTCATTACGGAGCGGCCACGCTTCTTCATCAGCGCGTGACACGGGCTTGCGACCATCGCGGGCCCGTCATCATCGCCCCGACTCCTCACCGTGCATTCACCGAGCCTTGCGGCCGCCGCGCTCTGCCTTGCCCTGCTCGCCGCCGGCAGCCCCCGACCCGCCGACGCGGCGCCAGCAGCCGCGGCGGCACTGTCGACGCTGAACTTTCCTGATGCCGACGTCGATGCGGTGGCGCGCGCGATCGCGGTGATCGTGGACCGGCAGATCGCCGTCGATCCGCGCGTGAAGGGCAAGCTGACGCTCTACACCGACCAGCCGGTGACGGCGGTGCAGGCCTATGCGCTGTTCACCGCGGCCTTGCGCGGGCTGGGCTTCGCGGTCGTCGACTCGAACGGCTTGCTCAAGGTCGTGCCCGAGGCCGAGGCCAAGCTGCAAACCGGCGCGGTGTCGGCGGAGGCGGGCGCGCGGCGCGGCGACCAGGTCGTCACGCAGGTGATCCGCGTCGTGCACGAGAACGCGAGCAACCTGGTGCCGGTGCTGCGCCCGCTGATCAGCCCGAACAACACCATCAACGCCAACGCCGGCAACAACACATTGATCATCACCGACTACGCCAGCAACCTGGCGCGGCTCGGCACGATCATCGCCGCGCTCGACACGCCGAGCGCGACCGATGTCGAAGTGATGCCGCTGCAACATGCGCTAGCGCCGGACCTGGCGGTCACGGTGCAGCGCCTGACCGACGGCGCGGCGGCACCGAGCGCGGGCGCCGCCTCTGCGGCCGGTGGCGGCTCGACCTCGATCCTGGCCGACACGCACATCAACGCGCTGCTGGTGCGCGCGCCGAACCCGGCGCGGCTGGCCGCGATCCGCGCGCTCGTTGCACAGCTCGACCGGCCCGGCGCCAGCGGCGCGGGCGGCAGCAACATCCATGTGATCTATCTCCAGCACGTCGAGGCGACGCGGCTGGCCGCGGTGCTGCGCGCCTCGCTGCCCGCGTCCGACGCGGCGCGCAGCGGCAGCGGCGCGAGTGGGTCGAGCACGGGCGCCGGCTCAAGCGGCGGCCTGTCCACGCCGAGCGGCGCCGGCAGCAATGCGAACGCGAGCGGGGCGAACTCGTCGCAGGCGACCACGCCGGTGAGCAGCACCGCGCAGCCCTCGCTGGGCGGCTACATCCAGGCCGACCCGGCCACCAACGCGCTGATCGTCACCGCGCCCGAGCCGCTGTTCCGCGAGCTGCGCGCGGTGGTGGACCTGCTCGACACGCGGCGCGCGCAGCTCTATGTCGAGTCGCTCGTCGTCGAGGTCGATGCGAGCAAGGCGCTCGACGTGGGCCTGCAATGGAAGCAGATCTTCAATATCAGCAACGAAACCACGCTGACGCTCGGCACCGTGGCCACGGCGCTCGAGACGATGTCGGGCACGAACATCCTCTCGACCGCCAACCTCGTCACGCTCGACAACGAAGAAGCCAAGATCGTCGTCGGTCAGAACGTGCCCTTCGTGACCGGCTCGTACACCAGCACCAGCAGCGGCACGACCAGCCCGTTCCAGACCATCGAGCGCAAGGACGTGGGCCTGACCTTGCGCATCCGCCCGCAGATCGGCAAGAACGGCGCGATCCGCATGAGCATCCTGCAGGAGTCGTCGTCGGTCGCGAGCACGAGTTCGAGCTCGGGGCCGACGACCAACAAGCGCTCGATCGAATCGACCGTGGTCGTCAACGACGGCAAGATCATCGTGCTCGGTGGCCTGATCGAGAACAGCTACGAGAGCGAGGCGAACCAGATCCCCTGGTTGGGCCAGCTGCCCTACGTCGGCGGCTTGTTCCGCAGCCTGAGCCGCACGCGCAAGAAGACCAACCTCGTGGTGTTCCTGCGGCCGCTGGTGATGCGCGACGAGGCCGCGACCGACGAACTCTCGCTGGACCGCTACGACTACATCCGCGCTCGCCAACGCGAGCTGCCGCTCGACGTGCACAAGGTGCTGCCCGAGAACGATGCGCCCGAGCTGCCGCCGCTGGGCACCCGCGAACGCGGCGCGGAGCCGGTCGTCGTCAAGCCCTCTTGAACGTCGCGAGCAACAGGCCGGCCGCGACGAACAAGCTGCCGAAGGCGCGGTTCATCGCGTGGATCTGGCGCGCCGACGTCAGCAGCCGCAGCACCTTGGCCGCGAGCGCGGTGTAGCCGGCCATCACGACCAGGTCGGTGAAGGCGATGGTCGCGCCGATGATGGCGTACTGCGGCGCGAGCGCATGACCCAGGTCGAGGAACTGCGGCACCACCGCGAGCAGGAACACCGTCGTCTTCGGGTTCGCGGTGTTGATCGCGAGGCCGCGCAGGATCAGGTGGCGCCGCGAAACGAGCTCGCCGCTCGCGACCTCGCTGACCATCGGCACCGCCGGCGCACGCCACTGCTTGATGCCGAGGAACACGAGGTAGGCCACGCCCAGCCACTTGACCAGCGCGTAGGCCAGGCTCGACGCCGCGATCAGCGCGCCGAGCCCGAGGCCGACCACCGCGACCTGCACCAGGATGCCGAGCACCAGGCCGATCGTCATCATGTAGCCGCGCACGAAGCCGTGGTTCAGCCCCGCGCTCATCGCGGCGACGGCGCCCGCACCGGGCGAGATGCTGATCGCCCACGAGGCGACGAAGAAGGTGAGCCAGACCGAGAGTGCCATCGCCAAATTCTCCCACGCGGTGCACCGGTGACAATGCGCGAATGAAACCCCCACGCTCACTTTGTTCGCGGCCCCCCGGGGCGCGTCAGATCCTTGGGGCGGCCCGGCGGAACTGACATGGCCAAGGACAAAGCGATCTTCATCTGCAGCGAATGCGGCGGCACGTCGGCCAAATGGCTGGGCAAGTGCCCGAGCTGCGGCGCCTGGAACACGCTGGTCGAATCGGTGGAAGAAGGCGTGTCGAAGAACCGCTTCGGCAACGGTGGCGGGCGCGGGCTCGTCGCGAGCCAGCCGGTGACGACGCTGGCCGAGATCGAAGCCAGCGACGTGGACCGGCAGAGCACCGGCGTCGAGGAGCTCGACCGCGTGCTCGGCGGCGGCATCGTTGCCGGTGGCGTGGTGCTGATCGGCGGCGACCCGGGCATCGGCAAGTCGACGCTGCTGCTGCAGGCGCTCGATTCGCTGTCGCACACGATGAAGACGCTGTACGTCACCGGCGAAGAGAGCGGCGCGCAAGTCGCGCTGCGCTCGCGCCGGCTCGGCCTCGGCGGCTCGCAGGTGCGCGTGCTGGCCGAGATCCAGCTCGAGAAGATCAGCGCGACACTCGAGACCGAGCAGCCCGCGGTCTGCGTGATCGATTCGATCCAGACGCTTTACAGCGACCAGCTCTCGTCGGCGCCGGGCTCGGTCGCGCAGGTGCGCGAGTGCGCGGCGCAGCTCACGCGCATTGCGAAGAGCAGCGGCATCACGATCATCCTGGTCGGCCACGTGACCAAGGAAGGCGCGCTCGCCGGGCCGCGCGTGCTCGAGCACATCGTCGACACGGTGCTGTATTTCGAGGGCGACACGCATTCGAGCTTCCGGCTCGTGCGCGCGATCAAGAACCGCTTCGGCGCGGTCAACGAGATCGGCGTGTTCGCGATGACCGAGAAGGGCCTGAAGGGCGTCGCGAACCCGAGCGCGATCTTCCTGTCGACGCACGGCGACCCGGTCGCCGGCTCGTGCGTGCTGGTCACGCTCGAAGGCACGCGGCCTCTGCTGGTTGAGATCCAGGCGCTGGTCGATTCCGGCGGGCCGAGCCCGCGGCGCTTGAGCGTGGGCATCGAGCGCGACCGCCTCGCGATGATGCTCGCGGTGCTGCACCGCCACGCCGGCATCGCCGCCTTCGACCAGGACGTGTTCGTCAACGCGGTCGGCGGCGTGCGCATCAGCGAACCCGCGGCCGACCTCGCGGTGATGCTCGCGATCCAGAGCAGCCTGCGCGGCAAGCCGCTGCCGCGCGGCTTCATCGCCTTCGGCGAGGTCGGCCTGGCTGGCGAAGTGCGGCCGGCGCCGCGCGGCCAGGACAGGTTGCGCGAGGCCGCGAAGCTCGGCTTCTCGATCGCGATCGTGCCGAAGGCGAACGCGCCGAAGAAACCCATCGAAGGCCTGACGATCCACGCGGTCGAGCGCATCGAGCAGGCGATCGACCTGACACGGAGCCTGTGATGAAACCCTGGACAAAGTTCGCTGCGATCAGCGACATCCACGGCAACCTGCCGGCGCTCGACGCGGTGCTGGCCGACATCGCCGCGCACGGCGTCGAGGCGATCGTCAACCTCGGCGACATCCTCAGCGGGCCGCTGTGGGCCGCCGCGACGGCCGACCGGTTGATGCCGCTGGCGCTGCCGACGATCGCCGGCAACCACGAGCGCCAGTTGCTGACGCAACCGCGCGAGCGCATGAGCGCGTCGGATGCGCACACGCACGACGAGCTGCAGCCGCAGCATCGTGATTGGCTCGCGCGCCTGCCGCCGACGCTGGTGTTGAGCGACGAGGTGTTCTGCTGCCACGGCACGCCGAGCAGCGACCTGACCTACTTCCTCGAGACCACGCAGCCCGGGTTCGACGGCCTCGGCCGCGGCGCGAACGGCGTGCGCGCTGCGACTTTGCATGAAGCCACCGAACGCGCCGGCAGCGCGTTGCAAGGTATCAAGCACGGCCTGATCCTGTGCGGCCACACGCACGTGCCCCATGTGCTGCGGCTCGCCGACGGGCGCTTGATCGTCAACCCCGGCAGCGTCGGGCTGCCAGGCTTCGACGACGACCACGGGCACGCGCACGTGGTCGAGACCGGCGCGCCGCACGCGCGCTATGCGCTGCTCGAACGCGGCGCCGCCGGCTGGCACGCGACGCTGCGCGCGGTCGCCTACGACTGGGATTCCGCCGCGCAACGCGCCGAGCGCGAAGGCCGGCCCGACTGGGCCCACACATTGCGCACCGGCTTCGTCGGGCTGCTCGAAGGGCAGTCGGCATGAGTGACTTCTGGAGGAATCGCGCTCCGCGGGCCGCCGCGCCGGGCCGCCCCAAGCAAGGCCCGACCCTCCCGGAGGGTCGCGTGCCGTACGCGGCGCGCGGGGTGCTGTCATGAACCCCTGGATCGGTTGGACCCTCGCCGCGGCCGCGCTGGCGGTTGGCTGGTTCGGCTACGGTTTGCGCGGCATTGCATTGGCCGTGAGCGTGATCGCGTTCTGGCTGCTGCTGCAATTCAACCGCCTCGTGCGCGTGATGCGCGACGCCGCCGACTCGCCGCTTGGCGAGGTCGACAACGCGGTGATGCTGCACGCGAAGCTGCACGCCGGCCTGCCGATGGCCAAGGTGGTTGCGCTGACGAAGAGCCTGGGCCGGCGCGCCGACGATGACAGCCGCGAGCTCTACACCTGGACCGACGCCGGCGGCGCGAGCGTCAGCATCACCTTCGTCAACGGGCGCTGCGCGAGTTGGGATCTGACGCGGCCGCCCGCGTGAGCCAGGCGCTGCGATGCAGATCATCGACACCGCCACGACGCGCCGCCACCTCGGCTTCGCGCCGCTGATCGATGCGCTGCGGCGCATGTTCGAAAGCGGCTGCGAGGTGCCGCTGCGCCACACGCACCGCATCGGCGAGGCCGGCACGCTGCTGCTGATGCCGGCGTGGCGCGATGGGCGCAGGCTCGGGATCAAGACGGTGACGATCTTCCCCGGCAACAGCACACGGCAACTGCCGGGGCTGCACTCGACCTACCTGCTGTTCGATGCCGCCACCGGCGTGCCGCTGGCGCAGCTCGACGGCAACGAGATCACCTCGCGCCGCACCGCTGCGGCGTCGGCGCTGGCGGCGTCGTTCCTGGCGCGGCCCGATGCGCGCTCGCTGCTGATCGTCGGCACCGGCCGCGTCGCGGCGCTGCTGGCCGAGGCGATGCGCGCGGTGCGGCCGATCGACGCGGTCACTGTCTGGAACCATCGGCCCGCGTCGGCACAGGCGCTCGCCGCGCAGCTCACCGGCGCCGGCATCGATGCACGCGTGAGCGGCGACCTCGCGAGCGCGGTGGCCAGTGCCGACATCATCAGCTGCGCCACGCTCTCGACCGCGCCGCTGATCCGCGGCGAGTGGCTGCGCCCCGGCACGCACCTCGACCTGATCGGCAGCTTCACGCCGCAGATGCGCGAGGCCGATGCGGCCTGCTTCGCGCGCAGCCGCGTGTTCGTCGACACGCCCGAGGCGCTCGCGAAGTCGGGCGATGTGCTCGAGGCCGTGCAGGCCGGCGCGTTCAGCGACGCGCAGCTGCAGGGCACGCTCGCCGAGCTGTGCCAGGGCACGCGCCCGGGCCGCAGCGACGCGGCCGAGCGCACGCTGTTCAAGTCGGTCGGCACTGCGCTCGAAGACCTTGCCGCGGCCGAGCTCGTGTTCGATGCGGTGAGGGGCGGCGCGACTGTGTAGCAAGATAGAGGGTCCGCACAGCAGCACACCCCCATGGCCACTTCCATCGCCGAGCCGCTCGACCGAGCGCCGCCCATCATCAGCGTCGCCGGCGTCTCCAAGACCTACGCATCAGGTTTTCGCGCGCTGGAGCACATCGATCTGGATGTCCAAAAGGGCGAGATCTTCGCGCTGCTCGGCCCGAACGGCGCGGGCAAGACCACGCTGATCGGCTTGATCTGCGGCATCGTGAAGCTCGGCGAAGGCCGCGTCACGGTGGCCGGCCGCGACATCGTCAGCGACTACCGCACGGTGCGCGCGATGATCGGCCTGGTGCCGCAGGAGCTGACCACCGACGCGTTCGAGACGGTCTGGGCCACGGTCTCGTTCAGCCGCGGCCTGTTCGGCAAGCGGCCCGACCCGGCGCACATCGAGAAGACGCTGAAGGCCTTGTCGCTGTGGGACAAGAAGGACAACAAGATCATGACGCTCTCGGGCGGCATGAAGCGCCGCGTGATGATCGCCAAGGCCTTGTCGCACGAGCCGCAGGTGCTGTTCCTGGACGAGCCGAGCGCCGGCGTCGACGTCGCGCTGCGCAAGGACATGTGGGCGATGGTGCGTGCGCTGCGCGAGTCGGGCGTCACGATCGTGCTGACGACGCACTACATCGAGGAGGCCGAGGACATGGCCGACCGCGTCGGCGTGATCAACCACGGGCGCATCATCCTCGTCGAAGACAAGGTGACGCTGATGCGCAAGCTCGGCAAGAAGCAGCTGACGCTGCAATTGCAAAGCCCGCTGGCGCAGATCCCGGCCGCGCTGGCCGCGCATCAACTGGTGTTGAACGGCAACGGCAGCGAACTGACCTACGCCTACGATCCGCGCGCGTCGCAAGGTGCCGTCGCCGCGCTGCTCGACGACCTGAGCCGGGCCGACATCAAACTCAAAGACCTGCAAACGACGCAGAGCTCGCTCGAAGACATCTTCGTCAGCCTGGTCGAGGAGTCGCGATGAACGTTCATGCAATCCAGGCGATCTACCGCTTCGAGATGGCGCGCACCTGGCGCACGATCACGCAAAGCATCATCTCGCCGGTGTTGTCGACGGCGCTGTACTTCGTCGTGTTCGGCTCGGCGATCGGCTCGCGCATCCAGCAGATCGGCGACATCAGCTACGGCGCGTTCATCGTGCCCGGCCTGATCATGCTGTCGGTGCTGACGCAGAGCATCTCGAACGCGTCGTTCGGCATCTACTTCCCGAAGTTCACCGGCACGATCTACGAGCTGCTCTCGGCGCCGATCTCGCATGTCGAGATCGTGCTGAGCTACGTCGGCGCGGCCGCGACCAAGTCGGTGCTGATCGGGTTGATCATTCTTGCGACCGCGAGCATGTTCGTGCCGATCCACATCGCGCACCCGGTGTGGATGCTCGCGTTCCTGGTGCTGACCGCGGTCACGTTCAGCCTGTTCGGCTTCATCATCGGCATCTGGGCCGACGGCTTCGAGAAGCTGCAGCTGATCCCGATGCTGATCGTGATGCCGCTGACCTTCCTCGGCGGGCCGTTCTACTCGATCAGCATGCTGCCGCCGCTGTGGCAGAAGCTGTCGATGCTGAACCCGTCGGTCTACCTGATCAGCGGCTTTCGCTGGAGCTTCTTTGACACCGCCGAGATGCACGTCGGCCTGAGCTTCTCGATGACGCTGGTGTTCTTTCTGCTGTCGCTGTCGATCGCGACCTGGATACTGAAGACCGGCTGGCGCCTCAAGGCCTGATGAATGGAGCACCCGGCGCTGGCCTGAGTCGCCGCGTTAGGCCACCAGCGGCAAGCGCACGACGGCGCGCAAGCCCTGCGGCTGCACCGGCTCGAGCACGACGCTGCCGCTGCTGCGCTCGACGATCTCGCGCACGATCGCCAGGCCCAGGCCGCAGCCGTTGCCTTCGTGCGTGGCGCGCGCGAAGCGCTGGAACACGCGTTCGCGGTCGGCCTCGGGCAGGCCCGGGCCGGTGTCCTCGACGAACAGCAGCGCCTGCGCGTCCTGCGCGTGCACGCCGACCGTGATGCTCGCGCCGCGCCCGGCGTAGCGGATCGCGTTGTCGATCAGGTTCACGAAGGCCTCGCGGATCAGCATCGCATTGCCGAGCACGCACAGCGGCGTCGCCGCCGCATCGGCGTCCTCGCTGCCGAGATCGATGCCGGCCGCGAGTGCACGCGGCACCTGCTCGGCCGCGACCTCGCGCGCGAGCCGCTGCAGGTCGAAGCGGGTGCGCGAATGCGCCATCGCCGCCTCGGGCTCGGCACGCGCCAGCGCGAGCAGCTGGCTCACCAGATGCGCGCTGCGCGTCGCGCTCTCGTGCACGCGCTGCAGCCGCGCGCGCAGCTCCGGATCGGCGCCGACCGTGGCGCTGGCGAGCGCCAGCTCGGTCTGGCTTTTCAGGCCGGCGAGCGGCGTGCGCAGCTGATGCGCGG
>Ga0307508_10000615_pt1 | contig 42759 bp, 44 predicted proteins | sample 9_EM_MG_FD_203089 | JGI IMG/M metagenome (GOLD analysis project Ga0307508, IMG submission 203089) | Populus trichocarpa ectomycorrhiza microbial communities from riparian zone in the Pacific Northwest, United States - 9_EM | ecosystem: Host-associated > Plants > Roots > Unclassified | place... | reverse complement strand
CAATCACAGCAAATATACCAGCACACCGAACGGGGAAAATCACAGTGAGATCGATCGCAATCCCAGCCCCCCTCGACTGTATCTCGCTGCATGCTGTTTCTTCCGGACTTCCCTACCTCGCCGAACATCATCCTGCAGCACGCAACGCTACTGGCTGGCCATCCATTTTGACCGAATTGAACGAACCGCTGCCCCACTGTGATTATTTTCCCCACCCCAGGAAGAGTGCAGTAGTTCGGAAATCAGATCTCTCGCTGTCCTCGATTCAGTTCCCATCAGAGGACTAGAGTAACTCCCCCGTTACGAAATCGACTCTCTTCGTCCCCCTTCAACCAAAAACAACGAACAGAAAAATAAGCTCGCTCTTGATTTTTCGTGGGACTCAACGCCCTCCACGCCCGAACTAAAAAAAAATCTGTCCCCTCGGAACAACCGCCAAAATACACATCTCCACCCATTCTCTGCCGGGCCCAGGTGCTCTGCCCAATCCCACGGGCAGCGGTAACAGTGGTTCTGGCGAATACCCGTGCTCGCACTCGCTTTCTCCTTCCCCTCCTCCTCCCCACTATCCCCATCCCCACGAACCTCCGCCGCTCCACCAGCAGCGGCTGGCGTGCCGAGGCGCCCTGCACTTGAATGCACCCTCATCTCCGGCCGACGGCACAAGTAGCAGGAGCGTCTTCTTCTCTTCACCCCCGCCTCCGTACATGCCGTTGCCGCCGACCATGCTCTCCGAATCAGCGTCACCCTCCTCCGTCGGCGCCCAGGGAGCCCCCAAACGCCGGAGAAAGGCGACCGCCGACGACGGCTCGCTTCCCCGGCTGGCAATCGACTCCTCTCCCGGCGCCATCGACTCGCCCACGGCCGCGCCCCAGAGCGCCGGTGGAGCGAGCGCCGGCCCAGTGCCCGGCAGCAGCGGCAGCGGCGGTACTTCCTCGTCGTTCAGGAACGTCTCAGCATGCAACCGATGTCGCCTGCGCAAGAACCGCTGTGACCAGCGATTGCCAGCTTGCCTGAGCTGCGAGAGGGCGGTATGTTTCTTCTTCTCCTTCTCCTTCTTCTCCTTCTTCTACTTCTCGCTCTGCGTCTTTTGCTTGCGTCGCAATCTTGTGGCCCGGATCTTTTTCCCCCTTCCTTCCTTCCTTCCTCTCTCCTCTCCTCTCTCGCCCCTCCTCTCACGGGTGTTGCTAGCGCTAAACGGTTTTTCTCTCAAGGGTATGCGATGTGTAGGTGTGTAGTTTCCTCATCACGATTCCTTGTCTGCAGTATCTCAAGCGTTTCCCCGCCCTGGTTCGTTATCGCGCCACTGCCAAACTGCAATCTCCTACCGCATCGCAGTGGTGAGGATGGCGCTCGGCTCTCAAGCTCTGGGAACGTGTGTCGACTGAGATTCCGGTTAACTGACATGTCGCGTCGCAACAGGCTACGACCCTATCACGAAGAGAGAGATCCCAAGAAGGTCAGTGCCCCACTCCCGCTCGCGTGGTGTCGTTGGGGCTGCCGCCGAGCGTCGGGTCGGGATGTCGCAATCGACGCCCCAACCCCCACTTGACTCCCTGCCGTCTGTCGGCCATTGGACGTCCCCGTCGATTCTGACAGTTGACAGCTATGTGCACTACCTGGAAACGCGAGTCGCGTACCTCGAATCGCTATGCTCGACCAACGACGTCGCGTTTTCGCCTGCGGACGACTTCCCCGATCTACCACCCATCCAAACGTCCTCCGCGATGTCCGCACCGACGACTGCGACCGCCGTCAATGCTCCCCTGCTACCCGGCGCGTCGTCGCCCACAGGCACACCCGCCGACCCCGCCCTGAATGGGAGCGGACGTCCGTCGCCACGGATCAAGCGTGAGGCGTCGGAAGGGTTGGAGGGAAAGGGGCTCGACAGCTTGGTGTCGGATATCGGGCTCGTGTCGTTCGCTGGTGCAAGCGACCCCCGTTACCTGGGCTCCGTATCGGGAATCTCGTTCGCTCGCGTGGTTTTCGCGGCAGTGAAGAGCAGCGCGCCCGGTGCCGGCAGCCCCAGCGAGCTGAACGGCAGCGATCCGCAGAAGGGCCAGGACAAGCGAATCAGGTCCAACAGTCGCGTCCGCGGTTCGAGGGGTCTTGGAATGGGCGGCGCCGCGACGAAGGAGAACCCCGAGGCCGAGGTCGACGCCGATACTCAGATGAGAGACTCGTTTTTCGGACTCCACACCAAGCCCACGGTCTCGCCGGCTCCGTTCCCGACTCGTCCTGTCGCCGAACGTCTGGTGCGTCTGTTCTTCGAGCACGCGAACCCGCAGATCCCGTCGCTCCACCGCGGGGAGTTCAACCGTGTTCTGGAGACCATCTACAGCCCGGCCGACGCTGCGCCGAATGGTGTCTCGGACTATGGCGTACACGGCGAAGGTCTCGGCGGATCGGCAAGAGAACGCTATCTTCTCAACATCGTCTGCGCTATCGGCGCCGGAATCTTTCTCACCGTCGCCGAGGAATCGCCCGACGGGGTAGACGGTGAAAACGGTCCGAGGAAGAAACAAAAGGTCGACTCCGAGAATCTCCCGGAAAAGAATAAGCAAGACGAGCCGGAGTCCTACCACGCATCGGCGATGCTCCATCTGGAGGCATTCTTCAGTCAGAGCAAGGGAGGACTCGAAGAGCTTCAAGCCGTTTTGCTGCTAGCCGGCTACGCGCTCCTCCGACCGGTGTCCCCAGGTCTCTGGTACATCGTCGGAGTGGCTGTGAGACTGGCAGTGGACTTGGGCTTGCACTACGAGGACGCGGATTTGGAGTCCAAGAAGTCTGTGAAGCAGGAAACGAAGACGGAGAAGGAGGGGAGGAAAGAGTGGGTTCGGGACATGCGGAGACGACTCTGGTGGTGCGTATACAACCTGGACAGGCTGGTCAGCACCTGTGTTGGAAGGCCATTCGGAATTGCCGACGAAGTCATCAGCACCCAGGTACAGTTGGCAGACCGAAATCTCTTGGCTTCCGTTCTGACATGTGCTGCCATCAGTTCCCCTCCATGCTGGACGACGAATACATTCACCCGACCAAAGGGCTGATGGAACCCCCTGCCGGCGAAAATCCTCCAACGTACAAAGCCATATCTCATCACTACACTCGCCTGCGCCTGCTGCAGTCCGAGATACTCCAGGTCTTGCAGCAACAATCGCATGCGTTCTCGTTTGCCTCGGCGTCTTCGGAAACAGCCTTCAAGAAGGATATGTACAAGGGCAAACAGAACTATCCCCGCCACCACCCATATCATCTCCAGACGCCATATCTGAGCGGCCATAACTCGCTACAAGCCTGGCACCGAGACGTTGATCGGAGACTGAAGGAATGGATAGACACTGCGCCGAAGTCGATCGCCGAAACAGGTGTCGAGTTTTCCCTCGAGTTCCTCGAGCTGAACTACTGGCAGGCAAAGATCATGCTCTATCGGCCGTGTTTGTCGGTGCCGGTCCTCCTGGCTGGCGAATTGGGTGCTAGCAGTGGCAATGCACGCTCGCGCGCTGCCGAGAGAGGCTTGGGTGAAGGTGCTGCGGTGTTGCATGGGCGACGCGAGGACGAAGAGCGGGTTTACATGACCGTGGCGGAAGCGGGAAGCAAGGTTCTTCGGATTTACAGGCAGCTGCATCGCGTGCATCAGGTTAACTACACATTCCTGGCCACGCACCATCTGTTCATGGCTGGTAAGCGTGCTCCCCGACATCTGCCCCAGGGTTTCGTCTGATCTTTTTCTTCTTCTTTTCTTTCTTTAGGAATCTCTTTCCTTTACGCCATCTGGCACTCGCCATTGGTTCGCTCGCATCTGACCATGGACGAGGTGGACTTTACCATCCTGGCGGCTACGTCCGTCCTGGGCGACCTCGTCGACGTGTGTCCCCCAGCAGCAGCTTGTCGCGATGCATTCGAACGCATGTCTAGGGCTACAGTCCAGATGTGTCTCGGTAGCAAGCAAGCCCCAACGTCTGGAATGGTCTCGAGTGGAAACTCCCAAGACGCTCCGGCGCCCATCAAGCAAGGGGACCGGCCCATCGTCGGTGGAAACGATGCCATGCAAGTCCAGCAGCAGTATCGGCCTTTCTACCACACAGCGCAGTCAGCGCAGTCCGCCCCCGCCATCTCTGCCACGCAGCATCAGCTGATGCAACGTCCGTTGAGCCGTGCCAGCAGCACTGACGCTTACTCCCACCAATCCCATCCACACAGGCAAGCAGAAGCCCGGAGGACACAGCACGCCCACTTCGATCACGGCTTCCGGGAGTTGTTCACCTCACCACGCCAACCGCACATTACTCCGCAGACATCCTATTCACCGCAGCAGCACAACGTATACGTGCAATCCCCCACGACGCCAACCGAAGGGATGCAGTACCATCCCTCGGTCTATGCGCATGCCCAACAGCAGCAAAACATGTATCCTCAGGGACACAGCGACATTATGATCGATCCAGCCCTCCAGCAACGGGGATACCCAGCGCCCGCGCCGAACGCTCTGGGCGATTGGGCATACACGGACATGGCGCAGCCGCAGGTCCCAGAGGTCGAAAAGTGGGAGCATGACAGCTGGAGCGATGAAGGCAATTCCGCGCAGGTTGATCTGTTCGACGGATTCTTCTTCGGCAACAGTAGTTAGAGTCGCCTGCCTGCCCGACTATCCATTGCTGCTTCTTTTTCCTTATTTGCATGAGCTTTCACCAGGAGTACGGCTAGGGTTTGTAGATTCCAACTTGCGTGGGTTCATTTGTGCTTAGCGGGGCGTGTGGGGGGGGGGGGGGGGGGGTTAACCTTTTGTCGCCTTTCCGTTATATTTAGGCCTCTAAGGTGATCTTTTCCGCTTTTTTTCTTCTCCTTTATCTTCTTGATTTGGCGTTCCGATTTCCGAGGTATTTGCGTGCACTCAGCTGTCTATTTTTATTATTTTTCATTCATCAAAATGGGGTGGGGTGGGGGGCGACCAGCTGTATGTAAAATCTGTCTTTTTGCGTGGGTGTAGTTGTATGTATCTAGCAGCGATGTCGGACGAACGGATGTAATATGGACAGCCTCACGGATTCCGTTACCAAACACAACACGCCAAGAATTGTCAATGGGAGTGATGTGCAGATGTGATGGTTGTCCAGGTGACGATGTGACGCCACTGCCTATATCTATAGCAGTGGTAGTCACGAAGACTGACTAAGCATACAGAAGACATGCTACAAACAAGAATGTATCCAAGTATGTGTATCGGTATACAGTATATTCAGTGTAGAGCGAACGTCCCGGCGCGGGACGCCCCATTATATCGGTCTCCGTGGCTATTCCACCGGAGGCCGGTGTGCCGACGCTATCGGTCTCGGTGGCTAGTCCACCGGACAATACGCCGACGCTATCAGTCTCATCTCCGAGAATGTGCCCGGTCCCCGTCCGAGCCACATCTCATGACAGAATGAGCGGAGGGTGAGAATGGTGAGATCTGGTGACGAAAGTGACCGGACTGTGCGACCAACTCGGGGGACCCACATCGTTGCGACGACGGTTTCGGATCGCAATCCTTCATGGTATCGGTAGAAGAGGAGTAGGTAGGGAGCAGGAAGGTATTTCTTTTGTTCTTTTGTGGAAACGGAAGTGTGCAAGTACTTTACATCGTGCGAGTAATGATTAACTAAACAAGAACCCCCCCCCCCCCGGGCATAGCCAATACATACATAGTTTTCCTGTTTTCCTGTCCTCCAAACAGATGCACACGCGGAACGGCAATGCGAATGACAGCATGTTGACAGTCTGCTTTATAACCAAAATAAAATGCAAACAAGAAGCGTCCATACGTGTCGTATACTAGCCGGTCCATCGAATCGTATCGCGAATCTCGGCCGCTACATCATCCCCTCGACTCTGACGCCCCAAACGCCCAGTCCCTCGCGAACGCCCTGTCCAACACCGCTGAAGATCTCCTCCAACCCGCGGGCAGCCCACACCTCCCACTCGGCGCGCGCCCTGCCGCCAACGGTGCCGAGGCGCTCCCTGCCGGCGCCGGACACGAACGCCCACGCCATGCCGACGCAGCGCCAGCCGCACTTCCAGACGCGGCCGCCGATCTCCCATTCGCTCTCCCACTCGCGCGCTTTGCCGAGCACGCGGACGACGAGCGGCCACAGCAGGAACGCGACCAGAAACAGCGCGCGGATGACCATCGCGATGACGAGCGCCAGCAGGCCCTGCGAGGATGCGGGGGAGGAGGAGGCGGAGGTGCGCACGGGCAGCTGCTGCTGCTGCAGCAGGTAGTCGCGCTGCGCCAGGTACGCTTCGTTCTGCAGCGTCAGCAAGTGCAGCTGTAGCTGCAGCTGCGAGCACGACGCGCAGCCGCCGTCGCCGCCCCTACTCGCGCTTGACGCCCGCGGTACCACCTGTGCGCGCGAGGACGGGTGTGGGACGCCGCACGGGCCCGGCTCCGCCGCCGCGTGCGCGGGTGCCGGTGTCGGCGGCGGCGAAGTTGCGTAGCTGGGAGGCGGCAGCGTGTCGCCGCTGCTGTCACTGCTGCTGCTGGAAGCGCATCGCTCGTGCGGCGCCCGCCGGCTGTCGAAGTAGTCGTGCGTGTCGCAGGCGGCGACTTCGTCGGCTTCCGCCAAGCGCGGAAGAGGAGGTGCCGGCGTCGAGAGCAGAGGCGTGCTGCTCACCGCGATGGCGACGAGGCTCTTCGCGAGCGAGAGGTAGTTACTGGGCAGCTGCTGCAGCGCTGAGGCCGCAAACGCCGACGAGGTGGAGAGCCGGGAGACGGCGGCGGCGGTAGCCAGTGGGTAGCGAGATGCTGGTGAGGGCGTAACCGGCATGGCCGTGGTTATCGACAAGAGGGAGAGAGGGAGAGAGAGAGAGTCGAGTGAGGTCCGTCAACTTCAACTAGAAGCAGCACAGGTTTCGGATCGGTTGCAATTGGGAGAGAGGGAGCGAGCGCGACCTTCCAGTCGTGACTAGTAAAGGTGGTGTGTATGTAAAAAAGTGGAACCGGCCGTTATCGGAGAGTTTCCCAACCCTTGCAGGCAGGAAGAAAAAGCATGTGAACACGGCTTCCCTGTTCCCGTTACGGGTGGCGTGCATGCGCCCTTCCCGCATGCAAGGATCCTCTCTCGCACAAAAGCCACCTGGAGCGCAACATAGATATCTAGTCTAGAATGTACATAGATACGGAAACCTTAAGCCACGCACAAGCCACAGATAAGAAGGTTCTACAAGCGATCTGGGCGGAAGACTATCGGACCAGACAACTGGAAGTTGCTTGCCGACCATGATCAGATAAGATGCGCATACACACTCCGTGCAGATCGCTTCGCGATATTTATTTTCCTGTCTGTCATTGCTCCTCCCGATCGATGACGTAACCGCCGCATGGGCGGGCAGCAGATGGTAGCCGGAGGCGATTCCGCGCGAAAAGGAAAGCCCGAGCCCAAAAGGCCTCCGCACGGCTCCGGGAACGATGTCGGTGTTCGGTCTCGGTTGTGGCTCATCGTAGATTCCTTCGACCGACTTCGCTATCTCCCTCTTGTCTGCCTCTTGTCTGTCCTTTTCTGCGCCGCGATGATCTGCGTATGTACAAGCTGGACGTTGGCCTTTCCCCGTTCTCCAAAGCATGATTGACTGATTACGTGGTCATCGGTAAAAAAATTTGTTTCGTCGTGTGTACATACCTACATGGTTATGTATTCAGGTTATGTATTTACTCGCATTCAGCCTATCTAGACTATGGCGGCATATATTCAATAATGCGAACCAAGAAAAGAAACCTAGGAAAGCGCTCCAGTAAAGCGAGCCAAAGGAAGAGAGCAATGAAAGCGCATAGCCCTCCCCGTCCGTACTCATCTTCCCCTCCGTCAGGCCGGCATTTCTGTCCCGGCTCTGGGTCGTCATGCCCTATCCAGTGGATGGCTACCTACGCATCCGTGAAGATGTTCACGGAGCTCAGCTTCTTCCTCTTTGCCAGCTCCGCGGCCATCGTTTGGGCACATGTGGTGGCGCACTCCGCGTCGTAGGCTTCTTGGAGGTAATCAATATCCCACCCTTTTCTATCCCTTCTCCCAGACTACCGCTTGTCCGACTACTCTCTCCTCGTCTCGTGATCCATCCGTCGGATTTACGTGTGTTCCGGTCAGCTGTCGGGCTCCCTAGCAGTCATCACTGCCCAATCTTTGTCTGTGACCGAGATGTCTGCTTCCAATGTCAAGGCTTGTTTAGGGGGTCTTATTTCCTCCCAACGATTGGGAATGTTGTAGCCAGCGGATCTCCCTTCGTCCGAAAGCTATATCACTGCAAGTTGCTGTCCGTCTCGCCTCGGCCTGTCAAACATGACAAGTTGTGCTAACCTGTTTGGCTAGTATTGCGGTATTTGTATCTCTCGTTCGATTCTTTCTGTACCCGTTCTGCCTCCTAAGTATGCTCACACTAGCAGGCATCGATGTGCATGGCCACTTCTAGCGATCCTCCATAGAGCTTGCCGGTACTTGCGATGCAAATCCAAGTTGCCAGTGGGTTCGCCCTTATTTAATCCGGCATTAATTAAGCGGCCAATGATTGTTCAAAAGAAGAATTCGGCCCCCGGTCTCCACCGCATGAATTTCCTGCACTTCATATTATCACCTATGGCTGATACACCGCCACCGCAGCTTCTTCTTTCCCGAGACTCTGGTCTCCCGACGCCATTAATTACGAATTGATAAGCGGCCTCAAAAGGTACTCCAATAAGCCTCCAACCTTTGCCCTATCCCGCAAGATGTACTTCCCGGTAGCTTTCGTATACTCAGCTAGCTCTGCCTGCGTTCTGAAACCCCTCGCCTTCGTTCCCCTTATCTTACAGTCGATCATGTCCACGAGATTGGTATGGGTATTCATAAAAGCCTATAATAGCGGTTAGTGCTTCACGCGTAATGAGTGCATGGCTTTGTAGCACCTACCTGATGCCGTCCTTCAAGATCACTGGGAATAATAGTAATCCCCGCCGTCTGGCATAATCTCCTCCACGCCTCGGAATCATTCAACTCGCGCCCGAACATTGTTTCAAAGTCTTCCGTCTGGGCGATTTGAAATCTGCTCCACGCTTCTTGGAGCGATGGGTGGCCAGGGTACCAGCCATGGTGGGAGCAAAGATCCGGAAACCTGGCGGCGAATTGCCCGCGGTAGTGGAGGCCGGCTGAATATGGCAGGCCGTGTGCTGCAAACCAGTTTTGGATTGCGCTGGGAGGAGGGCCAGCGGTTTCATTCCTGTGATTCGCGGAGATATGTATGTGTAAATCTAGTTCCACCGGTGAAGGAAAGTACTTCTGACAAAATGGGCAGTAGGTCCCACCGAATGCATGTGGCGGTGAGAGGTAAGGCATTGACTGTACTAGATTCGAGACGGGCTGTACCGGCGGCGCAGCCTGCGGCTGTTGGGCGGTTTGGGGCCACGGAACCATCTGCGACCATGGGGCCATCTGCGGCCACAGCGCATCCTGTGACCTCAGGACGTTCTGCAGCCTCAGATCCACCCGTGGCCTCACGGCGGATGGTGACGTCGGGAGTGTCTGCGGCCGCGGAACTGTCCGCAGCCACGGACCGTTCTGCTGCCTCGGAGCAGGCGGTGCCATCGATATTGGGGTCTCGCTATTTCCGAACCATTGTGGCTGTAGATGAAGGATTGGATGTACTGGCGCTGGGATGGGCTGCGCCGTCCGGGACGGTTGCGGCCTCCGCGTGGCCCCCAGGGTAGGCATGGGCTGTGGCCACGGGGTAAGCGGTGCCGTTGATATGGTAGCCCGAATATTCTTTGCTTTTTTCGTCTCTGGATCTTCCTTCACATCCGTGGCTTTGACCTGGGCATCGTCCTTCTCGGAGGCGGTGGTTTTGCGCCTATGTTTCTTGGAAAGTATGTGTGAATCTAGACCTGCCGACGATGAAAAGCGCTGCTTGCAAACTGCGCAGTAGGTATCGTTGTTCACTTGCAGCGGTGGGGGCTGAGGGATTAGTTTTACTGGCTGTGTGGCTGGCTGTAGAGTCGGGGCGGGCTGCGGCCTCGAGGCGGGCAACTCCGTCGATATGGTTGTCCCATTATCCTCGAGCGCTTGTGGTGGTGGAGGTTGAAGGATTGGCTGTGCTGGCTGAGTGACGGGCCGTAGAGTCGGGGCGGGCTGCGGCCTCGGCGCAGGCAACTCCGTCGATATGGTTGTCCCATTATCCTCGAGCGCTTGTGGTGGTGGAGGTTGAAGGATTGGCTGTACTGGCTGAGCGACGGGCCGTAGAGTCGGGGCGGGCTGCGGCCTCGGTGGGGGCAACTCCGTCGATACAATTGTCCCATTATCCTGGAGCGCTTGTGGCGGTGGAGGCCAAGGAATCGGCTGTACTGGTTCGGAGACAGTCTGCTGCGTTGGGGTGATCTGCGGCAACCTCCAGGTAGTCCGAAGCCTCAGAATGGTCAATTGGCTCGGGGCGGGTGGTTTCGTCGGGACGGGTGGGCGCGTCGGGACGGGAGGCTCCGTATGGCTTTTCTCCTTTTTCTCCTTCGCACCTTCTTCCACCTCCTTACATTCCATCTGGGCGTCGTGTTGCCCAGATACGGCGGCTTTGTTCCTATGCTTCCGGGAGGCACGTATGTGTGAATCGAGGCCGACTGGTGATGAAAAGTGCTTCCAGCAAACTGTGCAGTAGGCTTCGTTCAATTTTAGTGGTGGCGACTGCTTAGGGATTGCCCGTACTGGCTCGGAGTCGTGTCCCCCAATAATTGGAGTCTTCGGAATGGACACCGCTATCGGTGTGGCGGCCGCGCTTTTTTCAAACGCTATTGGCGGCGGGGGTTGCAGGACCGACAACATTGGCTCCGAGATGGGCTGCAGCGTGGCGGGTGGCGCCGCCGCTTTGGCAGTCTGAGTATTTTTCTTCCTCTTCTCCGTTTTCTCCATCTCTTTTTCCACTTCCTTGTCTTTCGTCTGGTCACCGTGATGCTCGGGGGCGGCGGTTTTGTTCCTGTGCTTGGATCGTATGTGTGAATTCAGACCTGCCGACGACGAAAAGTGCTTCTTGCAGAGTTTGCAGCAGGAATCGTCGGACATTTGCGGCGTTGGAGGTCGGGGAGCCGGCGCTGCACGCTTCAGGCTGAGCAACGGCGTCCGCGGTGGAGGCGTATGTAAAGCATTCTGGCTACTCCTCGTCTGCTTTTTCTTCGTAACCTCTTCTTTGTCCTGCTTGCCTTCCGCTTGGTCATGGCAATGCTTTATGGAGGTGCGTATGTGCCAGTCGAGACCTGCAGGTGACGAGAACTGAATCTGACAGCGAACGCAATAGGGCGACGGTGAGGAATGATAAGTTGATGCGAATTGGGCACGGACGCGCGGTGGCCGCGGCTGATATCTGTCGAGCTCTGGGGAGAGGGAAGAGCTGCCGCCCCGCCTTATTGCACGCGCACGGTAGTGTGGTAAGGTGGACTTTGATATGAACTTCTTGTAAAGAGAGTGGTGAACAGAGTTGAGGCAATGTTGATTGAGCTCTATCGCATCCTTGAACTGTTCGCTGCAATCCATACAGAAATTGGGCGTTGTAGCTGTTGGTTTCTGTGTTTTAACGGCCGAAAGTCTCAGCGTCAAACCAGGACACAGCCGTCGAAGATGGAATTGATGTTCCCTCGACCCTGGTGTTCGCAGAAGTTTCTCGTTCGCGCAATCTCCATATCACAAACGACGCAATAGTTCTTCATATTCCGCGCACGGGAACCATGGACCTTCACCAAATGCCACTCAAAGTCGGCCGCCGTCCGAACGTACTTCTGACATGCTTTGCAGTACGGGTGACTAGCTCGATCACTGTGAACGATCAATTCTTCTCGAGTTAGGAAGGTACGCAACCCGCGGCATGGGAAACAGTGATGGGCACCCGGCATTGTGGTGATGTGTGTTGAGCGAAGGACGACAGGACTCGCTTCCCCGCTTTTTAATCGGATGATCGGCCGCGGGGTACTGGCCGAGTGACTGTTCAGGACATATTGTCTCGCCGGTCGAGCTTGTGTGACGTCTACATATGCAACCGCAGGTCGTTGGGCAGTTATCCGCCAGGCTCCAGCAGCCGTCGGTCCGATGGCGCTCAGCTGCAAACAATTTGTAGGGCCATCCTACCGATGAAGCCATTGATACGAGTAGGAGGTCAGCACACTAAGAATTCAACATAGAGTCGAGTGGGGTTGTATTCTGAGCAGCGAGATGACCGGAGGAAGGAGCAGTGATCTGATCCCAAGCAGGCCTCGAAATAGTCTGTCCCGTCCGTCCTGAGGCCTGCTCGGGACTGGACTATGGCCACTAGTCCTGGAAGTTCTAGGGACGGCCGTCTTGCAGATATTTTGCAGCGAGGACCGGACGGACTGTGCGGCCCAGGCCGGCCCGAGCGGGTGCGCTGTTGCTTAGGTTGTATTTTTCGGGCAGTCACGGCACGCCACAACCAGCACGGATAGAATCGGCCAATAGCAAACAATCAGCACCAAAAGAAAAGGGAAAATACTACTTGGCTCACGTCCGTCCCCCACCTCCACTTCCCTTTCCTCCGCCGTGCCAGTTCTTTACCACCATGAACACGATCTCCAATGGCGGCAGCTCGGCTGCTACTTTCGACAATGCAAGAGTTGATCTCTCGTCCCCAGCCAGTGCATGAGCGCCAATAGGCTTTTGAGAAGATTTCACAGTTCATGCAGGCAGAGCCGATTAGGTTGTCGGCGCTAGGTTCAATGTTGTGATGAAGAAAAGTGATAATTAAGCACTATACAAGTTACTCCCCAACTATGGGATCAGGGGTCTCAACGGTCCGACCGGGTCAGTCCTTGTCTCGGACCGGACTGGCCTGCGAGAGGTGGCCCCCGATAGTTCGCGGCCGGCGGGCCAACGGGCTTTTTTGGAGCCCCCTGGGCCGGTCGTGTCAGTTTGTGTGCAGATGGGTATTCAGTATATTCAGTGTAGACAGAACGGTGGGGCGGGAAAACGAGTGAGTCCTCATATTCTCTTAGCGTCCTAGCAAATCTTGGGTGGTGAGTAAGTTTCCGGGTTTTGGACTACAACCAAGTCAACGCCACAACAGACAGAAATCGTACACACACAGGAGAGCATCGGAAAGAGAAAGGGATAAAAATTATCTGAAAATTCTGTTGATCAGAGAAGAGATGGCGGAACCGTAAGCAAAATCCGGTAGGCATTCTTGGTTTCTGGGTTTTGGGTAAGCGGGATCGATCGAGTGGCGCATAGGGATCATGGCTGGTGCAGCGCCAAAAAAAAATGGGAAATGAATACCTAATTATCGTGGCGATCGGACGAGGGGTGGTGGAGTTGTAGGAGAAATCGGGTGCTCATTATCTGCGATGTGGCTTATAGGTACCGCAGTGAGTTGTTCCTGGGAAACAGAATCCGCGGGGCGAATAGCGATATCATCGAGTACCCGGTCTTCGCTCATGTCCGCCCTCCGCCTCCACCTCCCCTCTCCGTCATGTTAGTTCTCTTGGTTCTTCGTTTCTCTTAGCTAGATACACACTCGGAGACCACTACAGCCTTCATTTCTTCGTTTCAGTGCTTTTGACTCGTCCTGCTCCGATGCATGCCAGTGAGGAAAGAAGCCAGCACCATTTTCCGTCCTTTCTTCCGCCTCCTGTTCTCTCGCGCTCCCGTCGTTTAGGGGTAACCAGCGACAGACCACCCTTCTCTCTCCGAGAAGACTTGCTGGGGCAGGGTTGGGTGTGGATGGCGACGCGGCAGCGAAAAAAAAAACTCCATACTAATCCGCCGCCCTACAGCTACCTAAATCCTATCAGGACGAACAAGACGATGGAGGCCGTGCACGGGGCGGCCGCGTCCTAGAGACGGCTGGACACGGCGAGGCAGAACGGAGAGGCCTGCCTCGAGACAGGCCTGGGCGAACGGCAAAACGAGCCACCTTCAGGACCGGAAGGAAAAGTGCGCATATTGCCATGATCTAGATAGATCGCACGCGATTAATGAATAACTTGTCAGAATAATGAGCGTCCGGAGATGACGGATCGGAGACGGCGTCCGGAGATGACGGACCGGAGCCGACACGTCCGGAGATGACAGCTGCCCGAGTCTCCCGAGCACCGGCTCGGGGGACAGTCTTCCGTCTTTACCCCCTGGCGAGCCCCTCAGGCCCGTTGTATATAGAGAGAGTGTTCCTCCTTCTAAGCTGTATCAATCAATTAATTCACCATCTTCATCTCTATCGATCCCTATATTCCAACATAACTGAAAAATAATTTTTTACCGGAACTTGAAAGTACCAGCTACGTATCCGACCGAAGCCCGCCGGTCGGTATCATGGAAGAGGCCCTGATAACGTACTGACCACACGCGGAGCCGCCCATATCGCACGCAAAACAGACTTGCGCCCATAGCTAAAAACTGCGGGGATATCCGTAGATACAAAATATCGAAGTTTCACATGACAATGGAAGTTTGATTACGCCTCAATGTGGCTGGTGTGGCTGGAATCCGGCTGCACCACAGATGAGGATTCTGTAGAGTCCTCGCCGGCGTCCAGCCAGGTCCGCCGTTAAACTATCTCTTGTAGAAAGTATCGTTGCGCCGTGGCTCACGTTTCCCGACGAATCAACCCCGCCCACACCGCAAAAAGCACCCAACACCTCAGCACCGGGCGACGATCGGGTTTCGGCAGACATTATCAAGGTATTCTGGCGGTGGGATGAACAGCGCTTCACCCAGCTGGTGCGGGCATGCATCCGCCTCGGCCATCACCCAAAACTATGGAAGACAGCCAAGGGAGTTGTCATCCCAAAGCCAGGGAAGCCGGACTACTCCAAGGTCCGGGCTTACCGGGTGATCTCGCTCTTGGACGTTATCAGAAAGCTGGTCGAGCGCACCGCAGCTCACATTATTGCGGACCATCTGGAGCGGAAACGAGGCCTCCACGATGGTCGGTTCGGCTGCCGCAAGCGCCAGTCCTGCGTTGACGCCGTGGCGACGCTAATTAACCGCACGCAGCCAGCATGGAGTGAGAAGAAGGTCGCAGGGGCCCTGTTTATGGACGTCAAGTCAGCTTTCAACAACGTTAGCAAGGTGCATCTTGGCAGGCGAATGGAGGAGCTGGGCATCGAGCCGGACCTCATCCGGTGGGCTGTCAGCTTCATGACGGGTCGCCAGATCAAGCTCGTCCTGGATGGCGAAACGGGCGAGGCAAGCCAGGTAGACACCGGCATCCCGCAGGGGTCACCGGCGGCACCGATCCTGTTTGTCACCTACCTGACAGGAATATTCGAAGAGGTGGAGGCCGCTGCTCCAGGCGTCCGAGGTCTGTCCTTTGTGGATGACATCAGCTGGTGGGCGGAAGGAGTAGAAGACAGCGAAGTAGCAGCCAGACTCACGGCGGCAGCGTCCGCCTCGATTGAGTGGGCGGGCCGCAACGGGGTGGCCTTCGACCACGGCAAGACCGAGGCAGCCTTGTTCCAGAGGAAGAAGAAGAAAATAGCAGCGGCGACGGTGACAGTCGGCGCCAACGCCATCCCGTTCAATAAGGCTGCAGCGAGGTGGCTCGGCGTGTGGCTCGACTCGCAGCTCACGCCCAGAGACCACCACGCCACCCGGCTGAGTGAGGGGCGCAAGGCTATAACTCGGCTGCGTCGCCTCACGGGGCAGATGGGGTTGTCACCCGCCAACTGCAGAAAGGTCATGACTGCGTGCGTGCAATCGGTTGCCATGTTCGGGTCGGAGCTGTGGTGGAAAGGAGACCATGTCCGGGGAACCATGGGCCAGGCGGATAAGCTGCAGCTGCTGGTCAACCAGGAGGCACGGGCAACGACGGGCTGCTTCCGGACAACCAATCTGGGAGCTCTCTCTATAGAGTCGGACCTCAGAGCAGCAACGGGACAGCTGGATAACAGGCAGCGGCGTTTTGGGCTACGGCTACTGAGCTTGCCGCAGGGAGACCAGGCGCGAGAGGTGGTGGGAGCTCCAACCGGAATCGGGCGGAGGCTCACAAACGCCCTTGCATACGGCGGACAGACAGAGAACACAGTGCTGCTGCAGGAGCAGGAAACCCTTGACGCGGAGCTCCTACGAGAGGAGGAAGCAGAGGCAAGAGCAGAGGCAGAGGGGATCCGACCAGGACTGGCCATGTTCACGGACGGCTCACGGCCTGATGATGGGGCCACCGGGTACTCGGTGGTGTGGAAGCGGGGCCTATCCTGGGTGGGCGCCAAAGTGCATATGGGCAACAACCAAGAGGCCTATGATGCAGAGTGCGCCGCTCTTGCCCACGCGCTGGAGCTGGCAGCACAAAGGAACGCGACCCCGGAACGGGTCACCATCTTTTCAGATGCTCAGGCAGCTATCAGGCGGTTGGCATCGGACGAACCTGGCCCTGGGCAACAGTACGCCCTCCAGGCGCGGAAGCACATCACCACGCTGCGCAGGGCCAGTCTGAACATCGTCATCGAAATCCGATGGTGCCCAGCCCACAAGGGAGTCGCTGGCAACGAGAAGGCCGATGAGTGGGCGAGGATTGCAGCAGGGGAGCCTAACACCCGCGGGGTGGAGTGGCTGAGCTCTTCGGGCCGGACGGAAGTGCGGGCGGCTCCTCTCCCACGATCCCTCGCCAACCTCAAGCGGGAAATCTCGGAGAAGAAGTGGGCGGAGGCACGCCAGTGGGCTGGGGGCCGGACCTCGAAGACAAAGTACCGCATGCCCAAGAGCCAAAAACCCGATGGTGCGGTGGCCGGTAGCTCTAAGAGACTCGCCTCGCGGTTCTACCAGATCAAGACAGGGCACTGCCTGACCGGGCAGTACCTCAACTGGACGAAGAACCGGCCTACTCCACAATGCTGGTGGTGCCGATACCGGACGCAGACCCGGGACCACCCATTCAAGGAGTGCCCCGAGCGGAAGACGCAGCAGAAGATCCTGTGGGCGGAGGTGAAGAAGGAGACTGGAAGGTGGAAGGACCGGTGGAAGGTGCGGGACCTCCCGGCCGATGGGAGGTGCAGCCAGGCGGTGCTTGGCTTCCTCTCGTCCACGGATGTGGGGAGGCGGGTGCCTGGGGAGGAGGATGACGCCGTGAGCGCGGTGTCCGAGCTCGAGGTGCGGGACTGGATGGAGGAGCAGGGAGCAGGCGCTGAGGAGTCGGACCGGGAGGGACCACCACTGTTCCTTCCCACGCCCGATTTCATGGCGTCCGCAGGAACAGCTTAGGCGCGGGGCGGTGTCCGGTGTTCTTTCCTTCGTTCTTTCCTTTGTCCTCTACACTCGCTCTCCCTTCTTCTCTTTTGTAATTTCCTTGGTGCGCTCTCGGGACAGGCCTGGGCGGAGGGCAAAAGGGGTGCTTACAACGTGCCGCCACTGCGCGGACAGCGGACAGGAAACGGACTGTACATAATCTCGCCATGATCTCATAGGTCGCATGCGAGTAATGAATAAACAAAAAAAAAACCCCCGCGAAAAGCACTTCAACTCACGTCCCTGGTCGTATTGGTTCAAACCTGCTCTGTGTACTATGCAGACGCTGTCCACCTCTTTTCGCCCCGTAACCTAGAGCAGGCCTTTTGGAAACCGGGTGTCATCGCTACGCGCGAATACATAGTAAATGCTCGCTTAGACCTGGTAGTCACGAGGCATCTCAACGACGATTCTTTGCCCCGGAGAATAGCCAGACAAAATAATTGTTTATAGATACATATACCGCGTGGGGATTTAATCGCCAGATCATTGTGCGACGCATGCGGATGGGGGAGCGAGAAAATTGATTGGGTACAGTTTTCGTCGTTGCCGCTTGGACTCATCCTACCGTCGATCTGAACCAATGAGCACTTGACACTGGATAGCAGGAGCGGGGCAATTGCCAACTCTGCGAGCGGGGTTCTTCAGAATCCCACGTCCTGCAAAGACTCAATCGACCAACAATCACAACCAAGCTAGCAACCACCGTACCCTCCACCGTCAACGACAAACCACACAAGCGATATAGACATTCAGTTGCAACACAGATGAGTTCAAGTCAGAAGAAAGGGAAGGAACACTCCCGGTTTTCAGAGCGTGCCCGGAGGATGGGAGAGCGGTACCTAGGGCTCGGCTCTGGGTCGAAGACCAGACTAGGGTCAAGGACGCCTTCGCCAGCACGTACATCGGACAACGCGCTTACGGCGAAAGATCAGCACTCGGGTGGCGGGCGGGCAGCACCACTGGTTTCCCGCCTTGATGTGGCCTCGAAGTCAGCTGTTGTAGCAACCAAACAGCTAGCAGCGACATCTGGACCCCCAAGCTCAGCCCCCGAATCGCTAGTCCCAGCACCGGCAACCGATATCACGGAGAAAACCCGGCAGTTGGTTCTGCAGAGACTCGGCAAGGAGGTCGTCAACCAAACGAATCCCAAGGTAGCCATTACAGCGGTCCGAGAGGATTTGAAAGAATACAACAAGAACAACCCCCGGCAACAGACTGTTGGAAGGATGTTGAAGCGAATCAACGAATACCTTTATATGGTAGACGTCGCCATACAGCACCATCCAGATGTGATGAACCCCCTCTGGAGCGGCTGAAATATTACTGACGCGACGGGTCGATATCAGATTACTGCCCTTGTGTGGGCAGGAATACGTACCGTGTTTCGGGTTAGTGAGGCCTCCACCTCTTAGGTTGTGATGATTATTAATTGTCCAACCACAGGTAGCGCTGAACCACTACGAGACCCTCGAGAACCTTGAGCAGGCAATTGACGTCATCACTACCACTCTGACGAAGTGCGACTTCTACCACGGCATCTATGACGCATTCGTCAGGCAAACGGCCGGGAGTACCCTAGTCCGACACGAAATGTTCAACACGTTCAACACGACGTTACCCGAACTATATGCGGATGTCTTCGAGGTGGCCTTCAAGGCCGAAGGCTATTTCAATCCCCGCAGCTGCATCAGTAAGTGCCGTCGTGATCCGCAATTAAGAGACGATATTCAACAGGATTAATTCATCGGTCTAGCTGCCTTCAAAAACAGTCTGAAGCCGTTTTGTATCGAGTATAAGCCAATGCTAGACGGGATTTTGCTTAAGGAGGCAGTCCTTCGGGAGCTCGTGGAAGGCGTGACTATCGCTCAAATTCTTGGTATGGCACTTTTTTCATTCGCACGGCCGCCAGCATGGCATATTAATTGAGTTATTAGAAATCTCCGGGGACCTTCGAGATATGAACGAAACAGTTAGTAGATGGGGAACCTCGTTGGAGGACACTTTGAATCGTTAGTTTCCTACAGTCTTATGCAGCGCAGTATCTGACACTTTACAACTATCAGGACTTGGAAAAATTGAGGCCAGGATTTCACAGCTAATCGACGGTATGTTTCCGCATTTCCTGTATAATGAGGACTCAGGAGCTAATTGACCTGCAGCTAATGAGAGTGAAACTTTGATCAAATGTCGAACGTGGTTGAACCCACTCCAAAACCCTGACGTGGAGCTCGACAGCAATCTCACGAACCGAACGCCGGACACTTGTATCTGGATTCTGCGGACGGAGGGGTTCAATTCCGTAATCGAGGGCGAGGCGCGAGAGCATCTGTGGATTCATGGCCAACCTGGTGAGAGCCCTACGCCAAGGTAGAGAAGTAATATCACTAACGATTGCGACCACCACAGGGGCAGGAAAGTCTGTACTTTCCAGTTTCATGATAGCGACAGTACGGGGCACCTCATCGAGAAAACGAAAAGTACTGCACTTCTTCTGCAAAGACGGTAGTCCAGCGACATCTACAGCAGCGGCTATAATTGCCAATCTCATCGATCAGCTGGTTGCGGACAGCGAGTTGAACCCGCTTTTCACAGTACTCAATACGGCACGACAAAAGAACGCGAGGTCCGCCCATTGCACTGACTTCGCGACGTTGTGGGCGATTTTTCTGGACATGGTTCGCCAATTCCCGCTGAGGATCATCGTATTCGTTGACGCTCTCGACGAATGCACTACGCAGCGGTCTGAATTCTTAAATGCTGTACTTCTGCTGCCAGCCGATGTGGAGAACATTCGGTTCTGCGTCGCCAGCCGAAATTATACCGATATTAACAAGGCTTTCACGAAGCACCCAAACAGCCACAACATCCGAACGGTGGAAATGACTCCCGCTGACGACATCACCAAATACTTGCAAGACAGTATAGACAAACACGAGGAGCTGCGTCAACATGCAGATGCGATCCTTGAGAAGGTCCCACGCCACGGCAATGGAATGTTTCGCTACGTAGTCTTGATGATCGGCGAGCTTCTCTCCGAGTCTTGCGTGAACATAGCCCAAAAACTTGAGTCGCCACCAGCCTCACTAAACGAAATGTATGAAAGAATTTTGCTCCGACTACACTCCGATCCACCGCGAAATACTCCAAAGGATCGGAAACAACGGAAGAAGATATTTGAATGGGTCACCATGGCGAAGCATCCATTGAGTGCCGAAACGTTGGCATGGGTCTCATTTCTTGACCCAGACTGTATCAAAGAGGACTTCGACCCCTCTCCCACGAACTACAAAATCCAGCCCAACAGTATACTAGAGATATGCGGCCCATTATTGGAGATTGTGGACGGACGTGTTCACTTTACACACTTATCGGCGAAAGAGTTCCTGCTCTCAAACGTCGATGACTTGCATACCCAGGATACAAATCAGCAAGATAGAATTGCCGGCTATTTAGTGAATCCCACTCACGCGAATGTTTCGATTGCGCTGACAGGAGGTTCGTAAGCGCCATATTTCTCCCCCATTCCCCATCAGGAATTCTTTTCATAACATTCTGTGCCCTTCACCACGCCCTCCGCGACTCACTCTTGTTGATCTTGGATTTCTCATCCACATTATAGAGCTCTCGAACTGATCAGATTAGTGGCTCTATCACGGCATTCACGGAAATTTAGAAGCCACCACAACGAGATTGGCAGCAGCCAGCCTTTCTACTACCCGGTCGTTAACTGGATTCTCCACGCCGAAGACGTAGCAAAAACTGGCTTCCAGAACGAATTCGACCGGAAGCATTCACAAACCCTATGGGACGCCGTGTCGCAGGCTTTAACCGACGATTCAGTATGGCTACCCTGGATATTGTCTTTTCCTGGCTGCGCCGGCGGACATGAGGACCGGTGTCTATTCAAATGGGGTTTCCACGAGTGGACCAACTCCAGTTCTCCGACAGCACTTGGTACAGCCTCAAGTTACGGCCTCTGCGATGCCTTGCAACAGATACTATCGTCCGGTGTTGACACTAGCACCATTGACCAAGGCGCCCTTGACGTTAATGTTGTCGATAATTTGCACATGTCGCCGCTTTCTTGGGCAGCGCATGGGGGAAATGTTGATGTTGTGCGGTTATTGCTTGACCGCGGGGCGGATAAAGAAACGCAAGACAGCGAGTACGGCCAGTCACCGCTTTCTTGGGCAGCGGAGAGGGGAAATGTTGATGTTGTGCGGCTATTGCTTGACCGCGGGGCGGATAAAGAAACGCAAGACAGCGAGTACGGCCAGTCACCGCTTTCTTGGGCAGCGGAGAGGGGAAATGTTGATGTTGTGCGGCTATTGCTTGACCGCGGGGCGGATATCGGGGCATGTGACAACACTGGTCGGACACCGCTTTCTTGGGCAGCGGAGGGGGTAAATGTTGATGTTGTGCGGCTATTGCTTGACCGCGGGTCGGATATCGGGGCATGTGACAACACTGGTCGGACACCGCTTTCTTGGGCAGCGCAGGGGGGGAATGTTGATGTTGTGCGGCTATTGCTTGACCGCGGGGCGGATAAAGAAACGCAAGACAGCGAGTACGGCCAGTCACCGCTTTCTTGGGCAGCGGAGGGGGGAAATGTTGATGTTGTGCGGCTATTGCTTGACCGCGGGGCGGATATCGGGGCATGTGACAACACTGGTCGGACACCGCTTTCTTGGGCAGCGGGGGACGAAAACGTTGATGTTGTGCGGCTATTGCTTGACCGCGGGGCGGATATCGGGGCATGTGACAACGCTGGTCGGACACCGCTTTCTTGGGCAGTGGGGGACGAAAACGTTGATGTTGTGCGGCTATTGCTTGACCGCGGGGCGGATATCGGGGCATGTGACAACACTGGTCGGACACCGGTTTATTGGGCAGAAACGACTAGAATTGCCAGCGAGCTCCAGGGATTGCTTGGCCGGGGGTAGATGCCGAAGGCTTTACCTGGCTGTGCGCTAGTTTCCCTGGTAGCGGTGTGGAGAGTTTAGTGTTGTGTGGCAATGTTATGCGAATTTAATTGTTATTGTGGCGGACGGCGTGATGGCGGGGGAAATTGTTAAGAGTATATAACTAGTGTTTATTCAAAGTTGCCAGTGGCTGTCGCCTGCGCCAAAATCTCCAATGCCCGCAACATACAACGGAAAATGCAGGATGGCAGTCATTAACTACTTATGTACCAAAGTCCAGATAGAATAAGTGGTGTGGAAACCAGATCGTAAACAGCCCGAGCACGCCCAGCGGCCTCGCCGGCTCCCCCCCCCCCCCCCCAAACCACAACTACATACACGATCGATAAATATCTCCGGCATAAGGAACGAAATTTAACTATGTATCTGGAATTTCGATTTCTGGCGTCGGATTAAGAAAAAAAAAGTTTTCACGTTGCGTGGCAAGCTGGGAGCGGGCGAAGCCGTTTCCACCTCACTTTTCACAAGTCTGCCGGTTTAATTTCCTCATAATACCTACGTCACCATCGGAATCTAGGAATAGTTTTATTGAGAGGAGCACTGTTGGCCAAGGGCGACCAGAGGGCTAGCGCCTTAGCAACTCGAGTCATTCCATTTATTGACTTGTGTCATTCTATTTATGATGATGATGATGCTTCATTGATCGTGTGCGACCCTATTGGATCATGGCGATATTATGTCATTCTATTTATTGATAGTCATGCTTTTTATTGTGAGGGTAACCCGAGTGAGAAGGTGTGCTGGCAGACTGCAATGATCACTTCTTGCTCCTCCAGCACATCGTATATAGCCCAAATTCTCAGAGGCGCCATTCCTCGGCGTGTTGATGGAGTATCTTAAGTATGAGCGCGAGAAGACGAGATTTTCAGTTGACGATGGCTGTTTGATGTTGAAGCGGTCGCATTATATCGTACTTTACGGCATCTTGCGACAAGATCAAGTTGCAACGAATCCTTCTTGCATCAGTTCAAAGCTAACAGAGGTCGACTAGCATACCTTGGGTCGGGTACTCTGGTTGATTGGGCTTATTATAAGATAATGTGTTAAGTAATGATCATAACGGTTGCCCAGCACACATTCTCACTCGGGCTACTCTAACAATTCAAAGAATGTCAATAAATAGGATGACTCGAGTCAAGAAATAGAATGACTCGTCAATAAATAAAATCACTCTCCCAAGAATCGACATTCATCTACACGAACACTCCTCTCGATAAAATCATTCCCAGAGCTCCCCATGGTGGCGTATTATGAGGAAATTTAACTGGCAGACTGTTATAACGGAGCAGGCGGCGTAGAGGAAGAAGAGAGACGGGCACACACAAAGGGGAAATAGACAGCAGTGTATTCGGTGAGGTCGAGGATGTCTAAGAGCGCATCCAGCTAAGCTACAGAGAAACAGAAAATATAGGCTGCTGCCGGCACACTAGTGTGTGGGCCCGAACCCTAGGTTCTCCAACTCTCACTCCAACACAGACTTGTGAAAAGTGAGGTGAAAACGGCTTCGCCCACCCTTCCAGCTCGCTACGCAACGTAAAAATAATAATTCTTAAACCGACGCCAGAAATTGAAATTCCAGATAATCATCTAACGTTTCCTTACGTCTGAGCGAATTATCAATTATAGCCGGCGAGGCCGCGGGGCGCGCTCGGGCTGTTTACAAACTGGTTGCCACTCCACTTCTTCTATTGGACTTTGGTAGTTAAGATTATGGCGAGATAACACACCGTTTCTCATCTACTGTCTGCGAGCAGCCCGTTGTGGCCTTCTCCGCCCTCCGCCCTGTCCCGAGGAAATTATAAACGCACCAAGGAAATAACGTAGGAAGACGAAAAGGAGAACCGAAAGAAAGCCGCTCCTACGACCGTCTTCTAGGCCTCTCCCCCATCTCCACGTCCCTGCGTCTGATCTCCCATCCCTTTCCTCCCTCACGTAGGTAGCTCCCATTGTGATACCTCGCTCGGGGGTGTCCTATTCCTCCTCCACCCGGTCCGGAGCTCTCCTTCCCATCCCGGTGGTAGCGAGAAAGTCAAGGATTGCCCTGCTACACCTTTCATCGGCGAAGAGGTCTCGGATCTTGAACCGATCCTTACACCTTCCTGGCCCCTGCCTAACATCCGCCCATAGGATTTTCCGCTGCATCTTCTTCTCAGGGCAGTTGTCGCGCAGGTGCTCACGAGCCAAACGGAGCAGTACATACAGTAGCCTCGTTTGGACCGTCGCCGGCGAACACGGCACTAGGTTACGGGCAAAGTTGTCGGTGAAAAGAGGTGGACGATGTTTGCAAACACGTACACTGCAGGTCCGTGTCGCAATTCAGCTTCCCGAGCAAGCAGCTTCTCCAGCTCAGCCTCTGGCTTCTCGTTCAGTGACTCGGATTCGATACGATCCTGAATGAGGAGTGTGACACTTTAGTCTGGACTCGCCGTGCCGATGTCATTGAGGTAAAACGAATGCTCCTTATCTGCCATTTTCTTCGAATCATCCTCCGCTGTATGGTTGAATTGGCCAATCGCTTGCTGAATCAGCTGAGAATAGGCGTCAACGCTACTATCATCTTCAAGGCGAAAGACAAACAGCTACTTTCGAATGGCGTAGGTGTTCTTCTTGATCTTGGTCGCATGTCACCCTTGATCTTCCCCCACAGCGTATATGGTTCCTCCAAATCCATATACTTCCGCCGCATTCGGCGTTCTATAGTCAGGAAGATTGTAGACATTGCAAGCTCCTTTCTCTGCAAGCAAGAAAGCCAATCTGCTGATCCCTCTGATCCCTTCGGTGCAGGTGGTAATTATTCTCTAGCAAATCATCTGCCGAAGGATGAGGCCAACATCGAAAGTCCATTCCCTGTAGTTAGTTTCTTCCAATTTGATAGCAGGGACCTGAAGTTGATTGTTGATCTTTCCGTTCGTCATTCCGTTCGTTCGTTCGGGTGGGTGGGTGGGTGGTTCGTTCGACGTGGCTCTGTTCTTTTCGACCGATTGGTCAACTGTTCGGAGGTAGAGGCTGAGCGAATCCGTATCCGGGGGATGTGAAGTCCCGAGGTTAACCAGATGCGAGTGCAGAGCGCCGCGGTCAGCTCCTATTGGGGGGAGTGGACGGTGGCTTCACGGGAGCGGCGGAGTGAGTGAGTGACTTTGACTCTGTCTAGATACACAACCGCACGAGAGAAAAAGGTGAGGAAGAGAGACGAAAAAGCTACATAACTAAGCCCAAAAAGGTTCCGCCGAAGTCCTACCACACAACCCCAACCGCTACCTACCCGGGGCACCATCGGCCAAGCAAACGAGTTACGGCTTCTGGTCAACCGAGAGGCGCGAGCGACGACAGGCTGCTTCCGGACAACCAACCTCGGCGCCCTGTCGATGGAGTCAGGGCTCAGACCAGCAGCAGCACAGCTGGAAAACAGGGAGCGGCGGTTTGGCCTACGGCTACTCAGCCTTCTGCAGGGCGACCAGGCCAGGGAGGTAGTTGGCGCCCGGACAGCCATCGGGCGGAGATTCGTGAGCGCTCTCACGTATGCGGGCAGGATGGAGAGCACAGTCTTACTCGGGGAACCAGAAACCCCCGACACGGAACTGCTCCAGGAGGAGGAGGCCGAAGCGAAGGCCGAGGCAGAGAAGTCATGGCCTTGACTCACCATGTTTGCGGATGGTTCACGGCTGGATGATAGAGCCGCCGGATACGCGGCGGTTTGGAAGAACGGCCAATCCTGGGTGGGCGTCAATACTCACATGGGCTACAACCAGGAGGCCTACGATGCAGAGTGTGCCGCTCCCGCAAGGGCGCTGGAATCGGGTTCACGACGACAGACAACGCCAGAATGGGTCACGATCTTCACGGACGCCCAAGCCACCATCGGACGGATGGCCTCGGAGGAGCCTGGCCGCGACCAGAAGCACGCGCTCCAGACGAGAAAGCACATCGCAGTGCTAAGGAAGGCGAGGCTGGACATCGCCAGCGCACAAGGGAGTCCCAGGGAACGAGAAGGCCGGCGAATGGGCCAAGCTCGCAGCAGAGGAGCCAGATGTCCGCGGGGTGGAATGGCTGAGTTTTGTGGACCGGCCGGGGGGGGCATGCTCGGTGCCGCTCCCCAGATCCCTCGCGCACCTCAAGCGGGAGATCACAGAGAAGAAACGGGCAGAGGCCCGACAGTGGGCTGGAGGCCGGACCTCCAGGAAAAAGCACAAGATGCCAAAGAGCCAGAGGCCGGACGGCATGGTGGCTGGGAGTACCAAGAGGCTCGCCTCGAGGCTTTACCAGATGAAGAAATGCCACTGCCTCACCGGGCAGTATCTCCAGTGGACGAAGAACCGGCGTACCGCTCAGTGCTGGTGGTGCCGGTGCCAGACTCAGACTCGAGATCACCTTTTCAAGGGGTGCCCCGAGTGGGATGCCGAGCAGAAGGTCTTGTAGGCGGAGGTGCGGAAACAAACTGGGAGGTGGAAGAGTCGGTGGAAGATCCGAGACTTTCTGGCCGATGGGCGGTGCGGTCAGGCGGTATTGGATTTCCTCTCTGCTACTGATGCGGGAAGGCTAGTGCCGGCAGAGGAAGACGCGGGGAGTGAGGTGTCTGAGTGGGAGCGCAGGGATCGCAGGGAGGCCGAGGAGCGGGTGCCGCGGGGGAATTGGGTGCCGGGGAGGAAATACCGCCGTTCCTACCCACGCCCTCCATGGCATCCGCAGAAGACGAGGATTAGTGGACGGATCGCGCTTTCTTTTGTTACTTCCTTTGCTCTGGCCTCTCCTTTCGGTGACGATTCCATTTGCGATCTTTCTTTGGTGCGTATCTTATCTTCTTGGGGCAGGCCTGGGCGGAGGGCAAAGGGGAGCTTGCAACGGGCCGCCTGCGCGCGGACAGCAGACGGGAAAAACGGTCAAAAAGGTATCTACGCCGCCATAGTCTAGATAGGCTGTACGCGAGTAAGAATTAACAAAAAAAACCCACCAACGGCTACTGGGCTGATCACTAGAACCCCAGCGCTTCGCTTTCCGACACTCCACCTAATCCTAGGGTAAAGTTAGGTCGGACTACACGTAGCCTAGGGCCTGTTCTTCTCGAGCGTACATATACCTATCCCGTAGCGCATAACTATGCCAAGCGTATTTCACAACATACATACGCTCCCCAGCGGCGATATTTCAGCGTCCAGACCTCTGAACTACCTAGTCATCGCAATGCCACATCTACTACTAGAAGTTCCAGCCGTAAGAGCAGTTAGTTGGAGGGGAGCGAGTGCAGGCGACCCATTACTGATGAAGACAGATCCATCATGGAGCAGGCGGTTTCCCTATCCACATACCACAATTCTCAGCGGGCAGCTCCCTACGCGGACCTTCAACTAGGTGAGGAGAGTGCTATTTGGAGTAGGAGGGTGTCTATTTTTTCTATCTTCTCTGGAAGATAGTTACATGTTCCTCGACGACGGGCGTACTGGCTGTCGGTCAAAACTGATGAATGGGATGGAATCCTATCATGCCAAAGAAAAGCTTCGTTTTGGGCAACAAGTACAGCAATGTTGTGTAGTGTTTGCGGGGTGAGCAACAGAATTGTCGGGCATTGTGACGATATTGACTGCCAGACAACTTAGAAAAATTCGGGGCTCCCTCCCTATCTGGGACTAGTCCATCGGCCATCGTCGCGCAATGCAATAGGTAATCCGCATTCGTTCGTCTCGGGTTGTCTCTAGGTGGCTGACTCCTTCAGGGGCGGCATCACATCACGGACTCCCCTTTGCTTCATCACCCGTTGCCCTCGCCATCCCCTGCCCTCCCATCCGTCACCCACAAGGTTCGGTCGTTGCACGAAGCCATGATGGCGATGAGGTCTTACTGCGTCAACTCCAAGCGACACTACATACGCGCGCATGGAAAAAGGGGGGAACCCGTACCCGGACTTGTTCGGCCAGACTAGTGGGCGAAACGAAGAAGGTGGCTCCGTCGGACTTGGCCGGAAGTGGATGCACCGCCGATCATTCAGGCACATCTCGTATGTTAGGGTGCGTTGGTGAGAAAACGCAGCCGCGAGCTAAGGGGCGAAGCGGTTTCACCGAAAGTTGACGCAGCCGAATCGGCACCTGTCCGGCCTCGAGCCGGCTGTTCATAGCCATGGCCTCGGTGTCCCCGGAGATGCATCCCTGAACAACGCTTGTACCACCGTATACAGTCGCTTAAGCGGCCGTGAAATATTACCCGAAGGCAGCAATCAGACTCTTGGCGGCTTGAAATAAATATTAAGTTGTTATTTTTAAATCAAAACATTACCCATTAAGGCATCAAATGCACTGCCAAACCTCAAAAGAGCAACTATCCCTGTACCTCTTAGCTGCATCAGATCTCGTATTCTTCTCCTCGTATTCAAAGCACGCCAGTGTAGGGAGATTGCGAGCGTCTGCTCAGTCGCTAATTCCCGTATCGCCACGATGTCATGGCATACTATGTACTTGCATTGTGTTTTACTGTTTGTATGACCACCGACCAGGCGGGCGGGTGGGTAGGGGATGGGGGGAAAGGGAAAAGGACTTATATATATACCCCGTGCCTGCTCTCGGCAGGCCAGCCATCTCGCTGTCACGACAACAACACTTCCACTCCTTCCACTCCCTCACACACGCAAAACACGAACGGCACAATGTTCGCCCTCATCGCCACCACGCTCCTTTTCCTACAGTTCGCGTCAGGGGAGCAGATCCCCCGCCGGTCCTTACCAGTTCTTGCACGGAGTGACACCGTGCCCCAGAACTCTCCTCATCTGGCTTATGTAGCCACTCCGAGGGAGATCTTCGGCTCTGGCCTCGAGAAACGACAAAGCAGCTGTCCGTCGAACATGATTACGTGCTCCAGCGGCTGCTGCGCATCGGGAACCGTCTGCTTCGGTCTCGACGGGTGCTGCCCTATCGGTACATATCCACCTCCTCTCCCCGTTTACCGTCAGTTAGCTGACCTCCCATAGGCGAATTCTGCACCGGTGTCAGCGACGAATGCACTAAGGGCGCCTTCCGCTGCTCAGATGATCTGGGCGGTGGGTGCTGCCTCAACGGCCAAACCTGCACTGTCGACGGAAAGTGCGTCCTCTCTGGGGAAGATACCCTCACGACTTCGACGACTCGGGGGTCGACGGTAACGATGACACCTGAGGACGATGATACCAGTACCTCGACGACTCCGAGGCCAACTGTGGTGACGATGCCAACCGAGGACGATGATACCACTACTTCGACGATTCTGAGGCCACCGGTGGCCACTGATGACAGCCTTACGTTTGGGGCCACCACGGCGACGAGGAGCTTTACTACTGCAACCACACCGACCGGGGCACCACTGGTTTCTAGTCTTAGCATTTCCGGTGCGGAGAGAAGGGGGGCTATGTGGGGACTTGGAGGCGTGATAGCTGCTGTGGCAGGACTGGCTGCTCTGCTTTAGAGCTAATTGGGGTGGGTTGGGTTATTTGAGCAGTTATACGTATTTAAGGGAAGGGGATGTATGCTGGGGCTATTATTATCGAATCTTACTATGGGAATAATTGTGTGCTTTGCACTTACTTGAGGCCTTTTCCATCAAGACCGATTGATTTATCTTCATCTGTGAAATCTCCCGAGTGCTCAATTCCACTTTTGCCTATGGTTTGTATCCTGCATTCGCAGTGACTCAGCCATGGTCGGCAGGGTCCGTAAGCTGTGGCACGGTAACTGTGGCACAGTTACCTTGCCATCACACCAGGCACAATTACTCACCCTCTGCCACTCTTCCCCCACTTGGAGTGGACGAGGGCAGAAGATCTTATGTGCGGTTAGGAAGAGACAGGGAGGAGCAACGATCGGCTCAGGATCTGACACCTCTTCGTGGACGAAAGATACAGCCAGGCGCTCCTGGATTTCCCTGCTACGGGGAGGAGGGTGCGGGACCTGGCGGAGGAAGACGCGCAGAGCGAGACGTCGGAGTGCGAGCTTTGGGACTGGAAGGGAAAGGATGGAGAGGAGCCGGAGGGATGCAGTGTCTTCTCCTCACCCGCGATGTCCCGTATCTAGTAGATAGAGCAAACACGATCAGTGAGTGGATAACGGAGCGCGACTGGGAGGAAGGCGGTAATGGGATGCGGTAATGGCTGGAAAGTTAGCGTAAATGTGTCCTATGGAGGGGTTAGTCAGCTTTAATTAGTGAGTCATCGAGCGAGTTTGCTCTGTATCCTGCAGACATCACACACGCTCACAGGGTCACAATACAAGTTCCGTCCCACCACCCCTTTTCGTTCCCACATCCCCTCCCGCGTATCCGGGATCAGTCTCCATCAGACAGCCCCCGGCCAGCCCCTGCCGCGCCCCCTGTATCTAATCCAAAGCAGTCGCTTGCCTAGATATGCATACATATATCTACAGATGCACCAGCTGCATCCCAAGATCACCGAAGATCCGGTACGGGTGCGTCACCACCGCCCTGTAAGGCTTGCCTCGAACGGGATAGGCTTGCCGTTCATTGGGGCGAGCTGCCTGAGTCCACATATGTGGAAGACTTCATGGGAATTTGCTGCCACCATTCTCTCCCATCCGTTCGCTCAGCTACACCAAGCATCGACCTCCGGACGGTTACATACAGCCCTATCTTCCTCCAGGACCTGACACGCCTGCCGTCCACCAGGCAACTGCTCTACCGACGAGCCAACGGCCTCAATACCTCCACCAGGCCCTTCCTTAATACCGCCGGGATGGCTTTGGTCAACTTCACGCCAGCGTCACTTCCGATCCCAACGGCCAACAGCGGCGCTTTCCGACGAATACCTACCCCGTTAGCGCCATGAGTTGCAATCCAATGTTACTGGCATAGCTAGCAGCAGTGCCGCGGATGTCCTGCACCCACGAAGACGCAGTAGTGCGCATCCGTTATGAACAAATATACGAGCGCGAACTGCTGCTTGAGATTGCTGACGTTCTAGCTATTGCTACTCGCTACGTATATATCCTCCCCTCGGCACCTAAAGCAACGAACCCTGAATCCTCTTCACCCCGTTTTTTCCTCTTTGCCTTCGTTACCCGCTAAGCCTGCCTTCTCTCCACTTCGCAGGCCTTCTCCCTAGCACATTAGCACAACACGCTATGGTTGCGAAGTGAAGTCTCGTCGCCAACAACCCTCGAAGCGCAGAAATGCATGTTTCTAGAGGCGGTAAAGGACGCCTTCCCCGCGAGAAACGAGGTCGCCAAGAAAATGCACGCGGCCCCGGGCCAGCATCTGTGCCGGCATGCGTTCAACGGCAAGTCTGTGCATCCGAAAATATAGTCGCATGGGAATTCTGTGTCTCTGCCACCTGTCGGCAACAATCTCAAGCGCTCTAACAAGTGCAGCACACTCTGCATCATAAGCATCCTGATTAAAGCCCACGTGAGTTTTTCCCACCCACAACAATACACTCCTATCGACATTGAATCTCTCCGCCTAAAACGCCAAGACTTTCAGCCCACACACCAAATTCCGTCGTGAATTTAGCGTCACCGGTCTCACTCTGGTGGCACTAGCCAATCGACCGAAACAGCCCCGGTGGTAGCCGCCGGCGCCGAGAACTCTTTACTCAGGGAGCCGGTGGGGGACGTGGAGGCCCCTAGGGAGGAGGAAATGGAAGACGCCAGCAGCGTCGGCAGCTACCGCCGGGGCTGCTTCGGTCGATTGGCCAGCGCCACCGGACATCGTGGCTCGTGAGACCAGTGAAGCTAAATTCGCGACAGATTTCGATGTGAGCTGAAAGTCTTAGCGTTTTTAGGCGGAGAGTTTCGATGTCGATATGAGTGGATTGTTGTGCTCGGCGTCGGACATCACCCTTGCAACAATCAGCAAGGCGGTACTAAAGCAACCGGAGAGAATGATCGACCCTCGCGAACGATATGGCGAACGGTTCGATTACCTTCTTCAACACAAGAAAGATGATGTGCGTTAAACCCTCTGCTCCCGCTTAATCGTTGTACCCATTACAAAGGCTGATGTATGTCAAGCTCTTCATCACATCCTCGCAACATCGGGGAAGCCAAATAAGCACGTCGATTGTGGGTTCCAGATCTCCTCGGTTCATCGTTCCTGTCTCTAGGCTCCACAAACCGGCTACCGATGCCTGTACCAGATGAACAGGTGTGGGCGGGGTGGACGCCTGGGAATACAGATGACGAATATCCGAACGAAATCAACAAGCCAAACCGGCGTGTTGTAAAGTTAGCTAGCTGGAAACACTTTTTGGGCTGGATGAACAATGCACTTATGTAGTTGTTTATGGGTTCCTGAGCCCCCGCCGGGTTTGTCCTGGCGATTGCTGTGATGGCGACCGCGGTTGCGCCATTGAACGATGGAGATGTTTCACCACTGGATTCAAGGGAATGGGAGGGGATTTCGGTTGCGGCGGTAGCCCTTGTCGGCAGAAAGGAACGGTTCGACCGTAAAGGATGCATCGGCCAATCGGCGGGCGTCTTGGGTTGCAGGGGGAATGTTGAGTGGGAATTGCCGTGGGTGTGTGGCATTCCGGGTAGTATGTAAGTCGCTTGTATCGGGAGAATCTGCGATCCGGAGTTTACAGAGTGAGCTGCTGAGTGGCACTGGCGGCATTGATGGTCGCCGAGGAGGATGGCGGGGGGTCCGGCGGTTGGCGAACGGCGATTTGGGACGTGAGGGGAAGGAAATGGCAGTGGTGATGGGATTAGTGCTGCGGCGTCAGAAGCGATGGAACTCTAAGTACTGACGTAACTACTTAGTGGCGTTTTCTTGGCGTCAAGCATGGCAGCAGTCACGCAGCGGTCGCTTATCTAGAGAAGACATCACACTCGTATCAGAATCTGGACCTTCATTGGCGACCGATGACAGGGAACCTCTCTTCTAGTGACTTGTATCTAGGATTGGTAATTGGTGCCTTGCGAGGACAATATTAGGATTCGACAGATTACTGCTGTTGGTTGCTTGAAGCGGACGCCACAACGTCCTTTGTTTTTGTTTTGTCATCAATAATCGCATGCATGCGACCTATGGAGACGATGCTACGGCGTGCATCAGTCTGGGGTAGACGGATCGAGGATCTCCTTTCTCCATCACCAAGTCATCAATTGAGCTAATCTGAGAGCGGATTAGGAACAAGAACGCATTACCATCGAGAAACGAACAAGCAACGTCACTTAAGTCGGGTTGTCCAGCAAGGAACAAGAACCTTTGTTATAAGAAAAACCACAACATTGACGGTCACGGAGAATAAGAAAAGATACAGAGAGACTAGGAGCGAGGAAAGAACATCGAGATAAGGTCTAGGGAAGTCTGCATTACTGGTAACAACAGTGAGAGAAGAGAGACGAGAAAAACAACGGGGGAGACAGTGAAGAAGACAGTGAAAAAGAAGTCTCGCAGCATCCGATAGCTGTACCGGAAAGTTCTCACTTTACAGGAGGAGCTCGAGCGGGTAAGTGAACGAGAGACAGCAAAACAGAAAGGGTTCCGGTACCGTACGTATCCACTGGGTGAAGAAGCGAGACAAAAGAGATGGCATGACAATTTTGTTGGCAGAGCGTCAGGAAATCGGAGATGCCTCCGGAGGAAACATACGCATTGGTAAACGCCCCCAAGAAAGCCATGGTTTCCCGCAATTGGGGACCGTGGTTCCCAAGGCAGATCGGAGAAAGACAAGGCTCTGAAACCCTGTCCATCGTGGATCAGGAGACGGGAGAGTATTCGAGAGCTCGACCAGAACCGAGCCCGGAATTCCTCGAATAAGCCTACGCCGGAGCAAATAGAAGGAGATCCGGATGCTGTCTCGAATAAGCGTTCTAGGAAGCCAGAAGAAGCAGATCCGGACGCCGTCTCGGGTAAGCGTGCCGATGTCCTACGCCCTTCGTACGAAGGCAAGGCCCTGTGCAGAACTCACCGCCAAGATGGCGTCGCCTTTGGACTGCGCGCTCCGAACATCCGCGTTACCCCCCCGGCGCGCCTATTCAACCCGAATTCCCAGCGAACCTGCGCCAGTATCGGAAAGGGCTGCCGTATCAAGTCGGAAAGTTCTACGAGTCGGAGCGGATGGTGGAAAAGAAGGCTACTGGAGAGGAAGGGCAGACGAAGAAGCGGAGGTGGGTGTAGGATGTATGACGAAAGAGATATGAATTACGGTAATATTGCAGGGAGGATGGGGGTATTAATGATAGCGAGAAACATTGGAATGTGGCTGGTGGAATTAATGATAAGGGGATGGAAGAGTGTACGATGGCGATGAAGGCGTGGTTTTGCGAAGGAGGAGCGTAGAGATTTGGTATTGTTTCACTATCAGCGGATAGATCGGGGTTCTGCCGTCGTTGGTAACGGTTCGTTGGAAATTACCACACCATCAAAGGGAGTTGAAATCAGCCATAATCACACTACATAAGTAGCTAACGTACAGCGTGGGAAAAGAAACCACTATACAAGTGCAAGCCCATCTATATCCCTTCATCATCAATTTCTCACCTCCGCCACCGCGTCATAAACCCTCATAACTTCACTCTGAATACATGCGCAAAATGACCAATCTGTGTGGCTTAAATTTTCCCTTTCCGAGTAATCCCCGCCGCAGTCAGAATCGTCCAGTAATTGCAGAAACTCCCTAAACTTGGCGCAAAACGTCTCGCCGCCGCGTTTGTGTTTCGATGCAATTCTGCGTCCGATGTCACCTAGAAAGGTTAGCCTAAAGGTCTTAGGATAATCATAGAGCGTATCGCGCTTACTGATTGGCACCACTATCCTTGGGCCTATACCGTATGCTATATGTTTCCGGCAGCAATAATGCTTCTGTCGGTTTCGGCATCGTTTTTTGGGACGTCACGTTTGTAGGTGCCGATAAAATTATCTCGTAGAGCCGCGTATGCCTCGAGCGAAGTCGCTGGATCCGACAAGCAGACGCCGAGAACGAGACACGTAAGCACCATAACAAGCCGACGCTGAGAACGGGAAGCAGTGAGCACTTCGACGAGCAGACGCTGGTTACCCGTCCCTGGAGTCCTACGCCGCGATCCTATCGTTTACCATGGCTTCGAAATCCGCAACGGCAGAGCGACTTCAGAATGCGTGTGACGGCGCGGAACCTGACAGCAAGCGAACTAAAGCCACTCCTCTCAAGCGTCTTGAGGAGCACGCCAAGAAGAATGCAGACGCTTCCGCTTCTGCCAACGAAGAACCCAGCGCCGAAACGGACTTCGAATGTGATGCAGTACTGATTGCGGCACGGTCCTCGTCTCCAACTCCGCCACGGTCGCCCCCAGCTCCGTGAGCTCTCCAGCAATATTCAAACCCCGACGGGTTCCCATCACCCACACTCCGGCCCTATTCAATCTCCAGCTCATGCGTGTCAAGCTCTTGTTGTAGTGCATCTTTACCCCTCTGCCTCATTTCTGCTTCCACCCCTATTTCGAACTGTCTTTCCAGTACTGCATCGCATTCGAAATCCGCTTTGGCACTGGGTTCTTCGTTGGCAGAAGCGGAAGCGGCTGCATTCTTCTTGGCGTGCTCCTCAAGACGCTTGAGAGGAGTGGCTTTAGTTCCCTGATGCCAAGTTCCGCACCGTCTCACGCATTCTGAAGTCGCTCTGCCGTTGCGGATTCCGACGGGACGATTCGGATGAGACGGTGAAACGGAGTAGTTGGCGTTGCGAATGAGCTGCTGGGATTGACCCCAGTTGAGTAGACAGTCGTGAGGAGGTTTGAAAGTGGAACCTGAAACGCGTAGTCTAGGTGAGCATGAGGATAGTATTCAGTGGTTTTCTCGTTGGGTTGGTGTTGGTAGGTAGCGTGAGGGGTAAGATAAAAAAGGGTTTGGTTGTTGGTGCCGGTACATGGTCTTTTTGCTCGGATTCTTTCCTTTGATTTCTTTGGCGCGTGTTATATCTTCTTGGGACAGGCCTGGGCGGAGCAAAGGGAGCTTGCAACGTGCCGCCTCGCGCGGAGTGGACGGGGAACCCGGATAAAAGAGTGCGCCGCCATAGTCTAGATAGGCTTCATGCGAGTATGAATAAAAAAAAAAGTGAGCAGGGGAAAATGTTGGGCGACGGGGAAAAAGGCGGCATATTGGACGGTGTTAACGGCTCAGGGATCGGTTAATGCATATGTGGGTTAGATAGACGTGGGTTAGTTAGCTCGAGGGGCTCATATGAGTAGAAAGGCGAGTCGACGCCTGAGGACATACATATGTATGTACTTATCTAAGCAGTTCTACATCCTGTCATACTATACACATCCCTCGATCACACGGACACAATACAATCCTCAGTCCCCGCCACCTTCCTTTCGTAAGTACGTGCTTTCTCCTATGTATCGGCCTGGAATAGGCAGCAGTAAGAAGGAGAAAGGAATTAGCTGAGGGCTAATTGCCACGTTCTGCTAGTCTCGCATGACCCTTCGCCAAACTCATCAATCCGCTATGTAGTACGCTCAGTAGTAATTCAAGACAGGGAGAGAGGTAAGGGCTGGTTCAACATCCGGGACCTCTTCGCCGATGCTTGGCGCAGCACGTGGCTCCGGAGTTCCTCTCCACCTCAGATGTGGGAAGGCGGGTCCCAGGCCCGGCTTAGAGTAGGGCGTCGGAGTGTGAACTCCGGGGGGTCTCTGACGTGGGTTCCTTTCTTTTGTCATTTCCTTGGTGCGCTCTACCACCTCCGGAACGGGTCTGCGCGGAGGGCAAAGGGGCTTGCAATGGGCCGCCTGTAGACTGATCGACATCGGGGTGGACGGCGGCTAGGAAACGGACAGTTTGTTCTCGCCATGATCTTGCTAGGTCGCATTCGAATAATGAATAAATAAATAAAAATGGTCTAGAAGGAAGAGGCCCGATGAGCTCTAACCTCGCTCTGCTAGGGGAAGTAGCTGAGATGGATCAGCCAGCCTGAATAACCAGTCCCACCAAGTTCAAGAATGTGTAGTAGTAAAAATCTAAGTTTCTTCAAGAGGGTGTTTTGAAGCGACTCGACACTAGCTACGTACGTACAGATGGTCCCGAGTGAGCAGGGGATGTTGGACTATAGGTTCAGTCGCTGCCGGATTGTAGTCGTCGGCTCAATCCACGAACGACGAAGCGTACCATGAACAATGCCAGAATACGAAGCTTACGCCGTCGACTGTCCTACTCACGCTGGAGCATAAACATAAAAGGAGTAATCCTGTATATGTAGAGATTCTTCTGCTAGATACCGAAGATCGGGTCGATCACCGCTCTCTATGTATGTACTTCGGTCAGATCATGTCTGGCGTTCTCCTTATAAGCAATGTTTAGCGTTGACTAGGCATCTGCATACCTGCATCTGCGTATATCATATGTACTCTATCAAATAAGGTAGATATGTACCTGCGTAATATGCACTCGCTTCTGCAGCCGGTAACGTCACTTCATCCCTGCCAGAATACACAAAATTTATTGGCTCGACCCACAATAGGTAATGTACCTAGAGTACATCCAAAAAAAACAAAAAAAAAGTGGTGACGCGTTGGCTTGGGGTTTGGCGTGACTCACGCTCAGGGACCACCATGCCATCCGACTGAAAAGCGGAAAGAACGCGATGGCACGGCTTCGCCGGCTCGCAGGACAAATGGGCCTCTCGCCAGCCAACTGTAGGGACGTCATGACGGCCCGCACCCCGTCGGTCGACATCTTCGGATCGGAGCAGTGATGGCAGGGAGACCAAGCCCGAGACGCCATTGGCCAGGCAAATGAGCTGCAGCTTCTGGTCAACCAAGAGGCGCGCGCGACCACGGGGCCACAGGCTGCTTCCGGATAGCCAACCAGGGAGCTTTGACTATGGAGTCAGGTCTCAGACCGGGGGCGGCCCAGCTGGAAAACAGGCAGCGATGGTTCGGGCTACGGCTGCCCCGTCTTCCGCAGGGCGACCAGGCAAGGGAGATCGATTGTCGGCGCCCCGACAGCCATCGGGCGGAGGCTCACGAATGCCCTCGCATACGTGGACAGAAAGGAGCGCACATACCGCTAGAGGAACCAGAGACCCTCGACGCGGAGCTAGTGCAGGAAGAGGAGGCTGAAGCCAGGGCTGAGGCGGAGAAGGCACGGCCGGGACTCACCATGGTCACCGATGGGTCACGACTGGATGATGGAGCTACCGGATATGCCGTAGTATGGAGGAAAGGCCAATCCTGGGCGGGCATCAAAACCCACATGGGCTACAATCAGGAGGCCAGACGGTACGGCTACTGGGAGTACCGAGAGGCCCGGGAAAACGAGGGAGATCTCATGATCCACTAGCGTCTTACTATATCGGGCGATTACATACTGGGAGCGTTCGGCCACCACAACAGACGGAAAATCGTACACGCCCGGAAAAGCACCTAGAAGATAAAGCCTAAGCTCCCCTTTGTCCGCCCAGGCTGAGGCCCTTTGTACGTGGACAGAACGAACTGCCTACTACCATGTATCTTTAATCGAATCAACCGTCTTCATCTCTATGGATCCCTATATTCCAACACCGACCTCATTCCGGTCTCCACCTCAGCGATCTGCGGGCAGTTGGCCCGCGGTTCCCCTCGGCGGCGCTCGACGATATTTTTTCTTGACCACTAGTACTAACGTTGGCCTGCGGGCGCCCGGCCGGTCTAGGTCAAGGCAGTCCGGCCAGCCCTGAGACCCCTGGTAGGCAGTTCATTCTGTACATATACAAAAGGCCTCAGCCTTGGCGAGGGACAAAGGGGAGCTTAGGCTTTATCGGTGCTTTTCTGGGCATGTACCGTCTTTCGTCTGTTGTGGTGGTGGCTGAAAGCTCCCAGTAATTGCCCGAGACCCACTCCCCGCCCAAGATATGTTAAGACGCTAGTGGATCATGAGATCTCCCTCATTCGCCCGGCCCGACGGCCGACCCAGTCCAGACCAGGCTGGTCCCAAAAGAAGGGAGAGGAGCACGGAGAATAGGGGATAGGAACTTTTTAGGTAGCATGGGAGTGAGTGGCGGAAGTTCTTGTTTCCTTCTTCTTTGGGTCGTCATATTACTCTTCATGCTTCATTCTTTCTCTTAGGTACGAACACCGGGAAAGGCCAGGTGGGGACAGAGGGGGTTGCCACGGGCCGCCGGCGGATTGTGGGAGGTCGCGGCGGACGGTAAACTGGAAAGGACTATATAATATCGCCATGATCCGATATAGGGTCGCATGTGATCAATGAATCATCGTCACCACCACCAGGCCGGCTCCAAAAAAGCCCGTGGGCCCGCGGGCCAACGCTAGCGGTGGTGAGAAAAAAAATTATCAAGCGCTCCCGAGATCCACATGGCAACTGCGCCACCCAACTACCGTACCAGCCCACCCACAACAGAGAGTCAACTACGTACCCCACGATTCCAGAGAGCGATACCAGCTATGGCGCCTATGCGCCACTCGCTTCCGCCTACTCAAAATTCGGAAACGCGCTCACAACCCCTTGAAATGCTCACTGGATTTCACTTACAGCTCCACCGTTCCTCCTCATGAACAGAATTTTTTAGCTAATGTTGCGCCTCTTCCTCTTTCCGGTGTTCTTCTCTATGTGTACGATTTGCTACCTCTTGTGGTAGGGATGGCCGAAAGCACCCCGTAATAACTTGGTTGTTTAGCCAAAAACCTGGAAACCCACTCACGAATCACATAATTTTGCATACGGCTACACCATATCTGCGCCGACCAACAGAATTTTTAGATAATATTGTCCCCCTTCTCTTTCCGATACTCACCCATGTGAGTATAATTCTCTTTCTCTTGTTGTGATGGTGGCCGATCGTCCCTACAAAGGCAACAGTATGTCATCATGGGATCTCACTCGTCAGCTTTGCCTGCCGACCCAGTGCAGTCCAGTCCGGCGCCAAAAAACGGACGGTGAACAGGGAAGGACTATATATAATACCGTCATGACCCAATAGGGCCGCATACGATTAATGAATCATCATCATCACCGGCGCCAAAAAATCCCGTTAGCCCGCGGGCCGTGAACTAGGGACCACCACTGTATCAGCGCCACTGCTTGGGATTGAGATAGCAAAAAAAGAAACCGATGTTAAGAGATACGTCCTCGTCAACTGTAGATTGGCGGTTAATGCTCGATTTTCGAAGTGGCGGTCCAACGAGAATAACAGATGGGATAATCTATCGGCGGACCAGACAGCTCACAAAGATTTTAGGGTAGAAAAGACCTTGAATTGGGAAATCTGATCCGAAAACCCACGACCAGCACCTATCGTCGTTACCTCACATCACACATCCTCACAACTACAACACCCCCAATACTGCGGTCACACCTCCCACCAAACAAGAAACGCGCGGTGTCTGGGCTGGAGGTACGGGAGTGGAGGGAGGAGCAGGGAGCGGGAGGAGGAGGCAGGCGCTGGGGGAACCCAACTGTTCCTACCCACGCCGGACTTCATGGCGACCGCAGGAACGGCGTAGATTTCCTTCGCGTTTTCCTTTGTAATTTCCTTGGTGCGCGCCACATACTCTCGTGACAGGCCTGGGCGGAGGGCAAAAAGGGTGCTTGCAACGAGCCGCCACTGCGCGGACAGCGGACAGGAAACGGACTGTACATATCCTCGCCATGATCTACATAGGCCGCACCCGAGTAATGAATAAACAAAAAAACAAAAAACAAACAAGAAACAAGGCGAAAGTTGCTGAATAGATAGATAGAACGCTGCTGGGGAAACTCCGCCAGAGTGGGACAAATCACATTTGCTACCTATTGTACTATAGCGCTCCGTGACTGCATTGACTGTAGGGGAGCGACCGCCTCGACAGTAGTGCAACAATTCTCTCCATATCCATAGTTTTCGGACATACTGATCTCCCCTACAAAATGCCTCCTATTTTCCGGGCTGTCCGATCTCGTTTTCCTATTGCTGGCTGGTCCGTTCTATTCACAAAAACCACCTCCTCCGGCTGGGGGACCGGCCAATTTATAAACAGACCGATTTTTTCGGCAGGCTAGAACAGATATACGAGAATAGAAATAGGTCTTGACCGCCTGCGCGGGAATATAAGACAAATAGACCTCGATGCGGTGATACTAAGGAGTGATTTAGTACATGTTTGTTTTCACGCACAGGGGTGGGGTACAACATGGTTTAGTGGTATACAATTACCACATCCCCGTGACGGGGACTGGCGGGGAGGTTACTTATCTATTTAAAATACAATAGTGGGTGCCCCTGATTCTGCTGCTTTCTTGCATAGACGTGTGGATGGTGGGGTGGCACCGGAACGATTACGCTGATTCACATCACGGCCGAAGATACTCCGGTGGCAGAAGTCGCGCCAATTATCGCAAGCGAAGAATAGCTTCCAAGTGCCTCCGAACTTCTAACTGCCTCCGCATCCGCCCCAGTTGTCAAAGGATGAACAAAAGATGAGTGGTTCAGCTACGTGGATTCACGGCGCATTTTGCCAGAAGATAGGTACTTGGTGTCCGAGAAAGGAACTTTCATAATTTACTTCACATGCTTCGGCGCCCCATCTACCTGTCCCGAAAACTATCGTACGGAGCGTCGATGTGATGATAGTCGATTCTTAGGAGTAGAGAGAAGTCTAGATACAGAAAGAAGACAGCGAACTAAAGCACTAGCCTTATAATATCCCTCATCCCTCTCACTCGACGGTAGCGTGAACGGCCCCAAGCATCGCGCCCTAACACAGTGCCGCATACCTTCTCCAATTCATATCGCCCCATGCCCATACCGCGCCGCTCTCGCAACAACCCTTCTTCATATCTCCTTCGCCTTCCAAACGGACGCCTTCATTTGTTTTGAAGTCGAAAAAATGAGGTCAACACCACCTCACTCGATTCTCTTTCTGGTGGTGCCGGTACCCAAACCAAAATCGGGAGCACCTCTTCAAGGTGTGTCCTGAGTGGAAGGCCCAGCAGAAGATCCTGTGGGCGGAGGTGTGGAAGAGAACGGGGAGGTGGAAGGATAGGTGGAAGATCCGGGACCTCCTGGTGGACGAGAGGTGCAGCCGGGCGGTACTGGACTTTCCCAATTCTACGGATGTGGGAAGGCGGGGCCGGCTGAGGAGGACTCAGTGAGTGAGGTGTCGGAGGCGGAGCTGCGGGAATTCTTCGGGGAACTGGGAGCGGAGGTCGAGGAGCCGGGTGTTGGGGGGACTCCACTGTTCCTCCCCACGCCCGACTTCATGGCGTCTGCAGGCACGGTTTAGGGGGCGGACAGGCCTCTCTTTTGTCTTTCTTCTTTGTCTTTCACGCTCGCTCTCCTTTCTTTTCAATTTCCTTGGTGTGGAGTACATTTCCTCGGGACAGCTTGGGCGGAGGGCAAAGGGGAGCTTGCAACGTGCCGCCACCGCGCGGACTGCGGACAGGAAACGGACTGTACATAATCTCGCCATGATCTGATAGGTCGCATGCGAGTAATGAATAAACAAAAAAAAAACTCGATCCTCTTTGAACAGAATAGGCTCGGTATTTCCATGCGCGCGCTTCGAGACCTCGTGGTAGGTCTTAACGTACCGTAGGGGTTTACCGGCCACTACCCCTTACCCGGACACCTTAGTAAGCTGTGATTTAGCCTGTAGCCCCACCCTATAACCCCGCTCAGCCCACTAAAAAATCCTCAACACCTTTCACCA
>Ga0307508_10000614_pt1 | contig 42766 bp, 52 predicted proteins | sample 9_EM_MG_FD_203089 | JGI IMG/M metagenome (GOLD analysis project Ga0307508, IMG submission 203089) | Populus trichocarpa ectomycorrhiza microbial communities from riparian zone in the Pacific Northwest, United States - 9_EM | ecosystem: Host-associated > Plants > Roots > Unclassified | place... | reverse complement strand
AAATGATATCTTCGTGAAGCCCACGTGTCAAAATAGCGAACTTCATCCGTGAGTTGGACATACAGCAAATCCAAACCTCTCCAAATTGTTCGCCTCGATAACACGTCGTATAGTTCAAATTTCAATACTGTTAACATATCCCAATGTTCCTCCAGCTTGCTTAGCGGCGTTCCAGGTGGTTACGAACGAGTTGTTCACCTGCACATATGTTCGAATCTCAAAATTGCTGCTCTGTACCAAGGATTCTCTAATACGGCACGGGCACCGGATTATATTAAAATGCAACCAAGGTTAAGAAGAGGACAACATCCCGTGCGCAGCTCTGTATTGAGATGGCCATTCACGTCCTCAGTAGACATAGGGGATCATCCTGTAAGGGACGACATTTTTATATACCTCCCAGTCCTTACCGTACCTGCGAAACGGAGGAAACCGGTTAAAAGCAAACAGTGAGACAGCATTCGAAGCACTGACTTCTTTGCGCACGCTTCATCGTCCCGCATCTGACGGTGTGCCAAAAGGATCACAAAGTAAGCTATTTGGAAATATGGAATAGCGCTAGCGGTCCCTGTTGTTGCACACCAGGTCGCAGTCATGATCAAATCCCCACTGTGAATTGCGTGACGTGAATCAGGTGCAGAAGTGGGGCGTCCAACGGCACTTACAAGTAGTTGGGATGTTGCAGCCAGCCCCACCAGCCTGAAATCAGGAGCTTGCGCCCACTGTCAGTAGTCATGAACATAAGATCTGGTTGAGATGGTGACAAATATAAGCTATCCAATATTTCTCGTCGGTACCCGCGAGTTAATACCCATACTCACTTTTGGGATTCCCCCCCTTTCGGAATTCGTCCTTCTCATTGTTGCTTGCCCGGAAGATGTAATATCCAACACAGTTCGCGATGATCAGCGCTGCAGAGCGTAAATTGCCAAGGACAACAGGGTTAAACGCAAGATAGCGAGCTTGCAAGCTGTATATGAATGGCACCCAGGCAAGATCGCCCATATTCAACATGTATCCGAACCCATCTGTCGTTATGTCCATCTGCGTGAGGATGGCAGGCTGGGAACGCATCAATCAAAAATGAAATTTCAGAATCCACATGAGGACGAAGAGAGTTTGAGGAGCTAACGGCACTCACTTCAAGATAAAGTGCGTCCACAACATACCAGCCCTGAAAGAGGCATATCAAAAGCATGGAATCGGTAATGGTTCCACCATTGCGAACGGCTTGTTCGCATGCCATGCTGATATTAATCACGAGCCATCCAATGAGGCCAGGGCGCAGCTCGCAGAACGATTTGAGGTCCAAAGAGCCAATCGTTGGGTTCAATTCTCTCCCCAGCCAGAACTAACGGCCGACAACAGCTTGTAAGGTGAGCCCCGTATGAATCCGAGACGAATTATGGCACATACGTTATAAATGTGGAACTCTGAGTTCCCCCCTAGTGCAAGGAGTCGTTCCCCTCGGAAAGAAAGGACGTAAAGCACGGCAGATTGTACGAAGGAGTAAATTACAGATGCCGTGATGAGACCCAAATAATGATCATATATCCAGGTAAATGACTGAGGGCCACCTCGGACGATCACTCCGGCCACCAATCCCAAAGTCAACAGCAAAGTGGAAAAAGCTAACCCGTAAAACCTTAGTCGCGATGATGACGACATCAGGACGTTGAACAACCCTCACCATTGATCTTATATTCTTGGCGCTTTCCATTGCGAAGGGGCGTGCCCTCTACCCAGTCTCCGGGAAGAATAGCCCATGCGATAACAATGTACACCATCCACGCGACAAACGCGAGGAACGCCTGTGGGTCCCATAACCTTACCCACCAGGCATAACTTGTCACGGCACGGTTGATAAAGAATGGAAAGGACCATAGGGGCGGGGGGCATCCTCCAGAAGTCTCGTTACAGGCGAAGTAAAGCGCATAGATTGTCAGCGGGATGGCTGGCACCAGAAACGCGGTTCCAACAGGCCCAAAGAATTCGGAAGGCTTGCCTGTGTTCGAAAAACCGTCAGATAAGAAGTATAACGAATCCGTGCGAAAACTTACTTCGAGGATTAAGTGCACTGGCGTGGGCGGTCATCCTGAGAAAATGGGTCGATGTGCCGTGACGCGTGACCACGTAACGTGACCATGGCTGTGCTGGGCGTGTGGGTGATCAACAAAGCCGGTGGCCTGGTATATCAGAGAAATTTCAACGGTGAGCGCTATAAAATATATTTGAACCCAGAATAATTACAGCTGCAGTTAAGATGGTTTAGCACCGCTCACCCAAAACGAATATCTTGTCCTAGCTGGAACCTTGCACGGTATCCACGCCATCACGAGCCGACTTTCACCAGTCGGGCGCAGCTCGGGCGCCCAGGTTATCGAAGGCGGGAGCTTCAAGATGAACATTTTTCTCACAGCCACTGGTGAGTGTACACGGAATCGTTTGCCCGATTATACTTCTTGAAGCTCGTGCCTCGCTTCTGGCAAAGGCACGAAATTTGTGCTTTTGACGACTCTCGCCGATAATGCTGCAGACACCGTTCTTACAAAGATATACGAGGCTTATGCGGACACTGTCATGAAGAACCCTTTTCATACTCCAGAAATGCCGATTCGAAGCGAAGCATTCGATTCTCGGATATCGTCTTTGGTAGGATTGCAACCAAAATCATAACGCGCATCTGGCCACGCCGCCTCTCATCTCAGTGATCCCTCATTGAATCTCATTTGCGTCCTTGCGTCTGTTATCCACTGAGCTGGAGTCGTCCGAACGTCAGATTAGAGGCTATAGCTCGCGAACCACTGGATGCAATCATCCCCGATCGCTTACGCAGCGGTTTCCATCTGATTGACCACGCTGGCCTTGACACCTGACCTGGAACAAACTCTGGGGAACGGATGTCGCGCCAGAAGCTGAATACGTCAAGTTTGCCCGGCCTGGTACAACACCACGTCCGCTCCTGTCAAATGTTCCCCCATTCCGCCTCGCTGAACTTAACTTGGCAATGTGTCGGTCCCATCCCTTGGATTCGACATTTCTCGGTCAAGTTCTACTGATGCACCCTGCGTCGAAGCGAGGACAGTGGACCAACAACTTGATCGTCCTCGAGAGTGCTCGAGCCCCGCTGCGATTGAATTGCTCGGTGGTTTTCGTTGTCCCCATGCATGATCCGCGGATTTTTCTGAGCAGACTGCTCCAGAATCTGCCTGGCGCACGCTCCTGGATGCAATGCATTACGCAATGAGGCAAGTAAGTTTACAACGATGCATGAAGCCAACATGCGCCAGTGAGTTCCGAAATACAAGATTCCAAAGAACGACTGTATGCACAGCAATTATCGCTGCGCCTTGTAATCACCGCTGATCCTTGCCTCGCCAATAGTGCGTTTCGAGAGTGTTTCCGCCTTCATGATGGCTTGACTTATGGTGTCATCGCCATATCCATTGTACTGGTTCTTATACGTTTCCAGATCATGGCCGGAGAGAATATGCTTGACTTTGTCACCGGCCTTTACGATCACAGATGCATCGGGGGGAACAAAGTTCGGGATTGCCGAGCACCTGATCGTCTTATCGCTTCCCATGTAGATACTGTATATATAAACATGTGATCACGATGCCACAATGACGAACAAATGAATAGTAATCATGTCAGTTTCCGATCCCAGCAGAGTTTCGATCTCCACGAGAGCTCGAACTTGCATTGCGATAAGATAAGTTCGTACGTACGTGGTTTGTCTGGTGCCGCCATCCTGGAACGTGAAGTGAAGATCGTGCCAGACTTTTGCAAGATTGAAATGGCCCCGAGCTGCTGGCGTATATATCTGAGTGCCGACTGTGTACAAACCCCCAACAGTCTTGACTTCTACGAGAACATTTTCTGAGGATCCATGACGTAAACCACTGGGTTCATACGTCGATCGATCCAATGCAACACTCACGCTCTGTGTCATTAACGATGGAGAGCTTAGACCCCATCGTCGAAATGTAGCAAGAAGGCGGCGGAGCAGGGCCTGTACACTTGTTATATCCTATTGATATCGCTCAACAAATTGATCGACTTGTTCCCTGAATTGTTCACCGCGGACAAGTAGAACTGGAAGAGAAGGTTCTAACGCGATAAGTCATTTGAATTCGGTAATGTTTAAATAGAAAATTACACGGTGGATAAGCTGAACGACGCAGGACTATGTTGTCAGTAATTTATGGTGGCTACGGGGAACTGGGAAAGCCTATCCAGTGACGTTTGGTGTAGAACGCCCTGCCTGAGTTTTTCTGCGGTTCTGTGAGCTACTCGGAGCGTAGCTTGGTTTCCACACCTGTCCGCGTCGCTTCCAAATCACATGACGCCCGAAATCCATTTCAAAAGTCACTCGCTGAAGTGAAGGGCAGTACGCAGACCAAAGGGTAAGCACAGCACGTTCTTCCGTTGCTTGATCGCGCTGGAAAGCGTCTAGGCGCCTTCGCTGTTCACGTTCAAACAATCGGTACTGTTGGCTCTCAAGAGTGTTATGAAGTGCGTTGATCCCTTGTAGTAGTTGTTGTGGCAGGGGTTGAATGGGAGGAGGGATGTTTGCAACATTTTCTGCGGCACCGCCCGCCGGCGCCGGCGCGGGGGCAGGGGCAGGGGCAGGGGCAGGGGCAGGCATGTTAGGCATTGCGCCGCCAGGACCGAGCACAACCACATGATGTACCCCTGGCTGGGGAGGGAATGCTGCTGCCCAAGGCGGAATCATACCGGCGGGAGGATGTGGGACCGGGGGAGGGGGAACACCAAGATTAGGCGGAAGTGGTCCAGGTTGAAACTGAGCAGGCGGAATGGGCTGGTTTGCAGTCCCCGCAGGGAACATTGCAGCATGTGGATCGCCTCCTGGAAGAGGTCCCAGCTGGAGGACTGCGTCTATATGAACAGCACCACCAAACACGGTCCCTGGTGCCAATTCAGGAGGCATTGGGCCAGGACCTGGGGCGCCGAAGGCCGCCTGCGGCAATCCCACAAATGCACCTGCATTGCCAAGCCACCCTCCAAACTCGCCCGGGTTGGGTGGATCTTCGTCTAGAATCATGTCGACATCTATATCTTCTTGGGGTAAAGGTTGAGGTTGAGGTTGGGCCGCCGGCTGAAGCACGTTGCCTAGCGGCGCAGCAAGCTGGTTGACAATCTGCGCTGTGACAGCCTGGATTTGTTGAAGAAAAGCTCCGCCAAGCTCAGGGGCATTGACACCGGGCCCTAAGTCGAAAGTTATGTTAATCCCAGGGCCACCATTCCCGTTCTGTGGTGCGAGATCCGGTTGGTTGGCATCACCAGTGACCGGGTTGGGTTGAGCTAGGACTTGAGGTAGCGGTGGGGGATGAGGGAGTTGAGGGGCGGTAACCAGTTGCGGAAGAGGGTTGTTGCCTACGGAATGAGGTGACGGTGCTGATGGATGCATCGCATTAGGGGGTGCATTGGGATTGTCTCCTGCTGGCGCATTGTCATCGGGTGACAAAGGACCAAAGATATCCATTACTTCATCCCACGGAGGGACAGCGCCAGGCGTTTCTGGGGCGGCCAGATGATTTGACTCCAAAGATGCTATTGCGTCGTCCAGCACTGCAAGATTGTTTGAAGCAAATTGATGAAGCCCGGAACCTGAGGCACCCGGAGTCGAGGAGATGGCCTGGGCCGGCGGCAGTGGAATATCTGCATGTGTCAGGTCATCTTGCTCGACATCAGCATCAGCATCAGCATCTGGCAATGCAGCGTCATCCTGCAGATCCCCTGATCCATGGTTGACGTCATTAACGTCCGCTAAACCATCCCCGTCATACGCATCAGCGGCGGCGATTGGGGCAACCTCGGTCTCAGTATTGGCTGGAGGGGCGGAGGGGGCAGGATTGTACGCAGGGAGATGTGCAGACGTAAGCGGTTTTCCATATACAGTGAGATCTTTCAAGCCGTCGAACTTGCTGAGCGCATGCAAAAATGCTTCTTCCTTGTACATTTCGTAAGGGTTCTAAGAGACTTATGGGTCAACGCACACTAACGGAGCTCAAGCAAACGTGCTGACCATGTTTTCAGTCCCAGATAAGGATGTAGGGATGTGATCCGACACAACAAGTGACTCCAGGGACGGAATATTGTTCGCGAGGACAGGGAGATAGTCACGTGCAGCGGTCAGAAACACAGAGGGCAAAATGAATTCCTTCAGCGGGCATGATGATTCCCGCAAACGCTCAACGAGGGCAAGAAACGAGACATCAGCTACAGCGCTGGTACAACGGACCGAGTCCACTGGACGACCTGGAACCACACGTCGCAGCAAACCAGCAGTGCCGCAGATTGTGCGCAGCCCCGGTAGGACTGGAGGCCCAAGACGATATTGAGAGGTGAGGCCTGGCGCGTCGAACTTAGTAATAGCCTTTTGGTCTCGAAGGAAGCCCACAAGGAGCGTATTTAAGGATAGTCCCACACAACTGAAACTTTGGAGTTTGAACGGAGCTTCGAGGGGAAGGAATGGGTGCGCAAACTGATTTTCGAGTATGACGCGTGCAGTGATACGGCTGGACGAATAACGGCCGATCGCAAGGTTGTATGATGTGAGGTGCCTCATGGAAAACAATGCGTCATGGACAAGCCGCGCAAATCCCATGAGTAGACGACCATCATCGCCTGGTCCCGCCATAGCCTGAAATGAATGAGGAGCACGATACCGAGCAGGCGTGGTATCATAATCCTGCAGTGCAATATGCAAGCACTTGACATATCTGCCAACCCCTGATACAAGCCTCAGCAATGGAGGGCGATTTGCGATCTTGGTTTCCTCACCTCGGCGACCATAAGCAATAGTTCTGAAACAGCGAACAATGCTTAGAGGACCAAAGAGAGCAATATGATCATACAGCAATCGTTCAACTTCGGCTCTCCACATTGGTGACACACGAGCCATCGGCGCGATCGTGGCGCGCCCACTCTTATATCTTCCAATCCCGCGAGGATTTTCTGGAGTGGTATACAAAATGTACGCTAGGATCATGGCGATTATTTCTTCGGGAATTTGGCGTGATACCGGAGCCATTGGAGGGTGCGTTGATGTGGATAGCATTGGAAGGTGTTGAAGATGCTTTGTCTCTGGCGCTTCCACACACTGGCACGACTAGGGCTATGGGCCTGTTCTCCCCAAGGAAGGACAGCACCCCGCCCCCTCGTAGCGCATCAGACGGCTCTGTGATTGGGAAACCGCGCTGGGTTGGTCGTCACTCATACTCATCTGCTCAAATACTCACCTTTTCCGCACACCAGTTTGCCGTGCATCGTAACTCCAAAACATTCGACCGGGATATCAGCCTATCGCAACATGGAGTCGCCTTCAACTCGTCTGGCTATATTCGTCCGCGAGGCGGCAGCACATCCCACGAATCTGATCATCGAAGTAGTACAGACCGCGCGACGTACGTTTCGTCGCGCGTTTGCTCGCCCTGCGCATCTGACGCGCTTTTGCTCAGAGTGACACTGGCTCAGCGATTGAATGAACTCGCTGCATCGAATGCGGATGGTTTGCTAGGGTATGTGTAGCACTTGGTATTGGAATAAATATTATTACGTAGCAATCGTGCGTACAGCGACGAAGAGTATAGATTACTTCGGCAGAACCTTTTTGAGCGCTTCGGAGCCGATTCCCAGCTACCAACAGAGTCCCCTGTTGTGAAACTTTCGCCACCTGAAACCTGTAAGTACCCCTCGTCACAAATCCTAATATAACCACTGACACGAATCTCTAAAAGCAACCGTTCCAGGCCCACGAAATATTGCGCTCACCCTTGAGGCAAATTCGCGTTCATCTCGGCCTCCATCAATTATCTCGAATTCATCACGCGTGTCCACCATCACCTCAGCTTTGCGTAATGCTCTCAAGCGATCTTCATCGCGTGCTGGCAGTGTATTTGATTCTCGTGAGGATAATACTCATAGAGATGATATGTCAATGGTCTCTGGTCCATCTGGAAGTCTTCCGGGTCGTTTGAAACATCAATCGTCGGTCACTTCTTTACAAAGCAGTTTCTCTAGCTTCCCACCCATGGACGCACGCTCCATATCCTCGCACAAGACCGGGTTAAGTTCGAGAACCGGGAGAACTTCCACATCCAAGGGTCCGCCGTCGTCATATCACCGACCGCGGCGACCTCGGCAGCCGCTGGAACTGGATGGGGAAGAGTCTTCGGCAGAAATTCGAGCAGAGATATCCGCAGTAGAGTTCGAAAGACAGCAGCTCATGCAAAATTTCCAAGGCCTTGAATTGTCGGCGATATCAGAACCAGGGCGAAGTGCGGCATCGAGATCAAGGTCATCTTCCAAAGGAGAGCGCCCCAGTTCGATGTGGACGATAACACCCGCGATTCATGCATCCGCTTCCCGGGATCCGTCTCCACCTCCGCCTGTCCCCAAGCTTCCTCCGATGAAAAATCTGGGACCAAGTGTTGCTGAACGAAAACGTTCACTCGGGATGCTAAACACTGCGTCTGCCAAGTTTTCAAAGAGCCGAGACCATATTGTGCCTTCAGTGCCAGTTAATGAACCCGCAAGTCCACACACGAAGCCCCCCAAACAGGGCCTCTTCCGCCGACGCACCACACAACCAGCTCCACCCAATCCCGACAAGGCGACTTCATCCTCTCGATCTCTGTCCGAATCCGCACCGCCTACCAAGAAGCAATCCCAATCGTCTCCGCCCTCCGATCCCCCTGAATTAGCGAACATCCGACAACGTAAGGCAGAGACTGCTGCAAGATATGACGAACGTTTGGAGTTTCTGCGTGCTCGATTGAAAGGCGCAGAGTTGAAAGAACGTCTAATTCGATGAAGCCTCCCCGATCACACAGACAGCACAGATTCGTTCACGGGCCACATTGAGAAGCAAGCTGTTCCGCAGCTTTTCGGCCATGGCGTGGACACTAATGTGACCCCTGGGGGTTGTAGACGATTATTGACCTGCTTCCGCATTCACCCTTCATGACGCACTATACCCTCCTGAAGTAACAACACTGACGCTCCTCATAACGCCCTCTTCACTCGCTTTCGCGCTATACGTGGCATGCATGTAGTCGATTATCCATTATTTATGACCTCGCTTTATTCTTTACCTAATTACTATTTCACGAGTCGGTTGTGCCTAATTGTTTGGGTCAACGCCCCGTTCGTCTTGGAGTGATCTTTGTCCACAGCAGTGCCATGCATGTAATATCGACTTGGAGTGTCCCCTCAGCCGTATATTTCTCCTCAAAACTGGGAGAAACTGTTCTTGTGCTTTCCAGAGCATCGCGTGTCGAAGTTGTTCGCTTACTTGAGGATGGCATCAACCACATATGCGGAATTGATTTATGGGGCAAGATTACTAGCCTTAACGTCTTGAATGAATCTGTATGTTTGACTGTGCCCGTAATTTTCGACGCGGGGTGCACTTTCCGTGTTGACGAGCTCGCACCACATCGATATTCGATGTGTGCAATTCTAGACAGGATCTATACTGGTGACGACGGACCATCCGCGTCCTATGGCCTTTCTGGTTTCTTACGACAGAAAATCCTCGACACTTAGCGTCGCGCATGCAATTAACTTGTTTATGCGATCCGACCGAGTGGCGGAGTACTTCCAAGGAGCAATTGTTAATCTAATGAGCGGGCTGGCAGTATCGCTTGCGTATAGCTCAAGCGTCAAGGTGATCCAGTTCTCGTTGCAAAAACATGCTACGAGTATTTTGGCAGAGTTTGATGCTCGGTGAGCAAAACCTTCCGCGGAGCACTTACCGTATTGATCATTTCGCATGAAGAATTCCCGAGCTCACCGTCTTATCTGCGTGCTTTGTCCCATCGTCTCCTGTCCCAGTGCCTGCCTCCCAATCCCCAAGTGTTGCGATACTTCATATTGACTCTCAACTCCGACGCCGGCTTGTGGCCCGCCGCTTCGATCTTACAGAGAAAGAGTTCTGTATCGATGATACTCAAGTGCTTCCCGCCCCATGTTTTGTCGACGCTGGGGCCTCGCTTCTCGTGCCGATCAATGGTGTAGGTGATGAGGATGTTGGCGGAATACTTGTTATAGGTGGGGGTAGCTGCGAGTATATTGGCTGCACCCCACCCAAAAGTCCTGCATCCACGACACCCGGGAAACAAACCAAGAGCTCGAAAGGGAAAGCCCACCCGCCTGGACTCGCAAAGAAGCGCGTCAGAGAAAATTCCACCGCCAGTGTCAACGGAGAGAATAAATGCCTAAAAATTGACATTCCTCTCGATGACGTGACAGCGTAGGTGTTTGTTCTTTCAGCGGGCGAGGTATTCAAGATTGTTGATCATGCGAGTGTTAGTTTCGACCACATAGACGACTCACGCATTCTTCTTGCGGACATCTGGGGCCGGTTGGCCCTCCTGTCATTGTCAAGGGGCCAGGGCGGCGTGAGGGAATTAAAATGCGCTCTCCTTGGGGAAGTCAGTTCGTTCCATAATTTTTTTACTCTTTACTTAGGAACCTTTTTAAAAATGCAGATATCGAGTGCAGCCTCAATTGTCTACCTCAACAACGGCGTATTCTATGTAGGCTCCCATCACGGCGACTGCCAGCTTGCGAGGCTATCGCCTAATCCATTACGAGTTCCCAATGGCACGATGTCACATGTGCAGATCCTGGATGTGTACAAGAATGTCGCTCCGATCGGCGATGCCTTAATCACGGAATCAGAAGGCTCAATACAAGCGCGAATCATCGTCCCTGTTCCTCGGAACGTAGTGCTAACTTGGTTTGTTCATTTATAGGTTATTACATGTTCGGGCGGGTTCAATAGCGGCTCTCTGAGGGTGTGTTCCCAACGCGCCCTCTTGTTCTGGCGTTCGGCTGACACCGCAGATGATAGATCATGCGTAAGAGTGCAGAGTTCAAAGAGCATGCTGTCTTAGAGTACATCAATCATGTGGTCACCATGTGGCCACTGAAAATCAACCACGGCGAACGGTGAGGTTTTTGACAACGGCTCGGACGAGTGACTCTTGCATTTCATTAATCATTCCACTATTAGTCGTGATCGGCTTATAATGCTATCGACACTGTACGACACCATTATCATCGACCTTGGGGATGGTTTGAAGATGGAGGAGCTTGAAATGGATCAGTTACCAGATCTCATTCGCACTAGCACCACAATTGCCACCGGAAATGTAATTGGTGGTTCTGGGCACGCCATCGTTCAAGTCACCTCGCGTGCCGTCCGCATAATAGATTTGGCCTCAGGCTTCGCCTCGTCGACATGGCCGTCCGGAGATTCGAAATATTCTCGCAGCATGATTACCGCCGGCAGTGTAAACGCCACGCAAGTCCTTGTAGCTTTTCAAGGCGGCATACTCGTCTACCTCACCATCAATGAAGATCTTCACCTAGTCGAGACCTCGTGAGTGAAGCAGTGCACTCAGCTCCAAATTCCACTAAATGTCTCATCACAGCTCCCGGACCTTGACTTCTGGGAAGGAACCGCAAGAAATCAGTGCCTTGTCCATTACACCGATGTGGTCAGCGCATCCGAATGCGAGCCGTGTCGCCGCTGTAGCGTTCTGGGGGTCAAACAATGTGTCCCTTGTTTCACTTCCAGACCTCACCACCTTACCGAATCTGGGCCTTGCGCCCAGTGAAGCGCATCTCCCAAGATCCCTCCTTTTCCACACCTTCGGAGACATCGCTCCTTTCCTCCTGGTTGGCCTTGCCGACGGCGCACTGGTCGTGTATGAGCTCGATCGCGCGACTTTTCAGGTGAAAGGGCGTCGGAATCTCGTTCTTGGTCACATGCCCCTGCGACTTACTCCATGCAAACACGGGCCCAACCAACACGTTGTCTTCGTCTCAGGAAGCAGACCCGCGATCGTTTTTCTTGAAAATGGGCGATTGCAGCATTCTCCGATTGGGCTCAAGGCATGCAAACTGAGCTTGTACTGCGGGCAGTGGTCTGACCTGGATTTGAATAGGATGTTTCCGCGGCGTGCATGCTAGACTCAGAAGCCTTCCCCGACTCCCTGGTTCTAAGTCGAGAGAATAGTCTTGTAATTGGGCAACTGGAGAAACTACACGAGCTCCAGATCCGCACTGTGCGTGCCGTTATATTTCATGGTGTTTTGATATTTATCTCTCGCGGACGAAGATCATGTTCGGCAATGAATGCCCCGTCAGGATTACCCATGACGTTGCGAGCAAAATGTTTGGAGTAGCCATCCAAAGGACAGATGCCCCGCCTTCCGCTGGATCGCATCCAGCACCATCCATAAGCTCGCTTCGCCTTCTAGACGATGCATCGTTCGCGCGTATGTTCTCTGCTGCAACTCAACTGTCATCAGCGTGGTAACCGTTTTGTTCCAGAGTTGGGTGATTATCTTCTTGAACCGTCCGATGTCATCACCTGCGTTTTGTCCTGCGGCCTCTACTACGACGGAGGGATGGCGAATTACTGGATTCTTGGTTCCGAGGTTATACATGAGCGAAGGACGTCGGGTCGCTTGAGCGTATGTGCTTTACAGCAAGGCGGAATTATTTGTCTCGTCGCGTCAGCAACTCTATATGGCGCCGTGGAAGCAGTTGCTGGCATCGATGGCAAGATTGCAGTCGCGGCGGGTGCCGGGGTAAGCACTAGCCACGTCAACCCATTTATTTATTTTTCGCCTGACTTCAACCTTCACGATCTTTGACCAGGTCACGATTTTTGAACTCGCAAAAGCAGAACATGAGCACGAGCCACGCCTTATGCAGCTGAGCAAATGGGAGCGCGGATACCGCATCAATCAAATCAACGTGCAGGACGATTTCATTGTCACATCCGATGCCCTAAGATCCATCGACGTTTTACGATGGACAGGCAAAAAGCTGGAACTTGTGGCACGAGATCACAGCTCACTGTGGCCAATAACAATCGGCATATTGGGCCCGAAGGAGATCTTCGTTGCGGAGGCAAGTTAAATTCAAAGTTTCGCGATATCTTCCGTCTCATTTGTGATACATGTAATACAGGGCGAAGGTCACATTTACACCTACACCTTCAGAGAAGGTTCCATTGAACGTTCAGGAGCCTACTACCTTGGCGAACTAGTAACGCAAGTCCGACCTGGTATGTGAACTAATGCGGTGGGTACGTGGCACTCACTGTCACCGATGGCATCTAGGTTCCGTAGCTGCACGGGAGGCCGAAGGAGACGTGGAGCCTAGAGCTGTGTTCTTCACCAACACAGGGCGCATAGGAGTGATTTCTGCCGTGCCGCAGGAACTTGGTTATCTCTTTACGTCCCTTGAACGCAACCTCAATTATGCATTGCCTGGCCCCGCTGGATTGGAGCATGCTCAGTATGTGAATCTCATCTGAATTTTAGCCATCACAAATTCATTTGATTCGTTCAGCTGGAGGGCACCTGCAACCTTCAGCGCATTTGGAGAATCGTCCCAGACTGGCTTCGTCGATGGAGATTTTATTGAGCAGTTCTTGCAGTACAGAGAACCAGCATCTGCAAAGATTGCGATGGAAGGCAGGAATGCCGCGCAAAAGATAAACAGCGACTACGCGATGGTTGTTCAACGTTTGGAACAGCTTCAGGCAGTCCACTGATGGTTGAAAGTGGTTTAAGGTAGATGATGTCATAATAAGATTGCATGGGAAATCATGTCGTGAAATCTGTGTACGCATCAGCGAACCCACAGAGAATGAAGCATTGACAAAGCTGGCAAATCGCTCTCAGTATACGATCCGAGAGGGAAGGAAAGTAAGTCCTCTTCAAAGCGTGGCGGTGCGAAGAAGAAGCCCGCCGTGAGGACGACATAACTGCAAGATAAGTCAGACTTCAGCTTGCCGTCCATCGGTAAAGCCAAAAAGGCATGTACCTCAAGATGAGAATGCTTCCGCGGTGGTAGTTTGCTTTAGCCTCGATGTAGGTATATGTCAATAGGAAAATAGATAGAATTATAGCAATCACGTCCCATCGAGGGAAGATGAGACTGGGGAATAATCAGCAATACCCCAGCCGATCACAGATGCCCCACTCACGTGAAGGTGTCGGCAATACGGTCCATGTAAGGGTGAGTGTAGGCGGAGAAAGCTACCATCGCAGGGATCTGGAGAAGGCAGACCTGCAGGGCGTATGCAGAGCCAATTTCCATGCTGCGGTGCAGACGTGTCAACTGATACAGTTGCGACAAACCATTTCATAGCATACCTGAGGGCGATGTTGTCATGCAGAGCGAATGAAATCGCATTCATAAATTCTGTGGTGTTGGGGACCAGCGCAAAAAGTGTAACGCCAAGGAACTTCTCATCAATCCCAGAACCTTCGAGTACCACATCCACCACGTCGACAAGTATTTCTGTGGAATGTATGTTATTCGGATGACGGTACCGTCCAATTAATAGATAGCAACTTACCAGCAATTATCGCATAAAGGACCGTGCATCCAAGCAATACGTTGGCGCTGACAAGTCGGCTCCAGGAAGGACCGTCATGACCGCCATGAGCTCCATCATGTGCATCGGCTCCGTGGTGGCGGAGCGCTTCGTGGTTTTGCTGATGCCTTAGAGCAGACACGGTAGCGGCGGCCACCGCACGAGTGAAATCATCAGCTGTCAGCGGAGGGGGGAGTTCAATTGGCGGAAGATTTGGGTCCCGCATCGCATTGGTGACCGAATCAACAATCGGGGCATAAGTGGTGCCGGATATAGATGGTTGCTGACCGCGAGGACCCGGGTAGCTTTCGCTTTGAACAGGGACGGGCGCAGGGGGGTGGGGCACGCGACGCGCGGACGGCGATACCGGACGGGAAGGAGTAGCCGCGCTAGCGGGCGAGGATGGCTCTTGGGGAACAGGACGGGATTGCTGTTGGAGGACACTCCCCGAATGACTCCGGGCGATTGTGGTGGCACTTTGTTGTCGCTGCACCTGCTTAGTGTGGTGCGTGGGGAGTGTTAGATCAGTTGGTAAGAACTTGTTGTACAAAGAAATTCTATTGGCTGAATTTGACAGGTTCTCGATTGGTTGCATAAGTTGAGGGTTTTGCCATATTTGGGAGGCATGAGTTCGGAGGGAGAACCATAAGCCAATTAAGTACGACTGTGCGAACAAGGGTTAACGCCTAGCCTTGGGATAACAAGGTGGGGAACCAACCAGGATCAGAACTGAAGCGCACAAGTACATCAAAGATTTCACAGTTTCTTGATAAAATGGATCAGTGGCGGGGTCAAGGTGCCTGTAGAAGCACTTCTTGCAACGCCATGGTTGGGAGGCGGCGAGTGTAGGGCATCCTTCACAAACGAGCGTGAACTGAAGATTGATACAGTTAGAGTATACATTGGAACCAGCTGCAAAATAGCATACCTCTCCATAGGTTTGATAGAAGAGCGTCGGGGTAAGTGTGCCAATAATCGCCATGATGAGCATTGTGCTTGTAACACCAGCGCTCTTCGCATTGAATCGTTGTTCCTTTTTGCGGAGCGCTCCCCCCACCATACTGACGCCGGGCATCAGCAGTACGCCCGCAAGTATGCTGCCCACAATCGAGCCCTCCACAAGTCGCCCTTTACCGCTTTGCAATGCGATTGCATACAGAATAATCTCGATGATAGAGCCGAAGGTAGCATTGATAACAGCACCCATACCAATCGAAGATTGAGCGCTGATACTAGCCACAGCCATGCCTATGAAATATGACAGCGGAATCACACTCGCTAAACTGAGCGAGAAGATAACCGCTCGAGAGGCGACAAACCCGAGGAGAGGGTTAACGGGTAGCCCGTCTCGGCTCAATCTGTCCTTGAGTTTGAGAAGCACAAAGTTGTCAAAAATCACAAAAAAGACAACAGGCATGAGATTGACGAATATAATGTTCACGCCTCCAACAGTGTATTTGTAATACTGCGAGCCAACGGCGCGGTATATGCAGAGAAGTACCGTGGCCTGAGGCCCGCCTCCAGGGGCCATCTGACCTGCACGAAGTCGTTGCCGTTTCACCGTGAAATTTGACGGATCCACTTCCAGTTCACCATTGGCGTCGGAGACCGGGGGCGGCGGTACGATCACAGAAGGCGGGGCTGCGCGAAAACGTATATGCAAGGGATGCCGGAACAGGTAGCCCAACAGCTTCCAATTCAACTTTGCCATGGGAATTGTGAAAACAAGTGCCCAGCAGATCATGGTAACCAGCAGCATAATCGGCGCCACGACAGAGAGGAAGAGGAATAAATACGCAAAAGTGGCGAGAAAGTGTGACTGTGCTTGTTCGCCATCCTCGTTCCGGGTGCCGAGCGGCGTCGCACCATAACCTCGGGCAGGATACGCATAACTGCTCATTGACTGCGTAGGCGGTGTTTCACCATTAAGAAGTAGCGGTGTGGTTTCAGAGCGGCCAGAGCCAGTAAAACGTAAGTTCACATTCTGAGGGGTGATTGTAGAATGAGCGGTGAACGGCACGCCACTGGGAATGTAATCCTGGTGTCGAATCGTGCGCGGGGACGCAGAACGTTCGTCGGCCTCCGCTTGAGGATCCTCCTGTATGATCGAGCCACGCAAATCCTCGTATTCGTGATCATCAATACCCTCGTCAGCTTCGCGGCGTTGAACCTCTTCCTCCGTTTGAATATTTCCCTCCAGGTAGCGCCCGAAAGGCCAGAATAAGTACCAGCCTAGGCCACATATAAGCCTTCCGTACGCTTGACCTCCTGAAGGTATGCAAAACAAGAGGGCGCCAACAACAAAGAATATCAACGACAACCACCACCCGAAGAATAGAGACCAGAGCACGTTGCCCGGGAGTAGGTGCAGCTCGGGAGCAGCCGAAGGATCAGAATGAAGTGCGTGTTCTGCGTCTCGAGTGACCGTTCTGGACTTCTTGTAAAGAGCGGGTTTCCAAATGGGTAAACCGAAAGGATGCTCTACGTTGATTAATGATTGACGTTCCTTCCTGCGGAATATATGTTATTAATTCAGGGGGAACACTGGGTATAGAATGCTCGCACAGGGTGACGGGATCAAGAGAGCCTGTCTCGCTAACCGAGTCTGCAGTCTTGGCACGTTCAGCAGCCTCTTCGTCATCAGAACTCGATGTATCATCTGCGCTGGCGATAGACGCTCTCCGACCGTCATGGGCGCTGCGATACTCGTCCTCTTCTTCTTCCTCTTCGGAGAATGCAGCGTCACGTCGTCGTCGGTGTGCGCTTGACACGCTACCACTGCGTCGGTGACTTCGCGAATAACGATGGGACGCCAAGCTAGTAGGCCTTTGGTGACTGGTCGAAGCGGGTGTGTTCTGTGCGTTTTGCATCCGCCTGCTCAGCGCCGGTGACACACGGCCTTGCTGGAAATATGATGTGCCTTCATTGTGGTGAAAGGGACTAGCATCAGCCCAGTTGCTGGTGTTACGGGGTTCGCGTCGGCTCGTGGCTTGCCGAGATGTTGCACTAGGGGATACGGGGTTCGAAAGAGACGACGGCCCGTCGTTGTTACCTTCCGATGGAGGCCACGCATACTCATTGAAGCTTGACATGACCCCTGACAGTCCAACTTCAAGGTGGTTGGACTACTGGACACACAAACACAATACATCAGAATATTGCATATACGAAGGTTTTTTGGGCGTACTATGAGCCAGGAGGGCGTGTGCCAAAGCACTAGAAAAACAGCAAGGCACCAGGCTCGTTTGGGTATGTTTATGACGTTCACAATCACATGACAGACACATCACCCCGCAGCAGAATCGCGCAACTAAGCAAAAATGGTATCAATCTGGTTAATGTTCCTAGGCGTAGACGCTGATTGTGGATGTGAAATCGTACTGTACTAAGGGAGAGAATGCAGTGGGTATGGAGAAATTAGGGGGTATGTAAACTAAAGATCACTTGGTGGAACGCCCTCCTCTGCCTCTTCCTCTACCTCTTCTTCTTCATCATCCACCCTGCGGAAACAAAGGTCTGTTAGAATCTCGCAAAGACTGTCCCGGGCAAATGCCTACCCAGCCTCTTGATATTGCTGATACTCGGCCCTGCATTTAGTGTTAGTGAACGATGGCGCAATACTGACGAAATGAAAGTTACATTAGGTCGAGCACGTTGCTCTCCGCCTCAGTGAATTCCATCTCATCCATGCCCTCCTGCGAGTACCAGTAGACTTTCGGCGGGTGGTCAGATCGGGATTGCGATTTGCGGACAAGACTCACGGAAGGCGCGACGCTTGAACATTGCCGCATATTGTGTCTGCGTCCGTTGAAAGATCTCCGCAATGGCGGTCGTATTCGCGAGGCAAGTAGCAGCCTTGGTCTGTCCAACTGGGGGAACACTGCAAAGTGCTGGGACAACCAAATGGTTGGTCATGAATGGCGAAAATTCAAACTATAACTTACTGGTCGACACATTGTCCGGTATATACCTGAAGAGCACGACCATTAGTGCCAAGCTATGCGAAGGGGCCGGTCACGCAACGCACTCAACAAATGACGCAGAATGTTTTGTAGTCATGTCATTGATCGCCGTCTCTGTCTCCTTCGATCCGATCTTTCCTCTGTATATAGTGGCAGCAGTAAGATACTTTCCATTCATTGGATCGATTGCGCAGAGCATATTCTTGCGATCAAATACTGTGAAATGGTGTCAATCAAATGCTCGTTTCATGAAGGCAACAGAGCCGACGCGTACTGGAACTTGTAAGCTCCGCTACCGTCAAGGCGGAGTAACTTCTTGAATTCATAGCGGTGAGAGGCGCATAAGATGGCGCGATGTAGTGTAGGCCTGCGTTCCAATGTGTAAGTCTTTTGTGAGCTCGGCCCTCAGATTAAAACGTACGAGGGAAAGGGACAAGATTCATTGCCAACTTCCGAAGATCGCTGAGATGCACCCTTGGTCAGTGGGTTGAAGATCACGAAGAAGTTCCGGAAGCACCTGTTCAATTGACCAGGAAAACGAAGACTCGTAGACACGCCAGCCATCACCTTAGCAATTATCTCGTTGAGATGGGTGAACTCTGGGGCTTTATGGCCAAGCCTTCCGGACAACTCATACCTACATAAAAGTCATTACTGCACGACCCCAAACCACAACGTACGCCTTACAGTGCATCATTGTCTATGCACACGGTCAGGTCTGAATTTTCCGTGAGCTGATGGATGGAGAGCATAGCTGCGGAGGGGGGCCAGATGTAAATGGACTGGTATGAACTGCTATCGTGATGACATTACCGTTGTATGGCTCGACCACTGTATCCGACATCTTTGGTGATGGTAAAACGGAGAAAGTAGCGATCATTCCATCCGGAACCTCTTCACGGACTTTGGCAGCAAGTAGCGTGCCGAGTCCTATGAACTTGGCGCCTAAGAATACCGAATAACGGCGCCAACAGTGCACGTACCAGATCCTGTCCCGCCACCAAGCGAGTGAATGATCTGGAAACCTTGAAAGCAGTCACACCCCTCAACTTGCTGGCGAAGGATGTCAAGAATAGACTCGACCAGTTCCGCGCCTTCGGTGTAGTCTGATGCAGCGGGAAATGTTTACGCATCAGATCGTAATGGATATCATGAATATCGTTGTTAACCTACATCCCTTCGCCCAATTATTTCCGGCGCCGCTTTCTCCATGGAGGAATGTATCGGGGCGGTACAACTTCCCAAGAGTTCCGGATTGTAGCTACAGATAACGTGTGTCAGTGAGTAATCAGTGATACAGATATTTTTCCTGGCAGGCAGAAAGACGCTTACACGATTGCACACTCCCCCTTCTAAATCGATTTGCACCTAGCACATGTTCTGTCATCATTGTCATCCGAGAGGTAGCGTCAATCTGGCCACCCATGAACATACCGATCTTGGGATATATTTCACTGACTGCCCGGATTCTACCTCAGTGAAGTAAACGCCAGCTCGCGCGGTTTGCAGAGGATCATTCCCGACGTATTTCTTCTCGGCGAAGGATTTCAAATTGAGTTGGGGGTTACAAGCTAATAACCTAGAAGAGGGCTTACCCCCTCAAAATCGATGCCGTGTTCACTCAAAATAGTCTTCCAGAATACCTCGCCGATCTAATATGATGTTGAGGCGCAGCCTGAGGTGAGCAGAAAGCTGCATGATAAAATTTGAGTGCTGACCTGGTTGCCAGCCTGGATAAAGAGAAAAACGCGTGAAGACACGTTCAGTAAGCTGCCCAACGAAGATACACGGGGTTGAAATTGAATGCTCGTTACATACTTGACCGATCTACGAAAGTGATGGTGCACATGAGTGGATTGCAGACGTTATCATCAAGAATGATTACCTGAATGTTGATGATCTCGCGAACCATGATTGGCGTACAGTAAAAACGTGACGCTCCTTCAGAGTCCTTGAGCGAAGTTCAACGCAATTTGAGTCACGAGATCAATTGAAAAACACTCTTAGCGCCCATTGTACTGGCCTCCGAATATTTATGCTACTGTATTACAGGCGGATTGCTCTGGCTACGTCATGATGTCCGAAGATATTGAGCCCGCCCCGGCGCCGCCATCAGTTGCCGAGGAGGCGCGCTTTCCCACATTCCTAGACACCCCCATCGTCGGCCGACGAACGATAAGTACGACAGTGGACACTGCGAAACATCATAGACAATTAATGACGGTAAAGAAATGATGGATTTAATATAAGGTCTTTACCGATCCCTCAAAATCTCGCGCGAGGACGATGGTTCAGCGGGCCCCCAAGACTCGGCGTCCCACAAGCCCCACCCCCATCCAGGCTTAATCTAAAGAGCGGGATGATCAGGGATATGCTCACAATAATATCAATCCCAAAACTTCACTTCTGGCTTCTTGTGAGGCTCCAAGATCACCAGCCATTTCGCTTGCTGGCTGAGTGCTGTCAGCAACGCCCAAATCTCTGAGGGAGACTCCAACAAATGAAGCGCAAATGAGCATATGACCACGTCATAAAGCGTCGACTTTTGTTGTGGTGTCTCTTCTTCGGCGTCAAGCTGCTCTTCCGGAGAGGTTGGGACTGAGTAATGTGAATAACCGGGGAACTGTCCGAGCGAAATATCCTTGAAGGAAAAGGCTTCGCATGGAAGCCCCGTGCGAGCCTTGTACGCTTCCGATGTATAAAGATCACATGCAGTGACGAAAAGCGTGTCCTTGTCCATGAGCCGCCCGCTGCAGACAACTCTCCGGGGCCGAGTGGGAGAACCTATGCGGGGAATCCCAAATTGGGTGTTCGATGGCGGTGTTTCTGTCAATGTTGCTCCTGAAAATGTGGCGGAGCCTTGTTCTTTTCCAACACTCCACCACTCTTTCACGGCAATGGTAGCTTCTCCACTTACAGGTGCATTGAGCACGAACACCAGGAAAACACGGCTGCTGACTCACCTTCCAGCGGCGAGGTCGAAAATTCGTAACTCTAAAGGGTTTCCCGTATTGCTTTCCCCCTCCGAGACTTCATGCTCCCACCAGAGATTTAGCCATGTCCACAAACACGCCCGAACCGCTGGGAAGTGAGGGTTGCGGTAGCTGTTTGAAGCCCCGCCCACTTTTTTGTAATACTAGGGTTTGGGCGGGAACATGTTACCAGGTCCATACGTGCCGGTGAATGAAAATACACCATCAGGCCCGGACAGATCACCCGCAACATATGAAGCACTTTGCCTCTTCGACACCAAATTGCTCGTAGTTGGCGCGCATCGACTTATTAATGTTGAATGCCATTCGAGACCGTTGAATGTAAACAATGCGGTTGATAATTGCGTATTTTCCAGTGGCCGTTGGTTGTGGTCTGCAACAAGCCACAACAAATTGGATCGTGACCGAGAATTCGTGACAAGGCCAACCCATTTCTTCCTGTCAAAATGAGCGATCCTGTGGTACTTGATGAAGAAATGCAAGTTGATGAGGCCGTCAACGGCATTGACGAAAATGCTCCGGACGATGACGTAGCCGCTGAAGAAGAAATAGACGAGCTTGCAGATGACGATGAACTCGATGATGTGGGGCCGTCAGCGGCTGAGGGAGCGGAAAGCGCCCCCAAGGGTGACGCTGTGCCTTCATCAACTCCAGCAGGTGGCGCTTCCAGCTCGAAAAAATCTAGTGCGGCCAAGAAACCACCACGAAAGCCGGCGAATGAACGAACTCCTGGGTCTTCTCTTTTGCCTGTCTCGCGTGTTACAAAGATCATGAAGGCGGACAAAGACCTCGGGATTACCGCTAAGGAGGCTGTTTTTCTGGTGTCTATTGCTACTGTAAGCCCTAGAACTCTACTACTGGGATGATAAGGTCTAACAAGTTTCGCCGTACAGGAAGAGTTCATTAAGCGGTTAGCGCTAGAAGGTCACAGGCAGGCAACCCATGAGGGGCGCTCCGTAATAACCCAAAAAGACTTAGGTTTGTCACTCTTTCTACGGTTTTAATGCACCATGTTGGCTCATCTATGATGCCGCCCAAAGCCGCTGCGGTCCGGCGTTCAGACGAACTCTTATTCCTGAAGGAAATAATTCCCCTACCTGTCCCTCTTGCTCAAGCTGTTGCGAAACGGCAAGCAAAAGCTGATGGCGCCGACATCGAAGAGGCATCCCGGTCTGCAGCACCTGCAACGCGACCTGGTGGAGCAACAACCTCAGCAGGCACGCCTGTCCCGACTGCCGGGACATTGGACGCTTTCCTTGAACGAAAACCAGGCGCGCGAAAAACACGGCCTTCGCGGGGCGGTGCCAGCGGCGTAATACCCGATGGACTGGTGAATGGCCAACACACCTTCGCCGTCGATCCAAGCGTACTCGAAAGGGAACGGCATCCGAGCTATTTCGGAGATTTCTCACTCCCTATCGCTCCAACCCCAATCCCAACCACAGTGCCTGCTATCACCCCTACATCACATCCTGCCCCACGTACCTCGGGGAGACTGAGTATACCGACCGCCCGACGGGCCGCACAGAATGAGGACGCCATGGATACCACCTGATGTTGTCTCTCGTCACTCTTGCGTGGCTGGGACCTTTCCACGTTGTGACAAGTGGCTAAAATTGCGACAAAATGGACATGGTCGAGGCGGAATGTATTATAATAACGCTGACGAGCGTTGTAGCGTCCTTATTATCCTTGGCATTAGGTCACATTAATTCTATGTTTGACCGGTCTCAAATCGAGGGCATCGAAGGGCACCTGTGTTCGGCTCACATGAAGCGTAGCTTGTGCATTTTAGTTCATAGTATCGTGAATGCGTTATGACTCAGGATTGTCCTCAACACGACGACGGAGCAACGGACGCGGGGGAAGTCACGCGAGCGCGCGGGAGTTCGTGCGCTTGGCGCGAACGGTCGTCGAGATTCGTGAGCGGGAGACGCGCTGGGAAGGCGCGAAGTCGAGTCCGAGAATTCGCGTCGGATTGCAGCAAGTACCGTAAAGAATAAGTACTTTCCTTGGTGGTCCGACCTGATTGAATACCATTGCCGACCCCTAGTAATCTCAACAGGGCCGAGAACTATCAAAAAAAATCTCCCTGAGCAGTTGCAGCTCTTGCATGAGATCAGCTATTCGGACCGGTGCATGCGGTATCATCATTCTGGCACCCACAAAAATAATATTGCTAGATCGTTTGGTGACCTCATGAACCGATTCGTTTGATTGTTGTGATAGAGGGAAAGCCACCAGAAGCGCAAGAAATTCCCGGAAACACCGGGTGAATAGCGTAAAGAGATACGAGTTTGGTGAAATTTTGAGTACCAGCCAGCGAGAACTCTGTACATCTTGCTAGTCATACAGTTGCGGACAACCGAAGTCACCAACCAACGTTGATCGCACTGATGCACAACATCTGAACCATCTCCGCAAGGCAATGAACCTCGATGCATTTCAAGTCGCATACTTTCTCGTCTGTCCCGGAATCACAACATCGGTGGCAGATGTAGCACAAGAATGTTAAAATCAACGACCATCGCGGGGATGTCTACTTTATACGCGCACATTCCCAGCTTCATTTGGACCTGGCTGAAGCCGCCGCTGAATGATGATGATTGTTGATTACTCCGTTGTTCACAACTTTTATCATTCAATCATGCAAACCACAACACAAATGTACGTGCCACCTGTCCATTTCCATTGAGATCCCCGCTACTGGCAGCAGGTCTATGGGGATATGAACTCGTGGCAATTACGAACGGAATGTGAAATGCGCGCGCACAGGGAATTTTGGGACGCAGCTGTCGTATTTACATAATACTGAAAAATATCTAACAAATACAATGTTAATGGTATAAGCCTCGGCGGTCGACCGGAAACTGCGTGGAAGACACGAAACTCACTCGAGAATAATGATGCCCCATAAATGGTTGTGCGCCAGCCATTTCCCAGACGTGACATAACGAGGATCGCTGTCACAAGAGTTGACCAAATCAAACGTTCCAGGCGAACCGCAATCCTACGTAATGCCGGCTTCTCCAACTAAGCGGACGCGCACGAGCAGCAATCCGGGTGCGGCAGCTGGTGAAAGTCACCCAAAAGCACAGATTATCGTTGTCAGCTCGACACCAACCCGCCGACCACCAGGCGCCAGCAATTCGAGAACGCCCCGAAATCGGACCCCGCGTACAGTGCGGTCTGTCGAAACGCCTAGAGTCTCACCGAGTAAACCGAGAAAAGGAGAGAATGGAGCCCAAATTGCGTCCCCCTTGAGGACACCTGGCAGATCTGCCTCTAGACGCCGCGCTTCTCCTACCAAGCTTGCAACCTCAGAAGCCAACAGTTCTCAAGGAGACACCGACAGCAGTGGAGATGGCAATGATAGTGAAGAGAATGATGGCTTGCCAATCGAAACAGGCAAGCATCGTGCTACCCTCGAACTACCACAATTAGCCGACGGCACCACGATTCAGCGGTCGACATCAGATGTTTATTTTCACCTCAATTCCAAGCCAGCACGAACATCTTCCAATGTTTTCTCATCTCTACTGCCGCAACTCTCCCCCGAGGAATGTGCAGTACTCACTTCCTCCGCCTCGTCGCATATCAAGAACAAACATTCCACTTTTTTGGCCGCTCTACGCAAAAAGAACGAGGCTAATTATGCACGCTGGGAGTTTGAGCTTGGCCAAGGTTTTAATTTGTTGTTGTACGGCTACGGCTCGAAATTGCACATCATCAACGATTTTGCGCGACGCAGGTGTTCAAGAAATGGACACGTAGTTATTGTCAATGGGTTCTGGTCGCCTGCTGTATCTATGCGGGACGTTCTCGATGCTATCTGCCACTCACTTCCCGACGCTGCCCAAGACAACGAAGCGTCTTCGCCGTCAGGAGGGATTGAGGCACAGACGCAGCGAATATATCGATATTTCGCATTCCCCGCACTCTCAACTCCCCGTATCCGTCATTTGTTCCTCGTCATACACAGCATCGACCAAAGTGCGCAACTGCGCACTCCTCGGGCCCGCGCCTGTCTTTCGCTTTTGGCATCAAATCCATGCATTCATATCATAGCAAGTATCGATAATGTCCACGGCGGCATTATTTGGACGTCAGGAGAGATGCTAGGCCAATCACATGGTTCAGTAGTTGACAGCGTGGAGACCAGTAACATCAACGGCGCAGACGACATTGACGACACAAGAACAAATGTCAGGCCAGCTCAGCGTATTCCGTCTTCGCGGGGCTTTGCGTGGCTTTGGCATGAAGTAATCACGTTTGAGCCGTACGACGTGGAGCTAACTTTCCGGGATGTCAGCGTGCTTCCACGTTCCAGAGGAAATGTGATGGGCGATTTAGAGTCGGCTGGGGTCGTGATTTCTGGTGTTGAAGGGGCACCGATTAACGAGACCGCAGCCAAGCAAGTGCTTGCCAGTGTCACGCAGAAGGCGAAGCGGCTCTTTGAGCTTCTTGGGCGTGCCCAACTTGCTGCCTTCGATGAAAAAGGTGCTGGTTCCTCTGTGCCGGAGGGTAACTCGCTAGGGATGTCATACGACATTCTGGCCCTCAGAGCCCGTGAAGAGTTCCTAGCGGCAAGTGACGGAGCTCTCCGCGCGCTCTTAACAGAATTCCGTGATCACGGGCTTGTGGCGAAGACTTCGGGTGTGACACCTGGATCACACGAAAATGGTGGCAGCGGGAAGATCGCTGGAGATATACTATGGATCCCCCTATCGAGAGATGTTCTGGCGCGCACGTTGGAAGGACTGAACAAATGAAATGGACGGTGATTGACTTCTTGGGAGATAACCAGTTAACAATCTGCCTTTCGTTTCTATTTTACCTACACATGTCCATTACACTTTGCGCACTGCACCGGTGTAGAGGGAACAGCTTGAGAGCAATTCTGATGGCTCCCCGAGTTTACCGATGAGCACAAGCTTGCCACCCTCAAACGCAACCAGGTCAAACGCAACTTGTTTTGTCTCGTAAAGCGTCCGTACGCCTTGAATAGTGAATATCCGATCATCTGATGTCACGTACACGCCCTTGCATCGCAAAACCTCGATCTCCGTCGCCATGGCGCGTGTAGATGTCGATTCGGAGCTGTGGGAGAGTAATGAATTCGGCGGAAGCAGTCTACCCTCCCAAAGGAGTATGCGCAGCCACTCGTCAAGCTTGGTTGCCATGGCGGGCGTTACAACATCAAGTGGTATGACGAGGGCCGACACCCCGCCAAAATTATCATTTGCGCGGTCATCATGACTATGATCATGGCAATCATCTGAGGCATCGTGAATATGCCCCGGATTAGGGGGAACGATATTCGTAAGGTGAGTGGAAGCTGAGGAGTATGCTGCTAGATTTAAAATCTTCCCAACGTCAACTTCTCCCTTGATTGTTCGGAATACCTTCGCGGCAGGATTGAGAGTTCGGATGGTAGTCTCTATACGAAGTAAATCGGCCTCTTCCGATATGTCGCACTTGTTCACGAGAACAACATCAGAGGACGCGATTTGTCTGATACGAGGCTTAATGCGTGTACAACTCGCGGATATTTACGACTCACCGCGATCCCAACGCACGATGGTCATTTTGTTCCTTATTCTTCATGAATCATCCGTAAATGGCATATAGCCGCAGTGTCGTGAAATAGGCTTACGTTGAATGCGAAAATACCATCAACTACGCAAATGACACTGTCCAAGCGCATCATGTCGCTCATGCCTTCATTGTCCCAGAACATACTGGCAATGGGTCCTATCCAAAACTGATTAGCAGCATCCTTCACAAAAAAGGAAGGTGATGGTCTACCAGGATCGGCGAAACCAGTAGTTTCGAGGAGGATGTAGTCGAATCGTCCACGCTTTTGCATTAATTTTTCGATAGCAGCGGCGCCGGAATCTTTTATTGAGCAACACAGACAGCCGTTAGCTAACTCGAGCACTTCTTCCGAGAGAGCTCCTGGTTGCGTCCCCGACGACACATTAATAGTCCGGGCTACTTGACGGAAAAAATGATGAGATTTCCATCACACTGAAAGGACGATTCCAAACCTTCGATGTCAGCGCTATCGGCGAACTTGAGCTTATTAGAATCACGACACGAAGCTCAGTAATTTTCACGTACTTCATTCATGATCACCGCAATGCGGTATCCGTGCTGGGCTGTCAGTATATACCTGGGTTGAGGGCACGCTTTGTTAGGGCAACATGTAATCGGACACAGTGGAGCCTTGCTGACTGCAGCAGTGTCGACTTGCCAGCACCCAGGAACCCAGTGATGATTGTGACTGGCACCTTCAAGAATGGTTGGGTATTAGGAACCTCATATGCAATAGATGTGTCGATTAAGTCGCTGACAATGCGTTAGTCTTCAGCAACGATACTACGGAGATACTACGGGACGCTGCATTCTTACGGAACGTCGTCGATTTCCATCCCCCGGATTATCGAGTCACATGCTTCATCATCTCGACACGCCCACAACATCAGACATCAATGGCGTCCGAGACGCGTCAGAGTCTCAGGGACTATTTTCTTACAGCTGTAGATGACGATGACGTAATGGAAGAATGTCAGTCATTCGATAGGTTTGTCTTTATGTGTCGTTGACCAAGAACTGTCAGGCGTGCAGATCTGTACTTTGTTGAATATCGCACCCGATGATCTCTTTTTCAAGTGGGAAGCCTTCTCCTACTCCTCATCCTCCAAAGACCGCGTCATATCGAATCTTACTCTGGAGGGTGCACGCGATCTGCACGCCTACCTTCGCCAACAACAGATCGTGGAGGCCAGCGGCACAACCCGGGGCACCTCGCAAAGCGCCAGAATAAAGGGACTGCCACGATCTGTCACTCGCAAATTTCCTAATATTCCTTCGTCCAACCTGCCTTCAGCCTTTCAAGCCACTTCTCATGATATAAATCAGTCACGTCCAACTGTGTCGGAACCGGCTTCGGCGCCTTATCTTCCCAAAGCGAAGTACACTCCTTCCTCGACACTCGCTGAATATGACTGTGAGGTTCTTAATCGGTCTGCAATACACTATTCTTACCTTTTCTCTTGAGACCGATACATGTATGAAAAGGTACCACAACGATCGGAAGGTACGCGTTGCGAAACTTTAACGAAGGAACAGGTCTTGAATACACTATAGTTCTCGATGAACGCATTGATGAGATGGCGGAGCGAGTGAAGAGCCATTACCATTTGGATGATATAGGGGATCCTTCGTCCATGACTGAGGTATGAGAGCAGATGGACTTGAATTTCGATCACACTAAATATGATATCGCCAGAACGATTCAGTCGTAGTTGGGAGGATCTGTAGTGACTCGGAGGAGAGACCGAACGAATCGTCCCTCTTGATCGAATCATCGCGTATTCTTGGATCTGGAAAGCGTGTTTTGCTGCAATTTCAGCCGGAATGCAGCTTGCTATCCGAGATCGCCGGTCGTCCATCGTTTAACCTCTTTCCAGGTCAAATTGTTGCGCTGCGTGGACGTAACGGCAACGCTCTGCGCTTCGTCGTAAAAGAAATCCTTGCGGTGAGCCCATGTTCCCCCATTCGCACCCACAACTCTGACAACCATCGTCGGCCTTCAATCATTTCTGTCAAACAGCTTCCACGGTTACTCCCACAGCCAAAGGGGGAGCGAAATGAAATAACGGATGGAAATCCTTCCTCGCTCTTTGTTGCATGTGGTCCATATTCTTCTGACAAAGACCTGCTGTATGCACCGTGGGAACGACTCGTTGTAGAGGTTCAGCGGAAGAAGCCAAGCATCCTTGTCCTGGTAAGGCTTCTTTGCCATCATTCTAGACTTCATCCTGACATATGCGATGCACCTTCTAGCTTGGACCTTTTGTGGATATTAACAACAGTTTGGTTAAAGATGGTGCTGTCACCCAGGCCCCAGCTGCATATTTTCAGCAATGCATCGCATCCAAACTAGACGCCTTGTTCACCTCAGTTCCTGGGATCTCTATATTCCTCATTCCAAGTCCTCGGGACATTATTCACAACCACTTTGCGTTCCCGCAAAGTGCTTTTAACAAAGAGCAACTCAGGTTATCAAGAGTGCGTCAGCCTTTGTTTTTGTGTTATCCGATATCGGACATTAGCCCTGCCGCCCTCAGAATATACACGTTCTTCCTAATCCCTGTGTTTTCACCGTCAATGGAGTAAACGTCGGCGTCAGCTCCGTTGACATTCTAAGTCATATTGGAGCGCAACAATATTCGCGGCATATCAAAACACTGCCTGAATCGCTTGATGGTGTGCAGCTGTTGGCTCTACAACTACTGGAACAAAGAAGGCACGTATCCCTTGCGGAAGGCGTCTCATTCGATGATTACTCACTGCTCCCCAGTTTCTATCCTTTGTTCCCTGTACCTGCAAAAGAGGCGGCGAATGTCAACCTTGATGTCACTCATTCGCATCTATTACACTTGGACGTTGCACCAGATCTCTTGATTATTCCAAGTCGACTGAAATCGGGACATCGGGTGGGTCTTCCGAGCATTGTCACTTATTTGCTCGAGCGGTTTCGTTGATTGATTATACTGGCTGCAATCAATAGGTTGTCGATCGCACTGTCGTTGTCAACCCGGGATTCGTCTCGCGTGGCGTCAACCCCGACTCATATGCTAGTATTTTGATCCCGTCTCTTAGGAGTGTGAAGACGCTTTCCGACGCGCAACCAAGCGAAGGCGAGGCTTTGAAACATAACAACGAACGCACAGACCTGCCCGAGCGCATGAAAGTTGACATTGTCAAGTTGGGTCAATAATTGCTTGACATTGGTGTTTGTGCGACTGCCGCCATGCATGTGCAAACGTATGTGTTGCAACATCCTGTGTTCACCGTAATAATTATGTCGAGGCTTGGATGCATCTGTGAGCATGACATCAAGTAGTTGCGTGCACCTTTACAGTGTCCCCGAATGGAGACAAATGATGGATGATCACATCGAAATGTTTGAGCTCTCGACTTTTGAGTGACAAATCATCGTAATCGATAGCTGTACGCACAAGGTCCTACCAATAGATAAAATGGTGCTCACTAACCATGTGGGTTAAAGTGAGGAATGGAGTGATGGAGGGGGTGGGGTTTGATAATTGGGATCCATAAAGCAATTTGAACAGAGACGGAGAAGGGAAGTAAGGGAAGTACGCGCTTTTGGCAAAATATCAAATGGGTTGGCATGGTGTGTCCGTATCTTTCCCGCAAACAGCGTAGACCCCACTGGGACTTCAGTTATATATCCACCCTTCGTAACGTCTCTCTTCAAGGATAGATAGTCAGAAGAACAAGTACGTTGCAAGGAACACGACAAATGCGATTATGGCCACAATGTTGACAGGGACACCATCAACCTGTGGAGGCCCGGTGAATGTATCAACAGCTGTCCCATCGTCTGACGCAGCATCATTGACAGTTTCACCATCCTCAGACACAACGCGAGTGGTTGTTCGACGACGAACGCCAACCGGTTGTTGGGCCGCGGCAAGTTGTGCGGCAGAGAGTTCGCTCTGCAAACGCGCAATTTCGGCCAAGGCGTCAGCATACCGCTCCAGGAGCACTTCGTGCTCAGGATGAGGCGGTGGCGCCGGAGGCGGGGGGGCCGCAACAACAACGGGCTGCGGCGCCGGTACAGCCGGGATAAGGGGTGCAGGGGCCGGTACGATTACAGGTGCGGGCTCAGGAGCAGGCTCCTCGACTGGTTCTGGTGCAGGAGGTTCGACAGGCTCTGGCTCTTCGGCTGCGACAGCAGGCGCTTCTGTTGGCTGAGGTGGCGGCGGTGGCGGCGACGGTTGAAGTTGAACAGGTGGTGGCGTGGGTACGCGTACAATTTCAGGGGGAGGCGTTGGAGCGCGTGGTGTACGAGTTCGTGGCGGTTCATCCATATCGTGGAGTATTTGTGTTGTGGTCGTCTCTTCTTGAGCAACAATGAAATCGCCTGGCGAACCCACGCGGTCGATGGGAGATGGCGGTCTCAACGCTGCACTAGGCGCACTGGGTGCGCCAGCTGCCGGAGGTGGGTGGCCATTAGAAATTGACGGATGCTCGCGGACCGTATCGAATCTCTAACAAGTTAAAAATAAATTGAGCCATCTACAACAAAAAAAATTATGCGGACGTCGTACCGAAAGGTCACCGTCGGAAGCCATCATACTGGGTTGCTCGGCTGAGTCTTCCACAATGCTCTCTCCTTCTTGGGGGAGGTAAGCAACCCGGATTTTTTGTTGATGTACCATGCTCTCTGGTGCATCATCCGCGGCGTTCCACTAGATGTGGGGGTATGGAGTTAGTTGTCCTAGTTTAGCTTGAAACACGATTCAAATACACACCAAGTCGGCTTGCGGCATAGCGTCACGACCGCCAGCAAGAGATGTAGTCTGAATTAAGAATTTGTCCTTGCACTTTGTGCCTGCGGGAGGTTCCTCCTTCATTGCCTGCAGAATTACTGCGAACAGCGTCACCAGTCATGTCAAAAGCGCTTAGTACGAGTGATGTAAAGCCTATACGGCAAGTCAGAGAGCCGACAAATAACGCCGCACATACCCGCGACTTCGATGCTCTCTCCAGGCTCGACACGTCCAGAGTTAGGCCTGACGACATACAGCTGACATAACAGTCATTGCGGAAACCAGAATTTATCAGACACTGACGCGAACGAGGGAAAAGGAAGTGACATACCTTCGGGGCGGTTGTTTTGACTTTGAACGCGATGGAAAATTCATGGGGGTTGGTTACTGTGAGAACCTTGGTGATGCTGCGTGTTAACGGTCCTGTGCAGGCGGTATCGTCAAGGCGCAGTCTGTCAGTGAGCAGCACCCCTACTAGGAAGCACTGTCTCTCAACTATTGAAGCCTAATTGACTGGAGGGATTAAGGATAGCTGTCATGTTGTGCCGAGGGTGAGATTTGGACGTGTTGGGGCCAGCGCTTAATGCCTTGCACTCCTTCCGACACTATTGCCAACCTTTTGTGGCTAAGGAGTCGCGAAAATTGCTCGAAACCTCGTTGTTATTTGGTGCCTGTTGACGTCGTCGTTTCGGTGGTTTGTTTCCTTCGAGATCACTGTTTTATCGTTGCCTCACGGAACCAGGCTAAACAATACAGTTTGTCTTCGAACGTCTAAGCTTTCCCCATTATAAACCTACAGATCTGCAGGGCAGCAAATAAATATCGGTTTATCGTCTCCATCGCGTTGGCTTCATGAATCTGGCCTTGGTGGCATCGCACACGTGTTACTATATGCTGCACCTAACTCAAAAACAACAACAACAACAACTCAGGTTATTCCTCGGAAACTGGCTCGCCCCTCTTGAACATCCACCGCGTCGTCGACCTAACATGGTCGCCAAACCTCAACCCAAATGTCTCTTTTTCTTGATATCAATAAGCTTTAGAAGCTTTAGCCACATCTTCACTCGTTCCATGAGTTGTTCTACATTGTGGGCGTGAAGCCACACGCTCATGAATTTCATGAGCGGCAGGTTCATGACTTTTCCCACGAACCGCCCTCCGCGACCCCGCATGAACTCTCAATTATGTTTCTATCAGAGACTAAATAGACGCCGTGTGAAAATAGAACGTGCCGAAGGCCCTGAAGCAAGGTCTGATGCAAAAGCTGGTGTGTACTTAGCTACCGTCTCAGCATATGGTAATCACAGACGCAATAGCGAATACTATGCCCATTTCAATAGTACACACTCTCGTGTTCCGGCACAAGGCGAGGAGTTCGAATATTTTTGGTAATCTCATGCCTGCAGATTTGGTTATTCCGGTTGCAGCCACTCGCAGAGACGAACACGTCCAGGCACGGATAAGCTACAACTAAGGGCCCCGAAATGCAATGTAGCCCACAATGACCCACATTACCTAGTCGCCGGGGAAGGCATGCGCTGAACAACCTAATGGCTACCCATGGAATTCGAAGATGAGCCGTTGACCGTCGCCGAACTTGCTGCCGTCGGTCTAGCCATAGAGAGTTTGCGAAGAAGGTACGGACTCCCTGTTTATACTGGCAAGTACTACAACAAGCTTGACAAGTGCAAGGTATGTCCGATTGCAACAAGTGGGTGCTCTTCGGCCGCATTATTGATTCTATTCACACACCAACAAATTATATGGGTGACTTGAGAAGAATGCCGGCTGGTCCGAAGAATGGAGGCAGATGCCCCTTGAAAAGATCGGTTGCAAAACTACAAGCCAAACCCAAAGCCCGCGCCAAAAGCCTCTCCGATGACTGGTGCGGAGGCTCCACATGGACCTGAGCCGTTTGTGAATGTGGGTCCTTCTACCTACTCTCCGCTGGCGAGTTATGAATTGATTTGGTCTACGTTTAAGCTATATAAAGCTGCCACCATTCTTGCCGATCTTGACAGTGAAGACGGTGATAATGCCGATGACCTGGATCGGTACCTCAGGGTGAAATCAGCCCTACCGGCCCAATCCACCAATCCTATCCGCTGGTGGCTAGATCGGAAAGCTGATTATCCGAACCTGTCTCGCATGATGATTGATTAACTGATTATGATCCCCGGTGGTACTGTTGTCAAAGGCTTAATATTGCTTACTAGATATCATCAACAACATTCATTGATGCGGAGAGGCGTTCTCAGCGTGCACGCTCATGCTAGGTAAGCTTCGCACGCGCCTTTTAAGTGAATCTTTCTGTAGCCTCCTGCGTTCATGGTGCGACACGGGCCCTATTGCCAGAGCTAGGAGAAATGGCACAGTGCCTTAGGGATACCGATGCGACCGCTACCGCTCAGAGGAAGAAACGGCACCTTCAAGTCGCCGATGAATATATTGGCGCCTCACCGAGGAAGATGGCAAGACGGAAAGGATGCCTTGGATTCCGACTGCGGTAGGTAGCATACGTTAGATTGATAACACTGTGCATTACACATCCGCTCTGGTAACCGAATCTTCATGAACTTTGGTTGATATGTGGTTGACACTCTTGGCCAGCAGCGCTTGCTGTCAGCGGCGGCAAGGCTTGATGGAAAATCTGCCACTATGCATTAGTATGACTTCCATGTATACTCGGTGCTCAAAGTGCAGCTGGCGTGCATCAAATATATAGTTGGACTCGTTTAATGACTCAATTAGTCCGGTGAGAGCCAGCCACCCCCGTACCTGATGCAATCCATAGCAAGAAGCCTTAGGTCATCACCGAAGCTGTGGAATTCACCCCGCACACCCTCCCAGGAACCAGAACTGACTTTGATTGAGGTTGAGGTATTTGAGGTGAATTTTTGAAATGTCACGTGACAATAGTCCTATATTTCCGGAACGAAACTCCCCCTGCGTCTTCTGCGCTGGGATGCATCAGACACATACCTTATCAGGCGAGCTCCCGGACGTATGGGCGCAGGTGCCATTGGTGGATCATTGCGGACGAATTGAAATGCCTCTGATATGCGTGTGAAATGCTGCTGCCGACCTGGCGCTGGTTCCCCTGAGCAGACAACCCCCGATCATCCTCGGTGGAACGTGCCGGACTCAGCGGCGAGGTGAAATGCCCGGGGCTGATGTCAATGCACGTCTCAATTCGGATTCACACGGACTCAGTATTAGCACTGTGGCCTGTCCAGGCAGTGCCTGCATACACATGATACAGACGCGACTAATTATTCGAGTCTCGGTAAGTTTGCATAGTGCATAATTTGACTTGGATTTCTTATGTGCAAGTTCCTAACTCATTTAGAATGTATTATGACTATCTCTCAAAGCTGCGGCCCTGCACGACTTCGCGTGCCTGCTACGCGACATTCTCGCGTCATCCCGGGCCGTATATACTCAGTGTTCGGGAGAGTCGCGGGTCCTTATCCCTTGTACACAAAGGCGCCCGCGATCGGGGTGTGAATGGATAAGTGCAAACTGCTCCCCTGACAATAAGAATGCGCCGCAATCCACGGGGAGAGTAGGGATGCTGCATGTATCGGCTGACCAACTTCGGGTCTTGCTTCCCGTATGCAAGCAAGGCGAGTTTCTTTGATAAAGATTATCGTTGATATGTTTGTGCCTGGCAAGTCTATCTTCGCCACGCGAGGATTGGCAAATTCTTACAACGTGGATAAAGTCTTCATGTTTGATCCCGACGTTTAACGCATAATTGGTTCGTCCCGGCATTCGAGTTGATCCTTGGTAGGAGTCGAGCTGCACTTTATACAAGCATCATAGAATATCTTGCCTCGTCGATGCCATGCATTAGAGCATCTACGCAACCCATAGTTCTTCATAACGGATATTGGGACTTTCCGTATGTTGTGGAATTGTAACGGAAGGTCGATCATTGAAATGATGATAGCTCCGGCCGACTGATCGGCTCCTCGGCGGGTGCCTGGCAGCTACGCATTGTACTGTACATTAGGTAATTCTGAGACGTCCGCCTAAATCGATATCGAGGCTTGCGATCCCAGTTCGCGTTAACAGTAGCGTGAACAATCACCTGGCCAGTTTCAAATATCGACTGCGATTTGGAGATAAAAGTGTGCGCGTTGGCCCCACCAAGTGTGTCTCAGACTCGAACGATCATCATTTGCCCAGAACATTGACAGGCTGATTCCGCACCTTTAGCGCCACTCTGATCGTTTCGTTGATCATGTCGGCCCCAGCACGCCACGAAAGAGGCGACACCCCAAAGCTCGTCCATGAGCATCCAAATTCCACTGGGATCAAGCAATCCCCACCTCCTTACCAGCGTCGTTCCTCATCGTCATCCAAGCCCCCTTCAATCGACTCTCCACCCAGAGCCAAGGCCGCCTCTGCCCCACCAGCTCCCCCTCCTGCGTTAGAGAAGGATGTCAAACTACCCCCCGTGAGCGAGGTCAAGCCTCGTTCTCGGTCCACTGCTTCCACTCCTACGGCCGAACAACCTCCCGATCCCCCAAAGAAGGTGCGCACGAGTTTTGCAACGTCTTTTCCTTCGACTTCGGCCGATCAAGCCCTCTTACCCAATCTCGTTCTCCTTTGATCAGCCTGAGCCAGCAGTCATCAATATGGACACACTTGGCCAGATTCTTGAAATGGACGATGATGAGGACGCTCGTGAATTTTCCAAGTCGATCGTCTACAACTTTTTCGAACAGGCGAGCGCAACACTGCGTAACATCGATAAATCAATGTACGTTTATAGCCCAGCGTTTCCCGTCGCCACCCACCCGCTGACGTCGGTCTGGCGTCATGATCATTTAGAGCAGATAAAAATTTCAAGTCCATCTCTGAACTTGGACATTTCCTCAAGGGCTCATCTGGTGCACTTGGCGTCGATAGAGTACAGCGCTGTTGTGAAAGGATGCAACATTATGGCAAATTCCGTGATGAAGAGAAGGACGTCGCCTTAACGGAAACTGAAGCATTCGACATGATCGTTCCTCTAAACACAGAGCTCAAATCCGAGTACCAGAAGGCGGAGGAATGGCTGAGAGATTTTTTCGGCGATTAACCCAGTGCCTCATCTCCAAACCATTTACGCCTGGCGCACGCCTGCAACGGATAGGATTGGTGCATTTTCTACCTAATTTCCCATCTTACCCTTCCTCTTTCAACGTCTCCCTATTTCCTGTATAAACATACTATTCTCTTGTCATACAAGCATCCCCAGTCCCAGTCCCATCCCGTGGGCACTGCAACTTGTCGCGTGTGGTGTTGTTGTTTGTTATTTTCCAAAACAAAAGTTGACCGCGACACCTGACACTTCTCTCCCCTTCCGGCGTCCCACTTGATCACACAATGCGCGCAGCTGGAGCGTCTGGCAGAGGGAGGGAATTACATAGCACTCAGCATCCAGCAGACTGGAGCATCCCAGGCGATGAGCAGGAGAGAGAGCGTATCCAGCTGGAGCAAGAGGTTCTCAACCGTATTGGTACTCTCGACTACACTTTTGAAAACACCGACACACATTCCCGAGGTACTGGAGCGGGGACAGAGAACAACGACGATAATGACCGCGGTTTCAGCGTTGAGTATGGCCGACATCGTGGTGCAGGCGACGGCGCGTATTCTCCTGGTGGCGACCTTTCAATATCATCCTTTGCCCGGGGCGGTCATGGCGCCTTTGACCATACCGATATGTCCTACACCGACCACAGTTACACTCAAACCCAGACCGGCCACCAACAACAAGCGCCAGCGGCGACTTTCCGCGAAGGCGACGAAAGTGCTTTTGGGGGTGGAGCCACGCTCAGTACCGCACAACATCATGCATCCGCCGTCACCCTAGGGGCTGGGCTTGGTGGGTACGCAGGGGGCCCGTTCTCATCGCGTACACCGTCCCGCTCGAACATCTCGGTTCGCGAGTTCGACCCTGAGCGAAAACTTACGGATTTGCTTGCGGCGCGAGGAGGGCTAAACCTGCTGGATGAGTCTGCCACATTCGCTCAGAATCGGGCCTCAAAACGATCTCCTCGGGCCCACAAGGACCCAGTGAGTATACACAATCGTCTTCACACACTACATATGTTTAGTAACTTTCTCGACGCGTTTCTAAGGCCTTTGCACATTCATTTGGCACGGGTGATCCCATTATCGTGGAGGACACGGCCGAACTTGACCGCGCACTGGAGTCTGGTCGCGTCGCGTTCGAACATGCAGCTCGCGCCGAGCGATATCAAAGTGACCCCGGCAATGACACCTCATCCGATCCTGAAGGTGGAGCGGGTGATTCAGAGTCGTCGTCAAGTTTCAGTTTCCAGCCTAAGAGTCGGGCGGGAAGTCATAGCCCTCAGCTGCGAGCCTCGTCCGCTGCAGGAAAGCTCAATGACGCGTTGCACGGTGCTGACTTCAGTCCAAAACGACCTCACAGCGCGCTGGATCACTACAAGTCAGGATATCGCTCGGCTGCGCAAGCTGCTGAGCGGGAAAAGCGCGTTGCCGCTGCACTTTCTAGGACGAATCCACAACACCACCAGCAGCAGGGCGCATTGTCTTCGAACAATGCTCGAACACGGCCACAACAGCAACAACGCGCTGGTACAGATGTCATTGCGGCACGCCTTCCTGATATGACCGGTCTGACTTCTGCTGTGGAAACGCCAGCGAAGGCTTCACGTCGATATCTCCATGTTAAACAAAGCTCTGCCGGCGGTATGCCTTTATGCTCTACAGAGATGATATCCGCTGATGTCTTGCACTACAGTGGGCGCCGTCCCAGTCACTGTTGATCAGCTCGCTCACAGAATCCGCGAACTGGAGACAGAAAATGTCACGTCACGTCGACGTGTACGCGAACTCGAGCACGACCTGGAAAAATGCCGCGCGGACGTCGTTCGGGAACGCACCCGTGTGCAGATTGAGCTCCAGAGACAACAAGACCAAGCCGCGGGATCATCCAAGGATCGGAAAGGCAAGGCCAAGGCTGTGGATGCGGAACAATTGATAGATCTTGACGATGGCGAGCTGGACCCCAACGCACTGCCTCAAGATCGCCGGCGACTAGAGGCTCGATATCAAGAAGTCCTCGAAGCGAAGAAAGGTATCCATTACGTGATATGTAAATCCATGACATACTGCTAAACTGTATATTTTTTGTTTCAGACCTTGAGAGAACTGTGGTGCAACTACGGGCTCAGCTGGCGTCAATGACTGCGCAACTGGAAGAGCAAAAGCAAGCTGTTGAAGATCTTCAGGCGCGGCGTGAAGAGGACGAAGCCCAAATCATGCGGAGAAGTAACGAGGTCGATGAACTGCGCGCCGAGATTGAATGCCTTGGTGTCGAGGTACGCCGCTTGCGAGATCTTATCGAGGCAAAGCTTCGTGAACGACGCAGAAGCCATCCGGCTAGCAATGCCGTGCCTCAGGGCGATGAGTCGGAAGAGGACATTGAGACTCAGCTGGATCAGTCTCATGCTGTGCCAGATACCGAGCATGACGGGCTCGCAGATGGGTGGTACGCCGAGGATGTCGAGACGAGCCCTGGTGTTCAATCTCTCCACAATGCAAGACGCGTCTCGCATGAACGAAAACAACGGGAACGTCTAAGCACCGTCAGTGAGGCTGATGAACCGCCTACTAATGAGTGCGTATCCGCGCCAGAACGCCCGTTGTCTCGCATTCGCCGACCATTGCGCCGTGATTCGGCAGAGGACGACGGTGAGGCTGCGATGGAAGGAGAATCCCGGACGAGGGCTACGATTGGTAGTTCCGGGCGTCCACCTCGTCGATTTCTCAATGTGAGAGTCGTACTTCTTATGCTGAGATAGCATCTAACTTGTGAGTCTCCGCAGATCGCAGAGCTAGATCGAATCGAATCGGAAGTCGAAGAACGCCGCTCGATGCGTTCCTACCAAGCCAGTAGTGCTTCTGACGATACAGTCCGCACAGGACATCCTGGTCCGTCAAGAACAAATGTCACCAAAAATGTTCAACCCGTCCCAATTGCCGAAGCGTTCCCCCAGATCCGTGGATCCCAAATGGAACATTTGTTCTTTTCGCTTCCTGACCACAATGAAACGACGTGCAGAACATGTCGTCAGGGTGATGTACACCCACATCCTCGAGCTGCTGCAGCCAACAATTCGCGGCGCACTGATCCCCGGGACACAGACGGTGGTCAGGCGAAAATGCTGGATGCTGCTGTTGTGGCTTTGAGCCGAGCACCCCGGCGCGAGGACTCTGATGAGGACCCTTTGCCTCCACAGGCCATCTTGGCGCGCCTCCTTCGTGAGCTGGAAGATGACTTCACGCATCATAAATCGTGCGTTTCCTGTACTCCTATGGGTCGATTCTATGACGTTCTCACTTGTTTCCTTTAGGATGTATCTCGAGCTTGCGGAACAGTATGGTGCAATGGACCCCGCATCAAATGTTCTCAAGCGAAACGTGCTTGCAGATCACCTGCGCGAAATAATTGATATCCTCGAGAAGAAAGGCGATCAGATCGCCGCTCTGTACGATGCCCTCAAACTCCGGAAGGGGGTGCGGGGAGTCGTAGAAAGCGTGCGCCTTGCACATCAGCAAACGGCGAGAGGCAAGGCTCGAGCACGTACCTGATTGTTCATTAGCTTCACCTCAACTGAATCTGTCAACCGCTTGGTTTATCCTGCCACCGGGCTGATGGGCATTTGGTCTACCGATCTCCTTCACATTTCATACCCTCCGTTGATTGGCCGGAAGCGGAAACATGGAACATTTGGACATTCCCTAGAAAACAATTATTTTGCCGTTGCGCGGCTTCCCAAGCAACCCCTCGTTTCGGGCTTGGATGAATCACCACGGCCCTCGTTCTGTAGAGCCATGGCAGAAACCAGAGCAGTCGTCTATTTACAGTATATCATTCTCATCACTTTCATCCTTTGTTCAAAGGTGATACACATTACTATCAATCTTCATCGGACACAAAATGCACAACTTGCAGAACAAATGACCACGGCAGCGCGCCGCTGCAGGATGTATCTGCCCATCACCCAGCCCCGAAACACCAGCTCACTCTGTACTCATTTCTTGAACAATTTGGGTATCCACGCCACATTGCTACATACGTTCGACGACTGTCACATTCTGGAATAGAATGACCTTCTCAATGTCCACACCGTGGAGCTTGATGCCGTACTTATCACGATGCAACGTTTCTTCATGTTCAGATCTTACTGCCCCCGCCAAAGAAATCCTTGATAGATGATTGTTTTGGATCGTACGCTGAGCTACCGATCCCACCTTTCTGGCGCACCTGGAAAAGGTGATCGTGTTTAGTATGTGGATTGCCGATCGCCCATAGGCAGAGGACGCTTACAATGTTATCTAAGTGTGAGTGCTGGTTTACCGCTGTGATACGTACGTGCAACGGGGGATCTGTTGTTTGCGCAGTTTCTATCGGCGGCGGGTGCGCAGTTTCTAATGCTGTGGCGATTTCTGCTCCGATATCAATCGTGTTCCCATCACCAGCTTGAGACAGGCTAGCTTACAATACAGTTGATTGCTCTTCCGTTTCGGGGGCGAGATCCTAATAACAGCAAAAGCGGTTTGATGAGGAAGCCATTGTCAATATCGCTCCACCTGAGGCAGGGTTTATTTGAAAGGGTTGCGCGAACCTGGAGGCTAACGGTAAGTTGCGTCCATCCAGTGTTCACCAATCCACGCCAAGATTCCGAAGGAGGAGCGGTGTGAGTGGGCTCTCTCCTCAAAAACGCTCCAATGACTTCCGCAATGGCGATCCCATGACTAACAATAAAGATGTTCAAGGGTTGATGCCCGTAGTCAGGAAGTGATGCCAAGACATGGGGAATGATAAACTCGGAGATAAAGTTGTCAACGCGTCGAGCGACGTCGTCGGACGATTCCCCGTTCGGAAAACGAGACTGTCGGTCTGCGAGGGGTGTGTATGCACCTTTCGTGTTTCGCTGTCCTTTGTCTTGTCCTTTTGATGGGGACGAGGATGAGGCTCTGGCGGGGTTCAAAAGATGGCTCCACGTGAAAGGTTGACCCTCTGCATCGCCAAAATGTTGTTCGCGCAAGAGATCACTTGGAACCAGGGTAGGCTTGGGATCTGATAGCTGATGAATTTGTATTTGTTCGGCAGTGGCGTACGCTCGGAGAAGGGGAGACGCATAAATGGCATGAATTCTCAGTCCAGCAAAGTACTTTCCGACGGCACGGGCTTGCTTTTCATTTTTCATTATGCGTAATAGTTTTCGTCACGCGGTTCGACAAGAGATGAAATGAGCGTATCCAGATAAGACGAGCGTGTAGTCAGCTTTACAACTCCGTCGTAAGATGCGCTGATCGCTTGGGTGAATGCGCACATTCATGCCATGTTGTGAAAGTGGAGCGTCTTTCCAACCTGCCCAGATGCGCTTCAAATTGTCGGTGCTTTCTCCATGCCGCACTAGCGTCACCGTGATCATGATAACTTGACTCTGACGGAATGTTAGCAGGAAGAAACGTACGGAGTCATGAACAATCGCGACAACGGCGCGTTACGATTGTCACGCTCTCGCTGGCGTTCCTTCGGAGTCGATGCCCTTTGAATCACAGACACAGGCATCTTCATGGGGCGGATCCCTCGGCCCTCGTCTATTTCACGCAATCCTTGTGTAAAGTGCGTCCACAAGTTCGATAAACATTACAAAGCTAAAATTTACAACTGAGCAGCTAATGTAACCTAACCAGAGAGTTGGCAAAGTAAAATGAAGCGTTTCCGTCTTAGAAGTTTGTGCAATTGATGCGATCACGCTTGCTGTTCCCATCTGGAGAGATATATCATTAGTAATTGCCGAGGTGCCATGTGACGAAGGATAAAAGTACAAATTGAGGACGATGCGACCAACAACTTTTTGCGCCGTCATGTCTTCGTAGACTTGCGGCAAAGCTTCCAGTGGCAGCACCCTATCGATAGTTGTGGTGACTTTTCCACGAGCAGCCAAGTCG
>Ga0307508_10000613_pt1 | contig 42773 bp, 39 predicted proteins | sample 9_EM_MG_FD_203089 | JGI IMG/M metagenome (GOLD analysis project Ga0307508, IMG submission 203089) | Populus trichocarpa ectomycorrhiza microbial communities from riparian zone in the Pacific Northwest, United States - 9_EM | ecosystem: Host-associated > Plants > Roots > Unclassified | place... | reverse complement strand
GGGTTGAGGTTTGGGGTGTGGGGCCACTATCCGCGAACACCGACATATCAAATGCGGCGCCTCCCCTCACCCGAAATTCGCTGCCGCGAATTTCGGCCTCTCCCCGCAAGCGGGGAGAGGCAAGACAGGCATCACTTCCGCGGTTCGGACGACCGCCCAACACTCTCATAAACAAACCCGTGCGCGGCCATGTCCTCGGGGCGATAAATGTTGCGCAGGTCGACCACGACCGGCTGCGCCAGTTCGGCCTTGAGGCGTGCCAGGTCGAGCGTGCGATACTGCACCCATTCGGTAACGACCACCATCGCATCGGCGCCGCGCACGCAGGCGTAGGGATCCTCGCAATATTCGATGTCAGGCAGTTCGCGGCGCGCCTGCTCCATGCCAACCGGATCGTGCCCGCGCACCTTCGCGCCCAGATCAATCAGCCCCGTCACCAGCGGGATCGACGGCGCCTCGCGCATATCGTCGGTATCGGGCTTGAAGGTGAGCCCAAGGACCGCCACGGTCTTGCCGCGCAGGCTGCCTCCGGCGGCGTTCGCGACCTTGCGCGCCATCGCGCGCTTGCGGATATCGTTGACGCCGAGCACGGCTTCGACGATCCGCAAATGCACGTCATGGTCCTGCGCGATCTTGACCAGCGCGCGGGTGTCCTTGGGAAAGCAGGAGCCGCCGAAGCCGGGGCCCGCATGCAGGAACTTAGAGCCGATGCGGTTGTCGAGCCCGATGCCGCGCGCGACCTCCTGGATGTCGGCGCCGACCTTCTCCGAGAGATCGGCGATTTCGTTGATGAAGGTGATCTTGGTGGCGAGGAACGCGTTGGCCGCGTATTTGATCAACTCCGCGGTGCGCCGCGCCGTGAACATCAAGGGCGCCTGGTTGAGCGACAGCGGCCGGTAGACGTCGCCGAGCACCTTTCGCGCACGTTCATCCGATGTACCGACCACGATGCGATCGGGAAACTTGAAGTCGCGGATCGCGGCGCCCTCGCGCAGGAACTCCGGGTTGGAAGCGACCACGACATCGGCCGACGGATTAGCTTCATGAATCAGCCGCTCGACTTCGTCGCCGGTGCCGACCGGGACGGTCGATTTGGTGACGACGACGGTAAAGCCCTTCAACGCGCCAGCGATCTCGCGCGCGGCGGCGTAGACATAGCTCAGGTCGGCGTGACCGTCGCCACGTCGTGACGGCGTGCCGACCGCGATAAACACCGCATCGGCTGCAGCGACCGGCGCCAGCAGATCGGTCGTGAAGTCGAGGCGCTTCGCCTTCACATTGGATGCCACCAGCGCGTCGAGGCCGGGTTCGAAAATCGGGATCTCGCCGCGCTGGAGCGCCGCGATCTTCTCGGCATCCTTGTCAACGCAGGTGACATGGTGACCGAAATCCGCAAAGCATGCGCCGGACACAAGCCCCACATAACCCGTGCCAATCATGGCGATCCGCATGAAATCTCCTGCCGCTTATGGTTAACGATCCCGATTTTTGTCGCGGTCATAAAACATTTCCCGCGCAGGGGAAACGGAAAGGTTTTCTTGCAGAAACGGCACGGCATTTGGATGAATAAAGCGGATTGAAAGGCCTCGCGGCCGAAGATGCGACGCTAACGCGCCAAAACGAGACATCATGACAGCAAACGGCACATCCGCGGCCCCCGGGCTGACCGCGGTCAAATCGACCGATGGTCGCGTCGACTGGGTGGATTACGCGAAAGGTATCTGCATCATCATGGTCGTGATGATGCATTCGGTGCTGGGTGTCGAGGCGGCGGCCGGCCAGACCGGCTTCATGCATGTCGTGGTGGCCTTCGCAAAGCCGTTCCGGATGCCCGACTTCTTCCTGATTTCCGGGCTTTTCCTCTCTCTCGTGATCGATCGCGACTGGCGCAGCTATCTCGACCGCAAGGTGGTCCACTTCGCCTATTTCTACCTGCTCTGGGTGACGATCCAGTTCGGCTTCAAGGCCCCCGCTTTCGCCGCCGAGACGGGCTGGTCCCACGTCGGATTGCTGTATCTGCAATCCTTCATCGAGCCGTTCGGCACGCTGTGGTTCATCTATCTGTTGCCGATCTTCTTTGTCGTCACAAAACTGTCACGCCAGTTGCCGTCCTGGTTCGGACCCTACGCGATTCTCGGCGCGGCCGCAGTGCTGGAAATGACGCATGTCGCTACCGGCTGGACCGTGATCGACGAGTTCTGCGCACGCTTCGTCTATTTCTATGCCGGCTATCTGTTTGCCGATCGGGTGTTCGCACTGTCGGACCGTGCACGGTCGCAGCCGCGACTGGCGCTTGGCGCGCTCGCGGTCTGGGCGATCATGAACGCCAGCCTGGTCACAGTTGGCGTCAGCGAATGGCCTGTTGTCTCGCTCATGCTGGGCTTCGCGGGCGCCATCGCCATCGTGACCACAGCCACGATGCTGGCGCGGGCGCAGGTGTTGAGCGGTTTGCGCTTTTGCGGCGAACATTCGATCGTGATCTATCTCGCCTTCTTCCTGCCGATGGCGACGACACGCACGTTGCTGCTCAAGACGGGCGTCATCCACGACATCGGCACGGTCTCGCTGCTCGTCACGATCGCCGGCGTGCTCGGCGCTCTGGCGATCTGGCGGATCGCGATTGTCGCGAAGGCCGATTTCCTGTTCGAGCGGCCCGACGCGTTCTGGATCGCGCCGAGGAAGGTTGCGAGGCTGCAGCCAGCGGAATAGGTCGCGCCGCGTCAAGCCGTCAGTGCGCGCTGGGTGGTTTTGATATGCGCACGAGTATTCACAGTGTGCCTCCGCGCGACTTGACATCAACAACGGATGCCAGGACCACACGACTTCTCCGTCCGCAACCATGCCGCTCGTCTTGCGCGCCGCTCTCGATTGCTCACGGGTTGCCCCGCCCTGCAACCTCATGCGCACGCAACATTGTCGCGTCCACCGCATCCCGACCTCGACGGGTTAAGCGAAATATTTTCGCAAGGGAGATGGACAGGAATTCGCAACCTACGCCCGTCGGGCACATCACTTGACGGAAAACAGGAGAAAGTGATTGCGTCCCGCGAAAGACACGGGGAGTGAGATGCCAGCAAGACACGTGCGCCTTCGCCAGCGGACCTCGGCTGTGATGCGGCGCATCGTGCTCAGCTCGTCATTCGGCCTTGCGCTAGGCCCTCGAACGAACGCGCACTGTCATGCGGTCAAGGCCGAGCCCTTTGCGTGCGTTCCGCAGCATTGACCATCTGCGCGGCACCTCCGGTTAGGTGAAGAACCTGTTACCCCTCATAAGCGCGCAGGTGCGACTGTGCAACCTTTACGCTTTTGCAATGGAATGCGGCGCACCGTGCAATCCGCTGCCATTGCGGCGCGTTCGGATCAGTTCACCTGGCTCATCGTTCCGGAAACCCTGACCTTTGTCCAGCCTTCAAGAAGCCTTAAGGAAAGCACGCCCATGGCGTTCTCAAATTCGTGGCACGGACGGTCCGGCCGGCTCCCCTATCTCGTCGCGCTCGTCATCTCATCCGCCGCTATTACGGTGCTGCCCTTCATTGCCGGCAAGATCACAGTCGCCTTCGTGGCAGGAGGCGCGGACCCCGCGCTGGCGATCGTGCGCATGCTGTTGCGCCCGTTACTCCTCGGCATCGGCCTGCTCATAACCGGCGGCCCGCTCGTGTTCTTTGCCCGACGACGCATGCGCGAGCTCGGTCTCTCGGGCGTATGGCTCCTGGTTTTTCCGATCGGCCCGCTCTGGATGCTGTTCCTGTTCGCAGTCGCAGACGCGTCACTGATCTTATCTGTTTCTTCGCCGGTCCTGACACTGCCGTTCTGGGTCGAGTTTGCGTTCGGCGCGTCACTTGCCGTGCTTCCAGGGGGCGATTACCTCGCGCACGGCGCCAGCCGAGTTCCGAGATTTGCGCATCTTGCCACCACCTGCGCGGGCCGCCTCGGCCGCCAGACATTCGCCCTGCATCTTGCCATCGCTCTCGGATTGACAATCGTTCTTGGCGTTTTCGGCACATGGGGCGCGATGCGCAATTTCCCCCCTGGCGAACGTTCCGTGTCGATTCTCGCGAGCGCGGTCGCATCGGCGAGCGCGCTGCTCAGCGTATTCGTGACGATGGTCCTGACCGCATCGACAATCAAGCGTCTTCACGATCTGAACCGGAGAGGCTGGTGGATTGTCCTGTTCCCGTTCGGCGTTTTCTCACTGATGTCATGTCTCGCTCTCGTCCCTCTTCTGGCAGCGAACCCTCAATTGATCGTCGCCACGCTTTTCAATCCGTTTATGGTTCTTTCAAGCGTGCAGGGCCTTGGCTGCCTCATCCTGCTTGCCTGGCTGCTCTTGAAACGTGGCAGCGATCTCGACAATCCCCATGGTCCGCCTGTCATCCCGCTCGATCGCAGCTACTTACCAGCCTGACATTGCGAAGTGAGAGGCGAAGATGTCCAGGCCCTCAGGGCTGCCGTCGGATCAGTCTCGCCAGATTGGCAGTCAGGCCGCCACCTCCGGTCAACCCCGATGAACGCGCCCGATACGTCTCAAACGTGCCATAAGCTGATGTCGGTAGTCCAAGATGGGTCACACCAGCTTGCGCGCCATGTACATGTGACCGGATATTCGATGGTGCCTCGTGTGAGTACGATGCATCAGCATTTTGCACTAAGAATCGCCTCAAACAGGCGACCAATCTGCAGAGGGGAGACGGCGCGGCCTGCATCTGTATCGACTCTGTGCACCAGCACCAAATCCAACTCGGGCAGCACCATCATCACGTGCCCACCAAAACCTTGGGCGCTGTAGCCCGAGGGCATAATCGTGCCAGGAAAATGAACCCCATCACGTACGACCCACCACATATAACCGTAGGCTCCAGCGGAGCCCGCATGCGAATATGGTTGGACGCTGAGCCTAACCCATTTCTCCGGGACCACTTGGCGAGTACCCCAGCGTCCGCCACGGATATAGAGTAGCCCGAATCTCGCCAAATCCCGTGCTGTCAAGCGGAAGGGGTAGGCGCGATGGACACTCTTCTCAAGCTCCACGTAACTGCCATCCTTCGCGTCTGGTCCGTAGCGAAAGTCTTCCATGCCGCAGGGAATGGCGATGCGATCACGAAAGGCGTCGAACAAGGAAAGGCCGGTGCGCTGCTCAAATATCGTGCCTAGCGCGTTGAAATCCCAGTTGTTGTAGCACCAGAACGTACCGGGACCGTGGCTGTGACGGGCTTCGCGCGTCGCTTGCATGCCGGACGATTCGAACCCCGTCGGGTGGAAGACTCCAGAACGCGCCATGAGCAGCGAATTGACGGATGCCAGGCGCTCGCGATCGGTCAGCCCTTCCTTGTCGTCTATTCCGAGCTCCGCGAGAGTGGAAGACAGATCAATCTGTCCCTCGGCAACAAAAATGCCAAACAGAGCCGACAGGAGGCTCTTGCGGATCGAGTGGCACATGTAGCGGTGAGCGACCGCGCCTTTCTCATGCACGACGACGCCGCCTTCAACGACCATCAGGGCGGCGGTCCCAACCTCATCCGCGATTGCGTCCACCAACGCAAGACCGGTCGGAGACCAGCCAACCGCCTCGGGTGTCGTAGTTCGCCAGATCGGCTCCGGCCATTCCTCCTTCTCGATCCCGACCTTGTTCACAAGAAACTCCTCTCGATCTTCGCCGAAAGCTCAAGCCCGGCTGGAAGGCACTGAGCAATCCGTCCGAGAGGGCACTCGAAAACTTGCCGACACTCCAATCCGCGTTTCAATTTTAGCTGGGGGCGGCCGCGTTTGCTAGTTCAGCACAAGATTGGCGCCACAACCAATCCGTGTATTCAGCGTCGAAGATAGCCGCCTCTCCGTCGAGCAAGCAGACGTCCGGTTTGGGTCCAGGCCGTGTGGCAGGAACTGCCTCGCCTGATCCTCTGACCATATGACCCGAGGGAGACTTCGGGTCAGCTCAGGAGATCTCGCCTCGAAGATGCGAGCAACGCCGGCACATCCCTTGATCCTGCGCGATGTCCGTGGTATCCGCGTCTCATGTTCAGATCAGTGCGCATCGTCAACCGTAAACACGTGTCCCACGTTTGCTGGGCCGTGGAAGGAGTCGTGCGCTAGGAATTCGACGACGCGATCTTTTCACCAGGCCCCGCCGGCATCGGACGGGGCCTTTTGTTTGGCCACGCTCCTGCCGGCGCAACAGCAGGAGCATCCGATGCCACCCCAACAGACGAACCTCACATCCGAGACCGGGCGCGATGCGGCAGGACCCGGCCTCGACCTCTCCATCGCGTTGGTGAAAGACGCGATGGGCGGAGCTTTGGCAGCGGCACGCCCTATCGTGGCGCCGCGAGATGCCTCGTCCGAACAGGATGCTGCTGGACCACCGGCCGCATCGACGCGAAGCGTCTTGAGCTTGCTCAAGGGATATTGGCGTAGGTTTCAGAAGTGGCGCCAACGCCAGAGGTTGCGAGCCAGCTTGTACGACCTGAGTGACAGGGAGCTGATGGACATCGGCGTGACGCGTGATGAGATCGACTGCATCGCCGCTCACCGGGCTATCGATAGGCTCAGAGATGGCACGGCGCAGCTATTGATCCTGTCCCGTGGTGTGATGTAGCTGACGGCAAGTCGCCGCCAATTTCACACAAAGCAGTCCTCTGGCGGATCAGCGAAGCGTGATCCGCCACTCTTCTACAATGGCGTGAAATGCGGACGGCATCGACCGCAGATTCCACGACGCATGCCTCCACGACAAATGTCCTATTGCGACGTCAAATCGCAGTTGCGGTACCACTCGCCGCTCACGTCAGCTTGGATGAGTACGGATACTTGCCCGGCAAGGCACGCCAGATAGTTGATTATCCGGCGCGGCGACAGGACAGTCTTTTTGGTTGCCATCCTCCGATTGCCGATCGCAAGATGACTGAGTGTCATAGTGGAGTTTTGCCGGTGCATCGATGACCAAGCTTTTTTCCGCGAGCGGTTGAAGGCGCGCTTCGCTTTCGTCGACCAGCACCTGTCTGCGCGTGAGTATCTGTTGGGCAAGGACTACTCAATTGCCGACGCCGGCTTGTATGCGATGACGGGCTGGATACCTCGTTCCGTGCGGGGGAGCGAGCTTTCCCGTCGAATCGCGGTCCGCGATATATTGGGCGATCGCGGCTGCCTCAAGAAGTACGCTGCCATCATCGAGCACCAAAGCCGGGACGTAGCCCAGTGGGTTTATGGCGTTGTAGTCCTCGCCGTCCGCCGTCTTCTTGCTGGCTTCATCAACCCTTACGGCGACAAAGCAAAGACCGCTCTCGAGCAAGGCGACATGGGGCATCAGCGATATCGTGCCCGGCGCGTAGTATAGCTTCATGTCACCAGCTTCCGTTGCCATGCGTACATGACGTCGGGCTCTTTCTCTTCATTGCGCGAGCCATCAGTCTCGCCAATGGCCACAAAGCCATGCTTCTCATAAAAGCAGCGCGCTCGCTGGTTCCGTTGAAATGTCCACAGGCTCAGTCGGTCAAATCGGTCTTGTGCGACCTGTAAGAGAGCAGTCCCGATGCGACGGCCTTGCCATGCTGGCAATATGTAAAGCTGGTCGATCCATCCTTCGCGAAACGCAATGATACCGACCAGTTCTTGATCGTTGAAATAACCCCAGATCTGACAGTCCACGAACAATCGCTCTCGGAAAAACCAGCGGTCCTCGTCAGGTGTATGGAGCCCTGCAAGGGTTGGCAGCGCCTGATCGAACGACGCCCGAAGCACGGCTGCGGCCTGATCCGTTTCTTCTATTGCCAGCTGTCTGAGCATTCAGCCTCGCTTCGGAGAATACCGCTCCGATAGCATAACGCAGCCCCAATAGGAATGTCGCTTGCGGGTCACGAGCGGGCGTGTGAATGGACCGATTCAATCCCTCGTCGGCAAGCGCCATCACTCGACCTACCAGCCTGGATCTGGAGCGATGCACGGCCAATTTATTCCATCGGCATGCAGGAAATTTTCTGATGGCCGAATTGTTGCCTGATGCCACATCGGCGGCGTAGCCTGCCCTCAATAACAACGGAGAGAGCGGAATTGCCAAGGGCGTGCTCGGTTGGTGCGGCTTCGCCGAGACTTTTGGACAATTGTTTTTTCGGCTCTTGCCTGCACTGATCGGACCGTCCATGGCGCTCAATGCTTCGAAGTCGTTCCGAGCCACGGCACGACGATTTGCCATCTCACCAGGAGCAAAAGCAATGAACCGAATACTGATTGGGCTCGCGCTCGGCGCCAGCCTGTTCGCCGGCCTCGCGACATCCGCGCAGGCGGCGGACGTCACGTTGGCCCGCCTCGATTGCGGCACGCCACAGGCGCCGACGGTCGTCAATGAACGCTTCTCGGATATTTATGCCTACCCAGGCCTGAAGCTTCAGTTCGTCTTCAGTTGCTATCTCATCAAGCATGGCGACGAGTATATGCTGTGGGATACCGGTCATTCCATGACGGCGCCCAATGTTGCGCCAAAGGTGAGCGTGGTCGATCAGCTGGCCAAAATCGACGTCAAGCCCGATCAAATCAAGTATGTCGGCATCAGCCACTATCATGCCGACCACACCGGCCAGGTCGACTCCTTTCCGAAGGCAACCCTGCTGATCGGTGCCAAGGATTGGGAAGCGATCACCAGCCCCAAGCCCGCCCCAGGCGTGAACTTCAAGCCGTTCGAGGGCTGGATCAAGGGCGAGAACAAGGTCGAGCCGCAAACCATCGACAAGGATGTCTTCGGCGACGGTTCGGTCATCATGCTGCGTACGCCGGGGCACACGCCGGGCCATTCCAGCCTGCTGGTCAAGCTCGCGCAGATGGGCCCCGTCATCATCAGCGGCGATGCAGTCCACTTCCGCGAAAACTACGATACGGTCGGCGTGCCTGCATTCAACTTCGATCGCGCCCAGACCGTCGCTTCGATCGAGCGCCTGAAGAAGATCGCGGAAAATTTGAAGGCGACCGTCATGATTCAGCACGACGCGCGCGACGTGGAAAAATTGCCGACCTTTCCTGCGTTCGCGAACTAGGTGGCGGCTCAATAGCGGTTAGGGCCGATAGCGGCTCGTCCGCCCTACGAAGCACAATCCGGGTTACGCGTTTTTGGATGAAGGCTGAATGCGGGGCATTGAAAGAGGGCGACCACCAGGGTCGCCCCTACGGGATAGACATAGTAGGGGCGCCCTGTTCGAACCGCGAACCAATCCGCGATCGTCACGCCGTCCTTCATCGCATCGAAACCTAGGGGTCACGGAACCAGCGGAGATGCGACCGCGCTGGGCGACGAGCACGGCAAAAATCACGGCACAATGCCCTCAACAGGCTGTCAATTCGCGCAAAAATTCCTAAATTGCGGCCATGTCGAAATCTCCGCAAAAAGCCGCCGCCAAGCCGATTGCCGCCAAAGCCCCGGGCAAAGGCGACCACGTCTTCCTGGTCGACGGATCCTCCTACATCTTCCGCGCCTATCACGCGCTGCCGCCGCTCAACCGCAAGTCCGACGGCCTGCAGGTCAACGCCGTGCTCGGCTTCTGCAACATGCTGTGGAAGCTGTTGCGCGACATGCCGGAGGACGACCGGCCCACCCATCTCGCCATCATCTTCGACAAGTCGGAGATCACCTTCCGCAACAAGATCTATCCCGAGTACAAGGCGCACCGGCCGCCGGCGCCGGACGACCTGATTCCGCAATTCGGCCTGATCCGGGAAGCGGTGCGGGCGTTCGACCTGCCCTGCCTGGAGCAGGCCGGCTTCGAGGCCGATGATTTGATCGCGACCTATGTGCGGGAAGCCGGCGAGCGGGGCGCGACCGCGACCATTGTGTCGTCCGACAAGGACCTGATGCAGCTCGTCACTGACAACGTCACCATGTACGACACCATGAAGGATCGCCGCATCGGCATATCAGAGGTGATCGAGAAATTCGGCGTGCCGCCGGCAAAGGTCGTCGAGGTGCAGGCGCTGGCCGGCGATTCCACCGACAACGTGCCCGGCGTGCCCGGCATCGGCATCAAGACCGCGGCACAATTGATCGTTGAGTACGGCGATCTCGAAACGTTATTGTTCCGCGCCGGCGAAATAAAACAGCCGAAGCGGCGCGAGGCCTTGATCGAGAATGCCGAGAAGGCGCGGATCTCGCGGCAACTGGTGCTGCTCGACGACCATGTCAAGCTCGACGTCCCGCTCGACGACCTCGCGGTGCATGAACCCGATGCGCGCAAGCTGATCGCGTTCCTGAAGGCGCTGGAGTTTTCCACGCTGACCCGCCGCGTCGCCGACTACGCGCAGATCGATCCTTCCGCGATCGAAGCGGATACGGGGATGAAAAGTGCCCCTTCAGCTCCCCCCTTGCAGGGGAAGTCAGACGGCGAGGCTCTCCGGGAGGGGGCTACGCTGTTTGATCATGCTGGTTCACCCCCCTCCGCACCCGTCTCCCGCAAGGCGGGAGGGAGCGAGCCGGGCAAGGGGACCGGTGATCGGCAAGACAAAGCCGCAAGCCCCAAGGGCACCCCGCACGACCTCGCCACCGCGCGCGCGGAGGCAGCGAAAAAGATCCCGGTCGATCGCAGCACCTATCAGACCATCCGCAGCCTCGAGCAGCTCGAGGCCTGGCTCGGCCGCGTGCACGATGTCGGCCACGTCGCAATCGAGGTCAAGACCAACTCGATCGATCCGATGCAGGCGGAGCTTTCAGGGATTGCGCTCGCGCTGGCGCCCAATGATGCCTGTTACATTCCGCTGGCGCACCGCCAATCCGGCGACGGTACCGGCCTGTTCGACGCCGGCCTGGCGCCGGACCAGATCAAGGAGAGCGATGCGCTTGAAGCGCTGCGGCCGATCCTGGAATCGGCGGGCATCCTCAAGATCGGCTTCAACATCAAATTCTCCGCGGTGATGTTCGCGCAGGCCGGCATCGTCGTGCGCAACACCGACGACGTGCAGTTGATGTCTTACGCGCTCGACGCCGGACGCAATGCCCATGGGCTCGAGGGGCTCGCCGAGCGCTGGCTTGGACATGCCATCATCACCCATGGCGAATTGATCGGCTCGGGCCGCAACAAGCTCGCCTTCGAACAGGTCGCAATCGACCGCGCGACCGGCTACTCGGCCGAGGATGCCGATGTGATCCTGCGGCTTTGGCGCGTCTTCAAGCCGCGCCTGGTCGCCGAACGCATGACCGTGGTCTACGAAACGCTGGAGCGGCCGCTGGTCGCGGTGCTCGCACGCATGGAGCGGCGCGGCATCTCGATCGACCGCCAGGTGCTGTCGCGGCTCTCGGGCGATTTCGCCCAGACCGCGGCGCGGGTCGAAGCCGAGCTGCAGGAGCTGGCGGGCGAACCGATCAATGTCGGCAGCCCGAAGCAGATCGGCGACATCCTGTTCGGCAAGATGGGGCTTCCCGGCGGCACCAAGACCAAGACCGGCGCCTGGTCGACCTCGGCGCAGATCCTCGACGACCTCGCCGAACAGGGCCACGCATTTGCGAAGAAGATTCTGGAGTGGCGCCAGGTCTCGAAACTGAAATCGACCTATACGGATGCGCTGCCGACCTACGTCAATCCGCAGACGCATCGCGTGCACACCACTTACGCGCTGGCCGCCACCACCACCGGCCGGCTGTCGTCGAACGAGCCGAATTTGCAGAACATCCCGGTGCGCACTGAAGACGGTCGCAAGATCCGCCGCGCCTTCATCGCAACGCCCGGCCACAAGCTGGTCTCGGCCGATTATTCGCAGATCGAGCTGCGGCTGCTCGCCGAGATCGCCGACATTCCGGTGTTGAAACAGGCGTTCCGCGACGGGCTCGACATCCACGCCATGACCGCATCCGAAATGTTTGGCGTGCCGATCAAGGACATGCCGAGCGAGGTGCGCCGCCGGGCGAAGGCGATCAATTTCGGCATCATCTACGGCATCTCGGCGTTCGGCTTGGCCAACCAGCTCGGCATCGCCCGCGAGGAGGCGTCTGCCTACATCAAGAAGTACTTCGAACGCTTCCCCGGCATCCGCGCCTACATGGACGAGACCAAGGAGTTCTGCCGCAAGCACGGCTATGTCACCACCCTGTTCGGGCGGAAGTGCCACTACCCCGAAATCAAGGCGTCCAACGCCTCGCACCGCGCCTTCAACGAACGCGCGGCGATCAATGCGCGCCTGCAGGGCTCCGCAGCCGACATCATCCGCCGCGCCATGACGCGGGTCGAGGATGCGCTCGCGGCGAAGAAGCTTTCGGCGCAGATGCTGCTCCAGGTACATGACGAACTGATCTTCGAGGTGCCCGAGAACGAGGTCGCGGCGACGCTGCCCGTGGTGCAGCACGTGATGCAGGACGCGCCGTTCCCGGCCGTGCTGCTGTCGCTGCCGCTGCAGGTCGACGCGCGCGCGGCGGACAATTGGGACGAAGCGCATTGACCGTTTGCGACTGCGAGGCGACGCAATTCATACCTCTCCGGGCTCCCCATGAAAATTCTCGCGATCTCCGGTAGCCTGCGTGCCGGATCGAGCAATACCGCCGTGCTGCGCGCCGCGGCACGCCTCGCACCTGACGGTGTTGGCATCGTGCTGTTCGATGGAATTGCCGACCTGCCCTTCTTCAATCCCGATCTTGATGGCGAGCGGCTTCCCGCCCCTGTCGCAGCCTTTCGCGCGCAGATCGGTGCGGCCGACGGGCTTTTGATTTCCAGTCCCGAATATGCGCGCGGCGTCGCCGGCGTGCTGAAGAATGCGCTGGACTGGCTGGTCGCCAGCTTCGAATTTCCCAACAAGCCGGTCGCGCTGATCAACACGTCCCCGCGCGCGACCCACGCCCAGGCGGCACTGATGCTGACCCTCGAAACCATGTCTGCGCAACTGGTCAGGGATGCGTTCGTCACGCTTCCCTTGCTCGGGGCCGCGCACGACGAAATCTCCATCGTCACCAGGGACGAGTTGGCCGGACCGCTGCGGGATGCGGTCGCCCGGTTCGCAGGCGCCATCAGTACCTCCTCGCAGACGTGACGAATGGCCGGCCGCGACATGCCGGACGGCGAGGTCCGCCACGCTGCCCCGTGGTGCAGCAGGTGTTGCCCGGCTACCAAAGCGTTGAACGATCCCGCGACACCGCGGAAGCCGAATTGCTCTCGGTGCAATTCGCGGCATGACATCGCGGCCCGGCGCACGTTAAGACGCGTGCAAATCTGCCCGGAAGTCCCCGCATGCCCCAGTCCTCCTCCCTCCTCGCCTTCGCGTTCGTCTCGCTCGGCATAGTGCTGACGCCGGGGCCGAACATGATCTACCTGGTCTCGCGCTCGATCACGCAAGGGCCAGCGGCCGGCATCGTGTCGCTCGGCGGCGTCGCGCTCGGCTTCGTGTTCTACATGCTGTGCGCCGCCTTTGGCATCACCGCGCTGCTGTTCGCGGTGCCGTTTGCCTATGACGCGCTGCGGCTGGCCGGCGCTGCCTATCTGCTGTGGCTCGCCTGGCAGGCCGTCAGGCCCGGCGGCCGCTCGCCGTTCCAAGTCCGCAAACTCGCGGTCGACGGTCCGCGCAAACTGTTCGCGATGGGGTTTCTGACCAATCTGTTGAATCCGAAGATCGCCATGCTCTATCTGGCACTGCTGCCGCAGTTCATCGATCCAGCGTCGGGCAGCGTGCTGACGCAGTCGCTCGCGCTCGGGTCGGTGCAGATCGCGATCAGCGTGTCCGTCAACGCGATGATCGCGCTCACGGCCGGTTCGATCGCGCTGTTCTTGGGGACTCGGCCGACCTGGCTTCTGATCCAGCGCTGGCTGATGGGGACGGTGCTGGCGGGGCTCGCGGTGCGAATGGCGCTGGAGACGAGGCGGGCGTGAGTTCATCCCGCCTCGCTTGCGGGGCGAGGGAGCGGAAAGCTCAATCCAGCTTCGCGTCCATGCCGCGCTTTACCGCGGGTCGTGCCATCAGCTGATTGTACCAGCGCTCGACATGGGGAAAGTCCGAGAGTTCCACCTTGTGGCGCGGGTGGCGCCAGGCCCAACCGAGGATCGCAAAATCGGCGACCGAGAGCGGACCGGCGACGAACTCGCAGGTCCCGAGCCGGCGATCCAGCACGCCATAGAGGCGCCGGGTCTCCGCCATGTAGCGCTTCAGCCCATAGCCGCGGTCCTGCTCGTTTTCCAGTGCGATGAAATGGTGGACCTGGCCGGGCATCGGGCCGAAACCGCCCATCTGCCACATCAGCCATTCATAGACCGGGATGCGTTCGGCGAGCGGCTTGGGCAGGAATTTACCGGTCTTCTCGCCGAGATAGAGCAGGATCGCGCCGGATTCGAACACGCTGACCGGCTTTCCCGCGGGACCCTCGGGATCGACGATCGCTGGAATCTTGTTGTTAGGGCTGATCGCAAGAAAGGAGGCCGCCATCTGCTCGCCCTTGGTGATGTTGACCGGGATTACCCGGTAGGGGAGACCCATTTCCTCCAGTGCGACCGAGATCTTGCGGCCGTTCGGCGTGTTCCAGGTATGAAGTTCGATCGTCATATTGTTTTCCACGCAAGAACCGAGCCATCCCTACTCTGAAACCTGACATCCTTACAACGGGGCCTTGTTGACGGCCCGTCATACCGACTGGAATGTGCGGGAAAGCCTCGATAGATTGGGTTTGCCCAAGACTCAGGGAAACCACCTTGTCCAAATCAGCGTCCCGTGCCCGCCTCGCCGAGATCATCCGCAAGCGCTCGTTTGGCCGCGGCGAGATCACGCTGGCCTCGGGGCGCAAGAGCGATTTCTATTTCAACCTCAAGCCGACCATGCTCGACCCCGAGGGCGCCACGCTGCTCGCCGAGCTGACCTATGAGACGCTGAAGGACGACGGGCTCGATTTCGTCGGGGGCTTGGAAATGGGCGCGGTGCCGCTCGCCGGCGCCATCGCGCAGATCTCCTGGATCAAGGGTCATCCGATCGCGGCGTTCTTCGTGCGCAAGAAGCCGAAGGAGCACGGCGCGCGGCTTGCGATCGAGGGGCTCGCGAAGGGCGAGAGCCTGCAGGGCAAGCGGGTCGTCATCGTCGAGGACGTCACCACGACCGGTGACTCCGCGATGAAGGCGGTGGAGGCCGTGCGCGAAGCCGGCGCCGAGGTCGCGCTGGTGCTGACCATGGTCGACCGCGAGGAAGGCGCGAGCGAAACCTTCGCGGCGGCAGGCCTCCCCTTCCGCGCGATCTACAAGGCGTCGGAGTTCCTTAAAGGCTGACCTGTTCCAAGGGTTGACCTGCCCGTTTACCCTTGCTGTGGACTCATTCTTTCCGACCGAAAGGCGCCACACTCACGCCTCGTTTACCATCGCGCATTAGACTGAATCCGAGCGTGCGAGGCCCCCAGTCGGCGCTCGCCGATAACGGTTGCGTCGGACGGAGTGAGCATTGCCTGCGGAGTTACGTTTTCGGTGCTTGCGGCGTCGCGCGAGTCTTGTCGCTGCTGTCGCCCTGGTCGGCGCGACCGCGCTGGCGTCGTCCACGGCGTCGGCCGAAGGCCTGTTCGACTTCCTGTTCGGCGGCTTTGCGAAACAGCAGCATCGTCAAGGCCCGCCGCAGGCGAACTTCTTCGCCGATCCCTTCGGGCTCAATTCGGAGCCCGCGCCGCCGCCTCGCCCGGCCTATGCGAGTTCGGGACCTGCGTTCTGCGTGCGCAGCTGTGACGGCCGCTATTTTCCGCTGATGCGCGGCATCGCGTCGCCCGCGCAGATGTGCCAGGCCTTTTGTCCCGCAAGTCCCACCAAGGTCTATTTCGGCTCCTCGATCGACAGCGCCGCCGCCGGCAATGGCGAGCGCTACGCCGAGAGCGAGAACGCCTTCGCCTTTCGCAAGGAGTTGCGCGCCGATTGCACCTGCAACGGCCGCGATCCGGCAGGCCTCGCCCCGGTTGATCTGACGCTCGACAATTCGCTGCGTCCGGGCGATGTGATCGCCACCACCGACGGGCTTCTGGTCTATTCCAACGCGAAAAGCGGCAGCGGCCAGCCCGGCGAGTTTACCCCGATCGCATCCTATCCGGGCCTGACGGCCGATGTGCGCGCCCGGCTCAACGACATGAAGGTCGCGCCGGTCGCCGCCGACATGATTGCCAATGACACCCCGCCTGCCGAGACCAGCCGCGATGTCACACCGCCCGCCGCCGTGCCGAAGACGGCAAAACCGGCCAAGCGCGCGGCGGTGGATTAGGCATTTCGTCAGCCTCACCGCCCGACGATGACGCCGATCACGTTCGGCGCCGTCAGATATTTCTCCTCGATATCAGCACGTGCCGCGGCGCGGTTCTCCGGCGTCAGGAGCCTGCGCTTCTCGGCGAGGATCATCCAGCAGAAGCCCCACCAGTCGGTCAGCATGCCCTCGTCGTCGACGAGGTCGTAGCCCGCTTGGGCCGCGAAGATGCGCGCCTGCGCCTCATCGAGCGAATCGAGAAAGCCGTGATCCTCGGTCGAGAACAGATCGTCGCTGATATCGTCGGTGGTGTAGCCCCACACCGAGCGGCAGACGGCGTTGAACTCCCGGTCGATGGCGTCGTCGTCGATGAAGCGGCGGCGCGCGGCCTTATGCAGCCGCGACAGCGTCCGCGCGAAATCGGCGATGCGGGTGAGCGGGAAAGAATCGAAGGCGATGGTAGACATGTAGTCCTCGCAAGCTCGGACAGACCATAGATGTTGTGTCGGCGATGCGCCGAATCACTACGATATATCAAAGACTTGCTAAAGTGTTCTTAATTTGTTCCAGATTGCGCTAATTGATTTCCGACTTCGACGGCGACTCCGGAACGATGTCGAGCTCGCCCAGCTGCCCCTCCCAACCGCAGTTGGAACATCCAACCAGAGCTTGCAGGTCAGGCGCGGCGCCAGGCGGACATTGAAATCCTTCGCCATGACACGCCGGACAGAACAGGCGCACGTTAATGCTGAGGCCGATCTTTGTCCCGGTCATCCGCCATTCCCTGTTCGGAGGCGGCCCGGATCGGACGGCCTGTGCGTCTCAACTCAAAATCGCCGACAATCGCAATCTGCGGGCAGCCCGTTTCAATGATTACCGTCGCCATCCGTGCCGTGGTGCGTTCCGTCGCCACCTATCCAGGTCTCGTGCGCGTCCCCGCTCGGCTTCACCTTCGTGCCTTGACGAAAAGCAAAACCGATGAATCCAACCAGGGCTATCAGGCCGAGAAGCGGCAGAAGCCAATTCGGCATGGTCGTGTCAGCCCTATCTGGTTCGATCGCCTCAAGAGAAGCAGCCTCAGCTCACATCGCCGACAGCATCTTGTCGCCGCAGTAGTTGGCGGCGAATTTCCCGCCGCATTGCTTCTTGATCGCGGCACAGCGCGCGGCGGGGAACGCATTCTGCGGGAGACTAAAGCCGCAGCTCAGCCCGTCGGCACTGCGCCCGATTTTATTACCGGCGGCGAACGCCGCGCTGGACGCGCTGATGCAGACCACCAGGAATGCGGCGGCAAGAATTTCGATGGCCAGTTTCATGATGCTATCCCCTCGATGCTGCTGCCCCCTTGTGCCACCATATCACGGAAGCACGACCGCGACTGCCGGCAAGATCGGCCCGATCCTTGCATAAAAACCATGCAAAAGCCGCTGATCCGCCCTCGGAGCGGGTTTCGATCGGGGCATAACAAGACTATCGTTCAGTAGAATCACGTTTTGCAGGGCTCAATTTGTCAGATCCGTCCATCCCGCGAAGTTTTCCGGCACTCGGGCAGCCCGTCGATGAGTTGGCAGTTGCCGAGATCAAGGGCGCGATCCTGGCCAAGCTGCGGCTCGCGATCGGCAAGGACGCCGGCATGGCGACCAAGCTCGACTGGTACAAGGCCGCAGCGCTGGCGCTGCGCGACCGCATCGTGCATCGCTGGCTGACTGCCGAAAAGGAGAGCTATGACGCCGGCCGCAAGCGGGTCTACTACCTCAGCCTGGAATTCCTGATCGGCCGTCTCTTCACCGATGCGCTCAACAATATGGGGCTGTTGAAGGTGTTCGAGACCGCACTCGGCGATCTCGGCGTCGGCCTTTCGGACTTGCGCAAATGCGAGCCCGACGCGGCGCTCGGCAATGGCGGCCTCGGGCGGCTCGCCGCCTGCTTCATGGAGAGCATGGCAACCCTTGCCATTCCCGCCATCGGCTATGGCATCCGCTATGATTTCGGCCTGTTCCGCCAGGTCATCAACCACGGCTGGCAGCAGGAATATCCCGACGTCTGGCTGAGCTTCGGCAACCCCTGGGAATTCCAGCGGCCCGAAGTGGTCTATCACGTGCATTTCGGCGGCGGCGTCGAACACATCGACGACAAGGGCCGCGATCGGGCGATCTGGCATCCCGGCGAAACCGTGCAGGCGGTCGCCTACGATACCCCGATCGTCGGTTGGCGCGGCCACCACGTCAACGCGCTCCGGCTGTGGTCGGCGCGCTCGCCCGATCCATTGAAGCTCGACGTCTTCAACAGCGGCGACTATCTCAGCGCCAGCTCCGAGCAGGCGCGCGCGGAAGCGATCTGCAAATTCCTCTATCCCAACGACGAGAGCCCGGCGGGCCGCGAGCTGCGCCTGCGCCAGGAATTTTTCTTCGTCTCGGCCTCGCTGCAGGACCTGGTCAATCGCCACCTCTCGTCCGACGGACAGCTGCGCAACCTGCCGCAGAAGGTCGCGGTCCAGCTCAACGACACCCATCCAAGCCTCGCGGTCGCCGAACTGATGCGCATCCTGGTCGACCTGCACTATTTCCGCTGGGACGAGGCCTGGAAGGTCACGGTCGCGACGTTGTCCTACACCAACCACACGCTGTTGCCGGAGGCGCTCGAGACCTGGCCGATCGGGCTGTTCGAGCGGCTGTTGCCGCGACATCTGGAGATCATCTACCGCATCAATGCCGCGCATCTGGCGCAGGCCGAGGCGTGCTGCCCCGGCGATATCGATTTCCGCGCCTCGGTGTCGCTGATCGACGAGAAGTCGGGCCGCAGGGTGCGGATGGGACAACTGGCTTTCGTCGGCTCGCATCGCATCAACGGCGTCTCGGCGATGCACTCCGACCTGATGAAGGAGACCGTGTTCCACGATCTCAACCATCTCTATCCCGGCCGCATCACCAACAAGACCAACGGCATCACCTTCCGCCGCTGGCTGATGCTGGCCAATCCGATGCTGACGGAACTCTTGCGTGAGGCCTGCGGCGATGCCGTGCTCGACGATCCCACGCAGCTTACCGGTCTTGAAAGCTATGCCAGCGACAACGCCTTCCAGCAGCAATTCCGCGCCGTCAAGCACCACAACAAGACGGCGTTGGCGCGGCTGATCGGCGAACGCCTCAACGTCAAGGTCGATCCGTCCGCGCTGTTCGACGTCCAGATCAAGCGCATCCACGAATACAAGCGGCAACTGCTCAACATTCTCGAAGCCGTCGCGCTGTACCAGGCGATCAAGGACGAGCCGCAACGCGACTGGGTGCCGCGGGTCAAGATCTTTGCCGGCAAGGCTGCGGCAAGCTATCGCTACGCCAAGCTGATCATCAAGCTGATCAACGACGTCGCCGAGATCGTCAACAACGATCCCGCCATCGGCGGACGGCTCCGAATCGCGTTCCTGGACGATTACAATGTCAGCCTCGCCGAGGTGATCATTCCCGCCGCCGACCTCTCCGAGCAGATTTCGACCGCCGGCATGGAAGCCTCCGGCACCGGCAACATGAAGCTGGCGCTGAACGGCGCGATCACGATCGGCACGCTCGACGGTGCCAATATCGAGATCCGCGACAATGTCGGCGCGGAGAACATCGCGATCTTCGGCATGGAAGCGGGTGACGTGCTGGTGCGGCGCAAGCAGGGGCTGCACGCAAGCGACGTGATCCGCCGCTCGCCGCAACTGGCGCGCGCCATCAACGCAATCGAGGCAGGCGAATTCTCGCCCGACGATCCGAGCCGGTTCGAGCAGATCGCGCACGCGCTGCGCTATCTCGACCACTACATGGTGAGCGCGGATTTCGATGCCTATTACGCGGCCCAGCGCGGCATCGACGCGCGCTGGCAGGTGGTGCCGGCCTGGACCCGCGCCTCGATCCTCAATGTGGCGCGGATGTCCTGGTTCTCCTCCGACCGCACCATCCGGGAATACGCGCAGGACATCTGGAACGTACCGGTCAACGGGGCGCCCGCCGAGCCGGCGCAGGCCCAGTCGGGGGCCACGCGCTAGAGTCCCGAGTTCTCTTGATCCTCACGCCATTTCGGATTGCTTACCTGCGACGTTATTGAATATGTCGTCGGGTAAATGATACTGCGGCGCGCCCCAGGAGCGCGAGGCATCGATGCAAGTTGGAGAGTATGTCAGCCCGGACGGACAACTGAGATTGCTCGTCACGTGTCCCGATGGTGACTGGACCGTCGGTTTCGCCGGGTTTCCCTGGCACACACATGAAAGCATTTTGGCCGGGTCTTCGGAGCTGGACGAAATTTCGGCGATCGAGCAGCTCGTTGCCGATTTGACCGGCAATATCAGCGTGATCACTTTGACGCGGAGGTCAGGGGTGCTGACCGACGTCTGGATTGCGGACGATCCGGCTGACGATCGACGGAGCTGCAAACGACATGGCTGGCTCGACGAAACGATTGAGTTTCGGCTTTGAGATGGGACCATCGTCAACGCCTGATTTGGTGCGTGGGCGAGTTATTCGGGGAACATCATGCTGACGAAGGCGCCGCACCTGTTCGACGTAGCCACGCGGGTCACGGCCGGCGACAGCCGCTGGCAGGGCCACACCAGCCCCGACTACTGGGCTTTCGTCGGCCCGTTCGGCGGAGCGACCGCGGCGACCATCCTGCGCGCCCTGATCGAGCACCCGCAACGCTTTGGCGATCCGCTCGCCGTCACCGTCAACTACTGCGCCCCGATCGCGGAAGGGCCGTTCGACCTCGACGTCCGCCTGGTGAAGGCCAACCGCTCGAGCCAGCATTGGTGCGTGGAGCTCTCGCAGGGCGGCGGCGAGGTCGCAACGCTTGCGACCGCGGTGTTTGCCGAGCGCAGGCCGTCATGGTCGCACCAGCCGGCCGAGATGCCGCAGGTGCGGCCGTTCGAGGAGATTCGGCCCTATCCCGAGGTCGCCGCCTCCTGGGTCAAGCAATACGACTTCCGTTTCATCGAGGGTTTTCCGGACTTCCGCAGCAACACCAAGCAGGCGCCGCAAAGCGCGTTCTCGAAACTCTGGATCGCCGACCGCGTGCCGCGAGGAATTGATCATTTGGCGCTGATGTCGATGTCGGATGCATTCTTCGCCCGCATCTTTCATGCACGGCGCGAACTGGTGCCGATCGGCACAGTGTCGCTGACGACGTATTTCCACGTCGACGCCGCGGACCTTGCCGCCGAGGACATCACCCGCGTCCTCGCACAGGCCGACGCGAAGATCTTTCACAACAGCTATGGCGATCAAACAGGCGAACTATGGTCGCCCTCGGGGCGCCTGCTCGCGACCACGACACAGATCGTGTATTTCAAGGCATGAGAAAGGGCGGCATGAAAAGCCCGCCGTCATTCCGGACGCTTTCGTCTTCGAAAGCGATCCGGAATCCAGAGGTTATCTTACATCGAGATTCTCCGATGCGCAGTTGCGCATCGTAGTTCGATGCTGCGCATCGCCCCGGAATGACCCCTCGGGTCACTCCGCCGCGAGCTTGATGTCGGGCGCGGCGGCGCGGACGTCGGCGTCGACCTGGGCCTCGAACTTGGCGAAGTTGTTCTGGAACATGGCGACCAGCGCCCGCGCCGTCCTGTCGAACTCGGCCTTGTCCTTCCAGGTGTTGACCGGATCGAGGATCTCGCTCGGCACGCCCGGCAACGCGGTCGGGACCGCAAAGCCGAAATATCTGTCGGTGCGGAACTGGACGTTGCGCAAGCTGCCATCGAGCGCCGCGGTCAAGAGCGCGCGCGTCACCTTGATCGGCATGCGGCTGCCGATGCCGTATTTGCCGCCGGTCCACCCGGTATTGACCAGCCAGCAATCGACATTGTGTTCGGCGATCAGCTCGCGCAGCATGTTGCCGTAGACGGACGGGTCGAGCGGCAGGAACGGCGAGCCGAAGCAGGTGGAGAATTCCGGCTGCGGCTCCGCGCCGAGGCCGCGCTCGGTGCCCGCGACCTTCGCGGTGTAGCCGGACAGGAAGTGATACATCGCCTGCGCCGGCGTCAGTTTTGCGATCGGCGGCAACACGCCGAAGGCATCCGCCGCCAGCATCACCACGTTCTTCGGGTGCGGCGCGCGGCCGCTGCGCGAAGCGTTGGGGATGAAATCGAGCGGATAGGCGGAACGGGTGTTCTCGGTCTTGGCACCGTCGTCGAAATTCGGAACCCGTGTGTCCTCGTCGAGCACCACGTTCTCCAGCACCGCGCCAAAACGCTTGCTCGCGGCGTAGATCTCGGGCTCGGCCTCCTTGGACAGCTTGATGCATTTGGCATAGCAGCCGCCCTCGAAATTGAAGACACCGTCGCGGCCCCAGCCGTGCTCGTCGTCACCGATCAAGGTGCGCTTCGGGTCGGCCGACAGCGTGGTCTTGCCGGTTCCGGAGAGGCCGAAGAAGATCGCGGTGTCGCCGTTGGGCCCGACATTGGCCGAGCAGTGCATCGGCATCACGCCCTTCTCGGGCAGGTAATAATTCAGCGTGGTGAACACGCTCTTCTTCATCTCGCCGGCATAATAAGACCCGCCGATCAGGACGATCTTGCGGGCGAAATCGATCGCGACCACGTTCTCCGAGCGCACGCCGTGGCGTTTGGGGTCGGCGCGGAAGCTCGGCATGGAGAGGATGGTGAGCTCGGGCACGAAGCTATCGAGCTCGATCGTCTCGGGGCGAATCAGCAACGTGCGGATGAACAGGGAGTGCCAGGCAAGTTCGGTGAAGACGCGGGTCTTGATGCGGAACGAGGGATCGGCGCCGCCATAGAGGTCCTGCGCGTAAAGCGTCTTGCCTTCCGCAGCTTTCAGGAAGTCCTGGTAGAGCGCGGCGAACTGTTCCGCGGTGATCGACTGGTTCCCGGCCCACCACATCTTGCTGTCGGTGGTTGCGTCGCGAACCGTGAACTTGTCTTTCGGGCTGCGGCCGGTGAACTCGCCGGTATCCGCGCACAACGCACCATCGGCCGACAACACGGCCTCACCCGCCGACAGGGCGTACTGGTAGAGTTGCGGCGCGCCGAGATTCCAATGCACTCGCTTGAGATTTTTTAAGCCAAACCTGTCGGCGCCGAAAGCGCCGTTACGTATCCCCGTCTCTTGCACGAAAATCCTCCTGAGGGTCCGCGTATCCCAAAAAGCGCGAATGCCGCCCGGCGCGCCGATCTCGCGGGACCGCGACTATAGCCCTTCCAAGCGTGGTCGGACGACCTATTACTTGCCAACGCCGGCCTTGCCAAGTCGATCCCAGATGAATTGGTTTATGGCGACGCAGTCTTTGACATAGCTCAATCTCCTGCTGCGGTGCGGAGGCGCGGGCCGGTATTCTTGACCGCAATACAGGTGAAATAGCGCGACAAACCGCCGCGCGCGTGCTGCAACGCACAATACAAGTATGACTAACTAACGCGCCGCGCCCTCCCCGATCAGAGCGAACGGGCCCCAGAGTGCGGGATAGGCATTCCGCGGCGAGGAGGCGTCGTTGAGATAGGCGAGCATCGCCTGACGCAGGGCCTCGGCGCGACCGAGCGCGGGTTCGGCCTTCAGGCGACCGAACGTCGAGGTCGTCAGCCGCGTGGCGGCTTCGGAATCGACCGCCCAATGCGTCACCAGCAACGCCCGCGCGCCGGCATAGAAGAAGGCGCGCGCCAGTCCCGACAGCGCTTCCGCGCCGGGTCTGTCGCCGGCGATGGTGTTGCAGGCGGACAGCACCACCCAGTCGGCATTGAGCTTGAGCTGCGCGACCTCGCTCGCGGTGAGCAGGCCGTCATCGAGTTCGGATGGCTGCTTCGGGATGCTCAACGCCAGCGACGGTTCGGCAACGCCCTTCACGTCGCCGGCCACGAGCCCATGGGTGGCGAAATAGACGATCCTGTAGTCGGCGAGGGCCAGGCGCTTCACGGTGGTTTCGCTGGCATCGCTGCCGAGATGAATGTCGGCCGCGGCAACGCCGAGATCCTTTGCAACCGCGTTCAGTTCGTCGGCGGTGTCCGGCAGTTGCGGCAGCGCCAGCGCGAGCTTGGCCCGATCGACGCCGGCGCCCTGCCAGAAATCGGTATAGGCCACCGCGGTCACGCTGCGCGAGGCCGACTTGATCGTCGCGGCGGCGCGCTTGTCCGCAATCCCGTCCCGCATTGGATTGAACAGTGGATCGCCGAAGCCGGTCATCAGCTTGATGCCGTGATCGCTGCGCGCAAAGGTTCGCAACGCCTTCAGGCTCGCAACCGAGGGGAGCACCGACACGGCTTGCCGCTTCAAGAGCCAGGCGGCGTCGCGATAGCCGTCGAGCCGCTCGGGGACGGCAGCCGCAGGTCTTGCGGTGACCAGCAGATGAAACGGCAGTGCCGTCAGCGCGCCCGACGGCACCACCAGCAGGCTCCGCTTGTCCCTGGTGAGATCCTCGACAGGACCGAGCAGGCGCGCATAGAGCTCATGGGCGAACGCCAGATCGAACAGGCCCTCCTTGCCCGAGGCATCGCTGGCATGGCCAACATCGAGGCCACGACGAAACGCGGCAACCTGTTGCGCGATGGCGTCTGCGCCGACACCAAGCGACTTCCAGTCGAAGCGCCCGCGCGTCATCGCAATGACATAGCTCTCCTTGTCGACCACGGAGAACAGCACCAGCGCTTCATCATCGGACAACAGCGCCTGAATATCCTTGGTCTTGACCGGCGGCGGATTGGACAAGGCCGCATAATCCGGAAATTCGACCGCGAGCGTCTTTTGCAAGCCTGCGCGCTCAGCGGGTATCGTGGAAAGCCGGGCCTTGTTGCGGCCCTCGGCCGCGGCGTCGCGCTTGCCGGTGGCTTGCGAGACCGAGGTGATGATCGCCTTGTCCAGGCGGTCTGCTTCCGCGGCGAGGTCCTGGTCCTTGCGGACGAGGTCGGCGAGACGATCGCTGCCGGCGGCGAGCCGCACCGATAGCTTGTTGACGGCGGAGGCCGCCGCCGATTGCGCGCCGCGCTGGACCGCATCGAGCGCCTGATCCAACGCTGTCTCGGCCGGCAGCATTTGTTGTTGCGCGGCGGCAAACAGGACCGCAAGCGCCACGCGCAACTGCGCGCGCCCGCTTCCGATCAGGCTTTGCTCCAGCGGCAACGCCTCGCCGATGCGACCCTGTTCCTGGTAGAGCGAGGCGAGGTTGTTCACCGCGGCCACGGTATCGGGATGATCGGGACCCACGGCCAGTTGGCGGATCGCAAGCGCGCGCTTGAACAGCGGTTCGGCATCGGCATAGCGCTTCTCTCTCTGATAGAGGTCCGCCAGATTGTTCAGCGAGCGCGCGACGTCGGGATGATCGCGCCCGAGCACCTTTTCGCGGATCGCAAGCGAGCGCTTGATCAGCGGCTCGGCGTCGGCCTCGCGGCCCTCGCTCTTGTAGACCTGGCCGAGATTGTTCAAGAGCGTCGCGACCCCGGGATGTTCCGGGCCTGCGGCCTTCTCGTAGATCGCGAGCGCCCGCTTGAACAGCGGCTCGGAATCGGCGTGGCGATCCTGGCGCTCGTACAGCGTGGCCAGATTGTTGAGCTGCCGCCCGACATCGGGGTGGCCGGGCGGAAGCGATTTTTCGCACAACGCCAGCGCCCGTTTGAACAGCGGCTCGGCCTCGCCATAGCGACCTTGCCGCTGATAGAGCGCGGCCAGATTGTTCAATTCGGGTGCCATCTCGACGGAGTCGAGACCGACCGCTTTCTCCATGATTGCAATCGCGCGCTCGTACATCGGCTCGGCATCGGCATCGCGACCTACGTCGCCGTAAAGCTGCGCCAAATTGTTCAGCGCGCCGGCAAGATCGCGGCTGGGCGGGCGCTTCTCCTGGTTCGCCAACATGGCCTGCGCCAGCGCGATGGCTTCGGCATATTTTCCGGCGTCGCCGAGCGCGGCGACTTTCGCACTCTGCGCCGCCAAACCTTGTGCCCGCGAGGGAGTGCTCACGAGAGAAATAGCTGCGAGCGCCAAGCACAGTGTGAGAATCAATCGGTATGCGGGTAACATGGTGCACCTGCCGCCGGTTGAGGAAGGATCGAAAGTGGATCTGCGCTCGCCGTGCGTGCGAGCCGATGGCCCACACGCGCCCGCGCGCGGGAGCTCCCCTGGAGCCCCGTCATGGGTCGTGGCGGAAAGAAACTTCGTTCAATGGTTAAGATGCGCGGCCTTCGTCCGCGCCTCGTCCGCCAGGCGGACCAGCATTTTGCGCAGGTCACCCGGCCCGGTGACCCGCTCCGGAAAGTCGAGCCGCAGTGTCATCCGCTCGGCCTCAAGATCAATGCCGTCCGGGTCGCAGCCGGTGCAGCGCCAGTCGGCGTCTGCCGCGCCCAGCAGCCGGGTGGCATAAAGACTCAGGGCGTCGCGGTGGTCGGCGTTCATATGGTCGATCGCCCCTTGCTCCGCCGCGATCAGAGCCTTGGCGTCGGCGATGGCGGTGACGAACTGCTCCGGCTTCAAGTCGACAATCCGGCCGAACCCCGCAACCAGATGGGTGGTGGTCGGCCGGATCAGGACAAAAGAAAAATCCTTAAACTCGACAAAGGCTTGAGCAGACGGATGGGCGTTGAGATAGCGTCGGCGCGAAATCTCGAGGTCGTCCGCGCCGGCCTGCTCGGCGAATCCCTGCAGCATGATCCGCGCCCCTTCCAGCGGATCGCCGGCGGCGCGCTCGTCCAGCATCAACGAGACCCTGGGATCGGCGAGCAGGTTTTTTGTGTGAAGCGCCAAGCGCGAAATCAGCAGGATCGGGGAGCCGTCGGGGTGGCTCGCGACATTGACCAGGGAGCAGTAGGGGTCGCCGCTGCCCGCCATCAGCGTGGCCAAGGCGCCCTGCCGGCTCCGCCGAAGCAGGGATCGCGTCAACCTTGGGGCATCGAAATCAGGATTCGGCTGCATTCATAATACCTCGATATCTTGTTGCAACGAGAGGCTTTTTTCGGGTAAACCGCGTCCAGACGGGAACCGAATGCAGCGCCCACGACGCGTTTTACGGAACTCGGTCACACTTCAGCCCAGCTTGCATTGCTCGGTGACTGAGTTCGAAGCTCAACAATGCGGCGCATTACTGGAATGCTCGCCGTTTCAGCCACGACGTAAGTGAAAGCAGGCTCATGCCCACAATCGCCTTGGTCGATGACGACCGCAACATCCTCACCTCCGTCTCGATTGCGCTCGAGGCGGAAGGTTATCGCATCATGACCTACACCGATGGTGCCTCCGCGCTCGACGGTTTCCGCACCACCCAGCCCGATCTCGCAATCCTCGACATCAAGATGCCGCGCATGGACGGCATGGAGACGTTGCGAAGGCTGCGGCAGAAATCCGATCTGCCGGTGATCTTTCTGACCTCCAAAGACGAGGAAATCGACGAATTGTTCGGCCTCAAGATGGGCGCCGACGATTTCATCCGCAAGCCGTTCTCCCAGCGCCTGCTGGTCGAACGGGTCAAGGCGGTGCTGCGCCGCTCGCAGCCGAAGGATCCGACCGCCATCCCCAAGGAAACCGACGCCAAGGCGCTCGACCGCGGGCTGTTGCGCATGGATCCGGAGCGGCATACCTGCACCTGGAAGAACGAACCGGTCACGTTGACCGTGACGGAGTTCCTGATCCTGCAGGCGCTCGCGACGCGGCCCGGCGTGGTGAAGAGCCGCAATGCTCTGATGGACGCCGCCTATGACGATCAGGTCTATGTCGACGACCGCACCATCGATAGCCACATCAAGCGGCTGCGCAAGAAGTTCAAGGCCGTGGATGACGACTTCGAGATGATCGAAACCCTCTACGGCGTGGGTTACCGCTTCAAGGAAGCCTGACCTTGGAGGCGCGGTGACGCGACCATGTCGCGCGCACCCCGAACCAAAAGGCAGTGCCGTCCTTCGATTTGAGGGTTCCACGCCGGACGCTATACGTCCGGATTGGGAGCATCAAAGCGACGGCATTGGAGAGAGTTATGTCCTGGCTACCCTTTGTTTCCGAAGGCTGGTCCCTCGTCACATCCGGAGTTCGTGTCGGAGGACGTGGCGCAGACTTGCAGACTTCGGACGGAGGGTCCCAGCTTCTGCTCAATCGCGTTGAGCGCGATCCCAACTTGAATGTCGAGGGGGACCCCGCGGCCACCGGCGGCCCAGTGGGTGCGAGTGAAGACGGCCATCCGACGGAGAACTTGCAGCCGCCGCCCGGCTGGCTGCACCGCGCCGGACAGTTCCTGTTCGCGCTCTCTTTCTCGAGCCTGACCCGCCGCATCGTCTCGCTGAATATCGCCGGCCTGCTCGCGCTGGTGGCCAGCATTCTTTATCTCTCGCAATTCCGCGCCGGCCTGATCGACGCCCGCGCCCAGAGCCTCCTGGTGCAGGCGGAAATCATCGCCGGCGCAATCGCGGCGTCCGCGACCGTGCAGACCAATGCCATCACGATCGATCCCGAACGGCTGCTCGATCTCAAGCCGGGGGAAAGCTATGGGGCCGCAGACGAGGCGTCGGGGCTCGACTTCCCGATCAATCCGGAGCGCGTCGCACCGGTTCTGCGCACGCTGATTTCGCCGACCAAGACGCGCGCCCGCATCTACGACCCCGGCGGCGGGCTGATCCTGGACAGCCGCAACCTCGAGAATGTGCTGCGCTTCGAGCTGCCGCCACCCTCGACGGAAAAGCCGGGAATCGCCGAGCGCGCGATGATCGGGATCCGCACCTGGCTCAACCGCGGCGATCTTGCGCTCTACCGCGAGCTCGGCCCCGAGAACGGTAACGGTTATGAAGAGGTCGCGGACTCGCTGAAGGGACAAAAGCGCAGCATGGTGCGCGTCAATTCGCGCGGCGAGGTGATCGTTTCGGTAGCCGTTCCGGTGCAGCGGTCGCGTGCGATCCACGGTGCCCTGATGCTCTCGACCCAGGGCGACGACATCGACCAGATGGTGACCGCCGAACGCCTGGCGATCCTCAAGGTCGGCGGCGTGGCAACTGCTGTCATGATCGTGCTGTCGCTCCTGCTCGCGAGCACCATCGCAGGTCCCGTGCACCGGCTCGCCTCCAGCGCCGAACGTGTTCGCCGCCGCATCAAGACCCGCGTCGAGATTCCGGACTTCACCCGACGACGCGACGAGATCGGGCATCTCTCCGGCGCGCTGCGCGACATGACGGATGCGCTCTATAACCGCATCGAAGCGATCGAAATGTTCGCCGCCGACGTCGCCCATGAGCTGAAAAACCCGCTGACGTCGCTGCGCTCCGCGGTCGAGACCCTGCCGCTGGCGCGGACCGAGAGCAGCCGCGCGCGGCTGCTGGAGGTCATCGAGCACGACGTCAAGCGCCTCGATCGGCTGATCTCCGACATTTCCGATGCCAGCCGCCTCGATGCCGAGTTGCAGCGCCAGGACATGGCGCCGGTCGATCTGCGCCGCCTGCTGACGACATTGACCTCGGTCGCCAACGAAACCCGGCTCGGCCACGACGTCGCCGTCGAGGTCCGCTTCGAGGGCAAAGGCGTAGGCGACACGTTCTCGGTGCCCGGCCACGATTCCCGCCTTGGGCAGGTGATTTCCAACCTCTTGTCCAACGCTCAATCCTTTTCCGAGTCGGGGGGCAAGGTTCGCATCTTCTGCCGCCGCGTGCGGTCGGAGATCGAAATCGTCGTCGACGATGACGGCCCGGGCATTCGCGCGGACGCGCTGCAACGCATCTTCGAGCGCTTCTATACCGACCGGCCGCATCAGGGCTTCGGCCAGAATTCGGGACTTGGTCTGTCGATCTCCAAGCAGATCATCGATGCTCATGGTGGACGCATCTGGGCCGAAAACCGTCCCGGCACCGCAGGATCCGATGGCGCGCCGACGGTTCTGGGCGCCCGCTTCGTCGTCAGGCTGCCGGCACAATGAGCAGTGAGGCGAGTGCCGCCGGTGCAAGCATCCACGCCTCAGCGGTCCTCGTGGGAGATCGCGCGGTCCTGATCCGCGGTCCCTCGGGCGCCGGCAAATCCCGCCTCGCCTTCGATCTCATTCTGGCCGGTCGGGCAGCTCAGATTCCGGCCGCCGTGCTGGTTGGCGACGATCGCCTGCATCTCGAGGTCAGGGAAGGTCGATTGGTGGTCCGCCCCGTCCGCGCGCTGGCCGGCCTGATCGAAATTCGCGGACTTGGTATACGCCGCTGCGAATTCATTCCTGAGGCCGTTGTGGGGCTGGTGGTCGATCTGGCGGCCATGGACGCAGAGCGGCTGCCGTCGCCGGAGGCCCGCACCATCCGGCTTTCAGGTGTCGACCTACCGCGAATTCCCGTCGCCGTCGGCTTTTTACCACTTACGCTTGTGATGGCTGCGCTAACTACAACCGAAAGTTCATCTTCCGTTAACCTTTCAGACCGTTGTGTGAAGGGAATTGGTAACCATATCCACCCCACTATCGCGACCGAGTAGACCGGCGCAGCTCCCATTCCCAACCGCCACACTCCGGGAGAATCGCGCAGACCCCTCTTGCGCGGGGGCTCTGGATGGTCAAAGTGGCGCGTTCGTGCGGTGCACCAAGAAGCGCCCGCGAGGAGTTATCGATGATTGGCCTAGTACTGGTGACCCACGGGCGCCTCGCCGACGAGTTCAGGGCGGCGCTTGAACATGTCATGGGTCCTCAAAAACAAATTGAAGCGGTGACGATCGGTGCCGAAGACGATTCCGATCTGTGTCGAAGCGACATCATTGAAGCGGTCAACCGCGTCGACAGCGGCGACGGCGTCGCCATCCTCACCGACATGTTCGGAGGCACGCCGTCCAACCTCGCGATCTCCTGCATGAGCCGCCCGAAGGTCGAAGTGCTCGCAGGCATCAATCTTCCCATGCTGGTCAAGCTCGCCAAGGTCCGCGAAGAGCGCTCTTTGCCCGATGCGATCGCGATGGCCCAGGAGGCTGGCCGCAAGTACGTGACCATTGCCAGCCGGGTACTTGCCGGCAAATGAGCAACGAGGACCCGTCGCCCGAGAATATCGCCGGGGACAGGGTGCCCGGGGACGCGGTGTCCCGAGAGCTTCTCATCATCAACAAGCGCGGACTGCACGCACGCGCATCCGCGAAATTCGTTCAGACGGTCGAGCGCTTCAGTGCCGAAGTCTGGGTGACGCGGGGCGGCGAGACCGTCGGCGGCACATCGATCATGGGGCTGATGATGTTGTCGGCGGGCCCCGGCACAACCATCATGGTTTCGGCGGTGGGGCCGGAGGCTGAGGCGGCGCTCGAGGCCATCAGCGAACTCGTCGCCAACAAGTTCAACGAAGAGAGCATGTGAGCGATCTGGCCACGCGTCCGAACGCTATAGCACGGCTTACGGATCCCGGCGTTTGACGGGACGATCGCAAATCACTTATCTCACCGGCGGCACGAGATAGATCTTCCAGTCGATCGACGGGCCCGGATGACCGCGGAAAAAACGCTGCGTGGTCATCACCAGCCGCTCGGCGTCCTTGCCATTGGCGCCCATCCAGGCCTCGCAGACCGGCAACCGCCCGTCGGTCGTATCGCAGATCCCGATGAACCCGAGCCGCTTCGCTTCATCGAGCGAGGTCAGGCCGGACGACCAGAGTTCGCCTGGCGTAAAGGGTGCCGGATGATCGGGACTGTAGAAGGTCATGGGCTCGCCGACTTCCGTGGTCCCGGCAACCACGGCCCAGCGCGAACCGAACCGGCTGTGCCAGGCCTCGGTCAGCTCGCGAGCGAGTTGCGAGCGCGCGCCATAGCTTGCAGCCCCGTTGGGGTTGTCCTCCATTTCGAGGATCGCGATCTGTGGCGCCGCAACCAGCGTCGCGAGCGAGACCAGGAGCCAGATCGCAACCAGGTGGAACAGCGCCATCTTCCGGATCCGCAGCGCGGGAATGGCGACCAGTGACAATGGCACCAGGAAGAACAGCGAAATTCCCCAGTCGGTCTTCATGTAGATGGTGAACAGCAGTCCGCCGATGGGCGGACCGATCGCAACGATGGACTGGATCATCCAGACATTGAACGCTTGCGCTACATTGACGCCGGTGTTTGCACCGCGCGACCACATCCGCCGCAGCCATCGCGGCGGCCAGGCGAGCGCGAGCACGGCGAGCAGGACCGGCGCGGCCAGCAGCGCCAGATTGTGGCCGACATAGCCGAGCACGAGCTGGGCGCTCTGCGCGCGGTCAGAGAGGCCATAGACGTCGCCGGCATAGGTCAGTGGAACGAAGTCGACATCCCGCAGCCAGAGCAGATGCGGGATCATGGCGACGACGAGGGTGAGGATAGCGACCCACGGCGCCGGCGAGCGCAGAAAGCGGATGCGGTCGGGGTGCAGGAGCGCCGCAAGCCCGATCGCGCCGATCATGGTCAGCACCCAGTATTTCGTCATCAGCGCCAGTGCGCCGGCAAGCCCGAGCCACACCCCGGAGCGCCACGTTCGCTTCTCGAACGCGTCGAGATAGGCGAGCACCACAAGCGGCAGGGTGACGAGCTGCAGCAGGTCCGGATTATATTTGAAACCCTTGAAATTGAAGATCGGGTAGAGCGCGAGCATGACCACGACGAAGAAGGCGCGCCGCCGATCCACCACCCGCAACGCGATCAGCCAGCAGATCACGAGGCCGCAGCCGAGCGTGGCCATCGCCAGCGCGTAGGTCGCCCAGTCTGCGACCGGGAATAGCTTGAACCAGAGGCCGGCGATCCAGCCCGCGAGCGGCGGATGCTTGCCATAGCCGAGCTGGAATTTCTGGCCCCAGGCGAAGGCTTCCGCGACGTCCATATGGACGTCCTGCGCCGCCTTGAGCTTGATCAGGATCAGCGTCCAGATGACCCCATGAACCAGCGCAAAGGTGACGACCAGCCAAAGACCGGTCTGCGGATCGCAGGCGCGGGCCGCGAGCCAGGCCGCCAGCCGTCGGACGACCGCCCTTGGGCGCGCGCGCGAGCCGGCGGGCAAGATTGATGCAGTCGACATACCCTCACGCCTAGCGCGTTTTTGACACGAGTGGAATCAGCTTCGCGTGAAGAAAATCCTTTATAATACAGCAATATGGTTGCCGCACGCAGACGCGAATGCTATCCCGCGCCCATGACGACCGCCCCGATCTCCAACATCCGCAACTTCTCCATCGTCGCCCATATCGACCATGGCAAATCGACGCTGGCCGACCGCCTGATCCAGACCACCGGCGGGCTGACGGATCGCGAGATGGCCGGCAAGGAACAGGTGCTCGATTCCATGGATATCGAGCGCGAGCGCGGCATCACCATCAAGGCGCAGACGGTGCGGCTGACCTATCCGGCAAAGGACGGCAAGACCTACATCCTCAACCTGATCGACACGCCCGGCCATGTCGACTTCGCCTATGAAGTTTCCCGCTCGCTGGCGGCCTGCGAGGGATCGCTGCTGGTGGTCGACGCCAGCCAGGGCGTCGAGGCGCAGACGCTCGCCAACGTCTATCACGCGCTCGATGCGGGCCACGAGATCGTACCGGTGCTCAACAAGATCGACCTGCCGGCTGCGGAACCCGACCAGGTCAAGCAGCAGATCGAGGACGTCATCGGCATCGACGCCTCCGATGCCGTGATGATCTCGGCCAAGACCGGCTTGGGCATTCCCGACGTTCTGGAGGCCATCGTGCACCGGCTGCCGCCTCCGAAAGGCGACCGCGACGCCTCGTTAAAGGCGCTCTTGGTCGACAGCTGGTACGACGTCTATCTCGGCGTCGTGGTGCTGGTTCGCATTGTCGACGGCGTGATGAAGAAGGGCGGCCGCATCCGCATGATGGGCACCAACGCGGCCTACGATGTCGAGCGCGTCGGCTTCTTCACCCCGAAAATGACGCAGGTCGACGAGCTCGGACCCGGCGAGATCGGCTTCATTACGGCCGCCATCAAGGAGGTCGCCGACACCCGCGTCGGCGACACCATCACCGACGACAAGAAGCCGGTGACCGAAATGCTGCCGGGCTTCAAGCCGGCGATCCCCGTGGTGTTCTGCGGCCTGTTCCCGGTCGATGCCGACGATTTCGAGACCTTGCGCGCGGCGATGGGCAAGCTGCGGCTGAATGATGCGAGCTTCTCGTTCGAGATGGAAACCTCCGCCGCGCTCGGCTTCGGCTTCCGCTGCGGCTTCCTTGGCCTGTTGCATCTCGAAATCATCCAGGAGCGCCTGCACCGCGAGTTCGATCTCAATCTGATCGCGACCGCGCCAAGCGTGATCTACAAGATGAAGCTGACCGACGGCACCGAGATCGAGATCCACAACCCCGTCGACATGCCCGATGTGGTCAAGATCGCCGAGATCCAAGAGCCGTGGATCGAGGCCACCATCCTCACCCCCGACGACTATCTCGGCAGCGTCTTGAAACTGTGCCAGGATCGCCGCGGGTCTCAGAAGGAACTGACCTATGTCGGCTCCCGCGCCATGGTGAAATACGACCTGCCACTCAACGAAGTGGTGTTCGACTTCTACGACCGCCTGAAATCGGTGTCCAAGGGCTACGCCTCGTTCGACTATCACCTCACCGACTACAAGCCGGCCGACCTCGTCAAGATGCAGATCCTGGTCAACAACGAGCCGGTGGACGCGCTCAGCATGCTGGTGCATCGCACCCGCGCCGAGGGCCGCGGCCGCGCCATGGTCGAGAAGATGAAGGAATTGATCCCGCCCCACATGTTCCAGATCCCGATCCAGGCGGCGATCGGCGGCAAGGTGATCGCGCGCGAGACCGTGCGCGCATTGCGCAAGGACGTCACCGCGAAATGCTACGGTGGCGACATCACGCGCAAGCGCAAACTTCTGGAGAAGCAGAAGGAAGGCAAGAAGAAGATGCGGCAGTTCGGCAAGGTCGACATCCCGCAGGAAGCTTTCATCGCTGCGCTGAAGGTGGATAGCTGAGGCGTATGCTCAACCGCTGAAGCATGACGAATCCGGGTCCGATCCGAGGCTTCCGGACCGGATAACTAAAATATCGAAAACAACCCCATGCAAAGTAGCCGATGACTGCCGGCGTGATGCCTGACGCCTCCTAAGAAGCCATTTGACACGTCGGGCAAATCACTGGCACGATGCCATCATCGCCGCGCGCGTGATCGGTGGGGCCTTGCCAAACTCATCGAAGCCGGCGCAATCCAACCTCGGTGGCAAGGTGATCGCGCGCGAGACCCGTGCGCGCGCCCAATCTCGCCGGCTGGCATCACAACATCAGCAGCGTCTCGGATTTCAATCCGTCTTGCCCAGCGCCTGTCGTCGACGTGCGCGCGCCTGTTCCAGCTCCGGAAAGGGCTGGTAACCCTCCATCCGATGACAAGCAGGGGGTTCAGGGTTCAGCCCGATGTAACCGCTCATCTTTACTATCGCCTGCAACATTTCCGCTCCATTGCCGGCATTCCTGACCACGATGACCGCGGTTCGCCGGGGATACAATTCCAACGGGGAATCCAGTTGGGCCTTGGCGCAATAGATCGCATTGACCTCGGTCGTTGGCTTGAGCCAGTTGGCCCACTCGCGATGGATGATCACCTTCGGGCCAGCCAATTGCGCGTCCATCAGCTTGACGTGGAAATTGTTGTCATAGCCGACATGCTTCTCGAGCAGCTCTGCGATGGCCTGTCGTCGGCGCTGGAGATAGGCCGGGTTCAGGGCTTTCTCGCTCGCCTCCATGCGGGCCTTGACGGCCTCCGGCGAATTCGGATCCTCGATCGGAGGCGAGTTCTGGTCGCTGGCCTGCTGCGATGGAACTCCGCCTGGGCTCGCGCAGCCGGCGAGCAGCAGGCACGCGAGCGCGGGACCGCTCCACATTCGTCTGCCGCTGGAAATCGTGAACCGACCGGATATGCGCGCCAAGGCAGCCGCGCGCGCTGCAAGCATACATTCCATCATCCCTCGCCCCACACGAGCCGGGCGTGCTCACGCCCCGCAAGGTCCCCTGGCACGGTATCTATGTCGGCGTCGAGCCACCCGTCAACTTCAGATAGCAGAGCATCTTGCCTCTCATCTTGATCCGGGGCTGCGGATAGATCACCATCGTGCCTTCGCCAACCAGAAGACGCAGAACACAGGCGAGGACCCGTATGAACAAGCCGCCCGATCTCGGCCTCGTGGAACGCGCCCGCGCGCTTGCCCCACTGATCGCGCAGGAAGCCGACGCGGCGGAACAGGCGCGACGCCTGACCCAGCCTGTGGTCTCCGCGCTGATCGAGAACGGGCTCTACCGCGCACTGCTGCCGCGCAGCATCGGCGGCCACGAGGCACCGCTCGAGGTCTTCATGCAGATGCAGGAGGAAGTGGCCAAGGCCGACGCCTCGACCGCCTGGTGTCTCGGCCAATGCGCCGTCTGCGCCATGATCGCGGCCTATCTCGACTCCGAGACCGCGCGCGAGATCTTCAACACCCCTCCGGGAATCCTCGCCTGGGGCGCGGTCAACCATGAGGTGCGGGCCGAGCCGGGCGGCTACCGGGCGAATGCGCGCTGGGATTTTGCCTCGGGCATGCGCCAGGCAAGCTGGCTCGGCGCCCATGTCAGGATCGTCGAGGCCGACGGCACGCCGCGGAGGAAGCCCAACGGCGCGCCCGAGATCCGCACCATTTTGTTTCCGATCACGAGCGCTGTGCTCTACGACGTCTGGGACGTGATCGGCCTGAAGGGCACCGGGACCGACAGCTATTCAGTCGACAATCTTTTCATCCCCGAGCGCTTCGCCGCGCTGCGCGACGACCTCTCGGCCGTGCGCGAAGCCGGGCCGCTCTACAAAATCACGACCCACATGGTGTACGCGATGGGTTTTGGCGCGGTCTCGCTCGGGGTGGCGCGCGCGATGCTGGATGCAATCACCGAGCTGGCCCGCGGCAAGACCGCGGCCGGGCTCAGCGCGATGCGCGACAACCACGCGATCCAGGGCGGAATCGGCCGGCTCGAGGCGAACTTGCGCGCGGCGCGCGCCTATCTCTTTGGCACGGCACGCGACGTCTGGGAGCATCTTGCAGCCGGCGGCGTCGTCACCGAGGAACATCGTGTCGCGATGCGGCTTGCCTCGACCTGGACCATCCATCAGGCGGCCTCCGTGGTCGACACCGCCTATCACATGGCCGGCGCCACCGCCGTGTTCCGGGCCAACAAGTTCGAGCGGCGCTTTCGCGACATGCACGCCATCGCCCAGCAGATCCAGGCCCGCAGCGCGCATTTCGAGGATGCCGGCAGGTCGATCCTGGACAATGATGCGACTGCGGCCGCAAAATAAAGCTGATGGAACGATGAAACGCGCGACCAGGAAGAGCGCGAAAACGCGGGTTGCGAAAAGGCCGGACGGAGCGGGTTCGGATCCCGCTGTCGATGCGATGTTCGAGTCCTATCCGATCCCGCTCAAGACCCGACTGCTGGCGCTGCGGCGCCTGATCTTTGACACGGCAAGGGCCACAGCCGGCGTCGGCGCGCTGCAGGAAACCCTGAAATGGGGCCAGCCAAGCTATCTCACCGCGGAAACGAGAAGCGGCAGCACGGTCCGGATTGATCAGGTGAAATCAGTCCCCGGTTGCTACGCGATCTATTTTCACTGCCAGACCGACCTGGTGGAAAGCTTCCGCCAGCTGTACCCGACCGAGTTCACCTATGGCGGCAACCGCAGCATCCTCCTCAACGCCAAGGACAAGATTGCCGAACCGGCGCTGCGCCATTGCATCGCGCTGGCGCTGACCTACCATCTGAACAAGCGCCAGGCCGCCAAGCGGAGCGCGTAGCTCGATCTGTCATTGTTGCGCGGCCCGTTGCGTTCGACCGGCGCGAAACAAGGTCGCGGGATGCCTTTTCGGAAAGCGGGCACCAGGGATCAAGCAATCGCGATTGGTCCGCCTCCCGCGCTTTCATGCTACGATCCGCCGCGGAGAGACTGGTCCGATGCAAGTTCGTCCGATCCCGCTTCTGATCCTCGCCGCCCTTGCGGGCGCGCATCCGGCGCTGGCGCAGGACAAGGGCAGCGTTGACGCCAAACCGCTTCCCCCACTTGCCAATCCCCACGATCCCGAGATCCCCGCCAAGGAGCTGTTCGCCCGCAAGCTGTTGCCGGCGGCGATGCCCACGCATTCGATCGGCTCCTACGTCAAGGGCTGCATCGCCGGCGCCGAGCAGATGCCGATCAGCGGCGACACCTGGCAGGTGATGCGGCTGTCGCGCAACCGCAATTGGGGACACCCGGACCTGGTGGCGCTGCTGAAGCGACTGTCGGTCAAGGCGCACAAGGAGGCGGGCTGGCCAGGGATATTGGTCGGCGACATGAGCCAGCCGCGCGGCGGCCCGGCGCTCAGCGGCCACGCCAGTCACCAGATCGGGCTCGATGCCGACATCTGGCTGACGCCGATGCCGGACCACCTGCTGTCGCGCCAGGAGCGCGAGGACACCTCCGCGGTGATGATGGTGCGTGACGATCGGCTCGACGTCGACCCGAAGGTGTGGACGCCGGGGCATCTCGCAGTGCTGCGCGCGGCCGCGCGGGAACCGGCGGTGCAGCGCATCTTCGTCAATGCGGCGATCAAGAAGGCGCTGTGCCGTGACGCCAAGGGCGACCGCGACTGGCTTTCCAAGATCAGGCCGTGGTACGGCCACGACTATCATTTCCACATCCGCATGAGATGTCCGGCCGGCAGCAACGAATGTGAGGGCCAGCGGTCGCAGTCCGAGGACGAGGGCTGCGCGCCTGCCGATCTCGCCTACTGGTTCAAGGATTCGACCCTGCACCCGGAACCACCGAAGGAGCCGCCGAAGCCGAAACCCGGCATCACATTGGCGCAATTGCCGAAGGCCTGCCGCCAGGTGCTCAACGCCCCGGACGCGAAACCCTAGAGCAGGATGGCTTTTGATTGCATCGGGATGCGCCGCTTGCTCCACCTCGCCCCGCTTGCGGGGAGAGGTCGAAATTCGCGATAGCGAATTTCGGGTGAGGGGGACTCTCCGCGAGCCGAATTCGCGGTTAGAGCCCCTCACCCCAACCCTCTCAGAGCGAGCCTTGCTCGTCTCGGCCCCGTAAGAACGGGGCGAGGGAGCACACCTCCGTGGCCGCGACAACTCAACCTAATCCCATCACGCTCTAGCGCCCGGCTATCGCCGGGACGACAAAATGCGCTATGAGTGGGGGTCGCTCCGCCGCGAGCGCGCGGCCTTGAAAGGGGACGATGGTCCCCGCATCCCGAGCGATCGAAAACCCAACAAGTGCGCGGGGCAAGACTGCGCACGGATCAAAACCGTGGAGACCGCAATGCGCATCAGTGCACGCAACCAGATCAAGGGCACCGTCGTCGACGTGACGAAGGGCGCGACCACGTCCCATATCCGCGTCGATATCGGCAACGGCCAGATCGTGACGTCCTCGATCACCAACGAGGCGGTCGATGACCTCGGCATCAAGGCCAAGGGTCAGGTCACCGTCGTGATCAAGGCCTCGGACGTGATGATCGGGGTGGACTGACATGCGCGCGGCATTTTTTGCAGCACTGCTGCTGCTGGGTGCCGCTCCGCTGCGGGCGGCAGAGGAGCCGAGCGGCTGCGACAAGTTCAAATGGGACATTACCCGCGCGCAGGCCGCGTTGACGGCGCCGGATCGCGCCAAGCTGGCGTCAGGCAGCGAACAGGCGGCGCTGCCTGCGAGCGGCATGACGCTGGCGCTGCGTGCACCGGCTGAAGCCAAGCTGCCGATGCCGCCCGAACGGGCGCCGAAGGACGGCACCTTTGCCGGCTTCACCAGCTTCAAGAACCCGCCGAAGGCCGGCCTCTACACCATCAGCGTCTCGGCCGGCGGCTGGGTCGACCTGGTCCAGGACGGCCATTTCCTCAAGCCGAAGGCCTTCAGCGGCGCCACCGATTGCGACGGCATCCGCAAGACCATGAAGTACGAGCTCGCGGCAAGCCCGTTCATGCTGCAGATCAGCGGAATCAAGGAGGATACCGTCTCGATCGCGATCCTGCCGGCGGAATAAATCCGCCGCACGGCCGCCTTTACCCCGTCCGTCAGCCTGTTATTGTCCTTGCGCAGCGACATCCCGACCAGCCGTAAGCTAAAGGGATAGGGCGGAACGGCGCTTCCGCGGGTCGCAAACGATCGTCAACGAAGCCTGTTTCGCGTCCATGCCCGGCATGGCGAGCAGACAGGCATGGAGCGCCAGATGCACCGTCTTGCCAGACTTTCCCTTGCCCTGCTCATGCTCGGCGGATTCGCCGCGTCGCCTGCGCTGGCCGAGGACAAGAGCCTCACCGTGTTTGCCGCCGCGTCCATGAAGAACGCGCTCGACGACATCGACGCCGCCTTCACCGCCAAGACCGGCATCAAGGTCGCGGCAAGCTATGCCGCGAGCTCGACGCTGGCCAAACAGATCGAACAGGGCGCACCAGTGGACATCTTCGTCTCCGCCGACACCGATTGGATGGACTATGCCGTTGGCAAGAACACCATCAACGAGCCGACCCGGGTCAACCTGCTCGGCAACAGCATCGTTCTGATCGCGCCGAAGGATTCCAAGATCGACAATGTGACGATCGGCCCGAACTTCGATCTCGCGAAACTTGCCGGCGACGGCAAGATCGCCACCGGCGACGTCAAGGCCGTGCCGGTCGGCAAATATGCCAAGGCGGCGCTGGAAAAACTCGGCGCCTGGCAGGCCGCGGAGCCGAAATTCGCGATGGCGGACAGCGTCCGCGCCGCGCTGACCCTGGTGGCGCGCAACGAAGCCGTGCTCGGGATCGTCTATTCGACCGACGCCAAGGTCGAGCCCGGCGTCAAGATCGTCGGCACCTTCCCGCCCGATTCCCATCCCGCGATCATCTATCCCGTAGCCGCAACCGCTACCGCGAAGCCTGAGGCGTCGGACTATCTCGCCTACCTGCGCTCGGGCGCGGCCAAGGCCGTGCTGGAAAAATACGGCTTCGTCTACCTGATCCGCCCGACCTCATGACCGGCTGCGCCGGTTTGAAAGCGTGATGGACATCACCCCGGCCGAATGGACGGCGATCCAGCTTTCGCTGCGGGTCGCCGCTGTCGCCACCTTGGTGGCGACGCCGCTCGGCATCGCGCTCGCCTGGCTGCTGGCGCGGCGCGAGTTCTGGGGCAAGGCGATCCTCGACGCCGCCATCCATCTGCCGCTGGTGCTGCCGCCTGTGGTCACCGGCTATCTGCTGTTGCTCACCTTCGGCCGGCGTGGCCTCGTCGGCGGCTGGCTCGCCGATCATCTGGGCATCGTGCTCGCGTTCCGCTGGACTGGTGCTGCGCTGGCCTGCGGGGTGATGGCCTTCCCGCTGCTGGTGCGCCCGATCCGGCTGTCGATCGAGGCCGTCGACCGCAGGCTCGAGCAGGCCGCCGAGACGCTGGGCGCGGCGCCCTGGCGGGTGTTCCTGACCATCACCCTGCCCCTGGCGCTGCCCGGCGTGCTGGCCGGTATGGTGCTCGGCTTCGCGAAAGCGATCGGCGAGTTCGGCGCCACCATCACCTTCGTGTCGAACATTCCTGGCGAAACCCAGACCATCTCGTCGGCGATCTATTCGCTGATCCAGACCCCCGACGGCGACGCAGCAGCCTTGCGGCTCGTGATCATCTCCATCGTCATCGCCACGACCGCGCTGATCGGCTCGGAATGGTTCGCGCGGCGCGCCACTGCGCGCCTGCACGGGAATTGACCATGCTGCGGGTCGACGTCGTCAAGCAACTCGGCGAGTTTTCCCTGCAGGCCGCTTTTGCAAGCGAAGGCCGCGTCACCGGCCTGTTCGGCGCCTCCGGCGCCGGCAAGACCTCGCTGGTCAACATGATCGCGGGCCTGTTGCGGCCCGATCGCGGCACCATTGCGATCGACGGCGAAACCCTTGAGGACACTGACAAGGGCATCCACGTGCCGGCCTATCGCCGCAGGATCGGCTACGTCTTCCAGGATGCACGGCTGTTTCCGCACCTCGACGTGCGGGCCAATCTCGACTACGGCCGGCGCATGAACCACTTGGTCGACGATCCCGTCCAGCACAAGCGCATCACCGACCTGCTCGATATCGGCCACCTGCTCGATCGACGTCCCGGCAAATTGTCGGGCGGCGAGCGCCAGCGCGTCGCGCTCGGGCGCGCGCTGTTGTCGAAGCCGCGATTGCTGCTGCTCGACGAGCCGCTGGGCTCGCTGGACGAGGGGCGGCGGGCGGAGATCCTGCCCTATCTGGTGCGCCTGCGCGACGAAGCCAGCGTGCCCATGGTCTATGTCAGCCACGACGCCGCGGAGTTGCGCCAGCTCGCGACCCAGATCGTGCTGCTGCAGCGCGGGCGCGTGACGTCGTTCGGCGGGGTCAAGGTGCTGACGCCTGCGCCGTCGTAAGCAAACTCCGCCACGGCCACTTCGCGACGCAACCATAAGAGGCTAGATAGGTTGAGTTGTCGCGGCCACGGAGGTGTGCTCCCTCGCCCCGTTCTTACGGGGGCGAGACGAGCAAAGCTCGCTCTGAGAGGGTTGGGGTGAGGGGCTGTTACCGCGAATTCAGCTCGTGGAGAGTCCCCCTCACCCGAAATTCACTATCGCGAATTTCGACCTCTCCCCGCAAGCGGCAGGGCTGTCCGGGGAAAACTCAAGCATAGGAGAGGTCCAGCTGATCTTGGGAGCATCGCATTTGGGGCTTGCTCGGGTTGACCGGGGGCGGTTTGTCGATCTGGTTGATTGGCCCTCGCATGAAA
>Ga0307508_10000612_pt1 | contig 42799 bp, 33 predicted proteins | sample 9_EM_MG_FD_203089 | JGI IMG/M metagenome (GOLD analysis project Ga0307508, IMG submission 203089) | Populus trichocarpa ectomycorrhiza microbial communities from riparian zone in the Pacific Northwest, United States - 9_EM | ecosystem: Host-associated > Plants > Roots > Unclassified | place... | reverse complement strand
TCATCGACAAGAAGATCGCCACGGCCAAGGAGCTGTGCACCGGGCGTTACGCCGAAGGCTGCAAGAAGCTGGGCATCGCGAACTGACGAGACGCGATGACTGATGCGACACGCACACGGCGCGCGCCGGGCGAACTCGTCCTGAGCCTGCGCGGCGTCTCCAAACGCTTCGGGGCGGTGTCCGCCCTGACCGACATCGACCTCGATGTGCACGCCAGCGAGGTGGTTGCGCTGGTCGGCGACAACGGCGCCGGCAAGTCCACCTTGGTCAAGGTGCTGGCCGGCGTGCACCAGCCCACGGCCGGCACGATCACCTTCGGCGGCAAGCCGGTCACGCTCGGCGACCCCGGCGCCGCGCTCGATCTCGGCATCGCGACCGTGTTCCAGGACCTGGCGCTGTGCGAGAACCTCGATGTCGTCGCGAACATCTACCTCGGGCGCGAGCTGGCGCCGCTGCGGCTCGACGAGGTCGCGATGGAGGTCAAGGCCTGGACGCTCCTGAACGAGTGGTCGGCGCGCATTCCCGATGTTCGCGACGTGGTCGCCTCGCTCTCGGGCGGCCAGCGCCAGACGGTGGCCATCGCGCGTTCGCTGCTGCTCGACCCGAAGCTGATCATGCTCGACGAGCCGACCGCCGCCCTCGGTGTCGCCCAGACCGCCGAGGTGCTGAACCTGATCGAGCGGGTGCGCGACCGCGGCCACGCGGTGATCATGATCAGCCACAACATGGAAGACGTGCGCGCGGTGGCGGACCGCATCGTCGTGCTGCGGCTCGGCCGGAACAACGGCGTGTTCTACCCCGACTCGTCCAACCAGGAGCTCGTGGCCGCGATCACCGGCGCCACCGAGAACGCCGTCTCGCGCCGCGCCACGCGCATCCAGGAACAGAACATCCAAGCCCAGGACGCCCGATGAGGACGACGACCCAATCGGCCGCCACGCCGGAGCCCAAGCTGCTCGACCGCAGCGACGTTCGCGTCAAGCACGCCGAAGGCTTCGGCGGCGCGGTCTCGGCTTTCGTCGACCGGATCCGCTCGGGCGACCTGGGCGCGCTGCCGGTCATCGTCGGGCTGATCATCATCTGGACCGTCTTCGCCAGCCTGAACCCGGTCTTTCTGTCGGCCGACAACCTCGTCAACCTGCTGTTCGATTGCTCGACCACCGGCGTGATCGCGCTCGGCATCGTCTGCGTGCTGATGCTCGGGCAGATCGACCTGTCGGTCGGTTCGATGAGTGGCTTCGCGTCAGCGCTCGTCGGCATGCTGTGGGTGAACCAGGACTGGCCGCTGCCGGCGGCGATCGTCGTCGCGCTCGGGGTGGGCTGCCTGATCGGCGCGCTGTATGCCTTCCTGTTCAACCGGCTCGGCATGCCGAGCTTCGTCGCAACGCTCTCGGGCCTGCTGGCGATTCTCGGGCTGCAGCTCTACGTTCTCGGCAGCAGTGGCTCGATCAACCTGCCCTACGGCTCGGCGATGGTCGACTTCGGGCAACTGATGGTCATTCCGGCGCTGGTGTCGCACCTGTTGGCGCTGGTGCCCGGCGTCGTGATCCTTCTTGTCGGGCTGCGCACGCGCACGCGCCGGCAGGCGGTCCATCTATCGGCGCCGTCGGTGGCGAGCGTCGTGTCTCGCGTCATCGCGATCACGGTGCTGCTCGAAGTGGTGGTCGCCTATTTGAACCGCGGGCGCGGGGTGCCGCTGATGTTCGGCCTGTTCGTGGCGCTCGCCGTGGCGATGGACTACGCGCTGCGGCGCACGCGCTGGGGCCGCTCGATGCACGCGGTCGGCGGCAACCGCGAAGCGGCGCGCCGCGCCGGCATCCACGTCGACATCATCTTCACGAGCGCCTTCGTGCTGTGCGCCGGCCTCGCCGCGCTCGGCGGCGTGCTGAGCGCGGCGCGGCTCGCGTCGGCGAGCCAGCAGGCCGGCACCGGCGACGTGAACCTGAACGCGATCGCCGCCGCCGTGATCGGTGGCACCAGCCTGTTCGGCGGGCGTGGCAGCGCCTACTCGGCGGTGCTCGGGATCATCGTGATCCAGTCGATCGCGAGCGGCCTGACGCTGCTCAACCTGTCGTCGTCGCTGCGCTTCATGATCACCGGCGCGGTGCTGGCGGTCGCGGTCATCGTCGACTCGCTCGCGCGGCAGTCGCGCATGTCGCATGGCCGCTCGTGATGCCCGTGACGCCCGTCAACCCGGAACCTCTCACATGACTGAATCCCTGCAAGGCCGCGTCGCGGCCATCACCGGTGCGGCGTCGGGCATCGGGCTCGAATGCGCGCGCGCGCTGGTCGACGCCGGCGCCAAGGTCGTGCTCATCGACCGCGACGGCGAGAAGCTCGCACAGGCCTGCCAGGCGCTCGGCCCGCACGCGCTCGCGTTGCAGGTCGATCTGCTGCAGCCGCAGGAGAACTCGTCGATGCTCGGCAAGATCCTCGCGCTCGCCGGCGGTCTCGACATCTTTCACGCGAACGCCGGCGCCTACGTCGGCGGCGAGGTCGCGCTGGGCAACCCGGACGACTGGGACCGCATGCTCAACCTGAACATCAACGCCGCGTTCCGTTCCGTGCATGCGGTGCTGCCGCACCTGGTGGCGCAGAAATCGGGCGACATCATCTTCACGAGTTCGATCGCAGGCATCGTGCCGGTGGCGTGGGAGCCCATCTACACCGCGTCGAAGTTTGCGGTGCAGGCGTTCGTCCACACCACGCGGCGCCAGCTCGCGAAGCACGGCGTGCGCGTCGGCGCGGTCGCGCCGGGCCCGGTCGTCACCGCGCTGCTCGACGACTGGCCGCAGGCCAAGTTGGACGAGGCGCTCGCATCGGGCAGCCTGATGCAGCCGACGGAAGTGGCCGACTGCGTGATGTTCATGCTGACCCGGCCGCGCAACGTGACGGTTCGCGACATCGTCATCCTGCCCAACAGCGTCGACCTGTGATGAACGGCTCGACACGCGCCGCGCAGCGCGATTGCGTCATCGGCGTCGACGTCGGCACCGGCAGCGCCCGGGCCGGCGTCTTCGATCTGACGGGGCAGATGCTGGCGTCCGCGAAACACGGCATCCGCATGTTTCATGCGCCCGGCGCGATCGTTGAGCAGTCGAGCAACGACATCTGGGCTGCCGTGTGCGCGTCGGTGCGCAGTGCCTTGGCGCTGTCGGGCCTGGCGCCGGATCGTGTCGTCGGCATCGGCTTCGACGCGACCTGTTCGCTGGTCGTTCTCGGTGAGGGCGGGCGCCCGTTGCCGGTCGGCCCGAGCGACGACCCCGAGCGCAACATCATCGTCTGGATGGATCACCGCGCGGTCGATCAGGCCGACCGCATCAATGCCACGGGGCACGATGTCTTGAAGTACGTCGGGGGCCGCATCTCGCCCGAGATGGAGACGCCGAAACTGCTGTGGCTGCTCGAGAACAAGCCCGCGGTCTTCGGCAGCGCATGGCAGTTTCTGGATCTGACGGACTTCCTGACCTGGCGGGCCAGCGGTGACCTGTCGCGCTCGACCTGCACGGTCACGTGCAAGTGGACCTACCTCGCGCACGAGCAGCGCTGGGACGAGAGCTACTTCCGCGCCGTCGGCCTCGGCGTGCTGGCCGATGAAGCCTTCGAGCGCATCGGCCGACGCGTCGTGGCGCCCGGCACCGCGTTGGGCAGCGGGCTGACATCAACCGCTGCGTCCGAGTTGGGGCTGCGCACCGGAACCGCGGTCGCCACCGGCGTCATCGACGCGCATGCCGGCGGCATCGGCACGGTCGGCGTCGAGGGCGACCCGTTCACGTCGTTGGCCTATGTCTTCGGTACCTCGTCGTGCACGATGACCAGCACGCGCGAACCGGTGTTCGTGTCGGGCGTGTGGGGGCCGTATTTCTCGGCGATGGTGCCGAACACCTGGCTCAACGAGGGCGGGCAATCGGTGGCCGGCGCCGCGATCGAACGACTGCTCTCGATGCACCCTCTCGCCCCCGACGCGCAAGCGCAGGCGCAGACCCAGGGTCAGTCCCTGGCGACGATGCTGGCGACGCTGGCTGCGCAGCAAACCGGCAACCTGTCGGACGTGGCCCATCTGGCAGACGGGCTTCACGTCGTGCCCGAATTCCTGGGCAACCGCGCGCCGCTGGCCGACCCGCATGCGCGTGCGGTGATCGCCGGCCTCGGCATGGACGATAACGGCATCGACAGCCTGATCGCCCTCTACATCGCCGGCGTCTGCGGCATCGCCTACGGCCTGCGGCAGATCATCGAGGCGCAGACGGCGGCCGGCGCGCCGATCGAGCGAATCATGATCAGCGGCGGCGCCGGTCGTCTCGACCTGGTGCGGCAGCTGCTCGCCGACGCCACCGGCAAACCCGTGATGGCGATCGAGGCAGAAGAGCCCGTGCTCCTCGGTGCCGCGATGCTGGGCAGTGTCGCGGCGGGTGTCTTCGAGGATGTGGCCACGGCGATGGCCCGGATGTCCACAATCGGCAGAACGTACATGCCTTGCACCGGCGCCCTCCAGTCTCTGCACGACCGCCGGTTCAATGCCTTCAAGCGCTTGCAAAGCGTCGCGCAAGAAATTCGCTAGCGCTCGGGCAATGTCAGGGCAGCCGCAGCTGCGAAAATGCGTGGGCGTGCCGAGCGGCACGCGATTTGCACGCCTGCCGACATGCCACCGCCCTCGCCCTCGGAAAAGCTGAAGTTCCGGCCCATCGTCCACCTGGAAGAGGCGATCCCGCGTGATCGCCTGACGCGGCGCATCCTCAACGCGCTGCCGAGCTCTGCGCGCCTGACACTGCTGCTCGCGCCGGCGGGCTTCGGCAAGACGACCGTGATGGCGCAGATCGCCGCGCAGCTCGCAGACGATGGCGAGCGGGTCGCCTGGCTCAACTGCAGCGCGCAAGACCGCGAGCCGGACGTGTTCGTCGAAGACCTCGGCCGGGCCTTGCTGGCGGCCGGTGTCTCGGGTATCGCCGCGAGCATGGGCATCGCGGAGATGGCGCATGCGCTGGCCAGCTCGGCAGAGCGCGTCACGCTCTTCGTCGACCGCTTCGAACTCGCGTCCAGCGCACCGGTCGACTCATTGCTCTCGACGCTCGCGGTGTTGCTGCCGCACGGCGCGCGCTGCATGGTCGGGAGCCGTGTGCCCCCCGGCCTGCCGCTGGCGGCGCTGCAGGTCGAAGGCCACTTGCGTGTCATCGATGTCGACCTGCTGCGCTTCACCGACGACGAGTCGCGCGACCTGCTGAGTGCAGCGCTGCCCGACGCGGCGATGCGCCTGGTGATAGCCGGCGCCGCGGGGTGGCCCTTCGTGCTGCAACTCGCCCGCCTGAGGATGACGACCGGCGGCGCGCAGCCGGTCCTCGATGCCGGCCGGGCGGGCTTGCCGATTCACGAGGTGTTCGAGTACCTGGCCACGCAGGTGTTCTCGTCGCTGCGCGACGACGACGTGCAGTTCCTCGTCGACGTGGCCGTGCTCGAAAGCATCGACATCGCGTCGGCCAACGCCGTACGCGACCGCAGCGACAGCGCGAGTCACATCGAGCGCCTGAAGCTGATGAAGCCGATCGTCGTCGTCAACACCCAGCCGCTGACCGCGAGCCTGCACCCGCTGCTGCGCGACCTGCTGCGTAGCATGCTCGAACGCGACGACGAAAGCGGGCGCGCGGCCACTTTGCACACGCGTGCGGCGCAGTATTTCGCGGCCCGCGGCGCGCTGCACGAGGCGGTCTCGCACGCCGTGCTCGGTGGCCGGCTGCAGCTCGCGGCGCGCATCCTCGCCGACGCGGGCGGCATCTGCCTGCTGATCGACCAGGGCGTGGGCCGCGTCAAGACCTTGCTCCAGCTGCTGCCGCCGGGCACGGTGCAGAAGCACCCGCGGCTGCGGCTGCTGCGCATCGCGCAGCTGCTGGTCGAAGAGAACGGCGTCGAGGCGCGGCTCGACCTGGCGCGCATGACCGCGGGCATCGACGCGCGGCGCGCGCTGGGCGAGGTCGACGAGGCGACCTGGTTCGACCTCTCGCTCACCCGCGTGCTGATGTCGGTCAACGAAGCCGAGCACGTGTTCCGCTTCAAGCCGATGCCCGAGCTCGAGGAGGCGCTGTCCCAGGCGCGCGAGCGCTATTGCGAAGACTCGCGCTACCTCGTGATCGTGCTCGCAGTCGAGATTCTGCTGCTGCAGCGCTATGGGCCGCTCGAACGCGCAGAGCGCCGCACCGTCGAGGCCGAGAAGCTGCACCAGGACGGCCACTTCTCGTACAACATCCCCTGGACCTGGGTCTACAAGGCCCGCAATGCCTATGCGCGCGGCGATCTTGCGGTGGCGCAGCAGGAGCTGCTGAAGGCCTCGGGCAAAGAGCTCGACATCTTCACCTTCACGCACGGCTCGTTCGGGCAGGTGGTGCACGCACTGCTCGGCAAGCTGTGCTTCGACCAGGGCGCGATCGACGAGGCGTTCAAGCACTTCGAGGCCATCGCGCCGGTCAAGCTGATGACGCTGTTCGAGATCCACGCCGGCGTGTACGTCTACTACCCCTTGTGCGAGTTCGCGCGCGGCAACGCCTCACGCGCGCTCGACATGCTCGCGAACGCGCGCCAGATCGCGTTCGACGACGGCCTGCCCCACCTCGACATCCTGGCCGCGGCGCATGAGATTCAGATCCTCGTCGCGACCCAGCGTCTCGCCGAAGCCAACGAGATTGCGCAGGACACCAGCATCGAGCACGTGCTCGGCATCGGCCGCGAGGCCGGCTCGCTGCCCGTGACTGAGATCGAGGCCGTGACCGCGGCCTGCTTCAGCCTCGCGCTCGCGAACGGAAAGACCAATGCCGCCGCACGGATCGCCGACGACGCACTTGCCTCAGCTCTTCGATCCGGCCGGCGCCTGGCCGAGATCGATGCGCGCCTGATGCTCGCGCGCTCATCCATCGCCAAGCTCGACCAGCCGGCAGGCCGGCTCGCCGTCGAGCAGGCGCTGCGCATCGCCGCCGCGTGCGGTGCGGTGCAGGCGTTCATCTGGGCCGGCGCCGAGGTGCTGGACATCGTGCGCACTGTGGCGGCATCGCCGCGGCACGGCGCGGCCGCGTGGGCGAGCCGCATCGTCTCGGTGTCGGACGAGAGCGTGCAGCGCCGCAGCGCCGCCGACATGCTGTTCACGCCGCGCGAACGCGATGTGCTGCGCGGCCTGGTGAAGGGCCAGTCGACCAAGCTCATCGCGCGCGAACTCGTGCTCTCGCCGGAGACGATCAAGCACCACCTGAAGGCGATCTTCGCCAAGCTCGGCGTTCGCACGCGCGACGATGTGGTGGCCGAGGTCCGGCGGCGCGCGCTGGTCTGACGTTTGATCGGGTTGCTAGCCGCCGCTCTCGCTTGCGAAGCGGGCGACCGCGCCCCCGCGGCGCCACGCGACGAGCCGCATGCCGACCCAGTACGCGAGGCTTCCGATCGCCAGTGAGTTGAGGGCCGGGATGCCGATGTTCGGCAGCAGCAGCGCGCTCGCGCAGGCCAGCAGCCAGGCCAGCAACGCCACCGGGTTGAAGCGCTCGGATTCGACGGGCAATTGGCCCGTCGCACGCGCCTGCAGCAACTCGGCGCGGTCGCGGCGCAGCAGGTAGTAGTCGACGATCATGATGCCGGCGACCGGCGGGATCGCGACGCCGAGCAGCACCAGAAAGCCGATGAAGTGGTCGAGGATGCCGAGCATCGAGAGCGCCGTGCTCGTGATGCCGATCCACCAGGTCACGCGGCCGCGATCGAGCGCGCCGTTGCGCTGCAGACGCAATGCGTGAAGCAGCGTGCTGAAGCCGAGCGACGACGAATAGAGGTTCAGGTTGTTGAGCTTGACCGTCGACACCACCGCGATGGTTGCGCCCAGCCAGCCGGTGAGCGCGGACATCAGCGTGACGATGTCCGCGCTGCGCAGCAGCAGCGCCATGGCCACGGCCAGCAGGTTGATGCTGAGCTCGCCGACGAAGGTGGCGATCAAGGTCATCCAGAACACGTCCTTGCCGCTGCGCATGAAGCGGCTGACATCGGGCGTGACGATGGCGCCGATGATGAAACTCCCGGTCACCGCGGTGATCGCCTCGGCCATGCCCAGGTGTCGGCCGGCGGGCGCCGCGCTCAGCAGTTCGGCGAAGGTATGACCGTTCAGCAGGCGGAAAGCCGCCCACAGCACAGCCATCAAAAAGAGCGGCAGCGCGATCTTCGCGATCAGCGACATCAGCCGATAGCCCTTGACGGTGATCCACGTGACGGCGAGCCCCGTGAGCACCGACCACAGCGTCACGTTCATCAGGCCGGTCGCGTGGAAGAGGCCGTTGGCGAACACGCTGTTCTGAACCCCGAACCAGCCCATCAGCGCGATCGCGATCACCGCGCCGACGAGTGCCGAGCCGAGCCGCCCGAAGCCGGCCCAGCAGGCCAGCAAGGTCGTCGACAAGCCTTCGGCACACGCCGCGGCGCCGAGCGCCCAGCTCAACACCTGCAGGATCACCGAGCCGAGGATCGTCGCCCACACGGCCTCTTGGAACGTGAGGCCGAAGCCCAGCGATGCGCCGAGCAGCAGTTGCGGCACGCACGCGAAGGCGCCGAGGCGGATCACGAGCACTTCGAGCATCGGGCGCCGCGCGTCCGCAGGGACCGGGCGGGTCGCGTGATCGTCGCGCGGCGGTTCGAGGTGTGCGGTCATCGGGCTTCGGCCGCGGCCGCGGCCGAACTGGATTCAATCGGCGAATACTCGATGTCATAGCCGAAGTAGCGCGGCCCGGCGAGCGCGATGCCGGCGGGCGTGCGCCATCGCACATCGCATGGAAAGCCGATCACCGTGACGCGCAGACCGTAGCGCAGCAGCTCGGCGGTGACCGGCTCGCCGGTCTCGACATCGAGCATCGCGATCAGGTCGGGGGTGGTCGCGACCGGCGTCCCGTTCACCTCGGCCATCAGGAACTCGTTCTGGAAACGGACCTGGCAGCGGCGATCGCCCGCGCCGTGAAAGCCCGCGAGGGTCGCCGTGCCGCGGTTCCAGCCGTCTGCCGTCACGCGCTCCACATCGATGACCTTGCCGTCGAACAGGCGCCGCGCGCCCAGCAGTTCGATCAGGCTCGCGACGGGATCGCGCTTGTTCTTTCGCGCCGCGATCAGCGTTTCACCGGCGCGCTGCAACATCGAGAGCGAGCCGTGGACGGTCGTGCGCTTGGCTTGCGCGCCGGTCATCGGGTAGAGCACCGTGCACGCGGAGCCGCCCATGTCGCTCGCGAGCGATCTGACGAAGCGCTCGGTGTACTGGTTGGTCACGGTGTCCATCACCACCGAGTTGCCCTTGTCGTCGCACAGCGCCATCGGGGTCGCCTTGGTGCCGTGCAGTGTCGCCAGCGTCATCTGGATCTCGGGGAACGCGCGGCCCATCAGGTCGCCGTCGAGCAGGGGCAGGCCAGTCTGGCTTGCCACCGCGAACGGGATCGTCGAGTTCAGGCCGCCCGCTTCGGCGCACATCACCGCGGTCGCGCGCTTGCCGAGGTACTTCTCGATCGATCTCAACGCGCCGAGGAGTTGGTCCGTGCTCGGGAACTTCTCGATCGCCACCGTGGGCGCGCCGACCAGTGCGACCGGCACCACGAAGGCATCGTCGGCGAGCGTGTCGACGTCGATCAGCCGCACCGGCCCGTGCTGCCGCATCATGTTCATCGCGATCAGCTTGCCGATGTACGGGTCTCCGCCCCCGCCGGTGCCGTAGACGCTGGCACCGAGGGCGATCGCCTCGATGTCTTCTGCGTTGATGCTGCGCATGTTCAAACTTCTCCAGATGGCATGTCGACTCAATCGGCCAGCAGCAGCTCGCCGACCACCTTGACGCGGATGCGCGTGGCGTTGCCCGCCATGTAGGCGAGCGGCAGGTCTTCGACGTCGACGACGACCAGCGTTTCGGGTTTGGCGCCACCCGCGATCGCCGCCTGTTTCGCCTCAGCCGTCGCCTCGGCGATCGCCGCGTCGCGGTCGATCTCCGCGAGCTTGAAGAGCCGGTCGCATTCGCCGCTCACCTGCGCCATCGCGGCACCGACCGCATTGGCCACGGCGTAATGCGGCGGCCGCCGGGCGATCAGGTCGCCGATGCGTTCGCGCGCCAGCACGCTGCCGCCGCCGACCACGAGCAGCGGCACGCGTGCGTCCGACGTTCTGACCCGATCGACGGCCGCGAAGAGCTTCTCTTGCATGCGCTCGATGCAGGCCTTCACGCCCGCGGCATCGAGATGCGCGACGAACTCGGGTTTGCCGAACTCGGCCAGGCCGCCGGCCACCGCCACGTCGCTCGCGGTGAGCGTGCGGCCACCGAAGATCAGCGCCTCTTCGTGCAGCCGGTAGCCGACGCTCTCCGGCCCGATGCGTTCGAAGTCCGCGCTGATGCGCGTGCCGCCACCGAGCCCGATGCTGTAGACATCGGGCATGCGGAAGTTGGTCCGCACGCCGCCCACGTCGACGGCCGTACCGGCTGCCCGCGGGAAGCCCTTCTGCAGCACGCCCACGTCGCTCGTCGTGCCGCCGATGTCGACGACGATCGCGTCCGATTCCTGCGCGAGAAAGGCCGCGCCGCGCATCGAATTTGTCGGGCCCGACGCGACGGTCAGGATCGGGAAGCGCGCCGCGCGCTCGGCGCTCATCAGCGTGCCGTCGTTCTGCGTCAGGTAGAACGGCGCGTCGATGCCGGCGCGCGCAACGGCGCTGGTGAACGCCGCCATGATCGAGGTCCCGAGGTCGCCGAGCGCCGCGTTCAGGATGGCGGCGTTCTCGCGCTCGAGCAGGCCGACGCGGCCGACCTCTGATGAGAGCGTGATGCGCGCATCGGGGATCACTTCTCGAACGAATTCGGCGGCCTGTTTTTCGTGAGCATCGTTGATCGACGAGAACACGCCCGAGATCGCGATGTGACGGATCTTCTGCGCCGCGAACGCTTCGGCCGCCGCGTGGATCTCGCCGGCGCCGACGGCCCCGATCTCGCGGCCGTCGAACTCGAAGCCGCCGCCGACGATGCGCGCGTCGGCGCGGATCGCGGCGGCGATGTCCTCCGGCCAGCCCGACAGCGGCGGCAGCGACTGCGTGGCCGGCAGCGCGAGGCGGATCACGCCGACGCGGGCCAGCGAGCGCCGCTCGACGATCGCGTTGGTGAAGTGGGTGGTGCCTATCATCACGGCGCGCAGGTCGGCGGCGCGCACCCCCGAGCCCGAGATCACCTGCCGCAGCACGGCGAGCACGCCGGCCATCACATCGGCCGAGGTCGCCGTCTTGACGGCGTGAACCACCTCGTTGCCGTTCATCAGCACGGCGTCGGTGTTGGTCCCGCCGACATCTATTCCGATTCGGTACATGCGCTCGTCCTGCCTGTCAGAACCGGTACTTCGCACCGAGGCCGAACTGCCGGCCCTGGGCGAGCGAGCCGATCGCATAGCCGAGGCCCGAGTAGGCCGCGGGGTTGTAGTCGGCGTAGTACTTCTTGTCGGTGAGGTTCTTCACGAACAGGTAGGTCGACCACTTGTCCTTCGCCCCCGAGAGACCGAAGCGCAGGTTCAGCAGCGTCATTGCGTCCTGCACGTCGGCGTTGTCGATCTGCCAGTAGCGCTTGCTGCGGTGCTCGACATCGAAGCGGGCGTAGCCGCTCATGTTCGACCCGAGCGTCGCGCTGTACTGAACGCCGAGGTTGAGCTTGAAGGGCGAGGCCTTCGGCGTGTAGTGGCCGACCGTGTCGGGCTGCGTGGCGTTCTCCACGATGCGGCTGTCGGTGGTGCCGATGCCGCCGTCGAGCTGCAGGCCGGCGAGGGGCAGGTACTGGAAGTCGATGTCGACGCCCTTGATGTGGACGCGATCGATGTTGTTGATGAATTGCGCGCCGGTCGCTGCGTTGACGAAGAAGTATTGGAAGTCCTTCGAGTCGGCGTAGTAGGCCGAGGCGTTCAGGAACAAGCGCTTGTCGAGCAGCGTCGACTTCAGGCCGATCTCGAAGTTGCTCAGCTTCTCGGACCTGAAGTCGCCGAGACCCGGCGCGTTGAAACCGCCCGAACGAAAGCCGGTGCTGTAGGTGCCGTACGCGATCACGTCCTTCGTCAGGTGCTGGGTCAGCGTGAGTTTGGGCTGCACCGAGTTGAAGGCCGCGGCGCGCTCGACGCCGGTGACCACATCGGTCTGGTTGCGTTCGTCGCGGTCGTAGCGCAGGCCGGCTGCGAGCGTCGTTGCGGTCGAGAAGTCTTGTTCCACCTGACCGAAGAGCGAGTAGGCCTTGTTGTCGTTGTGCTCGTTGCGCAAGATCAGGTTCTTGCTCGGGTCGTCGTACTGAGCACGGTCGCCGTTCGTGTCGAGGAATGCGCGGGTCTCGAGGTCGCGGCGCGTGTTGAGGACGAGACCGCCGGCGATCCAGCGGAACGGCTTGTCGTCGGCCGAGGTGAAGCGCAACTCCTGGCTGAGCATCTTCACGCCGAGGTCCTGCCCTTGCCCAGCCTGGAAGCCGAACCCGAGGAAGCCGCCAGGGTTGTCGATCGGGTTGGAGAAGTCGAGGTCGCCGCGGTATTTCTCGACCAGGTCGGTGTACGCAGTGATCGCACTGAGCGTGCCGGCGTCGGTGCGGTACTGGGCCTTGAAGCTGAAGTCGTAGGTGTGGCCCTCGGTGCGGCCGAGGATGTTGGAGCGCGGCGACACGGTGTCGTTTGCATCGCCGCTCGCGACCACGCTGTCCCAGGTCGCGCCGCCGGCGAAGTCGTTCGCGCTGACCCGGAAGTCGAGTTGCAGGTCGTCGCTCGGGAAGGCCAGGACCTTCGCGCGAAACGAATTGTCGTGGCTGACCTTGTCGACCTTCTCGTTCAGGAAGGTGTTCGAGATCAGGCCGCCGGAGCGCTGCGATTCGCCGGCGATCCGGTAGAGGATCTTGCTGTCGACGATCGGCCCGCTCACGCCGGCCGATGCGCTCACGGCGCCGCCGTTGCCGACCTCGATCCCGCCGAAGCCCTCGAGCGTGTTCGTCGGCTGCTTGGTCTCGATCGTGATGGCGCCGCCGATTGCGTTGCGGCCGAAGAGCGCGCCCTGCGGGCCCTTCATGACCTCGATGCGCTGCACGTCGAAGAGGTTCATCTTCAACTGCTTCTGGTTGTTCTGCGGCACGCCGTCGATCACCACCGCGACCGGCGAGTCGGCGTTGTTGAGCTGCGAAACACCCCGGATCGTCACGAAGGAATTCGAGAAGGTGAAGGACTGGTCGAACGCGACGTTGGGCGTCAGGTTGATGAAGTCCTGCGTCGAGGTGATGCCTGTCTTCTCGATCTGCTTGGCCGAGAAGGTCTTGACCGAGATCGGCACGTCTTGGAGCGCTTGCGTACGGCCTTGTGACGTGACCGTCACCTGCTCGAGGGCCTGCGGCGCCGGCGGTTCGGCCGGCGGCGTGGGGGCGGCCGACTGCGCATGCGCAGCGGAGGCCAGGCCGAGAAGCGCAAGCGCTGCCGCTTCGGCGAGGGGGTTCAAGGATCCGGGGTTCTTGTGCACGCAGCGCTCCTGGGGTGTTTCAGGTTTGTTCGATAAGAAGTCTCAGTGATGGGGGGTGTGCGGACAAGACGAACGCGGTGGGATGCGGCCGTCGAAAACGGGGGATGTGCGCATCACCCGTTGCCCTTGTATGCGCTCAACTCATGTTGATCGGCGCTCCGATGCATTGGACATGGGTACAGGGCGCTCCTACATTGCGCTCCATCGCAGCTACCGGATGGGCAGACCATGTCGCAAGTCCTCGATCGGCGTCAGTGGCTCGGCATGTTGGCCGCCGGCAGCGTGGCCCCGATGTCAATGACCGCGTGCGGCGGTGGCGACGACGATGCCGCGGCGCCTTCGAGCGCGCCCAGCCGCATGCTGACTGTCGGGTCGCAGCGCATCGCGGTCTACGAAAGCGCGGGCACGGGCCCGGCCGTTTTTCTACTGCACGGCAACTCGACCTCGTCGAAGATCTGGCAACAGACGCTCGACGGTGCACTTGGCAAAAAGTACCGCATGGTCGCGATCGACCTGCCTGGCCACGGCTCGTCCGCGGATGCGAGCGAGGCGGATCGGGCAACGACCTACAGCATCCCCGGCTACGCCACCGTCATCAAGAGCGTCGTCTCCCAACTCGAGCTCGACAAGGCGGTCTTCGTCGGCTGGAGTCTGGGCGGACACGCCTTCCTCGAAGCCAGCCCAGCGCTGACCCAGGCCGCGGGTTTCATGATCTTCGGCACGCCGCCGCTGCCCTTTCCGCCGGCCGCTGATTTCGGTGGGGCGTTCCTCACCGGCCTCGGCTTCGTCAAGGACTGGACGCCCGCACAGGCGAACGAGTTCGTCGCCGCGCTGGTCGCGCCGGGCACCGCCACACCCGCCTTCTTCCTCGCCGATGCCTTGCGCACCGACGGCTATGCCAGATCATCGGTGGCGGCCAGCATCGGAACGGTGGGCTACGCCGATGAAGTGGTCATCACCGCAGCTCTGAAGCGTCCCCTGGCGGTGCTCGGCGGCGCAAGCGACCAGGTCGTCTCGCTGAGCTACGTGCAAGCCGCCGCCCCTGCCATTGCGAAGCTGTGGCTGGAGCAGGTGATTGTCGTCGACGGCGCGGGTCACGCGCTGCAGTGGGAACAGCCCGCCCGTTTCGACGCGCTGCTCGACGCGTTTGTGGCCAGCTGCCAGCTCGTGTAGATCTCGGCCGCCATCAATCCAGTGCGCGACCGCGGCTTTCCGGGAGCACCATCATGGCCAGCGCCGTGATCACGCTGGTGCCGGCGACGTACCAGGCCGGCGCGGCAGGGTTGCCCGTCGCGGCAATGAGCCAGGTGACGATGAACTGGGTCGTGCCGCCGAAGATCGCAACGCCGACGGCATAGGCGATGGACAAACCCGTCGCGCGGATGCCGCGCGGCAGCAGCTCCGGGATCGCGACGAGCGAGGCAGCGCCGCTGGTCGCCGCCAGCGCTGCGAGGAACGTGGTCACCGCCAGCAGCGTGCCCTGGGTCGGGTGATCGATCAGCAGTCCAAACGCCGGCACGATGAGGATCGCGGTCGCCACGCGCGGCCACAGCATCACGGGCTTGCGGCCGTAGCGATCGCTGAGCCACCCGCCCAGCAGCGAGAACGCGAGCGTCGCGAGGCCGACCATCACGGTGGCACCCATCGCGATCAGCGGCGGGAACTTGAGTGTCGCGCTCGCGTAGGTCGTCATGTAGTTGCCGACGTAGTTCGACACCGTGCCGCCCAGCACCAGCAAGATCGCCAGCATGATGACGCCCCGTTGCTTGGCGAGGCCCTTCATGCCCACAGTGCCCGCTTGTGCCGGCGCGGCGTGCAAGGTCTCGGGCATTTCTCGGCGCAGGTAGAACGCCACCGGCAGCAAGAGCAGCCCGACCGCGAACGGCACGCGCCAGCCCCAGGATTGCACCTGCGCCGGTGCCAGCGTGCCGATGATGACCAGCCCCAGCGCGCCCGCGACCAACGTTGCCACGCCCTGGCTGGCGAGCTGCCAGCTGGCGTACAGCCCGCGCTGCCGCGGCGGCGCCGACTCGATCAGGAATGCGCTCGAGGGGCCGACCTCGCCGCCCAACGCCAGCCCTTGAACCAGTCGGCACAGCACGACCATGATCGGCGCTGCGAGCCCGATGCTGTCGTACGACGGCGTCAGCGCGAGACCGAGCGTGCCCACGGTGATCAGGCCGATCGTCAGCAGCATCGCCGGCTTGCGACCGGCGCGGTCGGCGAACGCGCCGATCAGGATGCCGCCGAGCGGGCGCGAGACAAAGCCCACGCCGAAGACGGCGACCGAGAGCAGCAGGCTGCCGAGCGGCGTCGAAGCCGGGAAGAATGTCCTGCCGATGTAGACGGCGAAGAACGCGTACGTCACGAAGTCGTAGAACTCGAGCGCGTTGCCCGCGACAGTCGCCGCGACGATCTTCTTCGAGATGCCTTGCGCTTCGGTCGCTGCCGTTCGGGCCTGCGCTGGCGTAGCCGCGCGCGACGTGATGGGCAGGGGTGCGTCGAGGTTCATGGAGGTCCTGGCTCTTCGGGATGCGCCCGATTCGATGCTGCGCGACAAGGGAACCGCATCGACCGCAGCAGCCGAGGCGGCGAGATCTCGAGAGAGAACTACTCGACCAGGAAACGCTCGACCAGCAGCGTCCAGTACGCCGCGCCGATGGCGATGTTGTCGTCGTTGAAGTCGTAGCCGGGGTTGTGAACCATGCATGCACCGGCACTATCGCTGTCGCCGTTGCCGATCACCAGGTAGCTTCCGGGCACGCGTTCGAGCATGAAGGCGAAGTCCTCGCTGGCGGCTTGGGCCGGCCCTTGCAGCGTGACGTTCTCGGGGCCGCGAAGCTCTAAGCCGACAGCGCGAGCGAAGGCAGTTTCATCCGGTGAATTGACCAGCACCGAATAGCCGACGCGCCAGTCGATCACGGCGCTCACGCCGAAGCTCTCGGCTTGCGCGTGTACCAATGCCTTGATGCGCCGCTCGAGAGTCGCGCGCACCTCGCGGTCGAGCGCGCGCACGCTCAGCTCGAGCGTCGCGGTCGCCGGGATCACGTTGTTCGCGTCGCCGGCATGGATCGCGCCGACCGTGACCACCGCCATCTGCTGCGGGTCGACGTTGCGCGACACGATCGTCTGCAGCGCCATCACGATGCTCGCTGCGGCGACCACCGTATCGGTCGCCGTGTGCGGCATCGCGCCGTGGCCTCCGATGCCCGTCAGCGTGATGCTGGCGTAGTCGCTGGACGCCATCGTCGGGCCGTCGCGGAACATCAGGTGGCCTTGCGCCAGACCGGGCAGGTTGTGCATCGCAAAAACCGCGTCGCAGGGGTAGCGCTCGAACAGCCCGTCGTCGATCATCCGCAGCGCACCGCCGCCGCCTTCTTCTGCCGGCTGGAAGATCAGCTGCAGCGTTCCGCTGAAGCGCCCGTGCTCGGCCAGCCGGCGCGCGGCCGCCAGCAGCATCGCCGTGTGGCCATCGTGGCCGCACGCGTGCATCACGCCGGGTCGCTTGCTGGCCCAGTCCGCGCCGGACGCTTCTTGAATGGGAAGCGCGTCCATGTCGGCACGCAGGCCAATGCGCTTGCTCCCGCTGCCGCGCACCAGTGTGCCGACGACACCGGTGCCGCCGATACCGCGCTCGACTGCGAACCCCCAGCCTTGGAGCTTGTCAGCCACCAGGGCCGCCGTGCGGTGCTCCTCGAATGCGAGCTCGGGTTCGCGGTGGATGTCGCGGCGCAGGCGGATGAACTCGCCCACCTGCGTACTCAGCGCGTCTCGCAGATAGTTCACGTCAGCTGCTTGCTCGGTCTCGATCTGCACTTTGAAGCTTCTCCCGTGGACGCAATGTAGGGGTCGCTTTGGATAGCGTCCAATGCATTGTTGACGCTCATACAATGAGTCTCATGAATACTGAGGCGTCTCGCCGATGACACTCGTTCAGCTCCGGCATCTGATCTCTCTGGCACAGACCGCGTCGTTCAGCCGGTCCGCCGAGGCGATGTTCCTGACGCAGCCTGCGCTCAGTCGCAGCATCAAGGCGCTCGAAGAAGAACTCGGCGAGCCGCTGTTCGATCGGGTGGGGCGCCGCAGCACGCTGACGACCTTCGGTCGCGACGTCGTGCAGCGCGCCCGCCATCTCGTGTTCGAGGCCGACGAGCTGGCCGCGAGCGGGAGCGAGATGCGCGCAGGGCGCTCCGGAACGGTCCGCATCGGCATGGGCTCCGGGCCCGGGGCGATGCTGATGACGCCTTTGCTGAACCTGATGGCGACACGGCATCCGACGATCCACATCGAGATCGCCCGCGGTGACACCGATCGGCTGACGCAGGCGCTGCGCAACCGTGAGCTCGATGCGCTCGTCGTCGACGCGCGCTCCGTGAAGCCGGCGCCGGACCTCCGGGTCACCAGCTCGATCGAGATGCGAGGCGCAGTCATGTGTCGGCCGAAGCACCCATTGACGCGCTGGCGCGGCGCGCTGCGCTTCGACGCCTTGCTGCAGTACCCGATTGCCTCCACGCCGCTGAGCGACGAAGTCGCGCGAGCCTTGGTCGAGCGCTATGGGCCGCAAGCGCATCCATCCACGTGCGTCACCCTGCGCTGCGAGGAGATCCCGAGCCTGATCGATGTCGTGCGTCATAGCGACGCGATCCTGATCGCGATCCGCGCTGCGGCGCCCGATCTCGTCGAACTGGTGCTCAAGCCCGCCGTCAGTGCCACGGCGCGATTCGGCATCGTGACGCTGGCCGGCCGGGCCGAGGCGCCAACGCTACCGATCGTGCGCAAGTTGGTCGAGCAGTTGATGCACGACTGAGCTCCTCTCTCGGCGGCTTGAGGCAGCCTGCTCACGCGTCAAAAAAATCTTGGTGCATGCAGATCCGTGGGGCGGCGTGGAACGTATGTCAGCTAGCCAGGGCTCGTGAGCGCATCGCGTTCGACCTAGGCATGAGGCAAGCTATGACCCCCTTGAATTCGAGAGCAGCGTGCAAGACGATCTCCGCGACGGCTGCGATGGCCGCGATATGTCTAGGCCTGTGCGGGCAGGCAGCCTGGGCGGCGAAGACGAGCCCCCCAGGGTCGACCGAGAACCGAGCTGCCGCGAGTTCTCCGGTCGGGCACGTCGATACCGATTCCGTGATCAGCAACATCAGCGCCAGCGACCGCACGCGACCGTTTCCGTTGGGCGAGAAGGTTCTCTACTTCGTCAACATCAAGACGGGCGACAAGCTGCCATCGCCGTTTCGCGTTGCCTTTGCGGCGTCCGGCATGGGGGTCGCGCCTGTCGAGGCAGGTCAAGTCAGGGGCACCGGTCACCATCACATACTGATAGACCTGCCGCTGCCGGTCGATATCAAGGCACCGATCCCGTTCGACGCACCGAACGAATATCTGCATCAGCACTACAAGCATTTCGGGGGTGGCGAGACGGAGACCGTGCTAGACCTCCCTCCGGGGAGGCACACCTTGCGGCTGCTTTTTGCCGACCACAGGCATGTCCCGTACTACATGAGCAGCAAGGAGATCGAGATCTTTGTTTTGCCGCGGGTGCGTTAGGGCCTGTGCATGCGCATGTCGTGCTCACACCCGTTCGAAGATCGCCGCGATGCCCTGGCCACCGCCGATGCACATCGTCACCAGCGCATAGCGGCCGTTGATGCGCTGGAGTTCGTAGATCGCCTTCGTGGCAATGATCGCGCCCGTCGCCCCCACGGGGTGGCCGAGCGAGATGCCCGAGCCGTTCGGGTTGACCTTGACCGGGTCGAACTCGAGCGCGCGCGTCACGGCGCAGGCCTGCGCCGCAAAGGCTTCGTTCGATTCGATCACGTCGAGGTCGGCGACCGTCAGGCCTGCGCGCTTGAGGGCGAGCCGCGACGCTGGGATCGGGCCCAGGCCCATCAGCTTCGGGTCCACGCCCGCGTGCGCATAACTGACCAGGCGCGCCATCGGCTTCAGCCCACGTGACTTGACCGCGTCGCCGGTGGCGAGCACGAGGGCCGCGGCGCCGTCGTTCACGCCCGAAGCATTGCCCGCGGTGACCGTGCCGTCGTCCTTGAATGCCGGCTTCATTTTCGCCAGCTGCTCGGCGGTAGCGTCGCCGCGCACGTGCTCGTCGGTGTCGAAGACGACCATCCTCTTGCGCGTCGCGATCTCGACCGGAACGATCTGCGGCTTGAAGCGCCCTTCGGCGATCGCCCGCGCGGCGCGCTTCTGGCTCTCCAGAGCGAGCGCGTCCTGCATCTCGCGCGTGATGCCGTCGCGCGCGGCGACGTTCTCGGCGGTGATGCCCATGTGGATCTTGTGGAACGGGTCGTGCAGGATGCCGAGCATGTAGTCCAGCGTCTGCACATCACCCATGCGTGCGCCCCAGCGTGCCGCCGGCATGAAGTACGGCCCACGGCTCATCGACTCGGCGCCGGCACCGATCGCGATCTCGGCATCGCCGAGCATCAGCGTCTGCGCGGCCGAAATGATGGCCTGCAATGCCGAGCCGCAGAGCCGATTGACGTTGAAGGCGGGGGTTTCCTGAGGGATGCCGGCTTCGATCGCCGCCACGCGGGAAAGATAGGCGTCGCGTGGCTCGGTCGGGATCACGTTGCCCATCACGACGTGGCCGATGTCGGCGGCGACCACACCGCTGCGCGCGATGGCTTCGCGCACGGCGGTGGTGGCCAGTTGGCTCAGGGGCACGTCCTTGAGTGCGCCGCCGAAGGTGCCGATGGCGGTTCGGGTCGCGGCGATGACGTAGATGTCGGGTGTGGTCATGATGATGGCTCGGTGATGATGACAAGGTCGCGCGACGCCGAGACGGCGTGGCGACAGTAGCGGATGATCGGTCGTGACATGGCGGCGCGCCTACATACTGCGCCGATACTTCCCCCCGACCTGGAACAGCGCCTCGGTGATCTGGCCGAGCGAGCAGCAACGCACCGCATCCATCAGCTGCAACGCCGCGGTGACGACTCAGGCGTTGCGCAGTCTCTTCGCGTCGAGACCCGAAGCGCCGGCCGGCGCGTACGCGTACGGCCCGACGCTCAAGATGATCAGACTCGCGATCGCGAGGCCGATGCCGCAGGCCACGAAGCCCATGTCGTAGCTGTGCAGGCGCGTGTGCACGGTGCCCAGCAGCAAGGGGCCGAGACCGGCGCCGACGGTGAAGATCGCGAACAGCAGCCCGTACAACTGCCCGAAGCGCTTGAGCCCGAAGTAGCGCGAGATGAAGAAGCCGATCATGTCCACTTCCGCGCCCGCGGCCAGCCCGATGGCGGCCATGCCCAGCACGACGTTGATGTCGGCGGCCAGCAGGTACAGGCCGACGATCGCGAGCGCGAAGAAGCCGGACGCCACGTACGGTGCGAACACCTTGTCCATCAGGTAGCCCGCGAGCAGCCGGCCGACCAGGCCGGCAGCACCGGCGGCGGCCAGAACGCCGGTGGCCGCGCTCGCCGCCCACCCGCGGTCGACGAGCAAGGGCACGACATGGACCAGTGCGGCGTTGACCGCGACCGAGACCAGCAGCACCGCCGCCGCGACGCACCAGAACGAGCGCAGCCTGACCGCTTCGCCCAGGTCGAGGCCCGGAGCCGCGCCACCCGTCTTCGCGGACGACGCTTGCTGCGAGACCGGCTCGCGCAGCAGAAGCAGCACGGCAGGCAGCGCGACGGCGGCGATGACCAGGCCCAGACCCAGATAGGCGATGCGCCACCCGAACGACCCGATCAGCCACTGAACGTATTGCGGCACGAGTGCGGTGCCGATGCCGATGCCGCTCATCGCGATCCCGATCGCGAGCCCGCGCCGGCGGTCGAAATAGCTGGCAACCGACTTGACGTAGCCGATCGGGCTTTGCGCCGCGCCGGTGATCCCGGTGAGCGCCGTGAGCGCGATGAACACCGGGAGCGTCGGGCTCTGCCCGATCAGCGCCACGTTGACCGCGAACAGGCAGATCGCGATCGCGAGCGGGCGCCGAACGCCGAACTTGTCCATCAACAGGCCGATGAACGGCAGCGTCAGCGCGGACAACAGCGCGCACAGCGCCGTTGCCATGCCGAGCGATGCGCGGGTCCAGCCCATCTCGCGTTCCAGCGGCCCGATGAAGATGCCGAATGCGAACACGCTGATCGGCCCGTTCCCCACGATCAGCCCCAAGGCCCCGCCCACCGGAACGAGCCAGTTGCGCTGCGCCCCGTCTTCGCTGTCAGCCGCGTCGATCGGACTTGCTCTCACGGATGTCCCCTTGGTTGTCGTCGCGGCATCGGCGTCTTCAGAGCGCCGGAGGTGGTGGCGCATCCACCACGCGGTTGACCATGCCGCCAAGCTCTTGCAGCGGCTGCGTGCAGCGCAGTACCGCACTCACGAAGTCGCCGTCGCGAAGAAAGGGCCGGCCGCGCGTCATCTCGACGCGCAGCTCGTCGCGTCGCGCCTCGTCGGACAGCAGATGCGTCTTGATGATCTCCACCATCTTCGGCGTCACCGGGGCCGTCACGCCGCCGGGCGTGCCGGTCAGCAGCAGGTCGCCCGCCTTCATATCGAGGATCGCCGCCACGTAGTTCAGCGTCTCGACGGGCTTCCAGATGAGCTGTTGCGAACTCGCCTGCTGGCGCGGCTCGCCGTTGACCTGCAAGCGGATCTCGAGCTGCTCGAGCGCAGTCGCCACTTCCGCGGGCTCGAGGAGCCAGAGCACCGGCCCCACCGGACAGAAGGTGCGATAGCTCTTGCCCCTGAACCATTGCAGCAGCGACTCCCCGAACTGGATGTCGCGCGCGGAGACGTCGTTGCACAAGACGACACCTGCCACGTACTCGCCGATGTTGTCTGCCGTGACGCGGTCGCCGGCCGTCAGCGCCCGCCGCATCACGAGCGCGAACTCGACCTCGTAGTCCAGCAGCTCGGCCTCGGCCGGGCGCACGATGTCGTCGTACGGCCCGGTGATGGACGACCCCGCCTTGCCGAAGATCAGGTTGCTCTTGCGCTGCGCGTGCTGCGCTTCCTGGGCGTGCGACGCGTAGTTGAGGCCCTGGCAGACGAGCGCGGCGCCCGGCGTCACCGGCGACATCAGCCGCGACGCTTTGATCGACACCTCCGGTCCCCGCTCGACCGGCGCGCCGATCTGCGTCAGCAGGCTGGCCGTCGTGTCTGCCTGAAGCAGAAGCGGGCGCAGCGCCACGTCGTCAGTGGCCGCGTGCGGCGCCGCACCGACGAGCTCGCCCCAGCGCACCGCGCCACCGTCCCCATATCGCGCAATCATTCTCGACATACCGACGCCCTCTTTTCGCCCACCCATCAAAACGCCACGTTGGCCGCGCCCTTGAGATCGAGCAGCCGGCGCGCCTGCTCCGGCGTCGCGATCTCCAGCGACAGCGACTCCAGGATCCCGCGCAGCAGCGACACCTGCTCGGCATTGGACGTGGCGAGGCGCCCCTTGCCGGCATAGAGGCTGTCCTCGAGGCCGACGCGCGCATGACCGCCGTTCAGCGCCGCCATCGTCGTGAACGCCATCTGGTGGCGGCCGGTGGCCATCACCGACCAGTGGTAGTCGGCACCGAAGAGCTTGTCGGCCATGCGCTTGGCGTGCAGCAGGTTCTCGGTGTCGGGCCCCTGCCCGCCCAGCACGCCGAAGATCGATTGCACGAACAGCGGCGGCGTCACCAGCTTGCGGTCGAGGAAGTGAGCCAGGCTGTACAGGTGGCCCACGTCGTAGCACTCGAATTCGAAGCGCGTGCCGTGGCCCTTGCCGAGGCGGTCCAGGATCTTCTCGATGTCGGCGAAGGTGTTGCGAAAGATCCAGTCCCGCGAGCCCTCGAGGTAGGGCGCTTCCCAGCCATGGCGAAAGTCCGGGTACCGCTGCAGGGCCGGGAACAGCCCGAAGTTCATCGACCCCATGTTCAGCGACGCCAGCTCCGGCGACGCGCGCAGCGCGGCCGCCAGCCGGTCGTCGAGCGACATGCCTTGCCCGCCGCCCGTGGTGATGTTGACGATGGCCGAACAGGCTTCCTTGATCGCAGGCAGGAACTGCATGAACACGGCGGGATCGGGCGTCGGGCGGCCATCGGCAGGGTTGCGCGCATGCAAGTGCAGCACCGCGGCCCCGGCTTGCGCGGCGGCGATGCTGTCGCGCGCGATGTCCTCCGGCGTCACCGGCAAGTGAGGGCTCATCGAGGGCGTATGGATCGACCCGGTGACGGCGCAACTGATGATGACCGGATGGGTCATGGCGCACCCCACGGCTTCTTCACACCGGCGCTGGCGCCCATTTGCTTCACACGTCCACTGCTGATCACGGCCTGCGTCTCCTCGAGTCTGTTGGACTCTACGAGGCCGCGCGACAGGACCCTATCCACTTGACGCGCGCACGGTGCGTCAATATCCGCTTCGCGCAATGTCGTCCGGTTCGGACGTGCTATCGAGGCGCAGGCGAATGCCTGTCGCACCCGGCCGAGCAGCTCTCAGGACACGAGAAACGGCCTCTGGTTGTTGGCCGAAGGCAGGTCGCCGAATCGTTCCCGGTAGTACTTCGCGAAACGACCCTGATGCCAGAACCCGCTGTCGAACGCCGCCTGGGCCACGGAGAGGCCGGAGAGGATCCGCTCACGCGCCGTGTCGAGCCTCAGGTTGCGAAGGAACTGCATCGGAGACACGCCGCGGGCTCGCATGAAGTTGGCCTGAAGCGTTCTTTCGCTGACGCCGGCGGCGTGGGCGATGTCGGACAAGCGGATGCCGTCCATCAGATGATCGCGAACATAGGCTTCCGCCCGGCGCACATCGCGACTGACGCTGACGTCCACCGATTGCTCGGCAAGCGCCGGCAGGCATGTCCGCTGCAACAAGGTCGCCATCAGGTCTTCGACGCGCGCGCACACGACAGCGTCTCTCGCGATGGCCTCGATGAGGGCTCGCGAAGAAAGGATGGATTGCACGTACTCGAACCACGGGCGCAACGCGGGGTTCGAGAGTTCGAAGCAAGTGCCGTTGACGTGCGGCGAATCGATCAGCTTCGAGTCGATTCGCACGACCAGGCGGACGCAATCTTCGGAAAACTCCGCGCTCATGGGGCCGCGCGGCCGGATGAGTACGCCGTGATGGGCCCGCACCGGCGTCAGTCGGCCGTTGACGCGCATTTCGCCCGCCCCTTGCAGACACAGCATCATCGCGAAGAAGTCGCCCGGTGGTGCCACTTCGACGGCCGCGGCCGCGCCGAGCGCGACGATGGCGATCGAGAACGCACCGATATGCGCACCGCCCACGTAGGCCGGGCGCCGCAAGTCCCCCAGCGCGGTCACGCGGGTGATGCCAAGAAACTGCGACAGGTGCTGACCGGCCTGCACGGGGCCGTGCGAATGCAGGAGAGGGAGCTTGTGATGAGACAGAACGTGCATGGCGAGCACCAACAACCGACACCGATGCACCATTGTGCGCCGCCGCCTCGGCGCGTCAATGCTCCACTTCCCAGAGGGGTGCGCCTGGCCGTGGCAAGCCGCTAGACGCGCTCAGCACCGTTATGATTGAAAAGCTGGTCTAGCCACGCGCACAGCGTTGTATGCGCATCGCTGCCGGGATCGAGGAAGTCCATATGGCCCGCTCCGGGTAGCTCAGAGAATTGAACATGGTCTCCTGCTGCCCTGGCGGCTTGAACGTACTCGCGAGAAATCTCAACTGGCAGCGCCTGATCCATACCGCCGTGGACAATCAACTGATTCACACCAAGAGGGAGCATGGCGATCGGCGACGCGGCCGCGTAGCGGACGGGTTGCTGACTGGGCGATCCGCCAAGAAGTGCTCCGACAGCGCTATTGCCTGAACCAAGGGAGAAGGTGCGGGCGAGATTCGCGACCGCCGCCAAGCCAACTGCTCCAGCAGGACGTACCCGGACCGGTGTGCGAAGGGGGGTCTGCCTATGGTTCCGAGCAGAACTCCATAGAGCCAAATGACCTCCGGCGGAGTGGCCGACAACAACGACACGGCCGAGGTCGAGTTCAATACCCTCGGCGACCAGACTGGCCAGGTGATCGATTCCAGCGGCGACGTCTTGGAATGTCCCGGGCCATCCTCCCTCGGGCTCGCCGAGGCGCCGGTACTCCAAGTTCCATACGGCGAAGTTCCGGGAGGCGAGATCTCGGGCCACTGGGTCGAATTCGTCACGACCATACGGCATCCGCCAGAACCCACCGTGAAGAAGGCATACAACCGGTGGACGATTCGCGTTGGGAAGATAGAGGTCGCCAACTTGGCTGTCCGACGGTCCGTACTTGATTGTGTGTACCTCGTAAGGGTGGCTAATGCGCTGTTGGCTCATGGAGTCTCCAGGGAAAAGTAACCCGAGTGTGCCGCCTAACGTTTGACTTAAGCGGGCCGCTGACGGCGGGTTCGCTTGAAGGAAGGGTTAGCCGCCGCCTTCGAGAAGCCCAACATCAGCAATGTCCGTCGTGCCTCCGCCTCCATGAAGACGGGTTGACGAATCGGGCGACGCTGCCTTCAGCGGCCGTTGAAACGGGGCGGGCGCTTCTGCAGGAAAGCGCTGACGCCCTCGGCAAAGTCCGCGGTCGCGGTGCAGCGCAAGAAGCCTTCGGCTTCGGCGTCGAGTTGCTGCGCCAGGGAGCGCCCTCCGGCTTCGCGCAGCAGCCGCTTGAGATTGCCGTAGGCCACCGTCGGCCCGCCGGCGAGCCGGGCGGCGAGCTCGCGTGTCGCTGCCGCCAGTTCGTCGGCCGGCACGACCCGATTCACCAGGCCCAGACGCAGCGCATCGCTCGCCTCGATGGGCTCGCTCAACAACGCGACCTCCATGGCCCGACGGACGCCCAGCATGCGTTCGAGCCCCCACGAGGTGCCGCAATCAGAGTTCGTGCCGATCAGCGGGTAGGCCATCGTGAAGCGCGTGCCGGCCGCCGCGATGCACAGGTCGCAGGCGAGGGCAACGCCGAAGCCGCCGCCCGCAACCTGCCCGTGCACGCTGGCGATCACCGGCGCGCTCAGCGCGGCGAGCCACAACAACCCGGCGTGCATGTTGGCGATGATGTCGGGGACCACGCCGACGTCGGCGTGCATCGCCGCCAGGTCGCCGCCGGCCATGAAGGCCCGGCCCTCGCCGCTCAGCACGACGGCGCGCACGCTGTCGTCGCCGGTGAGTTGCTCGCAAGCGCGCCGGAACTGCAGCGCGAGCGTCGGGTCGATGGCGTTCAGCAACGCCGGGCGGTTGAAGCGCAGGTGAGCCACCGCGCCCTCGCGCCGCAGCAGCACGGCTCGGCTCGGGTCGTTCGCAGTGTCTTCAACGATGGCGTGCATGTCATGCCTCTCGCAGTGCGGCCTTCACGCGTTCGGGCGTTAGCGGCAAGTGTCGAACGCGCTTGCCGGTCGCGTTGGCCAAGGCATTGGCGAGCGCGGCCGACGCCGGCCCGACCGTGGCCTCGCCCGCGCCCAGGCTGTCTTCGTTCGGCTGGTGGACGATGACGATCTCGATCGGCGGCACCTCGTCGAAGCGCATGATCGGGTAGCCGTTCCAGTCCACCGAGGTCACGGCTTGGCGATCGAAGCGCAGCTGTTCCTTCAGCGCCCAGCTCAAGCCCTGCACCAGGCCACCCTCGGATTGCGAGATCACGCCGTCCGGGTTCACGACCAGCCCCGCATCGACGGCCGCGACCGCGCGCGTCACGCGGATCCGGCCGCTGTCGCGATCGACATCCACGTCGACGATGACCGCCACGTAGGTCGAGATCATCTTGTAGCGGCCGTAGGCCACGCCGCGGCCCGATCGGCCGCTCGGCTTGCGCGCCGGGTCCCAGCCGGCCTTGTCCGCGGCCGCCTGCAGGACCGCGCGGGCGCGCGGATCAGTGAGGTGCGCCAGCCGGAACGCGACCGGGTCGGCACCGGCGGCGAGGGCCAGCTCGTCCATGAAGCACTCGATCGCATAGAGGTTGCCGTGCCCGCCCAGCGTGCGCAACGATCCCGGGCGCAGCGGCATGTCGTTCAGCAAGTGGTACAGGACACGCTGGCGCGGGAAGGCGTAGGACGGCACGGCGTTGCGATCGCCGTTGCCGAACGGCTGCGGAATCTTCGCCGGCGGCGAGATGTGGTAGCCCTTGCCCAGGTACCAGGCGCCGAGCAGGTTCAAGCCGCCGGGCTGGCCCGGGCGCGTCGCATGCGAGTTGCTCCACAGCTCGTAGTCCCAGTCCACGACCTTGCCGTCGGCCGACAGCCCGGCCTTCGCGCGCATCATCATCGGCGGGGCCGCCGGCGACCATGCGAACTCGTCCTGGCGCGACCACTGCAGCTTGACGGGGCGCTTGGGCACGTCGCGCGCGAGCATCGCGGCATCGAAGGCCGCATCGTCGGCGCCGTTGTGGCCATAGCAGCCCGCGGCCTGCATGTGGACAACGTCCACATCGTCCGGGCGCATCCCCAGCGCGGTGGCCATGTCACCGCGCAGCGGGTAGACGCCCTGCGTGTGCGACCACACCGTCATGTGCCCGCGGTCGAGCACGGCGACCGCGCAGCTCGGCCCGATCGACGCATGCGACAGGTACGGGCGGCTGTACGTGGCCTCTACCCACGTCACGACCGCGGCGTCGCCCGCTTGTGCAGCCGCCGGCTGTTTCAGCGGGATGTCTTCACGAGGCCATTCGTCCAGGCTCTGCGGCAGGCGCGCCTCGTCGGGCAGCGGCATCGGCTGCGCCTTCCAGTGTGCTGCGGCGCGCAGGGCCTGGGCTGCGGCGACCGCCTGTTCCTCGCGCTCGGCGACGACGCCGAGGAAGCTGCTCTGCCGCACCACGCTCAGCACGCCAGTCATCGCCTGCACGGATGCGCTGTCCACGCCGATCAGCTCGGCACCCGGCGAAGGCGGCCGCACCGCGCGGCCGAAGACCATGCCCGGCAAGCGCAGGTCCTGCAGGAACACGCCCTTGGCCATGATCTTGTCGGGCAGGTCGACACGCGGCACCGGTTTGCCGACGATCTTGTAGTCCTGCGGCCGCTTCGGGCGCGCGCGGTTCGAGACCTCGCGCACGAGCAGCGTCGGGTCGTCCCTGACGATGTCGCGGTAGGCGATCTGCCGGCCGTCGCGGGTGCGCACAACGCCGCCTTCCACGACGAGCTCCGCAGCGTCGGCCTTCAGCCGCTCCGCCGCCGATGCCAGCAGCAGCGCACGCGCATAGGCACCGGCCGCGCGCAGCGCCCCGCCGCTCTGCTCGACCGACTGCGAGCCGAAGGTGTAGCCCTCGTTGGGGCTGCGCGCGGTGCTCGCCGAGACCATGCGGACCTGATCCATGCCGACATCGAGTTCCTCGGCGGCGATCTGCGCCAGCGCCGTGAGGATGCCCTGCCCGAGTTCCGCCTTGCCGGTGAAGACCGTCAGCGTGTTGTCCGGGTTGACCGCGATCCAGCCTTCGAGCCGCTTGTTCGCGGCAAAGCTCATCGGCGGTTTCCCCTCGACAACCTGCGCGCGGGTGGCGACGGGGCCGAGGGCGAAGGTCGCGACGATCGCACCCATGCCCGTCACGAAGCCGCGGCGCGTCGGGCCGCCACCGGTCGCGGTCTCGATGCCTTCGCCGGATGCGTTCATGCGTTGCCCGACTGCGCGGCACGGCGCACGGCGGCGACGATGCGGTTGTGCGAGCCGCAACGGCACAGGTGGCCGTTCAGCGCTTCCTTGACCTCGGCTTCGCTGGGGTGCTTGTTGCGGTCGAGCAAGGCCTTCGCCGACATGATCATCCCGCTCGTGCAGTAGCCGCATTGCGCCGCCTGTTCGTCGATGAACGCCTTCTGCAGCGCGTGCGGCTTTCCGCCTTTGGCAAGGCCGTCGAGCGTGGTGACGCTGCCCTGGCCCACGCCCGAGACCGGCAGCACGCACGAGCGAACCGGCTTGCCGTCGAGCAACACCGTGCAGGCACCGCACTGGCCGAGCCCGCAGCCGAACTTGGCGCCGTTCAATGCGAGGTCGTTCTTCAGGACGTACAGCAACGCGGTCGCGCCATCGCACTCGACGGCCTCGCGCCGGCCGTTGACCTGGATCCGAAACGTCTTTGCCGCCATCACCGCGCCTCGGGCTCCAGGCGGATCAGCAGCTTGCCGGCGTTGGCGCCTTCGTACAGCGTCTCGATCAGCCTGGGTGCCGCCGCCATGCCGTCGCGGATGTCCTCGCGGTACTTCAGCCGGCCGGCGCGTATCCACCCCACCAGTTCGGTGATCGCCTCTTCGTAGCGGGCCGCGTAGTCCGTCGTCAGGAAGCCGCGCATCGTCGACCGCTTGACCAGCAGGTGCCGCTCGGGGCGCGGGCCGGTATTCCACGGGTCCCAGCGCGCAAACGAGGCGGTGCCGCAGATCGCGATGCGGGCGTGCACGTTGATCTGGCGCAGCACCGCATCGAGCGCCGCGCCGGAGGTGTTGTCGAAGTAGGCGTCGATGCCGTTGGGGCAGGCTTCACGCAACGCTGCGTCGAGATCCTTGCGCGCCTTGTAGTCGATCGCGGCATCGAACCCGAACTCGTCCAGGCATTGACGAACCTTGTCGGGCCCGCCGGCAATGCCGACGACCCGGGCACCGCGAAGACGCGCGATCTGCCCCGCCGCGGAGCCGACCGCCCCGGCCGCCGTCGACACCACGACCGTCTCGCCGGCCTGGGGCCTGCAGACGTCGAGCATGCCGAAGTACGCGGTCAGGCCGTTCAACCCGAGCACACCGAGCGACAGCGACAGCGGCAGGTCCGGCTCGCGCAGCTTGCGCATGACCTGCGTCGGCTGCACGGCGGCGTAGTCCTGCCAGCCGAAGATGCCCATCACCTGCTCGCCTTCGGCGAAGTCGGCGTGGCGCGACGCCACCACGTCGCCGGCGGCGAACGCGCGCATCGTGTCGCCCGCTTCCAGCCGCGGCCAATAGGTGCTGGTGTCGGCGATCCAGCCGCGCATCGCGGGGTCGACCGACAGGAAGCGGTTGCGCACCAGGAACTCGCCCTCGGCCAGTTCGGGAACCGCGGCGACGCGAATCGCGAAGTCTTCGGCGCAGGGAATGCCGTTCGGGCGCGACTTCAACCAGACCTGGCGATTGATGGCGGATGTGAGGTTTGCGCTCATGTGCGTGCTTGTGTTGGAAGCGGCTTGGATGCTCGTCAGGCCGGGAGCCGCGAATGACCGGTGACGGTTCGCGCGACGGCGCTGCAGTCGTCAGGCAACTGGTCGCCGCGCCACGCGACGTGCAGGTCCGGGCGCAACAGCACGAGGCGCCGTCCGCAGACGCGGTGCGCAGCGGGTTCGGCGAGCCGCACGACCTGGAGCGGTGCGCCCAGCGCCTGCATCGCCGCCTCGAGCGCGGCGGTGCCGCCGGCGGCGCCGAAGTCGAGCAAGGTGAAGGCCGTGCCGGCCACATCTTGAAGCGCGCGGCCGTCGGACAACCACACGTGCGGCAGGCGCGAACCCGAGCTCGCGCTGGGCAGGTAGTGGAAGGTGTCCGATTCGTGCGGCGGCCCCGCTTCTCCGCAGACGACGGGCGACGCCGCGTAGGTGTAGCCCAGCTCGATGCCGTTCATTTCGTGGCTGCGCCGCTGCGCCACTTGCGCCAGACGCGCGACCTGCGCGCGCGTCGCTGCGCCGTCGGGCGAATCGTCACGGATGTCGGGCCGGAACGCCCCGCGCCAGATCTCCACGCCGGCGGCAGCGAAGCCGGACGCATCGCGGTTGCGACGCCCCACCATGCGGCGCTCGGTCTCGTACGAATCGAGCAGGCCCTGCCCGCCCCAGCCCTGGACCGCGGCCGCCAGCTTCCAGCCCAGGTCGATGGCATCGCCGACGCCCGTGTTCATGCCGAGCCCGCCGGTCGGGATCACCAGGTGCGCCGCATCGCCGGCGATGAAGACGCGGCCCGCCGCGTAGCGCTCGGCCACCAGCAGATGCATGGTCCACTCGCCGACGTGCAGCACATCGACCTCGACCTCGGCGCCGCACAGCTGGCGCACCGCGGCGGCGAAGTCGGCATCGGCGGGCAGCGTCGAGTGCAGGCTGAAGTGTTGGCTGTCGTCCTGCACGATGATGGCGCTGCGGTGCTCGTCGGCGAACCAGTAGTGCCGCGCGCGCTCGACCTTGATCTTCTGCAGCAGGTCGCGCGAGCGGAAGAACACCTGGCGCAGCTTCGCGATGCCGCCGCGGCCTTCCAGGCCGATGCCGAGTTGCTTGCGGACCACGCTCGCGCCGCCGTCGCACCCGACCAGGTAGCGCGCCTTCAGCGTGTGCTCGCCACCGGCATCGCGCAGGCGCACCTGCACGCCGTCGCCCTGCTCCTCGAACGATTCGGCGCCGACGCCGAACAGGCACTGAACACCGGCGCAGCGGCCGACCGCCTCGCGCAGGACCGGCTCCAGGTGGTACTGCGAGATCATCTGGTAGGGCTCGAGCGGCAGCGTGCCGTCCGAACACTCGGCGATCCGGCGCCGCATCTCCTGCATCGTCGGGTACTTCAGCAGCGCGAGCGGCGGCTCGCCCAGGTTCGTGACCACCGCCACGTCCATCGAGCCGTCGGGCGGATGGCCGCGGGCGCGGATGGCCTCGGACACGCCGAGGCGCCGATAGATCTCCATCGTGCGCGCATTGCAGCGCTCCATCCGCGGCCACGGGCTGGGGCGCTGTTCGCGCTCCACGAGCGCGGTGCGTACGCCATGGCGCGACAGTTCCATCGCCAGCGTCAGACCCACCGGGCCGGCACCCACGACGCAGACGTCGACCTCATCGTTCATGCAGTGTTCCTTGTGCGCTCAGTGCGCATGAGCGTGCTCGACAGGCGCCTGCTCGAGGAAGCGCAACGCGTTGCCGGACAGCAGCTGCGCGCGGACCTCGTCGCCGAGCTGCAGTTCGTCGAGCCGCTGCAGCGGACGCAGATCCTGGATCGCGAACGGGTGGTCGGTGCCGATGCACAGCTGGGTCGCGCCGAAGACGTCGATCAAATGGCGCAGCGTCGGCGCGTCGTAGACGAGCGTGTCGTAGTAGAGGCCGCGCGCCTGCTCCCACGGCGTGCGGCGCTGATCGAGGCCCAGATGCTCCCAGCCGGCGGCCAGGCGAGGCAGCGTCATCGCGAAACCACCGGCGCCATGGCTGAATGCGATGCGCAGGCGGGGATGGCGATCGAGCACGCCGCCGGTGATCAGCGACGCCGCGGCGAGCGCGGTCTCGCCGGGGAAGGCGACCAGTTGCACCAGGCCCGGCGGCCCGACCAGGCGGTCGAGCCCCACAGCCCGCAGCGGGTGAACGAAGATCGCCGCGCCGAGCGCTTCGGCCGCGGCGAAGAAGGGCTCGAAGCGCGGGTCGCCGATCACCGTGCCGTCGACGTTCGTGCCGATCTCGACGCCGCGGAACTGGCCGGAGGCCATCAGCCGCTCCAGTTCGCGCGCCGCGAGCTCGGGGTCCTGCAGGGGAACGCAACCGAGCGCCGCAAAGCGCAGCGGGGCTTGCGCCACCATCTGCGCCGCGACTTCGTTGATGTGGCGACACAGCACCAGCGCGTCCTGCGCCGGCATCCAGTACGACAGCAACTCCGGCATCGGCGACAGCACCTGCATGCCGATGCCGCTCGCGTCCATGTGGTGCAGGCGCTGCGCGACGTCCCAGCATTCGTGCGAGACGCTGCGGAACACCTTGCCGTCGATGATGACGTTGCGGTGCTGGCACTGCGACGTCGCCGCCATCGAAGGCCACGACGTGCTGCCGCCCGCGCCCGCGTACGGCGGCAAGTCGTGCGGAACGATGTGGGTGTGGATGTCGATCGCCACGCTCACTGGAGTACCTTCGGGCTGCGCCCTCCGGTATTCGCCCTTGGGGCGGCCCGGCGGACTCATGCTTGGGCCCCGACCCTTCGCTGCCAGCCGACGCCCACCTCGTAGGGCTGCACAAGACCCGTCGCCGACATGCGCGGGTCGCGCACGCCGCCCCAGCTGTCGATCGACGGCGGCTGCGGCGGCAGCGTCCGCGCCATGCGAGGAGTGAACTCCTGGAACTCCTCCATGCCGAAGCTGTATTCGAGCGTCAGGCCATCGGGGTCGAGGAAGTACAGAAAGATGCTGTTTGAAGCGGGGTGACGGCCGGGGCCGAACACCACCGGCACGTCATGGCGCTTGAAGCGGTTGAGCGCCATCCCGAGGTCGTCGATCTCGGACACCATGAAGTTCACGTGGTGCAGCCCATGGTGCGGGCCGCGCCCCACGCCGACGCCGTGGTGGTACGGGCTGGGCGGCGGGCGCATGAAGGCGATGATGCCGTCGATGTCGTCGGACGGCAGGAACTCGAGCACGCGCTGCATGAACGCGATCGACTCCCGGTATTGCGGCGTGCCGAAGACCACGTGACCCAGGCGCTGGATCTTCGCCACGGTCGGCACGAACTCGGCCGGCGGCTGCGCGCTGCGCGGCCGATAGAACTCGATCGCCGCGTGCATCGACGGCTCGGCGATGCGCCAGGCACGCGCAAGGCCGCGCTGCGCACATTCGGCCGCATCCAGTTCGTCGTAGGCGACCCGATGCTCGCCCAACTGGCGCTTCAGCACGTCGAACTCGGTGTCGCTTTCCAAGGCGAGCGCCATCGAGCGAAAGCCCGGCACCAGCGACTCGTGCAGGACCACGGTGCAATCGTCCGACCCGCAGCGAAACGAAACCGACCCGTCCGCGTTGTCGGCCAGCGGCTGCAGGCCGACGACGTTGACGTAAAAGTCCCGCGAGCGCTTCAGCTCCGTGACATTCAGCTCGACCCGACCGAGCCGCTCGTAGCGAACCATGTTGACTCCTCGATATGCCGTGCAATCTACGGATCCGAGGAGCGAGTGGCTATCCGCTTTGCGCAGGCCCTGCGCTCGCCTGTCCGTTTCGCGCGGGCAGCGAGGCGGCCGGCACCCTCTCGCATCACTGACGCTTATGCTGAACTGAAGTGCGGGCGATGCCTTGCGTCTTGGCAGCGGTCGGACGGATCATCGTCCACCGCATGAGCACCACTCCCATCGTCGAGATCGAACAGCGCGGCGGCCCGCTCCTGGTCTCGATCCCTCATGTCGGGACCGAGATTCCAGCCGACCTGCGCGACGCCTATTCGCCGATCGCGCTGACCCTGGCCGACACCGACTGGCATCTCGGCCGCCTCTACGCCTTTGCCGCGGCGCTCGACGCGACGGTGATCCGGGCCAGGGTCTCGCGCTACGTGGTCGACCTGAACCGACCCGCGACCGGCGAGTCGCTGTATCCCGGCATGGTCACCACGTCGCTGTGTCCGAGCGAAACGTTCCGGGGCGAGGCCTTGTATCGCAACGGGCTTGCCCCCGACAGCAGCGAAGTCGCGCGCCGCATTGCCGCCTATTGGCAGCCGTACCACTCTCAGCTGAAGAGTGAAATGGCCCGGCTGCGCGAGTTGCATCCTCACATCCTGCTGTGGGAAGCCCATTCGATTGCGAGCGTGCTGCCGCGCCTGTTTGCGGGCAAGCTGCCCGACTTCAATTTCGGCACGTCGGAGGGCGAGAGCTGCCACGACAGCATCGCAGCAGGCGCGATTCAGCCCTTGCGCGAGAGCAGCCGTTCGTGGGTGCTGAACGGGCGATTCAAGGGCGGATTCATCACGCGCCGGTACGGCAACCCGAAAGGTGGCGTTCACGCGCTCCAGCTCGAGATGTGCCAATCGCTGTACATGGACGAAGCCGCGCCCTTCCCGTGGCGCGAGGACCTTGCCGCGTCGGCCGCTCCGGTCGTGAGGTCCTGCGTCGAAGGCGCGCTCGCCGCAGTCGCCCGACTGCCGAAGGCAAGGCCCGAAACTGCCATCGATATACTGCCAGGCTGACTTTCGCAGCCTTATGAACCTCTCGGATGAGCAATCGCTGCCCGACTGGGAATTGCTGACCAGCTGGGTGGCCGTGATCGAAACCGGGAGCGTTTCGGAAGCGGCGCGATTGCTGCACATCTCCCAAGCCGCGGTGTCGCAGCGCATCAAGCAGCTCGAGACGATCTTCTCGACTTCGCTGCTCGATCGTTCCACGCGACCAGCGCAGCCCACCTCCGCCGGCCAGCGCCTGTTCGAGAACGCAAAGGACCTGCTCACGCGCGCCGACCAGATGATGGAAAGCGTGCGCAGCGTGAGCCGCGCCAAGCGCATGATCGTGCGCTTCGGCTGCGTCGATTCGTTCGCCGCGACGGTCGGGCCGCTGCTGATCAAGGCGCTCTCGAGCTCCTCGCACCAGATCCGCCTGTGGTCCGGCATCACGCCGACGCTGGACGGCCTGATCGAGGGCCGGCAGCTCGATCTCGCGGTCACGACCAGCCTCACCGCGCTGCCGGGCATCTCGCGCACCCAGCTGTTCACCGAGCGCTACTACGTCGTGTTGCCGGCGAAGTTCGAAGTCGACCGCTTCGGTTCGCTGCTCGACCTGACCCGGCATCTCCAGTTCATCCGCTACAGCGCGCGTTCCGTGATCGGGCAGCAGGTCGACGAATACCTGCAGCGCACCGGCGATGCGCTGGAACGCACCTGCGAGTTCGACGCGAGCGATCCGCTGCTGAGCCTGGTGGCCAGCGGCATGGGGTTCGCATTGACCACGCCGCTGTGCATCTGGCAGTCGCGCCACTTCATTCCCGGCATCAGAGTGGTTCCGCTGTCTTCGTTCTCGCGCCAGGGACGCGCCTATCCGGACCTGACGCGAACCTTCTTCCTCGCGTATCGGCAAGGCGAGCTCGGGACATTGCCGAACGAGGTGCGCGACCTCGTCCGCATCGCCGCGCGCAAGCAGATCTCGCTCGACATCAGCGCCCAGCTCGGCCTCGAGAAGGACGTGCTGTGGACCCCACCCGAGGGCGACTGATCGCTGATCCTTTGGATAAGCCGCGCTGAATCAGCGCCTGCCCGCGTCGCGCGACTGGAGAATCTCGCCATGAACTCGCTGCCACAGTTTCCTCGCCCCGCGAACGAACCGGAATTCGACTACGCCGCAGACGCGGCCGGCCGCGCCGAGCTCGATCGGCACTTGCGCACGACCGAAGTCATCGAGATTCCGGCCGTGATCGGGGGCAAGCGCCTCTTCTCGGGCGACGTCGAGGAGGTCCGTGCGCCGCACGATCGCAATCGGCTGCTGGCGCGCATCCATCGTCCGGGCGAAAAGGACGTGCAGGCCGCGATCGCCGATTCGCTTTCGGCCGCGCGCGAGTGGGCCGCCCTGCCCTTAGAGAAGCGTGCCAGCGTGTTCCTGCGCGCCGCCGAGATCGTCGCGCACGTCCGTCGCCATGAAATCACGGCCGCCACGATGCTCGGCCAGAGCAAGACCGTGGACCAGGCCGAGCCCGATGCCGCCGGCGAGTTGATCGACTTCATGCGCTTCAACGTGTTCGAGTCGCAGAAGGTCTATGCCAACCAGCCGCTCACCGTGCCGAGCGCGATGAACCGCACCGACTGGCGGCCGCTGGAAGGCTTCGTGTACGCGGTGAGCCCGTTCAACTTCACGGCCATCGGCGCGAACCTGTGCTGCGGCCCGGCGCTGATGGGCAACGTTTGCCTGTGGAAGCCGTCGCAGAAGTCCGCGCTGGCGAACTGGCGCTTCTACGAAATCCTGGAGCAGGCCGGCCTGCCGCCCGGCGTGATCAACTTCATCCCGGCCGACCCGGCGATGGCGACGCGCATCGTGCTGCAGTCGCGCGACTTCGCGGGCATCCACTTCACGGGATCGTCGCAGGTGTTCAAGTCGCTGTGGCGCTCCATCGGCGAGAACATCGAGCGCTACCGCGGCCTGCCGCGCATCGTCGGCGAGACGGGTGGCAAGGACTTCGTGCTGGCGCATCCGTCGGCGGACCCGGTCGCCGTGACCACGGCCCTGATCCGAGGCGCCTTCGAATACCAGGGCCAGAAGTGCAGCGCCGCGTCGCGCGCCTACATTCCGAAGAGCCTGTGGCCCGCCGTGAAGACAGGCCTGCAGGAGCGCCTGCCCGAGTTGCGCATCGGCGATGTTGCGCAGCGCGAGACGTTCATGGGCGCGGTCATCGATGGCGGCTCGCATGCGCGCCTCACCTCTCGCATCGAGAAGGCGAAGGATGACCCGAATGCGCAGATCGTCCACGGTGGCAAGGCGTGGACAGATCCGGGCTGGTTCATCGAGCCGACCGTGATCGAGGTGAGCGACCCCAAGCACGCGCTGATGCGCGACGAGCTGTTCGGACCCGTGCTGGCGGTCTTCGTCTATGCCGACGCCGACTGGGAGCAGACGCTCAGGCTCATCGATTCCACGAGCGACTACGCGCTGACCGCGTCGATCTTCTGCGTGGACCGCAAGGCGCTGCTGCAGGCGGAGACCGAGCTGGCCAACGCCGCCGGCAACCTGTACATCAACACGAAGCCCACCGGCGCCGTCGTCGGCCAGCAGCCATTCGGCGGGTCGCGCGCGAGCGGCACGAACGACAAGGCAGGCTCGTGGATGAATCTGCTGCGCTGGACGTCGCCGCGCGTGATCAAGGAGACGTACCTGCCGCAAGCGCAATGGCGCTTCGGCGACAAGTGATCAGGCGGGCGGCAGCACCCGGCCCGGGTTCATGATCCCTCTCGGGTCGAGCATGTGCTTGACCTGCCACATCAACCCGATTTCCACCGGATCCTTGTACTTCGCCATTTCGTGCAGGTGCAGGCTGCCGATGCCGTGTTCGGCGCTGAAGGTGCCGCCCATCGGGATCGCGATGTCGTACAGCGCGTGCGCCAGACGCGCCTGATAGGCGGTCTTGTCCGGCGTGCCCTGCCACGCCTCGTGCGTGTGCATCACGATGTAGTGCAGGTTGCCATCGCCGACGTGGCCGACGATGACGACCTCGACGCCGCGGTACTCGCGCGCCAGCATGGCCTGCGCCGCCTTGACGAACTCCGGAATCTTGTAGACCGGCACCGCGATGTCGTGCGTCAGGCCCATGCCTTCGCGCTTGTTCGCCTCGGTGACGTTGTGACGCAGGTGCCAGATCTTCTCGCGCTGCTTGTCGGTGGAGGCAATCACCGCGTCGAGGACGATGCCGGCCTCGACGAGTTCGCCGACCGTGGCATTCAGCTCCTCGATGACCGCTTCCGCCGCGGCCGACGAGATGAGTTCGACGATGAGCTGCCATTGGCCCTTGGTGGCCAGCGGACATGCCGAGCCCGGGATGTGCCTGAGGACGATCTCCGTCTCCGACAAGGACATGAGCTCGAGTCCGACCAGCTCGCCCGGAAACTTCTTCTGCAAGCGCGCGCCGAGCGCGACCGTCTGGTCGATGTCGTCCAGCGCGAACATCGCGGTGACGGTCGTCGGCGCGAGCGGGAACAGCTTGAGCGTCGCTGCCGTCACGACGCCCAGGGTGCCCTCGGAGCCGATGAAGAGATTCTTCAGGTCGTAGCCGCTGTTGTCCTTGCGCAGCGTGCGCAGGCCACTCCAGATGCGACCGTCCGGCAGCACCGCTTCCAGCCCCAGCACGAGGTCGCGTGTATTGCCGTAGCGGACGACCGACGTGCCGCCCGCATTCGTCGCGATGTTGCCGCCGATCTGGCAGGACCCTTCGGCACCCAGGCTCAGGGGGAAAAAACGATCGGCTTCCTTCGCCGCGGCCTGGATGGCGGCGAGGACGCAGCCCGCTTCGACGGTGATCGAGTTGTTCCCGGGATTGACCTCGCGGATCTTGTTCAGGCGCTCCAGGCTGAGCACGATCCCGCGCCCGTCCTCGGACGGCACCGAGCCGCCGCAGACGCTGGTGTTGCCTCCTTGCGGGAACACCGGGACCGAGAACTCGCTGCACAGCGCGAGGACGGCCGCGACCTCGTGCACATGGCGCGGCAGGGCCACGCACAGCGCGCGGCCATGGTGGCGGTCGCGCCAGTCGTGCAGATACTTGGCCTGGTCTTCGGGCGCGGTTCGAAGGCTTGCGGCACCGAGGGCGCCGGTGAGGCGCTCGAGGAAAGGCGATTCGCTGCTGAGCATGGGCATCAGTCCAGCACCACCGAATTCGCCCGCGACCAGGCGAGGCGCACCTTCTGGCCGGGCTGGATGTCGGCGTCGTCGCGCGCCGAAACGCGCGACACGAGAATGCGCTCGTCGCCCATCTTCGTTTCAACGCGCGTGCGCCCTCCCACGAAGGACAGCTGATGCACCACGCTGTCGAACACGTTTTCTTCGCTGACCGCTTCGCCAGGCGCCACGATGCGCACGTTCTCGGGCCGGATCAGAACCTCGACCGACGCGCCGACGCTCTGGCACCGGCTGTGCACGCGCAGCGTGGACCCTGCTTGCGTCTGGAGCGAGCCGGCATCGACGAGCGTGCCAGCGATGATGTTCGACTCGCCGACAAAGTCGGCCGTGAAGCGGTTCGCGGGATCGAAGTACAGCTGCGCGGGCGTGCCCAGATGCTCGACGCGGCCCAGGTTCATCAGGCAGACCGTATCGGAGAGGTTCAGGGCCTCTTCCTGGTCGTGCGTCACGTAGATCAGCGTGGTTCCGATGTCGCGGTGCAGGCTCTTGATCTCGCCCTGGAGCTGGTCGCGCAGCTTCTTGTCCAGCGCGCCCAGCGGTTCGTCCATCAGGATGATCGACGGCGAGTAGACGAGGCAACGTGCGATCGATACGCGCTGCTGCTGCCCGCCCGAAAGCTCCTTCGGCTTGCGCGACGCGAACGTCGCCAGGCCCACCTTCTCCAGCGTCTGCGTCACCTTGCGCTGGATCGAGTCGCGCGTCTCCTTGCGCACCTTCAGCGGAAACGCGACGTTCTCGAACACCGTCATGTGGGGCATCAGCGCGTAGTTCTGGAACACCATGCCCAGCCCGCGCTCGCGCGACGGCTTCTGGGTCACGTCGACGCCATCGAGAAAGACGCGGCCCGTGGTCGGCTGGATTGCGCCCGCGATGATGTTGAGGATGGTGCTCTTGCCCGAGCCGCTGGGTCCGAGCAGCGTGAGGAACTCGCCGCGGCGCACGTCGAGGTTCAGCTCGTGCAGCACGGTGGCATCGCCGTACTTCTTGCTGACGCCCGCGAAGCGGACCGCGAATTCGGCGGGCAACGGAGTGCTTGATGGCGCGCTCGTGTTCATCGCACGGACAGACGCAAGACCTGTTCCAAACTCCATGGTAGCGGGGCGCGCCATGTCACTTCTCCTTGTCCCAGCAGTCGTCGATGGATCTCGAGAGGAACTGCTTCTGGATGCGCTCCGTCGGCGTCTTCTGGAACGCGTCGACGAACTTCACGAAGCGCGGCAGTTGGAAGGCCGCCATCTTCGGCTGCGCCCAGGCGATGAGCTGGGCCTCGGTGAGCGCCGGGTCGCGGCGCTTGACGAAGAGCTTGAGGTCCTCGTCGGCGAATTCGTTCTTCACGCCGACGAGAGCGCACTCTTCGACGTCGGGATGCTCGTTGAAGACACGCTCCACCTCCCAGGCCGACACGTTCTCGCCGCGGCGGCGCAGGCTGTCCTTCTTGCGCCCGAGGAAGAAGAAGTAGCCGCCCGCGTCCTGCCTGGCGAGGTCGCCGGTGTAGAGCCACCCGTCCTTCAGCGCGGCGGCCGTCGCTTCCGGATTGTTGTAGTAGCGGGGCACGAGCACGCCGGGTTCGCGGCCGCGCACGCGCAGCTCGCCCGGCTCGCCGATCGGCGTCTTGCGCCCCTGGTCGTCGACGAGTTCGACGTCGAAGTACGCCACCGCGCGTCCGATCGAGCCGAGCTTGCCTTCGGGATTGATCGTGCTGAAGCTCGAGGTCTCGGTCATGCCGTAACCCTCGTGGATGCGCACGCCGAAGCGGTCCTCGAACGCGCGCCAGATCTCGACCGGGCAGCCGCCGCCCCACGCGATCTTCACGCCGTGCGTCCTGTCGCCGGGCGACGGCGGCTGCTTGAGCAGCAGCTGCAACACGCCACCGACGAAATGGATGTGCGACACGCGGTTCTCGCGTGCTTCGTCCCACAGGCGCGACGCGCTGAACCGCGGCACGAGAACCAGCGTGACCGGCACCATCAGCGCAAGCACGAGCACCTCGGTGCCGAACACGTGGTAGATGGGATCCCAGAAGTGCAAGACGCTGCCGGGCGTGATGTTGCCGACCCACGTCGAACCGAGTGCCGCGGCGCGGATCATGCGATCGGGCATGACGACGCCCTTGGCAGGGCCGGTTGTGCCCGACGTATAGAGGATCTGGCGCAGCGTCGTGTCGGATTGCGGCACGTCCGGCGCCGGCGTGGGCGCTCGGCCCGCGTAAAGAGCCGTCTCCATCTGTCCGGTGCCATGCGCGGGCTTGCGCCAGATCGTGGTCATTGCGGCGCCTCGCAACGCGATCACCTCCGCGACCTGCAACGCGAATGCCGCGTCGACGACCAGGAAATCAGGGTGGGCATGCGCGACGATGTGCGCGAGGCCCGAACCCCTGAGAGCCGTGTTGAGCGGCACCAGCACCGCGCCCAGTCGCATCAGCGCAAAGAACGTGACGATGTGATCGAGGTGATGTGCCAGCATCACACCGACGTGCAGGCCGTGGCGCACGCCCTGCGCGTGCAGCAGCGCGGCCGCATGGGATACGCGCGCGGCCAGGTCGGCATACGTGACGTCGATGCCTTCGGCCTTGCAGTACACGTGCGATGGCGTGCGCCGCGCGCAGTCGGCGAGCAGCATCGGGACGTTGTCGCCCGCGGAGAAGAAGTGCGTCGTGCCGGATGCGGCCACGCGCTCGGCATCCATCACTGCATCCATCGCTGGTGATCCTCGAAGCGCCACGTTTCGACGCCGGTTCCCGCATCGAATGCGCGCTTCGCCGTGAAGCGCCCGCTGATCACGCGTGTGCCCATCTCGAAGAAGGCGAACAGCGCCGCCCGCATGTCCTGCGTTGCGATCGCCTCGAACGGCGTGAAGGATGTGAAACTGAGGTCGGTCACCGTGTCGGACTTCTTCGAGAGCTCCACGCCATTGCGAAATGCACGCAGGATCGTGGCGGACAACTGCGCGGCGGCATGTGCGCTCTTCTCCGCGAAGCCGGTCTGCTTCGCGAGCTGGCCGATGAACTGCACGGCGAGAAAGCGCATCGCCATCCGCACGATGTTCGTGGCCTGCTGCTCGCCGAGCTGGCGGATCACCGCCTCGATCGCGTGCAGCGCGTAGTCGGCGGCGTAGTTGTGGCTTCCCTTCAAGACGCGAGCCTCCGGCCACGCGTGCGGATCGAGCTTCGGCGCCTTCGCCGGGTCGAACTCCGGGCTTTGCTGAACAGCGACGATCTTCATGCGCTCTTTCAGCGGCAGCTCGTGGTCGACTTCCTCGAAGTAGCCTTCGTCGTAGGGATGCCCTTCGGCGACGAACTTCGTCGCGACCCAGCGCAGGCGCGGACAGCCGAGCAGCTCGCCATTGCGCGGGTGCC
>Ga0307508_10000611_pt1 | contig 42821 bp, 37 predicted proteins | sample 9_EM_MG_FD_203089 | JGI IMG/M metagenome (GOLD analysis project Ga0307508, IMG submission 203089) | Populus trichocarpa ectomycorrhiza microbial communities from riparian zone in the Pacific Northwest, United States - 9_EM | ecosystem: Host-associated > Plants > Roots > Unclassified | place... | reverse complement strand
GCGCCAGGCGGCGTGGCTGCTGTAGGCACCGAACACGTCGTCGAGGATCTGCGGCACGGTCTTTTGTTGCCAGGCCCGGCTGTGCGAGCCGTGGGTGAGGAAGGCGATCCAGGGTTTGACGATCAGCTTCAGGCGCAAGGCCCCGCCGTTGGAGCCCAGCCCATCCACGCTGTCGATGAGGCCGCTGTGCTTCTTGGTGCTGCCGTCGGACAGGCGGGTGATGAGGGTGATGCGCTTGTGCCGCAGGGTTCCCAGCGGCAGCCGGGCATCGAGCGTGAGCACGGTGAGCTGCAGCACGAAGGGCTCGCTGATGCGGTCGATCAGGGCGAATTGCTCGACCATCAGGTCGTTGACCGGGCCGTCTCCGCTCACGTTGTAAAGGCGCTGACTTTGCGTCCACGCGGAGATCAGGTTAGCCAGGTGGGACGAGAGGCCGAAGGGGGCTGTGTCGCTCAGGCGATCGTTCATGTTTTGTTCCCTGGGGGTGGCGAAGCAGGCGGTGATTTTGCGTGGCGATGGCGCCTGCCGATCGAATTGCAACAGGCTTTTTACACGTTTTCCCCCATCAGCGAGATGCTCGCCTGCCCCCGACCTCAGAACAGGGTACGCCTGACGGCGTGTCGAAGGCCCGCTCAGGCCGTGCACGGCTTCGATACCTCAGCCCGAACGGATTTCACCACGCGGGGCGCTTCATTCGTAATGCTTGACCTCACGCCTGTCCAGCAGCCGGCGCATGCCGCTGCCATGCCCCCTCGGGCTGGCTCAGCCGGTCGGCCACGATACGCAGCACATGGGTGTTCCACGCCATGCCCATGTGGCTGCCATCGACCTCGACGTTCTCTGCCTCAACGCTGCCGTCGAGCAGGCAGGTCTGCCAGGCCACGATGCCGTCGCTGCGGCTGTAGATCGAGGTGGTGGGCACCGGCGGCGTGGTGCGCAGGCGCACGGCGAGCTTGTCGTCGACGATCGGCAGGCTGCCGTTGAGCAGCCGGTAGAGCCAGGCCGCGTTGTTGTCGCGCCCGTTGCCTGCGAAGGGTGTGCCCAGCGTGACGACCTGGCGCACCAGCGGCGCGCGGATCTTCGCGATCTCGCGTGCGTAGATGCCGCCCAGGCTCCAGCCGATGAGGCTCACGCGCCGACCGTGCAGCGTGGCCACGCCACGCACGTGTTCGGCCAGGTTTTCCAGCCACGCGTCGACGTCGCCTTGCGGGCCGGTGTTGAAGCCCTGCTCCCAGTCGTAGACCGCGTAGCCGAGGTCTTCGAAGCAGTTGCGCATGGGCACCAAGGAGCGCTTGTCGGCCGCCAGGCCGGGAAAGATGATGACCGGGTGGCCGTCGCCTTCGGGCAAGACCTGCCTGTCCATCGTGCGCATGCTTGCGTATTCGGCGGCAGCGCGGAAGGGTTCCATGCCGAACATGCTCAGGGACGGAGCAGTCGGCGTGTTGGCAGCAAACGTGTTGTCCATCGAGGGTCCTTTGCAGCTGAAGTTGAAAACTGCGGGCGATGATGATTGAGCATGCTGCACTCGCACATATGCCTTTGGACGATTCACGTGTGCGATTTCGCCTACGCAGATCTGCTTAGCACCGCACCGTGCACAACACAGGGTCGGTAGCCCGCGGATCGCACGGTGCGATGTGCAGCAAAGTTTGCGTGTCCGCAGCAAAGCCGTGCGCCATGCACCGCGTGCAAGCAGCTCCGGCGCGCTGCGCACCACGGGAACGCCGCTTGCCGACCGCTGCGCATGACACTCACTGCAAACCACATTGCGCCGCGGCACCAGGCCTGGCGCGACGCACGCAACATCCTCGTGGTGCGGCTCGACAACCTCGGCGACGTGCTGATGACCACACCGGCCATCCAGGCCATCAAGCAGAGTTCGCCCGACGCGCGCATCACCTTGCTGAGTTCGCGCTCCGGTTCCGCCATCGCCCGCCATGTGCCGGCGCTCGACAACGTGATCGTCTACGACGCGCCCTGGGTCAAGGGATCGAGCCACGGCAACCAGGGCGACCGCCGCATGCTCGCTGCGCTGGGCCGCGAGAACTTCGACGCGGTGGTGATCTTCACCGTCTGCACGCAAAGCGCCCTGCCCGCCGCGCTGCTGTGCCGGCTGGTCGGCATACCGCTGCGCCTGGCCTACAGCCGCGAGAACCCGCACGACCTGCTGACCGATTGGGTGCCCGACCAGGAGGTGTGCAACGACGGCATGCGGCACGAGGTAGCGCGCCAGCTCGACCTCGTGCGCTCGGTCGGCTTCCACGCGAGCAGCGAGCGACTGGTGTTCCGCTACGCCGCGAGCGACGTGCTGAGCATGCGGCGCAAGTTCGTCGGCGCCGGCGGCGACCTGATGCGGCCCTACATCGTCGTGCACCCCGGGGCCACGTCGGCCTCGCGCCGCTACCCGGCCGAACGCTTCGGCGTGGCGGCCGAGCGCATCTGCCGCGACAGCGGTTGCCAGGCCGTGTTCAGCGGCGGGCACGACGAGCAGGCGCTGGTCGCCCGCGCTTGCGCGCAGATGCACGAGCCGGCCGTCTCACTCGCGGGCCAACTCACGCTCGGCGAACTGGCCGCGCTGATTGCCAGCGCGCAAGTCACCGTCTGCAACAACAGCGGCCCGGCCCACATGGCCGCGGCCCTCGGCACACCGGTGGTCGTGCTCTATGCCTTGACCCACCCGCAGCACACGCCCTGGCGCGCCAAGGCACGCGTGCTCAACAGCGACGTGCCCTGCCGCAACTGCCTGAAGAGCGTGTGCACCGAGCGCCACCACGACTGCCTGATGAAGGTGGATGCCGAGGACGTGGCCAATGCCGCGATGGACCTGATCGAAACACCGCTCGCGACACGGCGCACGCCGATCCCGGCGGGCTCGGCCTTCCTCTCGCTGCGCTGAAAGCGCTCAGAGATTTTCGACTTCCCCTTCCGTTCGGGCTGAGCCTGTATTTCCGATCGTCCTGAGCCTGTCGAAGGGAGCCAGCGCAGTGCACGGCGCACCCTTCGACAGGCTCAGGGCGAACGGAGTCAAAAAACTGGGCCTCTGACGCCGCGGCCTACGCGTAGGCAATGGCCGCCGCACGCAGCCGCTGGTCGATCTGTTGGTTGAGGTCGCTCGTGAGGTGGCGGCGCACCGGGCCGTGCGCGTCGTGCCACACGCACAGCTCGAAGGCCAGCGGCGCGCCGACCAGCGTGGGCCGCAGCACTTCGGGGGCAGGCTCTTTCATCACGTCGGGTTGCGCCAGCGCGGCCTCCAGCAGCAGGCGCTCGACCGTGGACGGGTCGCTGCCCGCGGCCACCTGCACCGGCACGCGCAGGCGGATGGGTGCAGCGGCATAGACGAGGTTCGTCACCTGGTCGGTGATGAACTTCTGGTTGGGCACGAGGATGGTGATGTTGTCGTGCGTGACGATCGTCGTGCGGCGCGCGCCGATGTCGCGCACGGTGCCTTCGATCGCCGCCATCTCGACGCGGTCGCCCACCTTGATGGGCCTCTCGAGCATGATGATGATGCCGCTGACGAAGTTGCTGCAGATGTTCTGCAGGCCGAAGCCCACCCCTACGCCGACGGCCCCGGCGATCACACTCAACGCGGTGAGGTTCACGCCCACGTTCTGCAGGATCAGCACCAGGCCGACGATCAGCACCAGGTAGCGCACGATCGAGCCCGCAGCCTGGCGCGTGCCTTCGTCGAGGTGGGTGTGCCTGAGCGCCCGGCTCACCGTCCAGCGGCGCATCGCCCCGGAAAACCACACCAGCGCGACGAAGAGGACGATGACTTTCACCACCGACGAGACGGTGAACGGTGCTCCGCCGAGAGTGAAGAGAGCGATGTCGAATTCGCGCAGCTGCTGCAGCCAGGTGGGTAGGGTCATCAGACGGGGGTCTCCTTCTTTGCGCCGGCGAGATTGATGGGTCGAACAGCGGATGCACGCGTCAACGGCCCACCGCCTTCAGCAGCTCGGCCTTGTTCATACCGGAGCGGCCCTTGATGCCTCGGCTGCGCGCCTCGTTGTAGAGCTGCGCATAGGTGCGGCCCTGCTCGCCGGTGTGCGAGCGTATGCCGCCGCGGTGGCCGGCCGACACGTCGTCGATCGAGCTGGGGCTGGCTTCGCGCGCTTCGCCGTGCTGCGCGCGCTCCTTGTTCACCGTGCGGGCGGCGATCTCTTCGGCCAGCTTCTCGCGCTTGCCTCGCGCCTTGAGGCTGTTCTTGATGTGCTGGTACTGGCGTTCACGCTTCGAACTCCATTCGTCGTTCTCGGGCATGGTGGTTTCCTTTCCGATGGTTCACATCTGCTTGGGGATGGTCTTGGCCGGCTCGCCGATGCCAGCGGGACGGGCCGGCGACGCGATCACGCCGCAGGCCACGCGCTTGCCGGAGTTGCCCGCCGGCTGGGTGGCGTAGTCGTCGGGGTCGGCATGGATCACCAGCGCCTTGCCCATCAAGTCGGTGGCACCGGTGCCGAGCAGCACGCCCTTCACGTCGAAGGTGGTGGAGACCTTGCCCGCGGCATCGGCCTTCAGCGAAGGCAGGTCGCCTGCGTGGTGCTCGCTGCCCGGCGGCCCGTGAGGCATGTCGGTCGGGTTGAAGTGCGCGCCGGCGCTGCTGGCATCGGGGCTCGAGCAATCACCCTTCTCGTGCACGTGGAAGCCATGTTCGCGGCTCGGTGCCAGGCCGCTGGCCTGGATGTGCACCACCACGTGGTCGTCTTCCTGGGTGAACCAGGCGGTGCCGCGGGCCGAGCTGCCGCTCGCGGGCTTGAGTTCGGCGACGGCGCGCGGGCTGTCGGCCGGCGCGGTCGTGCACGCTGCCAGGGGGATGGCAAGGCAAACCGCAAGGCAGGCGGCAAGACAAACGGCGGGGGACGCAGCGGCCATGCGAGGCCGATGCGAAGGCGAAGGCGAAGGGGTCGAGTGTGTTCTGTTCATGTCGTCTTCATCGGTCTCGGCGGGACTGGGAGATGTTGACCACGCCTGCGCCACGAGGCTGTAGGACAAGACCCAACGCGCGGGTCGGCGTGTTTCGGTTCTGTGCGGCCCAGCCCGTCGGCATGCTTCCTGCACACTCGGGCGCAATGAGCACGCACGCCACCACCAACCCCACCCACACGCTGTTCGAAGATGCGCAGGCCATCTTCACCGGCACCTTGTTCGTTTCGCTGGCACTGATCCTGTTTGCACAGGTCGGGCTGATGACAGGCGGCACCGCCGGGGCGGCCTTCGTGCTGCACTACGCCACCGGCCTCAGCCTGGGCAAGCTGTTCTTCGTGATCAACCTGCCCTTCTACTGGTTCGCCTGGAAGCGCATGGGGCGCGAGTTCACCTTCAAGACCTTCATCGCCATCAGCCTGCTGTCGGCCATGACCGAGTGGTCGCCGCGGCTCTTCGCCATCGAACGCCTGCACCCGGCCTATGCGGCCGTGCTGGGCGGCTTGCTGCTGGGTTCGGGCTGCCTCTTCCTCGCACGCCACCGCGCCAGCCTGGGCGGGGCGACCATCGTGTCGCTGTACCTGCAGCAAAGCCGCGGCTGGCGGGCCGGCGCGGTGCAGATGGGCTTCGACTGCTGCATCGTGCTGACGGCGCTGTTCGTCATCGAGCCGGTGCGCGTCGCCTACTCGGTGCTCGCAGCGGTGGTGATGAACTTGTTCATCGCGGTCAACCACAAGCCGGGCCGCTATGCCGTCTTGTGAGGCTTTGGCAGGCCGCAGAGAAACCGAACGGGCACGCTGAACGCTCAGCGTTTCCGATCCGCGGGCGACTGGCCCACAGGTGGCAGCGGCTTGGGGGCCCGGTCCGCCTTCTTGGTGATGACGGCGGCACGCCGGTTCGGCAGCACCCCGTGCCACTTGGTGTGGCAGGCATTACAGACGAACTTGCGCGTGCCCTTGTTCCAGGCCGCAATGGTTCGGCGCGAGTGCGTGAACTGGCCTGAGCAGCCGGCGCAGGTAAAGCGCAGGTTGGACGGCCCGTTGGCGATCCGCAGCCCGACGCTGCGGGTCCGCTTGCCGCGCAGGCGCAGATAGACCAGGCCCGCCAGGAAGGCGACCACACCCACGGCAGCGGCAAACAGGATTTCCGGGGCGATCTGCATCCAATGTGTCAAGGTTCGGCGAGGGCGCCAGCTGCATGCTGGCTCGGCCAACGATAGCCCAGGACCGAAGCTCTCGGATAGAAGTGCTCCCGCACCTGGTCCAGCTGGTTGCCGCCGAGCAGATGCACATGCGCTTCATCCTCGCGCAAGAAGAAGCCGACGTGCCCTTTCCACCCCGAGGCGTCTTCACGCGACAGCACGACGATGCAGCCGGGCACCGGCGCGCCGAGTGCTTCGCCCCATTCGAGCCACGACCTCGCCAAGGCCGAGCCGGTGCCGCGCAACCCCACCTGCGCCAGAGACCAGTTGACGAACGACGAGCACCACGACGCCTTGTCGTCGTAGCCGCGGATGCCGGTGTGCGCGTGGTACTCCGTCACGCGCGGGTTGCTCTGCCCCTGCGGGTAGGTGCTGACGCCGACCTCCTGGGAGGCGATGGGCATCCAGGGTGCCTGCCGCGCATGAGGCTCAAGTCGCATCGAATCTGCCGCTCAGGTCAAGAAAACGAGCAGCGTTTGGCTGGTCATTCCACACCTACTGAATGCGCTCGCCGATGCGCTCGACGCGCGGCAGCCAGTCGCCCTTGATGTCGGCCGACACCAGGATGTGATGCGCCCGCCCGATCAGCAGGTGGCGAGGCACCACGCCGATGTAGCGGGAGTCTTCGCTGTTGTCCCGGTTGTCGCCGAGGAAGAAGTAGCTGCCCTGCGGAACCACGACCGGACCGTAGTTGCGCCGCGACGCGATGTTCGGCAGGAACTGGACCTGCCGCTCGCTGCCGGCCGCGGTTTCGGTGGCGTGGACGGCCGGCGTGCTGCCGCCATAGCCCAGCGGCTCGGTGGCCACGCTGACGTGGCCGTATCCGGCCGCGGTGCCGTTGACGAAGAGCCGGTTGTCTCGCAGCTCCACCTTGTCACCGGGGACGCCGATGAGCCGCTTGATCAGGCGCACGCCGTCTTGCGGCGATGTGAAGGTGACCACGTCGCCCCGCTGCGGTTCGCCGAGCGTGGCCACCGAAATGTCGGTCAGCGGCAGCTTGAAGTCGTAGGCCAGGCGGTTGACGAGCACCACGTCGCCTTCCAGCAGCGTCGGCCGCATGGAGCCGGACGGGATCGGGTTCCAGTCGGCCAACGCCGTTCGGAAGAACCCGAACAGCAGCAGAAAGATCAGGAAGCCGCGGTTTTGCTTGAGCCAGGTTGTCATGGGGTTCGCCTGTGAGACCGATCGGGTGGATGGCAGGTGCCGATCGTACTGGGGCACCAGAACCCGTCAACCCAGGTCGATTTGAGGCATCGACACCCTAGGACATCTGCGGTGGCCACTGGTGCATCTCGGCCTGGCAGCTCACGCACCACGCGTAGAGCGCGTCGTACATCACCATGCCGTGCTTGAGCATCTCGTGGTCATCGGCATAGGTCTGCGACAAGCCGAGCGAAATCGCATACAGCCCCGCGGACTGCGGCGTCAGGTCGAGGCGCGAGGTGTCGGCGCCGCGCACGATGGCCGCGAGTTGCTGCAGCGCGGGGTCGGTCAACGTGTGCTTCGACAGAAACGCATCGAAGCTGCACAGCTCGCCGACGTGACTCATCTCGACGCCCGGGATGTCATAGGGAACTGCCCCAGTCTTCTCGGCGGCAGCGAGAACTTCGCTCGCTGGTACGTAGAGAAACTCCGGCTCCTTGTCGATGAACCGAGCAATCAGCCACGGGCAAGCGATGCGGTCAATCTTCGGCCGTGCACGTGTGACCCACTTCATGATGCCGCTCCTTTGGGTTCGAGCGCTCGTCCGGCGGACTGCCAGCCGTCGATGCCGCCGCGCAGATAGCGTGCCGCCAGGCCCTGCGAGCGCAACCGCATCGCGGTGACCCGCCCAACTTCGTGCCCGTACACGCAATAGACCACCACCTCGCGGTTGGAGGGAACTTCGCCTGCCCACGTGTCGACCGTGGCGGGGTCGTGCCAGCTGGCGCCCGGTATCAGCGTCTGCGCCTTCTCGAACACCCCCGCCCGGCGGACGTCGAGCAGCACGGCGCCAGACAGTTCATCTTGGGACGCCCCGAACGGTTCGCTTGCGCCGTGCACCGCCAGTTGGTAGCGCTCGTACACCGGCGCCCAGTGGATGTTGCCCATGAACGCATCGACATACGAACCGACGTCAGCACCGAAGTCCATGTGGTACGAGTGTTCGAACATGTCGAGTGCCAGGATGGGTATGCCGCCGGCGAGGGCCTGTGTATGGTCTGCGGCCCACTGGTTGACCAGCGTTCCGTCTCGTGGCTGAAAGGTCAGCATGACCCACCCTGAGCCGCCGCCCAAGGCCTTGCCCATCGCGATGAACTCCGAACGCCAGCGGTCGACGCTGCCGAAGCCGGCCTCCAGCGCCAAGGTCATCGCCGGCACCATGGCCTGGCCATCGCCGCCGAGCGAGCCGAAGTACAGCTCATGCAGCAGCATCGAGTTGGCTGCAATGAGCTCCTCGCGTTTGAGTCCGTTGAGCTGAAAGCCTGGTGCAGCGGCGAAGTCCAAGGCTGCCAGCTGCGCACGAATCGCGTTGAGCCGTTTGACGGCGCCGCCGTAGTTGTGCTGGTGGTGGCTGCGCACCAGCTTGTCCGAGAGCCCCCGCAATGCGGCAGGCTCGAAGGGAAGTTCCTGGATACGTGATTGCATGCATGCCTCCTCAGGCAAAAAGAGGCCGGATGAAAGTGGCGGCCATGCCCACGAACCCGGACACCAGCACCACGGGGATGACGCCAACCTTGAAGCGGAACAACGCAACGCCGGCCACGAGCCCGATGGCGGCCGACAGCCACTCGAAGCGGCCGGAGAGTCCGACGGGCCACAGCACGTGGTACGCGAAGAAGACGGCGAGGTTGACGATGACGCCCACCACCGCGGCCGTGATGCCCGTCAGCGGCGCGGTGAACTTCAGCTTGCCGTGTGTCGACTCGATGAACGGGCCGCCCAGCAGAATGAAGCAGAAGGATGGCAGGAACGTGAAGAAGGTGACCACGGCCGCGGCGACCGCGCCGGACAGAAACGGCGAATCCGTTCCGAAGACGGCCTTCGTCCAGCCGCCGACGAAGCCGACGAACGAGACGACCATGATGAGCGGCCCAGGCGTCGTCTCTCCGAGTGCCAGCCCGTCGATCATCTGCGGGCCGGTGAGCCAGTGGTAGTGGTCCACGGCCCCTTGGTAGACGTAGGGCAGCACGGCGTAGGCGCCGCCGAAGGTCAGCAGCGCGGCCTTCGTGAAGAACCACGCCATCTGCGTGAGGACGGCGTCCCAGCCATACGCCAGCGTCAGCGCGCCGATGCCGACGAGCCACAGCGCGAGCGACACCGCCAGCACCTGCGCGAAACGCTTCCAGGTGAACAGCGCGTGGGCAGGCGTCGGCGTGTCGTCGTCGATGAGGGCCGCACCGAAACCCTTGGCCGCCTGGCCGTGCCCACCGCCCACGGCGAACTTGTCCGGCGCATAGCGGCCGCCAAAGTACCCGATGACGCCCGCGGCGAGAACGATGACGGGGAACGGAAGCCCCACGGCGAAGATCGCCACGAAAGACGCTATCGCGATGCCCCACAGCCAGCCGTTCTTCAGCGCCCGCGAGCCGATGCGGTAGGCGGCCGACACCACGATGGCCGTGACAGCAGGCTTGATGCCGTAAAACAAGCCCGCGACGACCGGAACCGCGCCGAAAGCCATGTACACCCACGAGAGCCCGATGAGCAAGAACAGCGAGGGCAGCACGAACAAGCCACCGGCGACGATGCCGCCCCACGTCCGGTGCATGAGCCAGCCGATGTAGGTGGCCAGCTGCTGTGCTTCAGGCCCCGGCAACACCATGCAGTAGTTCAGCGCATGCAGGAAGCGCTTCTCCGATATCCAGCGGCGCCGCTCGACCAGCTCTTCATGCATGAGCGCGATCTGCCCGGCCGGCCCGCCGAAGCTGATGAAGCCGAGCTTGAGCCAGTACACGAACGCCTGGCTGAAGGTGACGGGCTCGGGCGCCACTTCTGCGGTGGTTGCGGCAATGGCTGTCATTTGGCGAGCCGCAACGCGGCATAGAGGGTGTCGAAAAAGACGCATGAGGCCGCGAGCAGCGCGTCATCGTTTCCGTGTTGGGCCTGCAGGCCACGCACCATGGTCTCGACGCCAGCCGCCTCGTCGACCGGGATGCCGCCGATGTCGATGTAGTGCACCAGCTCCCCGAGTCGTTTGAGGGCGGCATCGTCTTCAAGGCCGAAGGTGTGCGCCACGACCTCGAAGGTGACCTTGTCGCCGACGTGTGTGAACCGTGCTCCGTCGAAATCGAATCCGAGTGCGGTCTTCGGGCATTTCTTCGGGTCGTCGAGCCACAGGAATCGCGGCTTGGCATCGACGAAACGCTGCACCAGCCACGCCGTCGCAAGCCGGTCCACCCAGGGGCGCTTGCGCGTCGCCCAGGTCTTGCCTTGGAAGGGCTCTTTTGCCTGGCGCTCGATGGCGCCGGCACCCGGCGTTGGTTCGCCGGGAGAAAGCTTCTTTTCAACTTCCAAGCGCAGCGTCTCGAGGCCATCGACCGCACTTGCTCCCGCTTTGCCGGGGAAATAGTCTGCGGCGCGAATGGCCTGCAGCTGCTGATCCAGCGTTCGCAGCAGCTTGCGCAACTCAGGCTCGCCGGCGATCTTGACTCCCTTGCGGGCGCCCTTGAGCGATTGGGCGAAGTCTGCGTACTGCTCGCTGCGGTCGAAGAGAGCCCGGAATGTCTTCTCCTGCGCGGCATCCCGTGCCTGCAGCTTCAGCATGTGTGCATCGGCACCGCCGTCTTGGATGGCCTTCTCGATGGCCCACAGCTCGTTCGCCGAGGCGGCAGTTGCCGGGAGGATGTAAACGCCCTCGCGCAAGGTGGCGCAACCGGTGGCTTTGAGGGCACGCCAGATGCGCACGCGCAAGCCGCTGGGAGACGTCGGCAAGGACGCAGTAAGAACAAGCCAGTCTGTCATGAAGCAAATATCTCATGCCGTGACAATTGCTACAAGAGCTGTTTCGATTCTGTTTCGATGGCCACCGATCGTGAGGGCGCGGCCGACAGTCACGGCGCGGCTTGCCCTCTCTCGGCTCCCTCCCATTCGGCACCTCGGCGACAACGCCCTTTATGCTGTCGCCACATGAGCATTCCTCAGATCATCGGCCTGGATGCAGACGACACGCTCTGGCACAACGAGACCCTGTTTCGCCTCACCCACGACCGCTTCAACACGCTGCTGGCGCCCTGGGCCGACGCGGCCAAGGTGGAAGACGCGCTCGCCGCCATCGAGCGGCGCAATCTCGGCACCTACGGCTATGGCGCCAAGGGCTTCACGCTGTCGATGCTGGAAACGGCGCTCGAGTTGAGTGACGCAAAAGTGCCGGCCACGGTGCTGGCCGAGATCTTGAGCGCGGGCCGCGAGCTGATGCGCCACCCTGTCGAGCCACTGCCCGGCGCGACCGAAGCGCTGGAGCGGCTCGCCGCCATCGCGCCGCTGGTGCTCATCACCAAGGGCGACATGTTCCACCAGGAGAGCAAGCTCGCCGCCTCGGGCCTGGGTGCGTTCTTTTCGGGTGTGGAAATCGTCAGCGAGAAAACCGCCGACACCTACCGCCGCGCGTTTGCACGCCATGGCGTGGCACCGCAAGGAGCGCTGATGGCCGGCAACTCGGTGCGCTCGGACATCCTGCCCGCGCTGGATGCAGGCTGCGCCGCGGTGCTCATCCCCTACCCGCTCGTCTGGGCGCACGAGGCAGCACAGGCGCCGGCGGACCACCCGCGCTATCGCCAGTGCGACTCGCTGGCCGAGATGGCGGACTGGCTGGCCAGCGGCGCCGCGTGAGCAGCGTAAGCGGCCCGCGCACTACGGACTATTCCTACAACGGCGGGTAACCCACGCCGATTGGCCGCACCGCCCGTCTCGATAAAACTCCGTCGAAGGCAACTCAAGGAGCACGACGTGGCAGACGACCTCGATTCCAAAAGCCGTTCGGCAGGCAACCAGCCCGATTCATCGGACACCTTGCAAGCGCTTCGAGAACGCGCCCAACAACTCGGTACAACCGCAGAGGAGCTCGAGGCCGCTCTCGAACAGCTCGCGCTTCAAGCCGAAGTGGTGCTGCGCCGTTTGCGGGGCGACGCTATGCATTGAGTGGTTGTATGGTTTCCAAACGTTGCAGTTGCTGAGATGGTTAATGGTGATGAGTTAGGCCTGCTTGCGTTCAGAAATTTTTCGTTTAGCAAGCAGTGGAATTGCTAAGTAAGCAAGACAAGTTGACCAAGAGAACGTGATCAAGCCGAAAACCAACCAGAACGTGGCATCACCAACTGGAGCTAAGAGGATAAGTGCCGGATACGCAGGCAGCAACATGGAGTACGCGATAACGGCAAAGAAGCTACCGCATTCGCCGTTGTGGATGCTGCCGCAGGTGTTGATGAACAACGACAACGCTACAACGGACAGTGCGCCAATCAGGCAAGCTGCTTTAGACCGAGGAGAGAGCGAGTTCATTGCGCAGCCTAAACGTTTATATGAGAGGGTTGGACAACAGAAGAGTATGAGGAACAACAAGATCACTGGTGCCCTTCCCTCGCTTCAGAACGACACTCAGGCATCGCCCCTCACTCGAAGAACGGCCTCCTGCTGAAAGGAACGGCTGGGCGTCATCTTGCCTTCTGCCTCACCAGCTTGACTTGAAGTTCGCAGCCTACTGCGCTCGCGTAGCGCTTGAGTGTTGCAAGCGAAGGAGCATGTTTGCCAGCCGATTCGAGACGGGAGATTGCGCTCTTGGTCGTTCCCATGCGCTCAGCAACAGCGTCTTGAGTGAGGCCGGCGCGAGAGCGGGCCTTGAGCATTTGCCCTGCAACTTGATACTCAAGCGCCAGCGCGTCATAGGCTTCGTTGAAGCCCTTGCGGGCACGAGCCTTCGAAAGAAAGGCCTCGTGGTCATGAGGAACGGGTTTGTACTTCAGTTCAGCCATCTTGCAACTCCTTCAGGCGCTTGCGCGCCAGCTTCAACTCACGATCGGGCGTCTGCTGAGTCTTCTTGATGAACGCGTGCAGTACGACGACGCGCTTTCCCACCAAGAAACAGTAGAACGCGCGGCCTATGCCAGCCCGGCCGCGCGGTCGTAGTTCAAACAATCCGTCGCCAAAGGCACGGGAGTGCGGCAGGCGAAGGCTCGGGCCGTATTCGGACAGGAGTTCAGCAAGGCGAACGTAGTCAGCAAGGACATCGACCGGCCAGGATTCGATCTCGGCGAGCACGCGTTCATGGAAGTACTCGATCTCAAACGCCATGAATTGATGTTATCAAATACGCTAACACCACGCAACGCGTTCGCCCCTCGCTCAAACCCAGTCACCCTTCTGCATCTTCGCCAACGTGTCCCGAATCAAGTGCCCCGATATCGAGAAGCGCGGCGGAATGTTGGGCAGCGCATCCAGCGCAAACCACTGCGCGTGCTCGATCTCGCCGGGCTGCGGCACGATCTCGCCGCCGGTCCAGCGGGCGGTGAAGGCGACCATGAGGCTGTTCGGGAAAGGCCAGCTCTGGCTGCCGTAGTAGCGCAGGCTGTCGACCGTCACCGCCACCTCTTCGGCGACCTCGCGGTGCACGCACTCTTCCAGCGACTCACCGGCTTCGACGAAGCCTGCCAAGGCGCTATACATGCCTGCCGTGTAGTGCGGTGAACGCGCTAGCAGCAGCTCGCCGGGCCGCCACACGAGCGCCATCATGGCGGGGCTCAGGCGCGGATAAGCGGTGTGGCCGCAGGCGGGGCAGATGCGCGCGCGCTCGCCCGGCTGCAACGTGGTCGGCGTGGCGCAGACGCCGCAGAAGCGGTGGGTGCGGTCCCACTCGAGCACCTGCGTCGCGCGGCCGGCCAGCGCGCCCAGCGTCGAGTCGAGCGACATCATCGCGGCGCGCAGCGGCATGCGGCGCCAGCCGGGTGGTGGCTCGGGCAATTCGAGCGCCCAGCAATCCACCGCGGCCAGCTTGCCGAGGTAGTGATGCACGGTGGCTTGCGCGATCAGCGTGGTGGCGTCCATCGGCGCAAGCGTCGGCACCTCGGTGTCTGGCAGCAGCAGCTCACGCTGCACGAAGGCAAAACACCAGGCCTGCGGCGAGGCCGGCTCCACGGGCTGGCTGGCGGGAATGAAGCTCATGCTATGGGCTGTGGCAGTGGGCGATTTCGCCATCATCGCCGAAGGCTAAGAAGGTGTGAACGAAGCGGCGTCAGGCTTTCTTCTTGCCGCTGATCATCAAGCCCGCGCTCACGGCACTCAACACACCGAGCGCCGCACAGCAACCCATCACCCAGCGAAAGCCGTCGACGAAGGCCAGGCCGATGGCGTGCTTGATGGCCGCTGCGGTCGCCTTGTCGACGCCTTGCGGAATCTCGATCGCAGCCAGCCGGTGCCGCTGCTGGTCGATCGCGTTGAAGAGCTTGGTCGGCAGTTGCAACTCGCGCAGGCCCGAGCGCAGGGTCTCGTCGAAGGCATGCGCCATCAGGATGCCGAACACGGCAATCGCCAGCAGCCCGGCCACGCGCGAGGCGGCGTTGTTGATGCCCGATGCGATGCCGGCCTGGTCGGTGGCAACGGCGTTCATCACCGTCGTGGTGAGCGGCGTCACGGTGATCACCATGCCGAGCCCGAGTGCGCAGACGGCAGGAAAGAACGTGGCCCAGTAGCTGCCGCCGATCGATGGCCAGGCGAACAGCGCAAAGCCCAGCGCCGCGATGAGCGGCCCGATGACGAGCGGCAGCTTCGGCCCCACCCGGTCGACCAGCTTGCCCGACCAGCGAGAGAGCAGGAACATGATCACGATGAAGGGCAGCAAGGCCGCGCCGGCAGCCGCCGCGTCGTAGCCCTGCACCTGGATCAGGTTGAGCGGCAGGTAGTACAGGCCACCGCCCAGCGCTGCGTAGAGCAGCAAGGTGAGCAGGTTAGTGCCGGCAAAGTCCGCGCTGCGAAACAGGCCCAGCGGCAGCATCGGTGAAGCCACCCGTGCCTCCTCGCGAACGAAGAACGCGAGCCCCAGCGCGCCGATCAGCAGAGCCGCCAGCACCTCGATCGACGACCAACCCAAGCTCGGCGCCTGGATGAAGGCATAGACCACGCCGGCCAGCCCCACCGTCACGAGCGAGGCGCCACGCACGTCCACGCCGCCGGCCTGGTGGCTGCGGCTCTCGGGCACCTTGAGCACCGTCATCGCGAGCAGCGCTGCGCCAAACGGCAGGTTGACCAGGAACGCCCAGGTCCATGAATAGTGGTCGATGAGCCAGCCGCCGATCACCGGGCCGAGCGCAGCCGTCACGCCGCTGAAGGCCGACCAGGTGCCGATGGCGCGCCCGCGCTCGCCTTCGGGAAACACTGCACTGATCAGCGACAAGCTGCCCGGCACCAGCAGCGCCGCGCCGACACCTTGCACGGCGCGGGCGACGATGAGGCTCGTGGCCGTGGTGGACAACGCACACCCGATGGAAGCCACCGAGAAGATCGCCACACCGACCATGAACACCCGGCGCCGGCCGAATCGATCGCCGAGCACCCCACCCACCAGCAGCAACGCCGCGAGGAAGAGCGCGTACGACTCGATCACCCATTGCGACTCGGAGGCGCTGGCACAGAGATCGCGCTGGATGGCGGGGATGCCGACGTTGACGACCGAGCCGTCGATGAAGGCCATGCTCGAACCGAGGATCGCCGCCGCCAGGGTCCAGCGCTTGGCGGATACCGTGCATTCCACCGCCTCGCTGCCGCGCAAGACGACGCCCGCGTCGCACGGCAGGTGCCCGAGCGGGTTCAATCACGCCACCTTCGGAATGTCGCCATGGCGCACTGCCTCTGCGTGTTGCGGGAAGCCGGAGTATCCCGTTCGGAAACGACCGTCATGGCGGCGGGGATTCCTTGGCTGACGGCGAAGCCCATCCGGTTCTTCCCTGTAGAAGTTTTGACGTTTACTAAACAAGATCGGCTTCCTACACTCGCCGCGATTTCTCGCTTGCTCTCTTGGGTCGAGTCCGTGCCTCCTTCATCGCCCTCCTCTCCCGAGCTTTCTCGCCGCCTGCGCTGGTCGCATGGCGAGGCCGAGTTGCAGGCGCTCGGCGGCATGCTGGCGCCGGTGGTGTTTCGCGCGCCCGGTGCGCCGGACTTCTCGCCGCTGCAAGTCGCACCCTGGGCCGACGAGCCCGGCGCCGATGCCTGGCCCGGCGTGCTCCGGCGACTGCGCGGCGAATGGCCTTGTGTGCCCTTCGGCCGATGCGATCGACCGGCCGATTTGCCGGCAGCTTGGCTCCCGCTCGATCCCGGTGATCAATGGGGGCATGGCTACGCCTCGAACCACAGCTGGCAATGGCTGGAGCTGGCCGACCCGCTTGCCCTCGGCATGCAGATCGAGATGCCGCCCGGGCAGCCGGTACAGCGCCTGACGCGAATCGTGCGTGCCGTGAATGATGAGCCGGCTTTGGACATTGAGCTGCATATCACCACCGGGCGTCACTGCACGCTGCCGATTGCACTTCACCCCGCGCTGCGCCTGACTGCCGGTCGTGTGGCGCTCAGCGTGGCACACGATGGCCCGGGGCTGAGCTACCCGGTGCCGGCCGAGCCCGGCCACTCGCGCGCTGCCCCGAACGCCCGCTTCGACACGCTCGAACGCGTTCCGCTCGCCGATGGAACGACCGGTGATTTCGCCCACTACCCACAGCCCGAGGACAGCGAAGACCTGATGCAGCTGATGAACGTCCGCGGCCCCGTCACCGCGCACTACCTCGACGCCGGCTGGTCGCTGACGATCGACTGGGACCGTTCGTTGCTGCCCGACGTGATGCTGTGGGTCAGCCACGGCGGGCGGCTCTATCCGCCCTGGAACGGGCGTCACCACGCGCTCGGCATCGAGCCGGTGAATGGCGCGTTCGACCTGGGCCGGGTGGCGCAGCCGCCTGCCGACCACCCGCTCGCCAAGCGCATCGGTTTGGAGCTGGTGCCCGGCGAACTGTGCGTGATTCGGTCGAGGCTGTCGGCCCGGCCCGAGAGGACACAGCCATGAGCCTGAAGCCCGACGACTTGCGCCTGCCCGGCGGCGTGACCATCCGCGACATCGCCCAGGCCGCCGGCGTCTCGATCGGCACCGTGTCGCGCGCCCTGAAGAACCAGCGCGGCCTCTCCGACGAAACACGCCGCGAGGTGCGCGAGGTCGCCCGCAAGCTGGGCTACGACCCCGCGCGGCTGCGCTCGGCCAAGGCGCGGCGGCTGGTGTTCATGATCCACCGCCACCACAGCAGCTTCTCACTGAACCCGTTCTTCTCGCAGGTGATGCACGGCGTGGAAGAGGCCAGCCGCGAGTTCGGCGTGGTGCCCACGGTACTCAGCGCCGGCCCTGCCGACCCGGTGCGCAACCTGCTACGCATGCACGAGCCCGATGCGCTGATGGCAGCCGGCTTCTTCGAGACCGAGGTGATCGACCTGCTGCGCGGCATGGACTTGCCGCTAGCCCTGGTCGACTTCTGGATGCCCGGCTGCCGCAGCGTGAACCCCGACAACCTGCAAGGCGGTTACCTCGCCACCAAGCACCTGCTCGACCGCGGCTACCGGCGCGTGGCCTTCCTGGCCGGCTCGCTGGCGCACTTCAGCATCCGCGAGCGTGAGCGGGGCTATCGGCGTGCGCTGTTCGAAGCCGGCGTGCTGGCCGACCCCGACCTCGAAGTCACCGCGCCGCCGGGCATGGACACGCAGACCGGCGCCGAGGCGGCGATGCGCGCGCTGCTCAAGCTGCGCCCTCGCCCCGACGCCGTGTTCGCCTACAACGACATGGCCGCGCTGGTGGCCATCCGCGTCTGCGAAGCAGCCGGCCTGCGCGTGCCCGACGACATCGCCTTCGTCGGATTCGACGACATCCCCGCCGCCGCCTACGGCTCGATGGGCCTCACCACGCTGCGCGTCGACAAAGAGGCACTGGGCCGCACCGGCGTCGAGATGGTGATGCATGGCGACGACATGCCGCAAGACATCGTTCAGCCGGTCGAACTCGTGGTTCGCAACAGTTCTGGTGGCGCTGGCAATGCGCGCTAAACAGCAGCTTTGTTTCGCTGATCGCGATGGGTTCTGAGCGGGATAGTCCCGTCAAGATTATCGCGGGCTGAATTTATTCTTAACGTTGTGACAACGATCGTTCGTGAGTCACTCCAACAAATCCGTAGGAGACAAACCAAATGACAAGCCCCCATTCGTACATCCGCCCGCTGCGCAGAACACTGATCGTCGCTGCTTGCGGACTGGCCCTGAGCGGCATGGCCGCTGCACAGCAAAGCGTCGAGGTGCTGCACTGGTGGACATCGGGCGGTGAAGCCGCTGCGCTGAACGTGCTGAAGGGCAACCTCGAGAAGCAAGGCGTGAAGTGGAACGACATGCCCGTCGCCGGCGGCGGCGGTGAAGCCGCGATGACGGCCGTGCGCGCCCGCGTGACCGCAGGCAACCCGCCCACCGCCGTGCAGCTGCTGGGCTTCGACATTCAAGACTGGGCCAAGCAAGGCGTGCTGGCCGACCTGAACGCCGTGGCCGCCAAGGAAGGCTGGGACAAGACGGTGCCGACCGCCCTGCAGGCCTTCTCCAAATACAACGGCAAGTGGATCGCCGCGCCGGTGAACGTGCACTCGACCAACTGGGTCTGGGCCAACAAAGAGGTGCTGACCAAGGCCGGCGTGACGACCATGCCGACCAGCTTCGACGAGTTCATCGCCGCCGCCGAGAAGGTGCAGAAAGCCGGCTTCGTCGCGCTCGCCCACGGCGGCCAGCCCTGGCAAGACGCCACCCTGTTCGACAGCATCGTGCTGAGCACCGGCGGCATCGATTTCTACAAGAAGAGCATGGTGCAGAAGGACAAGGCGGCGCTCGGCTCGGCGACCATGCTCAAGATCTTCGACCGCATGAGCCAGCTGCGCAAGCTGGTCGACAAGGACTTCTCCAACCGCGACTGGAACCTCGCTTCGGCGATGGTCATCAGCGGCAAGGCCGGCTTCCAGATGATGGGCGACTGGGCCAAGGGCGAGTTCCTCGCGGCGAAGAAGGTGCCGGGCAAGGACTTCATCTGCATGCGCTTCCCCGGCACGCAAGGCATGGTCAGCTTCAACTCCGACCAGTTCGCGATGTTCAAGGTGGGCGCCGACAAGTCTGCCGCGCAGATGAAGATGGCTGCCGCGGTGATGGACCCGTCGTTCCAGTCGGCGTTCAACGTGGTCAAGGGCTCCGTGCCGGCGCGCACCGACGTGCCCGACACCGCCTTCGACGACTGCGGCAAGAAAGGCATCAAGGACCTGGCCGAAGCCAACAGCAAGGGCACCCTGGTCGGCTCGATGGCCCATGGCCACGCGGTGCCGGCCGGCATCAAGAACGCCTTCTACGACGTGATCACGCGCCACTTCAACGGCCAGATCGACAGCAAGGCGGCGGTGAAGGAAATGGTGGCTGCGGTCGACAACTGAAAGACCGGATCACCAGACTCCGTTCGGGCTGAGCCGCATAGTCGTTCGAGCTGACCCTCATCACCGTTCGCCCTGAGCTTGTCGAAGGGCTGGCGCAGGCGTCGGTGCAGGCACTTCGACAGGCTCAGTGCGAACGGGATTTGGCCAGACACTCCGTTCGGGCTGAGCTTGTCGAAGCTGGCGACGTGCACAGCGCAAACACCCTTCGACAAGCTCAGGGCGAACGGGTCTTGGCATCTTGGCAACGAACGGCCCATCGGCTCACCACAAAACCGCTCGCATGAAAGCCCCCCTCATCGCCAAAGCAGTGCTGTCACCCAGCGTGCTGCTGATCGCCGTGTGCGTCTACGGCTACATCGCCTTCACCGGCTGGCTCTCGTTCACCGCGTCGACCATGATGACGACGCTCACCTATTCCGGCCCCGAGGCGTACGTGCGCCTGATGGGGCTGAACAACTGGATTCTGTCGGTCAAGAACCTCGGCATCTTCGCCACGCTCTACATCGTGGGCTGCGGCATCCTGGGCCTGCTGCTCGCCGTGCTGATCGACCAGAAGATCCGCGCCGAGTCGGCCTTCCGCTCGATCTTTCTCTACCCGATGGCGCTGTCGTTCATCGTCACGGGCACCGCCTGGAAGTGGTTGATGGACCCGAGCATCGGCCTCGAACGCTCAATGCACGCCATCGGCTGGGACAGCTTTGCCTTCGGCTGGGTGAAAGACAGCGACCTCGCCATCTACTGCGTCGTGATCGCCGCGGTCTGGCAGACCTCTGGCTTCGTGATGGCGCTCTTTCTCGCGGGGCTGCGCGGTGTCGACGCCGAGGTCGTCAACGCCGCCCGGCTCGACGGCGCACGCCCCTGGCGCATCTACCAGCGCGTGATCTTTCCGCAGCTCGGTGCGAGCTTCATCTCGGCCTTCGTGATCCTGGCGCACATGTCGATCAAGTCTTATGACCTGGTGATCGCGCTGACGAATGGTGGACCTGGGCGGGCCAGCTGGTTGCCTTCGCTCTTCATGTACCAGTACACCTTCACCCGCAACGAGATGGCCGTGGGCGCCGCGAGCGCCGTACTGATGCTGATCGCCATCGCGATCGTCGTGATCCCGTACATCCTGCGCGAAACGCGCGGCGAGGGTCGCCATGTCTGAGCGCACTTTCGCCACCGTGTGGCCACGCGTGCTGCTCTACACGCTGCTGGTCTTCTTCGCGCTGCTGTTCGCGATGCCGCTGTACGTGATGCTCGTCAACTCGGTGAAGCCGCTCGATGAGATCCGCGCCGGCGACATGATGGCCTGGCCGCACGAGCTCACCTTCCAGCCCTGGCACGACGCCTGGAGCCTGGCGCAGATTGGAGTGCAGGCCACCGGCCTCAAGCCCTACTTCATCAACAGCTTCCTGATGGCGATCCCCGGCGTGGCCATCTCCACCGCCATTGGCGCGCTGAACGGCTACGTGCTCACGCAGTTCCGCTTTCGCGGCGCGCACGTGGTGTTTGCGCTGCTGATGTTCTCGGTGTTCATTCCGTTCCAGATCGTGCTGATTCCGATGGCGCGCACACTGGGCATCCTGCACCTGGCCGGCACGGTGCCGGGGCTGGTGCTGGTGCACGTGGTCTACGGCATCGGCTTCACCACCCTCTTCTTCCGCAACTACTACGCCGCCTTCCCCGGTGAGCTGGTGCGCTCGGCGCGCATGGACGGTGCGGGCTTTTGGCGCCTGTTCTGGCGGCTGCTGCTGCCCAACAGCGGGCCGATCATCGTGGTGTCGATCATCTGGCAGTTCACCAACATCTGGAACGACTTCCTCTTCGGCGCCTCGTTCAGTGACTACAGCAGCTTCCCGATCACCGTGGCGCTCAACAACCTTGTGAACTCGAGCACCGGGGTGAAGGAATACAACGTGCACTTCGCGGCGGCCTTCATCGCTGGGGCGCCAACGCTCGCGGTCTACATCCTCTCCGGCAAGTATTTCGTCCGTGGCCTGATGGCCGGCTCCGTCAAAGGCTAGTCATGTCGGCCCCCACGTCGCTTCGCTCCTGCCCCCCGAGGGGTCGCTCGTCCGCCTTGGGGCGGCCCGGCGCCGGCCGAGGTTCTGATTTCACCTACCGGTAGTCTCAAAAATGGCAGACCTGGCCCTCAAAGGCATCCACAAACTCTTCGGCACCGTGCGCGTGCTGCACGAGATCGATATCCACCTGCCCGACGGCGAGTTCCTCGTACTGGTCGGTCCCTCGGGCTGCGGCAAGAGCACGCTGATGAACCTGATCGCCGGGCTCGAAGAGCCCAGCGGCGGCAGCATCGAACTCGGCGGCAAGAACATCACGAACGTCGGCCCGGCCGACCGCAACATCTCGATGGTGTTCCAGTCGTACGCGCTGTACCCGAACATGACGGTCGCGGCCAACATCGCCTTCCCGCTCGAGATGCGCGGCGTGCCCAAGGCCGAGCGCGACAAGACGGTAGCCTCGGTGTCGTCCACACTGCAGATCGGGCACCTGCTCGACCGCCGGCCACGCCAGCTCTCGGGCGGCCAGCGCCAGCGCGTGGCGATCGGCCGGGCCTTGGCGCGCCAGCCGCAGCTCTTCCTGTTCGACGAGCCGCTCTCCAACCTCGACGCCAAGCTGCGCGTCGACATGCGCGCCGAGATCAAGCGGCTGCACATGCGCACGGGTGTGACGACCATCTACGTGACACACGACCAGGTCGAGGCCATGACGCTCGGCTCGCGCATCGCGGTGCTCAACGGCGGGCGCATCCAGCAGCTCGCCACGCCGCTCGAGATCTACACCCGGCCGGCCAACCGCTTCGTCGCCGAGTTCATCGGCTCGCCGTCGATCAACATGTTCGAGGCCACGCGAGATGACGCCGGCGAGCTGCGCCTGCCCGACGGCGCGGTGATCGGCGAGCTGGCCCAGGGGCCGACGGGCAAGGTGGCCGTGGGCGTGCGGCCTGAAGACCTTTCGATCCGCGACGACGGCCAGCTGCAGGGCCGCATCTCGCTCGTCGAGCCCACCGGCCCGGAAACCTATGCGCTGATCGATCTGGGCCACACCGAGATCACGGTGCGCATGAGCGGCCTGCCGAACGTGGAGCTTGGCGCTGCGGTGCGGGTGCACGTGCCGCCGGCTTCCATCCACGTGTTCGCGGCCGACACCGGCCTGCGCCTGAACTGAAGGAGCCGCCATGCGTTGGGGATTCATCGGAGCCAGCAACATCGCCGAGCGGGTCATCGCCTCGCTGCGCAAGCTACCCGGCCAGGAGCTGGTCGGCGTGGTGTCGCGCGGCGCCGAGCGCGCCAAGGAGTTCGCGGCAGCGCAAGGCCTGGCACAGGCGCACACCGACCTCGCCACCTTTTTGCGTGAAGGCCGCTTCGACGCCGTCTACATCAGCTCGACCAACGAACAGCACTGCGCGCAGACATTGGCCTCGCTCGAAGCCGGCTGCCACGTGATGTGCGAGAAGCCGCTTGCGATGAGCGTGGACGACGCGAATCGCATGGTGGCCGAAGCCGCGGCGCGCAAGCTCGTGCTGGCCACGAACCACCACCTGCGTGCATCCGACTGCCACCGCCAGATGCGCGAGCTGATCGCCAACGGCTCGATCGGCCGGGTGCACGGCGCACAGGTGTCGCATGCGGTCTACCTGCCGCCGCACCTGCAAGGCTGGCGGCTCGACAAGCCCGATGCCGGCGGCGGCGTGGTGCTCGATATCCTGGTGCATGACGTCGATGTGCTGCGCTTCCTGCTGCAGGCCGAGCCGCGGCGCATCCACACCAGCGTGGCGCAGGTTGCGCTCGGCCAGGGCGAGGTGGAAGACAGCGCGATGAGCGTGATCGAGTTCGATGGTGGGTTGCTCGCGCAGGCCCATCAATCCTTCGTCGCACAGCACGCCATCACGCGGCTGCATGTGCTGGGCACCGAAGGCAACCTGTACGCCGAAGCGTCGATGACATCCGCCGGCTCCGGCCGCCTGTGGATTCGCGATGCGCAAGGCGAACGCGAGCTGCCGGTGCAGACCGTCGACCTGTATGGAGAAAGTTTCGCCGCCTTCATTCGCGCCTGTGCCGGCCAGGGTTCGCCGCTCACCACCGGTGCCGACGGCGCACGCTCGATGTCCGCCGCGCTCGCCGGCCTGGCAAGCGCACGCAGCGGCCGCCGCGAAGTGATTGACTGACATGAAATTCCGTTCGGGCTGAGCCTGTCGAAGCCGGCGAGTGCCTCGGTGCAGCACTTCGACAAGCTCAGTGCGAACGGACGGGTCGCAGCAATCCGAACGGATTAATCCGCAAAGGAGAAATAACCATGGAAGCCTGGATGAACGATGTGCCCGCCGCCGTGCGGGCCACCCAACGCCAACTCAGGGCCGAGGTGCCCGACCTGGCCGGCCGCTACGCGCGCCTGAGCGAAGCGCTGAACGACGAGGTGAGCGCTGTGCGCGCCGAGCAGGCGCATGGCGGCGCGGTGCCCGAGCTGCGTTATGTGGACGTGATCTCCGGCATGGTGTCGCCGTCGCAGATCGCGCGCATCAAGCGGCGCGGCTGCGTGGTGATCCGCGGCGTGTTCGATGCGGCCCAGGTGAACGAGTGGAACGAAACCATCGTGCGCTACATCGACGAAGTGCGCTACCTGGAGCGCATGCCCGAGAAGGCCGGGCTCGACAAATACTTCAGCGCACTCGGCTCCAGCAAGCCGCAGATCTACAGCCTCTACTGGTCGCGCCCGCAGATGGAAGCGCGGCAGCACCCGAATCTGGCCGCCACGCGCGCCTGGCTCAACCACCTGTGGGCCTTCGAGAAGCAGGGCAAGCGCTACTTCGACCCCGACCGCCAGTTCAACTACGCCGACCGCATCCGCCGCCGCCAGCCGGGCGATTCGACGCTCGGGCTGTCGCCGCACTCCGACGGCGGCTCGGTCGAGCGCTGGTGCGAGCCGACCTTCCGCCACGTCTACCGCGAAGTCTTCCAGGGCGACCCGATGGCCTTCGACCCCTTCGATGCCGAAGGCCGCACCACCACGCGCGAGATCCCGTCGCCCGCCGTGTGCTCGGCCTTCCGCACCTTCCAGGGCTGGACGGCGCTGACGAAGCAAGGCCCGGGTGACGGCACGCTCCGGCTCATTCCCATCGCGAAAACCACGCCGTGGATGCTGCTGCGCGCGCTGCAGCCCGACGTGCCCGAAGGCGACCTGTGCGGCGCGCAACCCGGCCGCGCGCTCGGTGCTTCTCCGCAGTGGCACCCCGAGCTGCTGGCCGGCCTGGTGCCCATTCCACTCGTCGGCCCGGGCGACACCGTGTGGTGGCATTCGGACGTGATCCACGCCGTGGAAGACCAGCACGGCGGCAAGGGCTACAGCAACGTGATCTACATCGGCGGCGCGCCGTGGTGCGACAAGAATGCTGCCTTCGCCGAGAAGCAGGCGGCGGCCTTCGTCGACGGCCGCAGCAGCCCCGACTTCGCGCCCGAAAACTATGAAGTCGGCTTCGAGGGCCGTTGCCACCCGGAAGACCTGACGCCGCTCGGCCAGATGCAGATGGGTCTGCGCCGGTGGTCTTGAAACCTCTTCCGCCCCCGCCGACCATGCCCGATTTCCGCAGCCCCGAGTTCCTGCTCGGCCACATCCGCCACACGCTGGCTTTCTACGACGGCCGTTGCCTCGACCCGACCGGTGGCTTCTTCCACTTCTTCAAGGACGACGGCACGGTCTACGACAAGAGCACGCGCCACCTCGTCAGCAGCACGCGCTTCGTCTTCAACCATGCCATGGCCTACCGGCGCTTCGGCGGCGCGGCTTATCAAGAAGGTGCACGCCACGGCCTGCGCTTTCTTCAGCAGGCTCACGCGCAACCGCAAGGCGGCTACGCATGGCAGCTGTCGTGGGACGGGCAGCACGCCACCGTGCAAGACGGCACCAACCACTGCTACGGCCTGGCCTTCGTGCTGCTGGCGCATGCGCATGCGCTGATGGCCGGCATCGAAGAAGCGCGTGCGGGCATTGCAGAGACCTTCGCGCTGATGGAGCAGCGCTTCTGGGAGCCCGCGCACGGGCTCTATGCCGATGAAGCCACGCCCGATTGGCAAGTGGGCTCGTATCGCGGCCAGAACGCCAACATGCACAGCTGCGAAGCCATGATCGCGGCCTTCGACGCGACGAAAGAGCCGCACTACCTGCAACGCGCGCTGAGGCTGGCCGAAGCCATCACGCAACGCCAGGCGGCGCTGGCCCAGACCCATCTCGGTGATCTGGTGTGGGAGCATTACCGCGCCGACTGGTCGGTTGATTGGGACTACAACCGCGACGATAAGACGAACATCTTTCGGCCGTGGGGCTTCCAGACCGGGCACCTGACCGAGTGGACCAAGCTGCTGCTGCAACTCGAGACGCACCTGCCACCTGACCAACGCCCGGCCTGGCTGCTGCCGACCGCGCAGCGCTTCTTCGACACCGCCATGCGCCATGGCTGGGATGCGACGAACGGCGGCCTGGTCTACGGCTTCGCTCCCAATGGCCAGGTGTGCGATGCCGACAAGTACTTCTGGGTCCAGGCCGAGAGCCTGGCCGCTGCGGCGCTGCTCGCACTGCGCACCGGTGACGCCAAGTATTGGGATTGGTACGACAAGCTGTGGGCCTACAGCTGGGCCCACATGATCGACCACGAGCACGGCGCCTGGTACCGCATCCGCACGCCTGACAACCGCGCGTACTCGGATGAGAAGAGCCCGGCCGGCAAGACGGATTACCACACGATGGGGGCGTGTTATGACGTGCTGCGTGGGTTGGGTGCCTGATCAAAAGTCATCTCGATAAGTGACATACCTCCGCTACACCCGATCTCCGTTCGGGCTGAGCCTTATTCCCGATCGCCCTGAGCCTGTCGAAGGGAGCCAGCGCTGTGCTGTGCGCACCCTTCGACAGGCTCAGGGCGAACGGTGGATGGCCGAGGTATGTCATTCAGGAAACGGGGGTTTGACATGCGCGCAGAAATAGCCAACCGAGAGACGAGATGACTGTCCGACACGTGGTGATGCTCAAGTTCAAACCCGACGTGAACGCCGCGCAAGTCGCACAGGTCGAATCCGCCTTCGCCGCCCTCGCCTCGCAAATCGCTGAAGTGCAAAGCCTCGAATGGGGCACCAATGCGAGCCCGGAGGGCCTGGACCACGGCTTCACCCATTGCTTCACGCTGGGCTTTGTCGATGCCGCGGCACGCGATACTTACCTCGTGCATCCTCGCCACCAGGCCTTTTCGGCCCTTGCCCAACCCCGGCTCGCCGACGTGCTCGTGCTCGACTACGAAGCCATCACCACCGAACGCCCATGACTGACAAGACCCCACTCCAGGCCGACATCGCCAAGCTCATCGAACAGGAGCGCCGGTTGCAACTGCCCAGGCTCGATGCCGACATCGCCTGGACGCTGGGCAGCCAGCTGCGTGACACGGCACTGGCCCGCCAGGCGGCCGTGACGATCGAGATCCGCATCGGCGCAGAGACCGTGTTCTTCCACGCGATGCGCGGCACCGCACCCGCCAATGCCGACTGGGCGCGCCGCAAGCGCAACCTCAGCGAGCTGCTCGACCAGAGCAGCTACCTCATCGGCCGCGAGCTCGCGCTCGAGGGCAACACCATCGAGAACAAGATGGGCCTGGCCACACGCGACTACGCGGCCCACGGCGGCAGCGTGCCGCTGCGTGTGAACGGCACCCGCTTCGGCACCGTCACCGTCTCGGGCCTGCCGCAGCGCGAAGACCACCTCATGGTGATCGAACAGCTGGCGCCGCTGGCTGGCGTGCCATTGGCCGAGATCGCGCTCAGCAGCTGAGTTCTCACACGGCCGCGGGCGGTGTGTCGTGAGGCATACGGCCGCCGACCGTATGCCGTGGGTCATTCCGCCGCCGGCCGATGATGCAGTTCCAGCGTGGCCTGCAGCCGCGTGCTGCTGTTCGAGTACTGCTCGGTGGTGTCGGAGTGCCGGGTCGCCAGCAGCTCGCCGCTGCCCGGTGCCCAGCCCACCAGAGCCGGGCCCAGCGTGGCGGTGACGCCCGCCTCCTGCTGTCCGAACAGCAGGCCCGCACAGTAGCTCGACCAGTTGTCGCCCAAACGCTCGGTGTCGTCGGCCGTGCAGTCGCGCAACTGGTAATCCGAGGTGTTGGCCTGCGGCAGGCCCAGCGTGACGCGGAAGTCATCCACCTTGGCGCGCTCCGACACCGCGCCGCCCTTGGCGATCCAGTCGAGGCTCAGCACCGACAGCGCGCCGTTGCGGGGCCGCAGGTCGGAGATCTGCTTGCAGGTGTCGCTCGACACCACGCGATAGCTGCGCGAGACCAGCGGTGCCGCATCGCCCTGCAGCAGCAGCCCGTTGGCGAAGAGGCCGATCACCTCTTCGGGCAGCACCGATCGAAACCCGATGGCCACCTCGGCATGCACCGTCTCGCTCATCGTGTGCGGGAAGCTCTGGTCGGTATCGGTGTATTGCGCGGTCGAGTCGAGCACGAGTTCGAAGCGAAGGCACTTGTCGGCATAGGCCGCCAGCGCGGCTGGCGGCTGCTTGTCGATCAGCGCGTACTGCCGCGCCGCGCCGAGCATCATGGGCACCATGCGTGTGAGGATGTGCTCGTCGCGGCAGATCTCGAACTCTTCCTTCATGCACACCGTGGACACGGTGTCGAGGATGGCGAACAGCTCGGCCATCGAGTACTTGCCCATGCCCATCAGTTCGCGCTGCCGCTCCAGCCCGAGCGAGCTCTGCAAGGCCAGCCGGCCCGCCGCGCAGCTGCTGCCAGCCGCTGCGATACGCGGTTGCACCACCTGGCTTTCGTAGGCGCTGAACAAGGTGGTCATCGCGGTGCCGAGGTCGCCGGTTGGCGGCGTGGCGAGCTGCGCGTTGCGCAGGCGAGCCAGCGTCTCCGCGGTGGCGCTTTGCAGGCGCTCGTCGGCATCGCCGCCGAGCCGGTGGCGCACGGCTTCGAGCGACGCGTCCATGCCCTTGGTGGCGAGCAGCAGCGCGTAGCTGCTGAAGTGCATCAGCTCGAACACCGCGTCGTCGCGGTCGGTCGGGTCGAGCGCAGCGAGCGAGACCACGCCGCCGCTGCCGCGAACGCCCACCGGCACCTGCTGCGCCAGCGGCCATGCCTGGCCGGCAGGCGCTGTGATGCGCAGGCTCACCGGGCTGTAGAACTGCAGGCCGTCGGGGCCGAACTGCACGCCGCGCACCTGGTCGCCGAAGGGCGTGCCCTGCAGTTGGGTCAGCGGCGTCATGGTGATGCGCACCGGCCCAGGCAGCGCGTCGCCGGGCACGGTGAGTGTGTAGACCGTGCCGTCGGCCGCGGTGGTGCTGAGCGTGCCACCGTCGGTGGAGAAGTCCTGGGCGGCCTGGCGGCTGTCGTCGGTCGCCGTCGTGGCGGTCAAGGGGTTGGGGTCGACGGTGAGCGTGTAGGTGGCCGAGCTGGCCGGCGGCGGCTTCATGGGGTCTGGCCCCGTGTCGCCACCACCACCGCCGCAGGCGGCGGTCAGCAGTGCCGTGATCGCGGCCGCCGCCAGCCAGCCGTGCAGGTGAACTGATTTCATGATCGTGCTCCGTGGGTGTGCGTTCAGCGGGCCAGGACGGGCTCGACAATGCGAACCATGTTGCCGTCGCAGACGAAGATCTCGCCGAAGGCGTTGACCGCTGCGCAGTACGGGTTGCTGAACCCGGCATCGCTGCCCCGGCCATCGGTGTGTGAGCTGCGCAGCACGTTGCCTGCGATCGTGGTGACCACGCCGCCCGCCGGTGTAACGCGCACGCGGCGGATCAAGTTGTTGAAGCTATCGACCACGTAGAGGTAGCCGAGCGCGTCGATCGAGATGCCGTAGGGCGAATCGAAGCTGGCCTGGGTGCCGGTGCCATCGGCACTGCCCACCACGTGGCCGCCCGCCAGTGTGCTGACCATGCCGCCCGGCGTGATCTTGCGTACCGCGTTGTTCTTGGCATCGATCACATAGATGTTGCCGGCCTTGTCGACCGCCACAGCCGCGGGCGTGTTGAAGGTAGCCGTCGCTGCTGAGCCGTCGAAGTACGAATAGACGCCCGCCACGCCGGCCACCGTGGTCACCACCCCGGCCGGTGTCACCTTGCGGATCATGCTGTTGCCGGTATCGGCCACGATGAGGTTGCCGGCCGCGTCGAGAGCCAGGTTCCACGGCCCGAAGAAGCTCGCCTGCGCACCCGTGCCGTCGCTGTGGCCCGGCGTGGTGCTGCCGGCGACGGTGGTCACGACCCCGGCGGGCGTGACCTTGCGGATCATGTTGTTGTGGGTGTCGGCCACATAGACGTTGCCGCTGGCGTCCACCGCCACGCCTTGCGGCCAGTAGAAGAGGGCATTGACGCCGGTGCCATCGGCATAGCCGGCGTGGTTGTTGCTGCCGGCCAGCGTGGTCACACCGCTGGCCGTGATCTTGCGGATCTGGTTGTTGCTCGTGTCGGCCACGTAGACCGCGAGCCCGCTCGCATCGGCGACCAGGCCGCGCGGCGTCGACAGGCCTGCCTTGTTGAGCGGGCCGTCTGCGTTGCCGGGGTCGAGGTCTCCGACCAGGGTTTTCACGTCGGCCGTCGCCAGCCCGCAAGTGACCGACACGCTGATGTCGGCTGTTGCCATGGTGCCGCTGGCGTTGGCCCCGACCTCACAGGCCTGCTCGTAGCCAAAGGGTTGCCGTGTCACGCTGACGGCGTAGGCCGTGCCCGAGGCGAGTTTGACGTTGAAACTGCGCTCGATGGTGCCCGCCAGAACCAGAATCGCGTCGTCGCCATTGGCGAGGACGAGGTTGTCATGGGTCAGCCCGCTGATCGTCACGCCCAGCGTATAGGTGCTGGCCGAGGGCCCCGATGCGGGCGGCGTGACCGGCACAACCGGTGCGGCTGAGCCGCTACCGCCTCCGCCTCCGCAGGCCGCGAGCACAGTGCTGAAGCTGCAGGCCAACAGCAGCCGCTGGCGTGAACGAGAGAACGACGAAGAGGCTGTCTTTGGCAGTGGGGTCACGGTGTGCTCCTGGAGGTGGGGTTACGGATAAGTTGCGGCTCGCGGTAACGGATGCAGTCGCCGTGTTCGACGAAGCCTGTGGTCGCAAACTAACTGCGTATCCGCTGTGAGGGATCTGATCTGAGGCCGCACGTCCCTACAACAGGGGACATCGGAGCCCTTTTCTCCCATATCTGAAGGAGGCCGCCGGTCCTGCCTGTCTACACTGCGCAACATGAAACTGACCGTGGCCATCGTCGACGACGACCCGAGGTATCGCAGTTCACTGGCGCATGCCGTGATGTCTGCGCCCGACATGGCATTGGTTGGTGTGGCGGACGATCTCGAAACGGGACGAGCCCTGCTCGATTCGAGGCAGCCGGAGATCCTCCTCGTCGACTTGGGGCTTCCGAGCGGCAGCGGGATGGAGTTGATCCGGCACGCGGCAGAGAACCTGCCGGCATGCGATGTGATGGTGATCACCGTGTTCGGTGACGAGCGACACGTCATCGCATCCATCGAGGCAGGCGCGACCGGGTACCTGCTCAAGGATGCAAGCAACGGCGAACTGGCCGACCACATCCGCGCGTTGCGCGCCGGCGGCAGCCCCATCAGCCCGGTGATCGCAAGGCAGCTTCTGACTCGGTTTGCGGCCCCAGGCCCGGCCGTGCCGGCCAAGGATGAAATCGAAGAGGATGTTCCACAGGCACTTTCGCCGCAGGAGCACAAGGTGCTGCTGATGATCTCGAAGGGCAACACCCACGAAGAGATCGCTCAGGTGATGGGCGTGTCACGCCAGACCGTGTTGACCTACGTGAAGCGAACCTACCGAAAGCTTCAGGTGCACAGCAAGGTCGAGGCGATCGCCAAGGCTCAACGAGCCGGCTTGATTTCGCGATGAACCCGGCTGCATCTCCCCACAACACCCGGAGCAGGTTGAAGTCGATTCTTGGCATCGGCGACGACGCGCAAATCGAATTGCTTCATGTGAACTTTCGCTCCTGGCGCAGTTCCCTGGCGGGCGCAGCGCTGGCGAACCTGATGATTGCCTGGGTGTTCATGCTGTTATCGCCAGGCAGTTCGCTGTGGCTTTGGGCCGGCTTGGGATGGGTGCTATACGCGGTAACGGCTGTGATTTGGTACCTGTACGACACGAGACAGTCAAACAAACAGATATTCAACGCCTGGTTGTTCTGGACACTGGGCAGCTCCCTGATGGTTGGCATTCTGTGGTCTTCCCTCGCGTGGTGGCTTCCTGCGACGCCGGCCATCCAGCTCATGGCAGCGCTCGCGTCTGTAATGATCACGCTGGGTTCCGCCGGCGCGAGTGTCTCTGTGGGTACCTTGCTCGCCATCTGCCTTCCCGCGCTGTTCATCATCCCGGCGGCGATGCTGTGGCATGCGCAGCTTCCTTTGGCAGCCGCCGTCGTCTTCGGTCTGGAACTGTTCATCTGGCGACATGGCCTCACGCTTCACGCCAACATGCTGGACAGAATCCATCAGCGGCGCGAGGTTGAATCACTGTCGCAACAACTCAACCTGAAACAAGCGCAGCTGCAGGAGGCTGAACACGAGCGTGGCGTGATGAGCGAGCGCCAGCGGCTCTTGCGCGACATGCACGACGGTGTCGGCGCCTCACTGATCTCGGCGCTGAAGATGATCGAGTTGGGGCAGATGAGCCTTGACGAGGCGGCGCAGGTGTTGCGTGAGTGCCTCGATGATCTGCGGCTGGTGATCGATTCGTTGGAACCCATCGACCACGACTTGGTGACCTTGCTTGCCACCTTGCGCTATCGCCTTGGTGGCCGGCTCGAACGCGCCGGAATTGTGATCGAATGGGCTATGGCGGACATACCACCTCTGCCGTGGTTGAACGCACCCCAGGCCTTGGAGGTGTTGCGCATCGTGCAAGAAGCGCTTGCAAATGTTCTCAAGCACTCCCGGGCAACGCGGGTTCGCGTCAGTCTGGCCCTTGAGGAAATGCCCGAGCGTGGCGCCAGCCTGGTGTTGCGCATTGAAGATAACGGGATCGGTTTCGACTCTGCCGCCACGGCGAGCGGACGTGGGCTAAGACACATGCGGCATCGGGCAACCCAGATCGGGGGACGTCTCGGCGTCGAGGCAAAACCAAGCCATGGGACGCGCGTTTGCTTGCATCTGGCGCAAGATGGCCCCTGCGGGATGAATGATCGTCAAGTGCTGGATGGCGAGGACGAATCATCGGAGAAAGTCAAGACTTGCGTTGCCCGTGGACTGTCGGCGCTCTCCTACACGCAAGCGCTTTTTCCGCCTACATCGGGGGTCGCTGATGACCCCTCGACCAGCGATGCTGCGGCACGGAAACTTGACATCCAATGGTGATCGGTTGTCGATCTCAAAGGACCCTTCGATGCTCAAACAAGCAGCCCTTGCCCAACCCCTTGCCGCTCACTCGAACGAGGGTGTGCAATCCACGATTCCCGCCGGCCCCTGCTGGATCCTCGAAGGCATGTCGTGGGTCACGGTGTTCTGGAATGGTGACAACGGCCGGCAATCCGCAGGCCTGCCGATCCGCGGCTACAACGCCTACGTGGCGCAGGGCCTCATCAGCGATGTGGCGCCGCGCAACGCGCAGCCGTCTCTGCTGTCTCGTTCGCTGAACCTCGGCGGCCGAAGCGCCACCGCGCTTCAGGCCTGATCTATTGAGCTGTTCCAAATTCACGGCACAACACTCCGTTCGGGCTGAGCCTGTATTTCCGATCGCCCTGAGCCTGTCGAAGGGAGCCAGCGCGTACCTTGGTGCAGGCACTTCGACAAGCTCAGTGCGAACGGATTGGAGACTGTTGCGAGTTATGAAACCTCAATAGGCCCCAGCGCTGCTCAGGCGCTGGTTCTTGCCTGTACAGCGACAGGCCGCTCACGCAGCCACTTCTCGATGCACGACAGCAAGGCCGCCGGGTCGGCCGGCTTCACGAAGTGGTGGTCGAAACCCGCGGCTTCGGCGTTGAGGCGGTCTTCCCGTTGGCCGTAGCCTGTCAGCGCGACCAGTAGCGCATTGCTGCAGATCGGTGATTGGCGAAGGCGCTGCGCGACCTCGTAGCCGTCGAGTATCGGCAGGCCGATGTCGAGCACCACCACCTGGGGTGCAAACAGCTCCGAGGCGACCAGGGCTTCGGCGCCGTCGGCGGCGGTGCGCACCTCATGCCCGCCCAGTTCCAGAAAACTCGCGACGCTCTGCGCCGCGTCGCGGTTGTCGTCGACGACGAGCACGCGGCATGACGGTGGGGTCGGCGCATCCAGCGCGGCCGGTACCGAGTCGCCGCTCGACACCAGGCCGACGCACGGCAGCCGCAGCGTGAACTCGGAGCCGCGGCCTGCGCCTTCGCTGGCGGCATCGAGCCGGCCGCCGTGCATCTCGGCCAGGCGCCGCGCGAGCGTGAGGCCCACGCCCAGGCCGCCTTGCGCGCGGTCGAGCCCGCGCGAGCCTTGGGTGAAGAGGTCGAAGATGCGCGGCAGCAGCTGCGCGTCGATGCCCATGCCGTGGTCCCGAATGCGGATCACGGCGCCCTGCCCGTCGAAGCTCGCATGCAGCTCGACCGAGGTGCCGCGTTCGCTGTACTTCGACGCGTTGTTGAGCAGGTTGGAAACGATCTGCGCCAGCCGTGCGAAGTCGCCCTGCAAATACATCGGCTCGGGGAGCGGCACCACGCGCAGGCTCTGGTCGCGCGCGTCGATCAGGGGCTGCGCGGTCTCCACGCTCTGGCTGATCACGGCGTTGAGGTCGACCTTCTCGCGGGCCAGCACGATCTTGCCCTGGCTGATGCGCGCCACGTCGAGCAGCTCGTCGATCAACCGCGTCATTTGCCGCACCTGCCGCACCATGATGTCCGACGCGCGGTCGAGCTTGGGGTCGGGCGGCGCAATGCGGCGGATCACTTCGAGCGCGGTGCGAATCGGCGCGAGCGGGTTGCGCAGCTCGTGCGACAGCATGGCGAGGAACTCGTCCTTGCGCCGCCCGGCCTCTTGCAGTTCCATCTCGGCCGCGCGGCGTTCGACGATCTCGCTTTGCAGGCTGCCGTAGAGCGTGGCGTTCTCGAGCGCCGCCGCAGCGCGTGCGGCCAGGTCGTCGAGCACGCGCCAGTCGACCGGGTGGTTCAGCGTGTCGGTGGCGACGAACAGCGCGCCGAGCAGGCGGTCGCCGTTGAGCAGCGGCAAGGCCGACGCGGCACGCATCGGGTTCGGCCAGTGCTCGGGCGCGAGGCCGAAGGCACCGGCATGGAGCATCGGCAGCGTGGCCCCGTCGAGATCGATGCGTGCCCTGCTCAGCGAGGCGTTGCTCAGCGCGTTGCGCACCACGTCGCCCAGGCGGGTGATCTGCATGCCCGTCATGCCGTTCGACCTCACCACCAACACGTCGCCCCGCAGGGCGCCCTCGTCGGTCATCACCACCGCCACGGAGGCCAGCTGCGGCACCAGCAGCTTGGCAAGCTCTTGCACACCCACGCCGGCCTGCAAGGAGCCGTTGAGCACATGGCTTGCGCTCGCCAGAAAGGCCGAGCGGCGGTCGCTGTCTTCGGCGGCCCTGCGCGCCGCTTCGGCGGCGACGATCGCGGCGCGGGCGTCGGCCTGGCGCCTGATCTGGCGCTGCATTGCGAACAGCCGCACGAACACCCGCACCTTGCTGCGCAGGATGTGGGGCACCACCGGCGACTGGATGTAGTCGACGGCGCCAAGCGCATAGCCGCGCTCGGTCTGCATCTCGTCGGCGTACGAGGTGATGAAGATGATCGGCGTGTCGACCGCGCGCTTGTATTGCCGGATCAGCGCTGCGGTCTCGAAGCCGTCGATGTCGGGCATGTTGACGTCGAGCAGGATCACCGCGAACTCGCGGTGCAGCACCTCGCGCAGCGCCTCGCGGCCCGAGCGCACGAACACCAGGTCCTGGTTCAGCTCTTCGAGCACGGTGCCGAAGACGAGCAGCTTCTCCGGCAGGTCGTCGACGATGAGGATGCTGACGCGGTCTTCGCCGTCCCGGCCGACGGCAATGTCGCCCAGGCGCCGGGCCGGAACCTGCCCCTTCGCGCCCGGGCCCGAGCGCTCCGTCATTTGGACAACCACCCGCGCATCACCACCAGCAGGTATGCCGTGTCGACGGGCTTGGAGAGATAGTCCCAGGCCCCGGCATCGATGCACTTCTCGCGGTCGCCCTTCATGGCCTTGGCCGTCACGGCGATCAGCGGCAGGTCTTTGCCGCGGGGCAGCCTGCGCATCTGCCGCATGGTCTCCATGCCATCCATCTCCGGCATCATGATGTCCATCAGCACGATGTCGATGGTGGGATCGGTCTCGACGAAACGGATCGCATCGCGGCCGTTCTCTGCCGAGACGATCACCATGCCGTGGCCGTCGAGCACGGTGGCCAGCGCGAAGATGTTGCGCATGTCGTCGTCGACGATCAGCACCTTCCGGCCTTCGAGCGAGCGGTCGGTCTCATAGAGCGCGATGGCCGAGCGCCGCTCCTGCTCCGACATCGTGGCTTCGTCGCGGTGCAGGAAGAACGCCGTGGCGTCGAGCATGCGCTCCAGCGTGTCTGCGCGGCGCAGTGCAAATGCGCTGTGGCCGCGCTCCCAGGCCGTGGCAGCCTGGGCCGTTGCACCCGCCAGCACGATGGGCATCTGCCGCGCAAGCGGCCGCGACTCCAGCGCCTCGATCACGTCTTCGGGGCCGAAGTCGGGCACGCTGCCGTCGGTGACCAGGCAGTCAACGCCGCCGCCGCCGAGTTGCGCGCGTGCGGCCAGTGCCGTTTCGGCCAGCACGATCTCGGTGCCGGCGTCGAGTGCGGCCAGCAGCCGGTCGCGCAGCGGCGTGGGCGACATCATCACCAGCAGCCGCTTCTTGTTCCGGTCGGCGAACTCGTAGAGGTGGCCGAGCGCTTCTTCGACTACGTCGGCCGATTGCAGAGGCTTGGTGAGGAAGCCCACCGCGCCCGATTGCAGGGCGCGTTCGCGCGAGTCGTCGGTCGAGACCACGCAGATCGGGATGTGCCTCGTTGCCAGGTCGGACTTCAGGCGCTCGAGGATGCGCCAGCCTTCCATGTCGGGCAGAAAGATGTCGAGCGTGATCACCGCGGGCTGGAAGTCTCGCGTCATCGCCAGCGCGCCGGCGCCACTCGTGCTGACCAGCCCCTTGAAGCCAACGCGGCGAGCCGCCTGCAGCAGCACGCCGGCAAAGGCCAGGTCGTTCTCGACGATCAGCAGCACCTTGTCGCCGAGCATGATGTCGGCCCGGTCGTCGTCGGCCACGTTGGCGGCGAGCAGGCCTTCCATCTCCTGCAGGTCGGGGGCGCTCTCCTTGGGGCCGGCGGGCAGGCGCTCCATGTGCTCGGCCAGCGCAATGCGCAGGCGCTCGGCGGGCGGCGGCGCCAGGTCCACGGCGGCACCGGCGCGGCCATGGCGGCCGCTGCGGATCGGGCTGTAGCTCTGCGGCAGGTAGAGCGTGAAGGTGCTCCCCCGCGCCGGTGCGCTCACCAGCTTGATCTCGCCGCCCAGCAGGCGAGCCAGCTCGCGGCTGATCGCAAGGCCGAGGCCGGTGCCGCCGTACTTGCGCGAGGTGGAACCATCGGCCTGCTGGAAGGCTTCGAAGACGATCTGCTGCTTGTCGGGCGAGATGCCGATGCCGGTGTCGGACACCGAGAAGGCCACCACCTGCGGCGCGCGGTTGAGGTCTTCGTTGTCACGCGACCAGCCCGCGTCAACCGTCTCGACCGAGAGGCACACCGAGCCTTGGTGCGTGAACTTGAACGCGTTGGACAACAGGTTCTTGATGATCTGCTGCAGGCGCTTGACGTCGGTGACGATGGTCTTGGGCAGCGGTGCGGCGCGAGAACTCTTGGCGGTGATTTCGAAATCGACGTGCTTGGATTCGGCCACGTGGCGGAAGCTGCGGTCGACCGAGCGCTGCAGGTCTTCGAGCCGCAGCTCGCTCACGTCGACCACCACCGTACCCGACTCGATCTTCGACAGATCGAGGATGTCGTTGATCAGCATCAGCAGGTCGTTGCCGGACAAGTGAATGGTCTTGGCGAACTCCACCTGCTTGGGGCTGAGGTTGCCGTCACCGTTCTTGCTGAGCTGGTCGGACAGGATCAACAAGCTGTTGAGTGGCGTGCGCAGCTCGTGCGACATGTTGGCCAGGAACTCCGACTTGTACTTCGACGTGAGCGCGAGTTGCTCGGCCTTCTCTTCCAGCGCCTGGCGGGCCTGCTCGACCTCCTGGTTCTTGCGCTCGACCTCCTGGTTCTGGTGGACGAGCAGGCGGGCTTTCTCCTGCAGCTCTTCGTTGGTTTGCTGCAGCTCTTGCTGGCGGCTCTGCAGCTCTTCGGCGAGAGACTGCGACTGCGTCAGCAAGTCTTCGGTGCGCATGTTGGCGCTGATGGTGTTGATCACGATGCCGATCGATTCGGTCAGCTGATCGAGGAAGGCCTGGTGCGCCGGGTTGAAGCGCTCGAGCGACGCCAGCTCCAGCACGCCGCGCACCTCGCCTTCGAACACGATGGGCAGCACCAGGATGTCGAGCGCCGCGCCTTCAGAGAGGCCGGTTGCCACGCGGAAGGCGCTGGTGGGCACGTTGGTCAGCAGGATCTTCTGCTTCTCGATCGCGCACTGCCCCACCAGCCCCTGGCCCAGCTCGACTTCCTTGCCGTGAGAGGCCTGGCCGCCGGATGCATAGCTGCCGAAGAGCCTGAGCTTGGGCACGCCGGCCGCGCTGCTCAGCACGTAGAACTCGGCCTGCTGCGCACCGACCACCGGCGCCAGCTCGGAAAGGATCAGCTGGCCCACGGTCAGCAGGTCTTTCTGGCCCTGCAGCATGCGGCTGAACTTGGCGAGGTTGGTCTTCAGCCAGTCCTGCTCGGTGTTCTTCTGCGTGGTGTCCTTCAGGTTGCGGATCATCTCGTTGATGGTGTCCTTGAGCGCAGCCACCTCGCCTTGCGCCTTCACCGTGATGGAGCGCGTCAAGTCGCCCTGGGTCACGGCGGTGGCCACCTCGGCAATCGCGCGTACCTGGGTCGTGAGGTTGGCCGCCAGCTGGTTCACGTTCTCGGTGAGGCCTTTCCAGGTACCGGCCGCGCCGGGCACCTTGGCCTGGCCGCCGAGCTTGCCTTCCACGCCCACCTCGCGGGCCACGGTGGTCACCTGGTCAGCGAAGGTGGCGAGGGTGTCGGTCATGCTGTTGATGGTCTCGGCCAATGCCGCGATCTCGCCCTTGGCCTCCACCGTCAGCTTCTGCTGCAGGTCACCGTTGGCCACTGCGGTCACCACCTTGGCAATGCCGCGTACCTGGCCGGTCAGGTTGCCGGCCATGAAGTTCACGTTGTCGGTCAAATCCTTCCAGGTGCCGGACACATCGCGCACTTGGGCCTGGCCGCCGAGGCGCCCTTCGGTGCCCACCTCGCGCGCCACGCGCGTCACTTCGGCGGCGAAGGATGAGAGCTGGTCCACCATGGTGTTGATGGTGGCCTTGAGTTCGAGAATCTCGCCCTTCACGTCCACCGTGATCTTCTTGGACAGGTCGCCTGCCGCCACGGCCTTGGTCACGTCGGCGATGTTGCGCACCTGGCTCGTGAGGTTCGACGCCATCAGGTTCACCGAATCGGTCAGGTCCTTCCAGGTGCCGGCCACGCCTTTCACCTCGGCCTGGCCACCGAGCTTGCCTTCGGTGCCCACCTCGCGGGCCACCCGCGTCACTTCGGCCGCGAAGCTTCGCAGCTGGTCCACCAGCGTGTTGACGGTGCTTTTCAGTTCGAGAATTTCGCCCTTGCCGTCGACCGTGATCTTCTTCGACAGGTCGCCCGCCGCCACCGCCTTGGTCACGTCGGCGATGTTGCGCACCTGGCTGGTCAGGTTGCCGGCCATGAAGTTGACCGACTCGGTCAGGTCCTTCCAGGTGCCGGCCACGCCCTGCACGTCGGCCTGGCCACCCAGGATGCCTTCGGTGCCCACTTCGCGGGCCACGCGGGTCACTTCGGCTGCGAAGCTTCGCAGCTGATCCACCAGCGTGTTGACGGTGCTCTTCAGTTCGAGAATTTCGCCCTTGCCGTCCACCGTGATCTTCTTGGACAGGTCACCGGCCGCCACCGCCTTCGTCACGTCGGCGATGTTGCGCACCTGGCCTGTGAGGTTGGAGGCCATCGAGTTCACCGACTCGGTCAAGTCCTTCCAGGTGCCCGCCACGCCTTGCACATCGGCCTGGCCACCGAGCTTGCCTTCGGTGCCCACTTCACGCGCCACGCGGGTCACTTCGGCAGCGAACGAGGAGAGCTGGTCCACCATGGTGTTGATGGTGTTCTTGAGTTCCGAAATCTCGCCCTTCACGTCGACCGTGATCTTCTTGGACAGGTCGCCCGCGGCCACTGCGGTCGTCACCTCGGCGATGTTGCGCACCTGGCTCGTCAAGTTGCCGGCCATGAAGTTGACCGACTCGGTCAGGTCCTTCCAGGTGCCGGCCACGCCTTGCACGTCGGCCTGGCCACCCAGCTTGCCTTCGGTGCCCACCTCGCGCGCCACGCGGGTCACTTCGGCCGCGAAGCTTCGCAGTTGGTCCACCATGGTGTTGATGGTGGCCTTGAGTTCGAGAATTTCGCCCTTCACGTCGACCGTGATCTTCTTGGACAGGTCGCCTGCCGCCACGGCTTTCGTCACGTCCGCGATGTTGCGCACCTGGCTCGTCAGGTTGCCGGCCATGGAGTTCACCGAATCGGTCAGATCCTTCCAGGTGCCCGACACGCCCTTCACTTCCGCCTGGCCACCGAGGCGCCCTTCGGTGCCCACCTCGCGCGCCACACGCGTCACTTCGGCAGCGAAGGACGAAAGCTGGTCCACCATGGTGTTGATGGTGGCCTTGAGTTCCAGGATCTCGCCCTTCACGTCCACCGTGATCTTCTCGGACAGGTTGCCTGCCGCCACCGCTTTGGTCACGTCGGCGATGTTGCGCACCTGAGAGGTCAGGTTCGATGCCATCGAGTTCACCGAATCGGTCAGGTCCTTCCAGGTGCCGGCCACGCCCTGCACTTCTGCTTGGCCGCCGAGCTTGCCTTCGGTGCCCACCTCTCGGGCCACGCGGGTCACTTCAGCAGCGAACGATCGCAGCTGGTCCACCATGGTGTTGATGGTGTTCTTGAGCTCCGAGATTTCGCCCTTCACGTCCACCGTGATCTTCTTGGACAAGTCACCCGCGGCCACGGCCGTCGTCACCTCGGCGATGTTGCGCACCTGCGAGGTCAGGTTGCCGGCCATGAAGTTCACCGACTCGGTCAAATCCTTCCAGGTGCCGGCCACACCTTGCACGTCGGCCTGCCCGCCAAGCTTGCCTTCGGTGCCCACCTCTCGCGCCACGCGAGTCACTTCGGCCGCGAAGCTTCGCAGCTGGTCCACCATCGTGTTGACGGTGTTCTTCAGCTCCAGGATCTCGCCCTTCACGTCCACCGTGATCTTCTTGGACAAGTCGCCTGCCGCCACCGCCTTCGTCACGTCGGCGATGTTGCGTACCTGCGATGTCAGGTTGCCGGCCATCGAGTTCACCGAATCGGTCAAATCCTTCCAGGTGCCCGACACGCCTTCCACCCTCGCCTGCCCGCCGAGCGAACCTTCGGTGCCTACTTCGCGCGCCACCCGCGTCACCTCGGACGCGAACGAACGCAGCTGGTCCACCATGGTGTTGATGGTGTTCTTGAGCGTGAGGAACTCGCCCTTCACGTCCACGTCGATCTTCTTGGAGAGGTCGCCCTTGGCCACCGCGGTCGTCACGTCGGCGATGTTGCGCACCTGGTCGGTCAGGTTGCCGGCCATCGAGTTCACCGAGTCGGTGAGGTCTTTCCAGGTACCGGCCACACCCTTCACCTTGGCCTGGCCGCCCAGCTTGCCTTCGGTGCCCACTTCGCGCGCCACGCGCGTCACCTCGGCCGAGAAGTTGCCGAGCTGTTCCACCATCTTGTTGATGGTCTTCGCGGTGCGCAGGAACTCGCCTTCAAGCTCGCGGCCTTCCACCTCCAGCGCCATGCTCTTGCTCAGGTCGCCCTGAGCCACGGCGCCGATCACGCGGGCCACTTCGCTGGTCGGATGCACCAGGTCGTCGATCAGCGCATTGATGGAGTTGATCGACGCACCCCAGAAACCGCGCGTTTCGTTCAGCGTAGCCCGTTGCTTGAGCTTGCCTTCCTTGCCGACCACCTGGCGCAGGCGACCGAGTTCGTCGGCCATGGCGGCGTTCTGTTCCACCAGGTCGTTGAAGACATCGGCCACCTTGCCCGGCAGCCCCTCCCAGTGCACCGGGAGCCGGACGCTGGCGTCCCCTCGGCGAAGCTGAGTCAACGCGGCCAGCAGGGTGGCCATTTCGCGCTCGGGTACGGCAATTGCCGCGTCTTCAATCACTTTCATGGGCGGGCTTTCTTCGAAACTGCCGCAAGAGGCTGCGTGTGCGGGGCGGGTCGTGAAGGAGCACAGGGCGATACCTGCACCCGAAAATTCTGCTTCGGGAGCGTAGGTCCAGCCCGGCCTGCCGCCTTGAAGGACGACCCCGACAGATGGTGTAGGACACCGCCTACATCTGGACACCTTCACCAGCGGCGCGGGTTTGCGCCGGGGTGCCGGCCCGGCCGCGCCCAGCCGGCGCTGTGCCGTATCGGCGTAGACTTTTCGCTGCTTTTCCGCTGTTTTTGCCGCTGGAGGTCCTCTTGGTACCCGTCACCATTCTGTACGTCGAAGACAGCGAGGACCTCCGCGAGACCATCGGCATGCTGATGGAGGCTCCCGGCCGCGAGATCAGCAGCTGCGCCACGGCCGAGGAAGCGCTGGCCGCCCTTGCCGAACGGGAGTTCGACGTGCTGATCACCGACGTGAGCCTGCCCGGCATGTCAGGCACCGACCTGACCCGCAAGCTGCTGTCGACCCGCCCGAAGCACTGGGTGGTGCTGTGCTCGGGCTACCCGTTCGGCGACGCGGTGCGCCAGTTCGGCCCCAACGTGCGCTCGCTGCTCAAGCCCTTCGAGCCCGAAGACCTCGAGGCCCTGCTCGTCGAAATCACCAGGAAGATTCGCGACACCGTGAACTGAATGCAGCTTGCCGCCGCGAGCCGCGCCATTCGGGGCGGCAGGCGAGTTTCAGTGTAAGCGGTAAGCCACCGGCGCCCTTCCCCCGCGCGAGGCCCGTACGCAGAATGCCTGCATCGACAACAGATGTGGAGCGAACGAGATGGAAGGAATCAAGCGCAGGCGCCT
>Ga0307508_10000609_pt1 | contig 42869 bp, 70 predicted proteins | sample 9_EM_MG_FD_203089 | JGI IMG/M metagenome (GOLD analysis project Ga0307508, IMG submission 203089) | Populus trichocarpa ectomycorrhiza microbial communities from riparian zone in the Pacific Northwest, United States - 9_EM | ecosystem: Host-associated > Plants > Roots > Unclassified | place... | reverse complement strand
GGGTATCCCTCTGCTGCCCTCTCCCCCTCGATGCGAGATCTCCCTTATCATAATTTTATTTTATTTTTATTTTTATTTTGTTTTATTTTCCTCGCCTTTCCCTTTGCAGAATGCTTGAAGGGGTCTTCTGGTGCGACGGTGTGGCGCATATGTAGATATCGTTCGAACTTTCCGTCGACACCCATGTGGCTTCTCGAAGCTCGAGGAACACACGCACATCCAGTTGCACCTACGGACACACACACACACAGAAACAGCGTCCGAATCCAACCTCCCGCATATGCAGATCGCAGTCGAAACAGAAGTCGAAGGCAGGACGGTGATGCATCGAAGGGGGCCTGCGTGCAGCCCACGGGCTTCCCCCCTCCCTTTCCACGGTGCGTGCGTGCGTGCGTGTGGGGCGTGGCTGCAGGCTTGCCATCACCATGTTTGACGTCCCGATCGTGCTCGGAGATGTATGTATGTATGTATGTATGTATGTATGTATGTATGTAGGCCGTGCTTCTTCCCTCCGGATCGTTGCCGTTACCGAACGTGCCCCCCAGCACAGGCACAGCTATCTGCATACCTGTGTGGGAAAGGGAAAAGAGAAGAAAAAAAAAAGGAAAGAAGGGGGGGAGGGAACGAAAGAAAGAAAGAAAGGGAGAAAGAAACAAAGAAACACTGGGAAAGGGAATAAAAAATAAAAATAAAACTAGGTAGATAAAAATAAAAATAAGAGAAGGAGTCCCACCCTCGGATGTATGTCTCTGATGTGGCGTCGACTCCCTGCCCCGCTGTATACTAGGCTTGAAGAAGAGTGGGAGTGAAGCCGCGGCTGGTCGCTTGCGATGTGCGAACCGACTGCATCGCATAACTAGAGTACATATGTACTCTACATAGGCCCCAGCCCTCGGCCCCCCTGCTCTGACTTGCCTGCATAAAACCTACCTAGACTATATGTATACATATCTACACGTCGCATCGCCGGACATGCCGTGTACAGATATGGTGGGGGGACTTTGGAACCAGGATGGTTTGGACATATTCGGGAGTCAACAGAGTATGATGTACCCTACTTAGGTACCAACTTCGTGGCTTGTTTTTCTCTATTTCTTTGGCTAAAAATAAATAAATAAAATAAAATAAAATAAAAAATAGGCGATTTATTAATATACTCAAGTACTTACTTGCTTACTTACATACAGATAAGTACTCATGTAGAAAATGTCCCTCGTGTGACTGCAACTCGCAGCTGCTAATACCCTATGGGGTAATTTATCGATGCATTGAACAAGGGCGGACATTCGGGGAGCACCACCGAAGATGATTACATATCTACATAAGTATATACAAAATCCGTCGTAAAGCAGCCACTCGAATTAAAACAAACAAACAAAAAAAACAAAAAAAAACAAATGCTCACCATACCATCATCCATCTTCTGCCCCAGCTCTACCAATCAGCGGTCTGTTTCCCACCCCCCTTTAATTGGGCGTTGTTGGTGAAGGAGCTCTCCGTCGAAAGGGTAGGGTTTTCGCACAAGTCCTAGAATGTCCCCCCCCCCCACCACCACCACCACCACCACCACCACCACCACATACCCTACATCTCCGCCTGAAAAGCTCGTCGGAAGTCCGCGGCTGGAGACGTGGAAACGATACATATACGTACGTACATAGATATGTATCCCTTCCTGCTTTGCCTGTCTGATCGTCCAGGTGAGACCCGCCGCCGCCGTCGTCGTATTCGTGAAGTGGCTGTATCTCACCCACGACTCCGTTGCCGGAAGTCCATCCCTGGCTGGTATCGTGCATACATGCGTACATACCCATCTACGTGCATACATACAAACACATACATACACACTTATGTACTGAACCGCGAGAAGGGATTACTAGATACTGGTACTATCTATCCCGAAAATCCGCCGTGCTGGGCGATGTTGACGATCCCTTTTTTTCCCCCCCCCCCCTCTCCCTTTCTTTCCTTTTTTTTCTTTTCTTTTCTTCTTTCCTTTTTCCGTTGTGTATCGTACGGTTTGAGGTAGATGGAGCACGCATCCCCGCTCACGCTCTCGTTCTCGTTCTCTGGCAGGCACAGACACAGGGGGTTCTGCCGAGGGGGGGGAGGCAGAGCAGAGCTGGGCAGAGCTGGGCAGCAGGCGGATCGCTCGATGCAGCTGGGCGCCCTCCGTGCTTCGTGTCGTGCCGTTGAGCACTCGTCCCAGCCCTCCCTGGCCCCGTCTCGCGGGCGGTGTGACGGCCAAGCCCGCGCACTCCGGCCTGCCCTTCGTGGGGACGAAGCCCCGGCTCCGCGCCGCATTGCTGGGCCGCCGAGGAAGGGCGAGACGGACTGCCGCGCCAGGCGCTCCTGTGGAGGGAGGGCCTGCGGAGAAGACGATGCCTGCGCCCCCCGCTGCCGCGCTCGCACGATCCGTCCGTCCTCCAACCATGCAGCGTACCTAGTACGCACCGACGACAGGCTGGCGAGCAAGAGCGGGTGCCCCGTCTCCACTCTGCCCTCGCCTCCGTCCCGCGGGAGTGGCCACAGCCCCATCTCTTCCTCCTCCCCCTCGTGCGGCTCCTGCCCTGCAGCCAGCCAGCCCGAAGCACCCAGACCGGCCGAGACGGATCGTGGATGGATGCCGCATCCAGCCGGGTGCCGAGTCGCCGTGTCCGTCCGTCCGGAGTCGGGGACAGCAGCTTCCGGGCCGGAGGCGGGCACTCTGCCTGGGTGCTTGACATGTCTCGTCCGGCAGCAGGCGTCGAGCGCGCGCCCATCCGTCCAGCCGCCGGTCGTCCTCCAGGGCCTTGGCTGGCTGGCTGGCTGGCTGGATGTGTCTGCAGTAGGGGGGAACGGAGCAGTCGATCCCAGTTCCTCAGCCTCGGGCGGGCGCTGGCCGGCACGTACTCCGTCTGCCGCGGCGGGCGAAGCTCTGCACCAGCACATGCGTAGCGTAGCGGAGACACGCGGGGGCGGAGGAGAGGAGACGAGGCTGGATACCTCGATGCGGCCGAGTGCGGGTAACTGCGCTGTGGGGAAGAAGGCCAGCCCGCTCTTCGTCGAGGGGTGGGGAGGCCTGCTGCGCCGGGAGCAAACATCCGGCGGCATGCGCTGTTCCCTCCCGTCCTGTCTCGCTCGCACCTGGACTTCCAATCCGCGGACCCTGTCGAGAATCACACACCCTCCCCCTCCCTCCCGATGCACGGTCGAAGGCATCCACCGCAACATGTCTCGCACCGCGCGCACGCTGGAAACAATCCCCGGTGGCACGGCCTCCTGGTGGACAGCCCCGGTGATCTACAGCCAGACACTTCCAGCGCTTCTCCCACGGAGGGGGCGGTCTCTGTGTATCCACCACATACATACAAACATATGTATGATGCACGTACGCATGCACGAAGACACTCTGCTCTGTACGTACATACCCCCCCCCCCCCTCCTCTCCCCGACCTGGTTGATGATCCCGCGCACGACGTCCATTACATATGTACGCTAGATATCTACATCTTTCCCAGTTTTCTCTTCTTTTTCCTCCATCCGTCCGGCCGATCGATTCAGCCCCTCCCCTCTCCCCGTTCCAGCCCAGCTCGGCTGCAGGTTGGGTTGTATCTGTGTAATGACCGCGGCGAGGTTGTGGGCTCCGAAACCTTATTCGATCGCTCCTATCCACACACACTGCGTTATTACGGAAACACCCGCTCACGCTGTCTCTCTCTCTCTCTCTCTCTCTCTCTCTCTAGCCGGCTCGCGGATGCGGGCAATCCCCCATTCCACGTTCCATCGTCAGCACCATATGTATCGCCCATCCCCATCAATCATCGAATGCCCAATGAGGAAGTGAGGGGGAGGGAGGAATCATCTGCGGGATGCACCGTAGAGTACATACGCACCGCTCTGTGCTGTGCACCGTACATACAGATCGCCCCCCCCCCCCCCATCCCATCCCTAGAGGGGCGGAAGAGATTCAGACGAATCGCCTGTCCCCACCAATCCACCCACCCCACCCCAAAGAGCATGCATGCCGAGTGCTCTATCTGCCCCTCTGAGCTGCTGCCCACGTGGTTAGTATTATCACAGCGGTATGCCAGCATCCCCCCTTTCCCCCTCCCACCTCTGTCCGTTTGACAAAACGATCCCGTACCGCAGCTGTCCAACAGCCACGAGAGCATCCGTACGGCTCGAGAGGGAAGGGCAAGGGGATCGGGGGCAGCAGCGGCTAAGCGAACCGTATGGATGGAGCATATGTAACATATCTACATAGAACACATACGTACACATCCTGCACAGGTGCGGACGGATCGAGCCAGCTGTCGGCTGGCTGGCTGGCTGGCTGGGCTTGGTACGTATGTATGTGCGTGTCTATGGGGGAAGGGATGTCCCCCAGCTGGCGTGGTTTCTGTGCGACTACTTTATTTTTTGGGGGGTTTGTTTCACGGCCCACACTCGAAGCCCCTTTCTTCGACTTTGTGTATGCTCGCTCACGCGCAGTCCTTCAGTGTTTCCTGATATACATTCTCGCCTTCTCACTCGCCCCGCTCTCTCCTTCGCCTCTGGACAACCCCCCCCCCCGGTAAAACGACGCCAGGCTCGGACTGCCGTCTTGGGTGTTGACGCAGATGGCGCAAGGTGTGGTTTCGTCCACTCGTTTGCTCCGCAGCTGGAGCAACAAGGCGAAACGTAGCACAGCACACGATCTCGTGCCTGCGGATGGACATTAGCAAGCGCCTTTTCAGCAGGGAAGGGCATCACTTATGGTAAAAAAAGAATAGGGAGGGCCGCTCGGAAGCAACCCTCCCTTCACCCCCCACCCACTCCAGCATCAAACACAAAAGCCCCGATGGAGCTCTTCGGTCGCTGATATCATCGAGGAGTGTCACATCATCGTGGCTCGTGCTCCCACGGGGATCAGTCTCGTCCAAGGTGTCTCGGAACGGACGCAGAGCGGACGAGTACGAAACTCTGAAGCCTTGCAGAGAAGGTCCCGCGTCTGCAAATGCCCTGGACAAGAACTCGGACAAGCCTCCCCCTGTGGAAGACAAGCCACTCGTGAATCGCCCCCCCCAAATCATCTGGACTTCCCAAGACGGCCAAAGGGCGGCTCGACGGCCCTCTCCGGAAGTGTGTGCATCGCCCCGCGAACCTTCTCGATCCGCCCATGGCGCCTCTCCTCCGTACCTGAAGCCGCTGACAGATCCGAGACTCCGTGTGTGAGCGCGTAACCCTCTGGGACAGGTTTTTGTTTCCCTCCGCCAAAGGCGAAGGCACGGACAAATAGAACGCCCACAAAAGCCGCGTGGTTATGTGGTCCCGCCGTATCATCCCCTTCCACCCGAATGCGGGGAGAGGACGACTGGGTCGGACCGGTGTTCCTGCTCGTCTCATCCGTATCTCCGAAGATCAACAGGAGTGACGACTAACGCGGACCGGCGAGTTCTTTCTCGAGAAACCGAGGGGAAACAAACATCTTCCTCTCGGGCAAAGGGGGCGGGCTTCCAACGACGATCGGCCGTATGGGGCAGTACCAATTGAAGGGGAATGCGAGTCAGGCTTAGCGTCGAGTCTCCACGCCGGAGCACGACGGCTTGTCCGCGAGTATGATGTGCGTCCGCGCTTCCGTGTGTAGCATCTGGCCTCTCCCGGGAGAGTTTGCAAGGTTCGCTGGGCCCTGCGCATTTCTGCATTGCAGCGAGCCGTACCGACGAGGTTCTTCCATGCATGGTGAATGAAGCGCGTCGCAATCCGTAGGTAAGACAAGCCGTGCTCTGGGACACCCAACACCCAACTCGCAACGCCTAGCGGAGTGCAAGTCCGTCAATGGTGTCAATACCGCCCCGACCGATGCCGAGTTCCCATGCACCAATATACCTCTCTCCCCCTGGGGAGAGAAGTATCCTTCACGAACTGTACACGAGTACCGAGGGCCGGGCTCCAAAGGGGGGCAACGAGCTTACGGCCATTTGGCGCGCGCGCTGGAAGCCCCTCTGGACTTGCTTGGGAGAAGCAGATCCGCGAGGCACGAACGGGGAGACTTAGGGTTAAGTTCCGACACCACCGGGCGGAAAAACGGACTCTGCAGCAGAATCAACCGGAAGCTCGTTTCCCATTGACGACAGAAGGTCGGGAAGTGGCCGGGACCCCACAAGAGCCGTGTATATCTCCATCAAGACTCTCGTCTTGCCGGAGTGCCGTGAAACTATGGGGAGGGTGATTGCGCGAGGGGGGATCATGTCCACGTGGGACGAGTCTCAGGAGTTGTCAGGCAGGAAACAGAGGAGGGTGGAGGGCCATATGACGGCTTCGGGTAGCCGAAATAAGAGAAGATCTTAGAAATACACAGGGACGATCGGGTGGAGGGCAATCGGAGTTGTGGTGGATCCGGCATAGGTGGTGATGCTGAAGGTGAACAGGAGAGGAAGGGAGGGTTTTAACTAAGGGATGTGTTCGTGACGCGACTTGCCAAGCCCACACACACGCGCGTGCCGCCCTACCAAGCGCATGAATAGGTTAGCCCAAGACCTAACCCCGCCAAACCCCGCCAAACCCCACGATTGACGGTCGAGTTCCCCATTCCAAAGCCCACTGCAATCACATCCACAGCCACAGTCGGACTACCCGAAATCCATAAGCTCCACCACAAATAAAATCGATACATCGCCCGACCCAACACCGACATCCCCACCACCTATAGACTCAATCCCAATGGATGCGGAAGCGACTCAGCCGGTTGATAACGACCACATTCCCGTGTGGTGTGTTGGACATCAGATCTCGAGTCCAGACAGGGAGATCGATAGTGTTTTGGTAGACGCAGAGGGGAACTTTGGCGTGAGTAGATAACCATTCGTTCGCTTGCTCCTCACCATGGAACTGATCTTTTTTGTGCGGTGCAGTACGACATGATCACCGGGCGCATAAGCAACTCTCGGTTTCACAAGCGCATCTTGCAAACCATCAAGCAGGCGCGATCGGAACAGCGCCAGCATATCCACCTCGAAGGACTAGCGGCTGACGAAGTCAACGTCACACCTGGACCTCACATCTCGGGTGTCATTGCGCTGGTGTCACCGTGGATTGAGATTGAGTCTTCGGATCCGCTGGTCGCTCACATCTCGAAACAAGTTCTGGATATAGAGCTGGCGTATGCGGCATTCTGTGGCCTGGGCCACGTCGTCGTTCCGGGCCCCAAGGTTCGGTCAGACGTTGCGGCATACGCTCAGGCGATCAGCACTGCGCTGGCCCATTCGACGTATATGCAGATTCTGATCCAGTTCCCAATTGACGAGTGGGTCGGCGCTAAGGATGATATGGCGGAGAACATTCTGTATGATCCGCTTTCAGCCTGGGACGCCTGGAACACAATACGGACGGTTTGTCGGTATAGCACGCAGCTAGCCATCGGTGCGTTAAAATCGTAGTCTACAATTTTGTGGTGAAGTTAGTCCCGCTGATTGCTCATCTCAGCTCTGAAAATCCTGGACAGGCTACCCGATCCCTCTGTCGTACGACGGTGGTTTGCGGAGCCACTGCGAATGCTGATCGTATCGTCATCTACGTTCTGTCCAAACAACAAGGGATTCCCCGTCCTATCCAAGCTCCACCAAAACCTATTTGCCAAGTACATGAGGCTTCGGCCAACTCCCTACATTCTTCTGACCGACACCAGCGCTCCACCGGTCGTGAGGAGTACTGGTCTTCCTTCGAAGGTGCGGCACGAGAACGTGGCGTACCTCATATACATCCGGCATCTGCAGAAGAACCAACCGCCGCAGTCTACGGTGGAGAAGTTCGGCTCCGGCTACCAGGACTTCCTCCAAGCACCCCTGCAGCCTCTGGCAGACAATCTGGAGAGCATAACTTATGAAGTGTTTGAGAAAGACCCGGTCAAGTACGATCAGTACGAGAAAGCCATCGAGCTGGCCCTGCACGATAGGAATCTGGGAGAAGAAATGTTTGTAGACTGGCGCCCTCGAGTGTTTGCTCATAGAACGCTTTGGTTGACATGACGCCTTTCTAGTGTCGTTGCTGTTGTTGGCGCTGGCCGTGGTCCACTCGTTTCCAGGGCTTTACAGGCTGCAAGTAATTCCAAGCGGACAATCAAGATGGTTGCGGTCGAAAAGAATCCCAATGCCTATGTTCACCTCCAGAGACAAAACGCCGAGCGGTGGAGCGGTGTTGTTACGATCATCAGGAGTGACATGAGATCCTGGAAGCCGTCCTTTACGGTCGACATCCTGATATCGGAATTACTGGGAAGTTTTGCGGACAACGAACTGAGTCCGGAGTGTTTGGACGGTGTCCAGAGGGTCCTGAACCGTAATTTATCCTAGCTTTTTTTTTGTTGTTTTTTTCCCGTCGTGCGTGGTGTTACTAACACGGTAATGTAGCCGATGGAGGTGTAATGATTCCACAGTCTTATTCGGCGCATCTCACACCAATCATGGCGCCCAAAATATTCGCCGACATCTCCACACGAAAGAGTGATCCTGATGCCGCCGAGACGCCCTACGTGGTGATGTTACAGTCGATGGAGAGTCTCGCAGAGAACGATCACATCGCGAGGATGTGGGACTTTTCGCATCCGGTACCCTCAAACGTCCTGGGCGAGGCTGCCTCCATGGGCGGGGGGTTTGTCGGCTTGGGAGACGGTGGAAACGACCACAACTTGCGAAACTGCAAAGCGACGTTCAAAGTACCACAAAGAGGAGTAATCCACGGACTGGCTGGCTACTTCGAGAGCGTGCTATACGGCAATATCGAGTTGAGTACGAGGCCGGATACCATCGACCAGAAAAGCAAAGACATGATCAGCTGGTTTCCGATTTTCTTCCCTTTGCGGGTACGACTCTCCCCCCTCCCCCTATGCTGATCCATAGCCTGGGTCCAATCGCTAACCTCTCAACCACAGACGGCATTGTATGTCCCGGATCAGGCCGAGGTGGACGTCTCCATGTGGAGACTGTCGAGCGAGCGCAAAGTCTGGTACGAGTGGATTGTGGAGGTGTTCGTGAGGAACGGTATCCACAGATACCGCTTTGGGAGCTCCGACCTCCATTCCTCGAAAAAGAACGGCTGTTTGATGTAACGGGTGAATCTCCCATAGCTGCTGTCCATCATGTTTGTGTTTTGGATTCTATGTAGCCTGCAAGAAAACTTAGTTACCGTGTTTTGGCATTACTTTGCGTTCGTTCTCTTCCCGATTTAGGATACCTTGGATTGGCTGCATGTAACTACTTTAGATATAGGAAATCGGTAAATAGGTAGAGTATCTAGATAGCTTAACCCTGCAGCCGTGCCGCAGAGCCTCTTACATGTGACGAGCAAATAAAATCACGACTTCCCTTGCATATTCTCTAACCACATACTCCACCATGCCCACCCGCACGCCTTTCCAGAACAGCGCACGCCTCCAACACCTCTGGGAGGCTTCACATGCGCTCGCAGCTACGGCTCCCACGGTCTCCGCACATCTAATGTCGCGCTACCAGTTGCTGTCCTGCGAAGGCTCCAACCCCACGGTGAGCCGACAACGACAGCGTGTGTCCTGTCCTGCCTGCGGCACCATTCGAAACCCAGGCAGCACCGCAGACGCCACCGGGGACGGCACACGGAGGGTTCGGGGGATCGGTGATGGCGGACAAGATGGGTCATACACGTGCCCCGCCTGTAAAAAGATCACCACCGATGACGACGACGACGGCGACGACATCTCACCGCCCCCAAAACGCTCGAAGATTGCCTCCTACTCCGCCGCCGCCACCAGCACCATCCCCGCTACGACTACTACCAAGCTCGCTCCTGCCGCCGCCACCACAAGCTCTACGGCAACTATCGCATTGCCGACGACAACATCTACATCCATACCCACCGACGCGAGCACTCCGCCGATCGGCGGCGGCGGCAGCAGCAGCAGCAACAAGGCACCACCGTCCAGGACGAAATCCAAATCGCGAAAAGGGAGCAAAAAATCGTCCCTATCGAAGATGCTCGCCGCTCAGAAGCAGGGCATCAATAACGACAACGGCGGAGGGCGTGGGGGTTTCGGACTCGATCTCATGGATCTTCTCAAGACCGCATGATACATAGATACGTACCCCATAACTATACGACCAAAAAAAGAACGACCCGTATTTCTCTTTCGTAAACACTCTACCTTTGTTCCCGAAATCAATTCCTTTTCTGTGGCGGTGGGATGATGATGATGATGGTGGTGGTGGTGGTGTGGTTGGGGGCGGGAGACAGAGGAGAGCCCTATCAGATAGGGAAGGCCTGAATGACTGTTCGCCGACGCTCCCTTTACATACGTGCATATCTACATGCATACGAGCTTCGGATTTAACCGGTTAGTGACAGCATTCGTTATTAGCGCCCGTTTTCGACATACAACTTGCGATTCTCCCGGTGCCGCTGCCACTGCGCTGCCCTGTTCCTGCTCCTGTCAGGGAAGTGTCTCTTCCGGCGAAGCCGATCGGACCCGCGTGACAGCGTCGTCCCATCGATTATCCCTCTTGCCCCGAAGAGGATGTTGGGATGAGAGCTTAGGAGAGAGAATATGGAGAAACGCTGTGATAGGCCTCATCGCTCTGGAACACACCACCACCACCACCACCACCACCACCGCCGCCGCCACTGCCATCTCCCCGCTTTCATGCAAACACAAGGGCGGGCAGATACCCTAGGGGGAGATGGCGGCTTGTCATTCAGCAATGCACCAAGCTTGCTTGCTCGGTCATACGACCGTTCCCGTTCCCGGAAATTTCTGTTCGTCTTCCGGAGAATCCGAAGAGCCCGTCCTGCCTGCGTGAAAATTTCGCGTCAACTGGGGTATCTACGTTCAGGCTGCCCGCCGGGATGAGAGGGGGGCCTTCGTTATTGACGGTTGTTTCGGCGGACGCCCGGGTCTACATGGTAGATATGGAGACACTCTAGAGAATCTTGGGACGCATGAGCGAGCGCGCGCGTCTGTCTGCATGGCTGAAAGCGGGGCGAGATATCCATCGGCACCAAGGGAAAGAATCGAACCGGTACATATGTCTATGTACCTTGGCCGACAGGAGAAATAAGATCACGCACGTACGCACGCCGCACCGAGCCCGCCCGCGCCGCCCGCCACCGCCGCCGCCGCAACCGCACAGGTACCGTGCCCAATGCCGGAGAATCTGCCGGTTTGTTGTGTTCTCTTCACGCATGGATGGATGGATGGTTACATTGGCCTCCGGTTTCACCGGTGGGCGGTGGGCGGTGGGCGGTGGGCGGTTGGCAGTCGAGTCGGCTGAAGATTTTAGTGGCAATTAGGGAGGTTCTGCAATGCTCCGTGCTCTAGATATTGGTTTATCACCACAGCAACGGACAAGGGTCCTACCACATAGAGGCAAGCAGATATGTACACTACCCGAAGAGCAGACCAGGGCCCTGGTCAACGCCGTGATAATACTGAAGCTCACGAAGTAGCGTGATCTAGGAATGTAAGCAAAGTATCGGTCCCCAACTTGTTGTCAACATACGGAGTAACGCGGCCTCTATGACAACTTTCCCCGCTACAATTCTCGAAGCGATCGATATACTTGTACCGATGATGCCAGGACATACTGCAACTCTTCTTCATGGACTTGCTCGAGCAGTAAAGGACTATGCACCAAAGCGTCATATCTCCTAGACCGGTCTCTGTTTCGAAGAGACTTTATATGATTCGCCACAGAGATGCATTCAACTTGCCCGATCCATGAGCCCCAGGGCCGGACTCACAGCGAGCGAACGGGCCGAGCGACCGCTTGGGCGCTCTCGATGCCGACTCGACCTAGCCTGGGTTATACACCTGCTGATGACACGCAAATGTTTACGATGCTGCACGGGGGGGGGGCGCTGCAAATCTCAGTTGCAGAGTATGATAGATATGATGACACCTACGAGTTGCTGAGACACGCACATGGCAGAATTTCCCGGTTTGCTGTTCGTTGCGGCAGATGTTGGGACGGAAGCACTGGGCGGACGGGGGGGGAGGGAGGGTTATCCAGCGTCTTCAGTGCCGCCGGAGCGATGCGTGGGTGTGGTCTCAGCCATGCATTGCATGGCATGGACTCGTACGTACATACATACGTACTGCTGCCTTCTCGACTGGCCTTGCCATTCTTTGTGTCCACATATAGAGTAGCCACACATGCGGTGCGGGTTGCTTGATACGTGTGTACATATGTATCCCCAGGATCACGCCGATTTCAGGACGTGCGTGCAACAGAACAGCCGTTGCCAGGGTTCTGTCCGCGCTGGATCGCACCCGGACACAGCTGTGCGTGTGCAACCGGAATGGAGTGCCTTGTTCCCGCTGGACGTTTCCGCGGGGCACAACACCGACTTGCAGCGGAGGTGCGGCAGTTTGTCGGTGGTGGATGGCGGTGGAGGTGGAGGGCTTGGGTGATCGGGCTGTCCTCCCTCCCGACGAAGGTCTCGCCCGGCGCCTTTTCCGCTACTACCGAAGGCGAAGGGGTTGGGGGGTTGGGGGGTCTGCGCAACGCTGGCTGAGCGCCCGCCGCTCGCACACTTTTCTTTCCGTCGCTCGGTCGAGCAGCAGTAGGGCTCGGGGACAATATGGAGAATGCGAGCAAGAACGCGCGCGATGCGAGTGAAAATTAGCGGCGTGGGGGTTCCCCGACGCCGTCGACACTATGTGTACGTATGCAGGTAGGTACATAATATGTATCTATGTACGTAGATACCCGCACTTTTTTTTTTTTTTTTTTTGCTGTTGGGCTTTTGCTTTTTTTTGCTGTGGCTCTCTCAGGGGCTACACGCATCCTGCATCCACCCGACCTCGTGGCCCCGTGGTCGGAGTGATTTGCTATGATTGCTCGTTCGTTCGATCGACGAGGCTGCGGCTGCACCCGCACAGGAGGGCTGAGGACGATCCGGGAACGCGTGGGGCAGACGCAGCATGAGGACGCGGACGGAGCGGCGTCCGTTTCTCTGGATGTACGTAGAGTACGTTCGTATGTACGTAGTGTGTGTGTGTGTGGCTGCGGTGTGTGCGCGTATGAGACAGGACGGATTGCTCTCCGTGTTCTGCGTGTGTGGTTTTCATGGCGCATACACTACTATGCCCAACTGGTGGGTGCCCCATTTGCATTTGCATAATAGATATGTATTGAGTTTTTGTTTTTGTTTTTGTTTTTTCCCCTTTTGGGCGGCAGGGGCGGGGGGGATATGGGGAGCACATGGGGACGCGTTGTGGTGACTTCTCGTGACGGAGTTCTCCGAGCTCGGCAGGAGTTAGAGGACGCGTCTCCCCCTCCCCCCCCCACTGTGCCTGCTGTGTGCGCGCGAAGCGGATCTGCCGCGCCAGCCGGGCGTTGGCAGCAAGCAACCCCTCCGCACAAACACGTCGTGTCACTCGCACTCGTCCCGTACAACCGGGCGGACGCCGTCGTTGGGGTCCGGACAGCGACCAGGCACCGGACTGTTTGTTGGATGTCGCCACGATCTGTATAACTATAGGTCGCACGCGGTTACCGAATAATTTGTTGCACGAGATCGGGACTGTAGGTATAGATTGATATCGCCGTGATCTGATAAGGCGCCATGCGATTAATGAATCATCACTATCGGCCTGTAGCTGTGTTTGCAGGCGGCGGTCTGTTTCGATGGGTGTCTGTGGTCGCAACTATAGTGATCTGTATATATGGTAGTGAAGAAAAAAAAATTAAATTTTTGTATTTATTTAAGAAAATCAAGAAAATGTTGTAGAGCACGTCGTCCGTGTGCGAGTGCGTACCCGTGCAGTAGAGTAGATAGATATCGACGAAGCGGTTTTTCCCAGGTACGTCCCTTTTTCTCTTCAGATGTCAGATGCCAGCGAGTAGTTAAAAGCGATGGAGCTGCAAGCACCGATACCCGGACCGGGCGTGCGCACGGATGCGAGAGAAACCGCGGCCGACCGAGTGCTGGAAATCACGTGTCACTATACGGTGGGAGGCCCAGCCGTTGTGCGTGCGACACCTACGGCTTGCCGTGAAGTAAGTCACTCGCTGTTCATTAATCATAGGGTTCTATCCTTGAAGTTCACTAAGTACGGAAGTATTACATCGCCCAGGGCCCAGGAAAGTATATCGACTTCTCGCCCGATCCAAACATATAACTCATACATCGATCGCTGAAGGGAAAAAAAAAAGGGCAGCCCCCCCGACTCACACGCGCCGTCCGTCGTCGCCCGTAGACACCCCCTCGCTCCATTCCACATCGGTCCTGACGCTTATCGCGTTGAGCGGGATCTCGTCGCCGCCGCTCCCTGCGGTGCGCAGCTGGCCGCGCACAACCGTGCTCGTAACGTTGCTATCGCTGCAGTCGTGCCGCAGGACCATGTCGTCGATCCGGTGGAAGTGCCGCGGCTTGCTCGCATTGCTGCTGCCGCCGATGGTCACAATGTGGGATTTCGCGGGCTCGTCGGCTGACGCTTTGTTCGTGCTGTTGAGTCCGCCGGTTGCCATCTGGACAAGAGGACGGAGCGTCGGGAGACAGGCCGAGATCACCCCGGCAGAACATTCGACGAGACACCAGACTACGGATCTGGCAAGCGTCCCTGCGGTCGAACCATCAGATATGAAGCGGCAAAACGAAGAAGACGGATGTAAGGGATCAAACATGACGTGTCGAAGTACTGGAATTCAAAGATGGTGATCAAGCGGTAGATGCTGGCGAAGACGACGAAGCTGCCGAGCGAGAAGATGAACAACAGCGACAGGCGTCGGGCCAAACTGGTGTGCAGCCCCCATACCAATGGCACGGGCACGCACAGAATGAGGACGTCTGTCGGCGTATCAGAGTGGAGTCCACGCAGCGGGAGCTCGAGCACTACATACCGGTGAGTATATTCAACACACCCGCCACGATGAACGCAGGCTTGAGGCGAACGCATGTCCCCGGCAGGGTCGGCTTCCATGCCTTTTCCACCGGGCTGCACTGGAAGATCGCAGCAAAGACGATGGATACGCTCCAGCCAACGGCCATGAAACCGAGTGCTAGCACCTGCCGCCTGATCCGCTCGAAGGTGAAGATCCGGCAGTACATCAGGAGGAGGGAAACCTTGACGAGGCCGTTCGTGGTGACATAGAGGACTTCTTGGATCAATAGCGACTACTCGGGCTCCTCGTAAGCAGTGCCCAGAAAATGTCAGAGCACTGCGCGCGATCACTCGTACCTTCAAGATCTGCGTCAACTGGTAGATGCTCAGCGCTCCAGCATGCAAACCCACGCCGTAGTGGATCACTGTTGAAATATATCAGCCAAGATTCCCTCCACCCCGCTCCGAGGGTTTTTCGTACTCAGTAAAGTCAGAGCGGCAAGCCCGAGCAGAAACACCTGCCCAAGCGCTCATCAGCCTCCCTCCGATTCGTCGCATTCACCACCGCTACCACCAAAACAACGACGGATGCTCACCAGCGCCACCACAAGCATCCAGTCGTCAATTTTGAGCCCCGCGCCCCTCTTCGCCCGCGCGACGAAGCGCAGAGCCACAAACACGCCGGCCAGGACCGTGATGGAATAGGCCGTAGCCCTGAGCTCTTGCTGCTTGCTCGCGGTGAGGTCGATGTCGGCGGTACTCATCGTGTGCTGGCGGAATCCCGGGGCGGTCCCTAGTTGGCGTGGGAGGGGGGGCGGCGGGGGTGATCTATCGTCGGAAGTTCTCCGCTGCTGCTGCTGCTGGATTTTGGATCCGATTCGCGCACCCTTTCACTCGCTCAATCTCGCGCATACACGTCCCTCCAGAGCAAGAAAAGGCCAGCCTTTTGAGGATCAAACTAAAGACGGGCAATGGAATGGATATAACCAGTTGCAGATCAATTCCAGACCCATGGCAATTGGAGGCAAAAATAATGTCGGCTATGCCCCCCCCATCTCTTCCCAACGCGGCGCCAATCGAATTGAGAAGTGTCTCGCCATCATATATGTACACCACCACCAAGATCACAAACCCTGGTTGAGTATGCATGCACGGTACATGGTGTAGTGGTGTGATGTCGAGTGGTCGGTCATAGTGCGGAGAGTGGGAAAAAAAAGCAATACACAGATCCGCCACGGGCCGGCCGACTCAGCACCGTCGACATGTTCGATGAAATGGAAGCCGAGCTGGTTCGGCTTGCCAGGCCGTATCCGTATACGTATCACGGAACTCTGCATTTCGACACTCGAAACGGTGCCCGCCTTCGTCCTCGTCGCTACAGCAGTTTCTCCCACGGAACGAGCGTCAACATCCCCGCCTCCGCGCCGCATATATCTATGAATTTTGGCCGAGACGATCCTGGAGATGCCACATAACTAGTTTACTGGATATCCGGTTATGTATGTGCCCTCTGAAGCGAACGCCCGGTTGTTGGTTTTTACGTAAATCGAACGGCGCGGTTCTACTTGATAGATACATATATACATACCGGAGGATCAAGCCTCCAACCCAAACTGGTGCTGCTCTGAGCCCTTGACAATGATCGGCGCCCCCTCCTTCCGATGTTTCGATGCATCTTACGTACGCCGCATACGTACTTACGTGTAAGAGTTCACGGTTCGTTCGCACCTCCTAGATGCTGCCATCGTCGCTAGCAAGAGGGAAAGAAAGGGGGGAAACTCGCCGGAGCGGAATTCTAGCCGGGAGGTCTGGCCGTTCGGAATGACATAGATCGAGGGGGCGCTCCGCGACTGGTCCGACCGAACTCCCATTCGCCGCCGACATGCGGCATCCACATCACTTGTCATGGTGACTGTTTTTTTGTGGGGAAGAGGCGTGCGGGTTCGATTGGCAAGGAGATAGAGCAGCAGATCGACATAACGCCAGAAGAGCCAACCGACCAGCCAGTGCTTATTGTACTCCGAGGATACATACTGGCTGGATCCTTTCCGCCGGAGGAACACCGCCGGGCTGCTCGAAGTCTGGTTCTTGGGTTCCCACTTGTACTAGTAACTCATCGCCGCCGCTCGCAGCGAACCTGGTCCCTACAGCGAGCTGATGTGCACTCTGCAGCAGAGTTTCAACCGCCGCGGTTTGGGGGATGGTCCCCTTCGGGGGGGGCTCGTAGTCTCGAGTAGCCGCTCCTCGGGGCCTTGTAGTCTCGGAATTAGCCGCGCCTCTGTGCCAAGCGAATACCCACCTGGAGGACGGCAGTTGCATGTGCACGAATATGTACATGCACGAGACCCCTCAACCACCAGAAACCAGCCGGCCCAACGGCGCCTGCCCGGGCACAGCGAAAGCGCCAAGACCGAACGCCGGCGCCCTCTCCGACCACCAACCTGCCCGCTGTTGGAACACACAACTCCCTTCGATGCCGGGCTGACTTTGCCCATGTGCCGTCGTGCGGTCTGGCCGGTGGCTGCATATGTACTCTCTGGAGATGCCGCAGGAGCAGAGCAACGATTATCTGCAATACATACACACGCAACTGCCTCGGGGTGTAGTCTAGGCGGGGACTCCGCATAGATCTCCGTGGTGAAGGAATGCCCGATCCGGAAAACACAGTCCTGGCTTTTGTTTAATCGGTAGTTGCATGCGACCTTACGCAACTCCGATTCGCGGACGGGATAAAAATTGCGCCGCCATACATATCTAGTCTAGATATGTAGGCTTCATGCGAGTACGAAGAAACAGAAACAAAAACAAAAACAAAAACAAAAGCAAAAACAATTCGTTGGGGCTCCCCGGCCTTGTCCCAAGAGAGCATAGCGCACCAAGGAAGTGCATAGTGGCAAAAGGAAGAACAAAAGAAAGAGAATAGGTCTGCGGAACATACTTACAATGTATGTACTTATGCTAAAAAGTCTACAATGCCATACATACGGGCTGGGTTTTAGGGAATCGATTCATGCGTTGGGCACGCTAGTCCGTTTTCGGAGCTCGCCGCTACATACATGGGCCACCAGATTAAATAATTAAACAAAATAAATAGTTGTGTACTATGTATCAGGGGCAACCACCGTTCAGGGGCTTCAAACAATCAATAAGGCGTGCAAATGCCCTCGTCTTCTATATATGTACACTACCATGATATGTACCGCGTACATACGCGTTGTGGGACCTTCGCTTGGAAGCTTTGCAGGACTACCTACATAGCCCGATGTATCTACTGCGATCCCGACACGACATCCACAACGTGCGTGACACGACACCTACCACGAGCCCGGCGCGATATGTATGTACCTACCACGGCCGAACTGCAGTGCCCCACCAGTTACTATCTACAGCCCGGAAAACAACGCGGCCGCGCCGACGAGTTCCCCAAAAGGCTAGTGCATGCTAGCGTGCTCAGCACATGAAAGTAGAGTAGATGTCAGGGGAGAAAGCCAAGAGCCGGGGGCTTGGCGACTTGGCGACTTGGCTTTGGATTATGTTCGCGGCCGAGGTGCGGCCGCTCTCTCTTCACTAGACATCAATACATACTTTTCCCCACTCTCTGCGGACGGTCCGTCCGCATCTCCTTCCTCGTGACCCTTCCTCGGTGCCTATCCGGCCGACAACCTTGAGTCTGTCGGCTGAGCGGCTCGCTCGGCCTTCTCAGCACCTCACAGTAGATATGTATGTATGTAAGGATTTTCTCGGCTGGGAATACTGCGGGAAGAAGCAATGTGGGACGCTGGGAGCTGAAGAGTAACCAACGGGGCGACAGATATGTATCCTTATGCCGAGCCGTCGCCCACTCTTCTCTTCTTCACGCAACCACCAGTCACTCAGCTCAGTAATTTGTCAGCTTGCCGCTTGCCACTCGCCATTCACTTGCTCATCGCTCGCCACCCATGACTTCGGCAGTTCATCCTACCTGGAGCCCCTGCCTGTCCCGTCACAATGGCGCTGCAGGAGGGTGACGGATTCCCCGTGACGTTCCATGCGGCCATGCATTGCTGTGATCCAAGGATTCCACGTTGCTGCGGACGAAGGCCCTCACTGCTCAGCTCGCGGCTTTGTCTCCTATAACCTTACCGTCGTTGCTCTCAAGACAACCTACGCAAGAGTCATGCCTCCGGGTCGATACCACAGATTTGCAACCTCAGGAAGAGTTTCCTTGCCAGCCGTCTCGCTCCAAGAAGCCTCGTGGACGCCCTCAGACTAACGGGGAGATGAGAGCCAGGACTGCTGCATGGAGGGGTATCCAGCATTGCTCCAGATGTAAGCAGGAGGGTCGCAATGAGGCCAGCTGCCAGGCGTTGCCTGAACGTATGTGAAGTTCGACTGCACGACGGTAACGGGCACACCTTCACCCTCGTTAATAGCAATTGGTGGAGTTATGATTTGTAGGGGCTGGTGATCTTGGTCGCGTGGAGGGGGTGTATCCTTAGCCTCTGGCTGGCCATATCTAGATACCCTACCCGCAACTATTTCGAGCCGAGAAAATCCTTACTAAAAACTGGTATGGAGGAACCCTTGTGGCATTGTGGACTTTTTAGGCCCTGTTTGGTTCGACCGTATTTTGAGAAGCTATGTACCAGCCTAGGTATGTACCACCACGGATTCGCGAGGTTGCGAAACTAATATGTACTTTTGAAGTGATCTAGATATGTAGTAGTTTTGTGACCTTGCGAACCGACGGTTGGCGAAATACGGGCGAACCAAACAGGGCCCCAGTATATGCTCTGGCATTGCAGACCTTTTCTCACAAAAGAAACCACCTTCTCAATCCTTTTCTGCGGGTGTGGGGAAGATCTGCAAACGTTCCTCAACCTCTGCCCTCGCCCCACCTGCTTCCTCTCCTCCTCCCTCTCTTCTCGCTCCGACGCGTCATCCAGACAATCCACTAGTACTCTCAGAGGAAACCCAGGACCCTGGCTGCTCCTTTCGTCCGCAAGGAGGTCGCGCATCTTGAAGCGCTCCTTGCCCCTCCGACTGGGTCCTGGAGTGTACTAGCGGTGGGACGCACTGGCAAGTGAGACGGGGCCTGTCTTCATCTGGCAGCATTTGGGGCGCGAGCCATAGATACCCGAGGAATTCCACTCCATATGTAGGCATCGAGCCGTCTGCTGCCAGCTTGGCCCACACGTCGGCCTTCTCATTTCCGGGCGCCCCTTTGTGAGCAGGGCGCCACCGAAGCTCGATCGTCACCGCGGCCTCCCTCGACAAACACTTTTCTTTTTTTTTTTTGTTTCGGTACTCGCATGCGACTAGTTTCGATCATGGCGAGCCTGGAGCCTAAACTCCGGGACTGAGAACGGAAAGATGTCAACCCCACTTCGAAAGGGGCCCCGAGAAACCCCCCGAACACTCAGCGGAGCTTGAAAATTGAGTTGCACTGAGGCTAACCCAACAGACAAAGCTGCGAGATCTCGGGTGTTGCGGACTCCGGCGTGAAGCAGCCCTCCCACACAACTCCTCCTCGGTGAGTTTCATATCCATGCCAGTTCACCAGGGCAGGGAGTAAGTTCAGTTAGGGACCGTTTGGATAGGCTCACTTCTCAGTTCCAGTTTCAGAGGCAAATTCAGTTCCCCGCCGGGACACCGAATACTGCTCGGTTTCAGCTTCTGGAAACCCTTGAGGTGAACAGAGTGTTCGGCAATTCTCAGTATACTCAGCCATAATCTGAATAATATGTAGGCTTCACCACTCAGCCATACGTCTGAATAATAGCTTCACCAGAACTTTGATAGTAGACACTTGGCAACCCCGCTTTTTCCTCTTCCCCAGCCCAGAGCCCAGTAGCAACACGGCACTAGCAATAGTTATACGCTACGCAGCACCAGCTCTTCCCAGCTGCTGCGAGACCAGTGCATCGCTACATAGCTGTTCTCCAATGCTGCGTTCCTGGTGTCCGCAAAAAGACCTTCGGCTCGTAGAAGGGTACGCAGGGCAAGGGATGTGTCCTTCAGCATTCGCATTATCTCTTGCACGCGGCGGGAGTTTTCGCAGGCTAGGACCTCTTGGACATATTGTCTTCCGGAAAGAGTGAGGTACGCATCGGAATTTGTTTTTTTGTACGTGTGGTATATACTGCTTCGCCGGCTAGCTGAGCAATGTGTCCCATCAGCTGCGGGGAGAATGTATCGTCGTTGTTGGAGACATTTTCATCGTCGGAAGGGGAGTCCATGGTTGAAGTTAAAATGCGGTGCTGAGTTGGCGGTGAAGGAACCGAGCGTATCCAACTCGGGCCGAAAACCTTGACTGCCAAAGCCAGGGTGAATATGCTCGGCCAGTAAGTTTGTCCGAAGGCGTCACCAAGGCGCCACTGAGCAACCAATCTCAGCTATGCACTCAAATCTACATATGCACTTGACAGACTGCTGCCCTTTCTTTGCTGCATTCCCAATGCAGAGCGAGTTTTTGGGCTTCTCGGGCCAGGGCGGCAAACACAGTCCCAGCTTTATTCGCATGCGATCCATCCAGAGTAGATCAACTCCCCCCTCGGCATTTTTGTCTCCCGGCTGGGGTCGGCGAGAGGCTGGGGGAATGGACGGAGAGAGGCAATGGATTGGGTTCCCAGGAAAGGCTTGCTATAACAAGCGCTTTCCGCCGAGGATCTTGGGGGTTGCGCACACCCCTGGTTGGCCGGCGGTCTGCGCGGTTGGTGGGGATTCTCCAGCGGTCAGCAGGGCCAATCGCGGAGGAAAAAGCCACTCGGCTCTCGAATCCAGGGCAGGGTCTATGTATGTAGTGTGTCCAGTACATATGTAAGCTGTTGGTATGCAGTGCAGCCTTAGATACCGCGAAGTGCCGGTCTCACGTCAGCCGTATCGTGACTTGTTATGTATCTAGTTATGCTCTACGGCATCCGCCGCTGAACGAGTCCACCACAAAATATGCGCGCCCAGACACACGGTTCGACATGCATACGTGCGCGCAACACCTGCGTACATAGGAAGAGTAGCTCTGTGTCCTCCGACCCCGTGGCCCAGAGGGCGGCGACTCGTCAGAGAGTCGTGTCGTCGGGGAGGAGGGGAGGCGATGCGGGTTTCTCGGGGAGGTCGCGAGAGCGACCGCCGAACTACTTGTCGGCGTGGTCCAGTGGTGGGCGCGGAGATGATGCGCTCGCACACGCACGACAAGACGGAAAATCCTCGCCCCACGTCCCCGCTCCGTCTCCGTGGAATCGCGGTGGAAGGCTAGATAGTATGTGTATATATATGTACTAACAGCTCGAAGGCGGCTGCAACACTCCGCGGCGCAGATGGCCAAATGTCGTCGATCCCTGCCATATACGTGATGGGCTGGAACAGTCCGGACGGGAGATGCATGTAGTGGAGTCCATGTGGACTTCCGGCTCGTGGAGGGGGGAACCATCGACGACAAGCCTGCCTGATGCACCCCACAAGCAACAGCGGCGGCAGCGGCGGCAGCGGCGTTAGGCATAGTACTTAGGTACTTACCCGACGGCTGGTGGCGAATGAGAGGCCATGATCCAACGTTCACCCAACTACACTCGGTCCGGCTTCCATCTGCGCTCTATCACGTACCAAGACCTCCAGCCCGGCCATCGCAGCAGACGAAGGCACACGACAGTTGTTGCGCATGTTATGGCGAAGACCCCTCCCTGGACCGATTGTATTCACGCAAGAAAACACGACGTCTACCTTCCGCTACATATATACCACACCGAAAAGACCTACGACTGCCCCCCGCTACACAGCGCGGCCGCCTTCCTCTCCATCCCCCTTTCCGCCCCTAACGCAACCGCCTCCACGATCTTGTCGGGTACGCTCAGGAACGGAAAGTGGCCCGAGTAGACACTGAACACGATCGCATCCGGTCCCAGCAGTGCCGCCATATGCTTCTGTACCGGGACGATCAGGCCCTCGTCGGCCTGGTTACCCGCACACGCTGTCAGGGGGTGACAAGGAGGAGAGGGGAAGGGGGAAGGGGGGAGAATCTCACCTCGCAGAGGATGTACATGCACGGCATGTCTCTCCATGGCTCGTACGTGACGGGAGCGGTGAACGCTCCCCGAGAGGTGTGCGTCTGCCGTTCCGTCCAGTACCGTTTCTCCGTGTCCGTGAGGCCGAAGTAAAAGTCCTGCGAATCCGGAGCGGCACGGACGTAGTCCCCCTTTTTTTATTCGATCTCGCGTCAGTGCCAGCTGCGGGAAGCGAGGGGACTGCGGATATATATACATACGTCGACTTTCATCCACGGCAACCATTGGCCGCCCAGCATGTCCAGCAGGCTCCTCCCCTCCGGGATGGCGAACGCGGTCATGAACGCGACCATGACGACGCCGCCCTTCTTCCCCTCCCTGGCTCTCTGCACTGCTCCCAGACCATTGACCGCACACGCACCCACGCACCCGCCGTACGAGTGGCACACCACGACGACGTCCTTTCCCTCGCCGTCGACGAGCCGCAGCAGACGCGCCCGGAAGTTCTCGACGTCGTCGGCGAGGCCCTTGGTCGGCGGCTCCGCGCCGATGCTGGGGTGGCCGACGGCCTCGGCGGTGAAGCCGGCCGTCGCCAGGTGCGAGATCACGCCGTCGAAGATGTCCGGGAGTATCCAGGCTCCCGGGGAGAACACGACGGTGGGATTGTTGGCGGGCTCCATCGGTGGTAGGGAGTCGTGGCGGGTAGTGATTGTGAGGACGGTATTGAGTGGGCTTTTTTTTTATTGCTCCCGCCGAGAACAAGCGCGGACCATTGCAGTTATAGGGTGATATTACAATCCCATCCGCTTTCCTCGCTGGCATCCTCACCCCTCATCCTCACCGTTGGGCCAGGTCGAGCCGAACTGTGTATATACACTGCATGCTGCACTCACCGAAGCGGAGTGGGGCGGCCACAGTCCTCAATCCGGAATCTCCAGCGATGGAGGAGGGGGGGTGTGGAAATTGGATCATGCGTGTTTGGTTTATCTATCTGTGGTGGCGTTGTTTCTGTTACCAGGTACCAGGCTATTTATCCATAATTCATCAATCGCGTGCAACCCGACTAGATCGTGGCGTTGCACGTATCTACGCAGGTCCAGCCCAACGTCGATCTCGGTAAGCTCGTTGTGGCTCCCCCCGCCCTCCGCCACGACTCTCGCACCAAGGAGATATCCGAAGAATTAAACGACAAAGGAACAACGAAAGGAAAGAACCGAAGGAAGCACCGCCTCCCCTTGCCGAAGGGGGGATGGGGTGGGGAAGAACCGCAGCCCTGTTCCCCAACCGCCGGCCTCCAGCCTCCTCTCCGTCTTCTGCTCCTGCTCCCTGAATTCCCACGCCGATATTTCGCTCTGTGCCTTCTCCTTCTGCGTTCGGCCCCCGCCGCCCCACATCTGTGGTGGCGAGGAAATCCAATATCGCTCGGCTGCACCTCTTGCGGGCAAAGAGATCCTGGATCTTGAGGCGATCCTTGCCTCTCCTAGTCTCTCCACATCGGCACCCACAGGCTCTTCTCTTCCGCCACGAGCAGTTCTTGGGTGGATGCTCGCGGGGTCTGGATCCTTTGCCGACACCACTTGCGCTTTGCGTGGGGGGCGGCTCGTTGTCCACTGCAGGTATGTACCTAAGTACTTACATCCTGGCCTGTCTATCTCATATGTACGTGCCGGCCGACCCTTTTTATTTTATTTACCTATTCATTAAATCGCGTGCGACCTATACATATAGATCATGGCGATAACAAACTGGTTCCTGGCCCCTGTCCGTACCTTTTTTTGGGGGCATGCGATCTATCTAGATCATGGCGATACCGTCTGTTTCCGTCCACTGTCCTTTCGGCACGATGCGGCTCCCCCCTGTTCTCCACCCTGGCCTGGCCCAAAGAACAAGAAATGTGTTTAAACCCCCTACTCACTCCCAATCCCATTCCTCTCCTCGGTCGCATCCCCCCGCTCCCGAAGCTCCACCTCTGGCACCTCGCTCGTGACATCACCCTCAGTGCTCTCCATCCCCACAGTTCGTCCCATATCCGTAGCCGAAAGGAAGTAAGATCGCCTGACTGCGGCGGTCATCTGCAAAGAGGTCCCGGATTTTAAGCCGATTTTTTCTTCCCCCGGTCTGCTTCCTCACCTCAGCCCGCGGAATCTTCTGCTGATGATTCCAGTGTGGGCAGCACTTAAAGAGGTGCTCCCGAGTCTGAGTCCGGTAGTGGCACTACCAGCATTTGGCTGTCGGCCACTGGTCGTACCGACCCACCCAGGGATTTAGATATCATCACACGAGTGAAATCTCATGTCTGGCCGATTGCGCACCAAGTTGCTGGGGGCGGTGTGGTCTCGCTCGGCAGGCCCCGGCTTGTACCGTACATGCCTGATACATAGCTGTGTATGTTCCAGATACGGTTTCGTTGTCCCGATCCTTCCCGTACTAAGAATAGTGCGTGGAGATGTACTGCCGGTCCGCACCGGCGATGTCGCGTGATGTCGCCAGGAGATGCTTGATCTTGATGTCGCTGCGCTCGATTGGGGATTGGGGGGGGGGGAGGACCCTATTCCCTCTCGTGTGGAGAGACCAGGTGCTAGATGTGGGCGATTTTGTGGGTTTTTGTTAAATGTAGCGGGAAACCATCGGAAATCATCACACGAGGGTTTTGCAATTGCTCCGTAAATGGATGGGTGGTCATGTGTATCCACGTGAGGGACCATGCCCATCGAATTGAATCGGAATGGACAAACAGAGAAATAAAGGAAGAATTTTTTTTTTAGTAAAGACAGTGATTGTGCGAATATCACTCGTTTCAGCCACTACAATTTTTCTTTCGATCAGCATCACGGGCTCCTGGCAAAGTGGGACCGTCTTCTCCCACTGCCACAACGCAACCCACTGCACAATCCGGTCGAGCAGTTCACCGAACAGAGTGAAGAGATATTTTAACTTTAATGGCAACATCAACATTTACATCGAATCGAGCAAGTCCGTAGACCCCCCACCTCCTCCACTCGCCGCATACATGCATACAATCCCCACCGCTCACTGTCCGTCTGTCGCTTCACATGTCCATCCACAGCCTCCTCAAACAGTCCATTGGAAAGAGAGAGAAAAAAAGGAAATATATTTTGGGGCTCCAAATCCACCAAACTCCTCTTTCCATAAGTAGTGTACGATCTCCACCCAAAAGCGCAGCAAAACTGAAAAAAAAGAAAAAAGAACGAAGAAAGACGCAGCCTGTATAAAAGGAACCGTAAGAAACCCAGCATGAAAAAAAAAAGCACCACACAGCGTACGCCAGTTTGTTGTTCGAATTGCTTTCCGTCTTTACGTGGTACCGTAGTGTTTAAGCTGTGCCTCATCGTCTTCTTCTCCTGCCAGTCTCTTGGTCTCCGAACGGAGTGCCGCGAGATCGAAGGCGCCGTCCTCATCCTCGCTCTCGTCGTCGCTCTCGTTCTGCCAGTCGCCCTTCTCGAACATGGCTCTCCCAGTGGCCTCCTTGGCAAGGCGAGCCTCCTCTTCGACTTCCTTCTTGGATTTTCGCTCGGCTTTCCACTTTTTGAAGCTCTCTTCGGTGACAGGAGTTCCACCTCCGGTGAGCTCGGCTCTGTAAAAGGGAGTTAGTGAAAATCAACACGAGAACTCGTAGAACATACCGTCGGGCCTCCAAAAAGTCCTCGAGTGTAAGGGTAGCCAATGGCGACTTGTCCATGAGCGCCTTCTCAGCTGCTCTCTGCTCCTTGGTCTTCAAAACGAATCCCGGGGGTAGCGAGTGCTTGTACATGCAGTCGTCACCACCGTTCGGGCCTGCACTCCCGTCATCAGTATTCACTCACCATCGCCAGCAGTGTACTAGCCGGAGACGACATACAAGTCCAGAACCATCCGTACTTCTGGTTCTCCACAGCCTCGATAAAAAACTTGCAGGGTTTGTCGGTAGTAGTCTTTGGGTTTCCGTGCTTGCTGGTAACAACCTCCCGCAGTTTTGCTTCGTCCCAGTTCTCCATGGAGTCCTCCTTCTTGGAGGTGTCCTTCCCTCTTGCGTCTTCGTAGAGATTCTTCTTCTCTTGCTTCCGCTCCACTGCAGGGTCGTGGGAGAATTTGCACTTCTTGCCTGTCCCGGATCAGCATCGGCCCTGCGGTTTCCTCGCCCCTCCGTCAATTAGGTAGACACACCTTTCTCACACCCTCCCTTCTTGAAGAACACGCACAGCACGGTTTTGGGATCAACCCCGAAGGGCACTTTCTGGACCTGAACGGGCTTAAACAGCTCGGCGGTCTCGCGCTTTGCCTCCTCGGCAGCCCTCTTCTCCGCCTCCCTCCGCTCCTTCTCCTCACGCTTCCGCTTCTCCTCCGCGGTGCCGGCCGATGCCGCCTGGGACTGGAACCGCTGTATCTCCTTCTGCGCCTTCCCTCCCTTTTTGTTCTTCATTCCGAACGTCTTGTCGGCAACCACCTTGGTGGCGGACGGCTTCGTGCCGCCCTTGGTCTGTTTCGGAGGCATTACGTGTCGTTGGGCGCGTGGTGTGGATAAAGAGGGTGGTGCAGTGCAGTCCGGTGCGGCTGTCTATTCTGTCCCGAAGGGATATCGTCAGTTGAGTTGTCCCGATTGACAGGAGGAGGAATTCTCGGAGGACTCACCGACTACAACTTCTTCACTTCGCTTTCACCGGCTGCAGTGTCGTCTTGCGGTTTTGTGCATACACAACCCCGGATATAGTTGAACGGTGGGGCAAGTTTCGCCTTCTTGGCGTGCTCAGTTCTCCCGGGGTGCCACGTAACGCACATCCTGGCCGCACCCAGCAACAACTCACGTAAACCACCCCCCAGCTTCTGGACACCTATCATCACCTTACGCAACCAAACAACCCTTCGACTTCCCGACGCGATAGAAAAAGTAACAATGATCACCGATAAAGACCTCAACTCCCTCGCGATATTTTTAGGAACCCTCACGATGTCGCTCATTGTGTTGTACCACTTCTTATCGGTCAATTCGGACAAAAACAGTAGCGGAAGCAAGAAGTTTGAGGGTGCACCAGTGCCGGTGGTGGTTACGAAATAGCTTGTATGTCTGACCAGGCTGCTGGAAGCGAAAGGGAGAGGCATAGGCTAATGTGTTCGGATATCCTTAGGGAACGACAGTCAGAACACAGTCGTGTTTACACCTACCGGTTATGTACGGTACTTGCGCGGCGGGGATGGAAGCGATAGCTTGAGGGTTCGAAGGGAAAAGCTGGAGGGAAGTAATGCTGGCTGGGCAGGCAGATTTCGAGCTTCGTGTTTGGTTTTCAGGAGTCATTGGTGTCTTTCTTATACCCATTGTTTGCCTGTTTGCCTGTCTATCACCGTCATCCGCGAGCAATGATTGCGAACGCGCTCGATGCTGGAGCAACTTGGCGATGCTCATTCTTCGTGCCTAAAAAAAGAAACAAAACCCAAGAAAAACCGTTGATTTAAAAGGTGCGGGACATAATGCTTGAAAGAAAACCCGCACTACGCCTTTCGCCATAGCTCAGTAGACCTACAAAACACCCTGCGCCAATTTACTTCTCTTCTTCGATTTTCTTGGAGGCAGGAACACTGGCGTCTATCTCGATGGGGGTCTCCTCCTGCTCGGAGACCTCTTCCTGCTCGTCCTTGGGGATGTCCTCGAGCTCCGGCATGTCGTCCTGTTAGATTGTTAACTCACGCACATCGCAATTCAGTCGGAAGGAAATTGCGTACGTCGTCTTCAGAAAGACCGCCCATTCCGCCGGAACCGCCGAGGCCCTGCATCATGTTCGCCATGTCCAGACCGCCAGAACCACCTTGACTCATCATCTTGGCGAAATCGAGGCCACCCATACTGTTGTCCATGTCGTCCATGTCGTTGTTGGTAGCCGAGGCGGGGTCCTCGGCATCATCCTGCTCATCCTCATCGACCCACTACAGTGAATACCAGTAAGCATGATTATCTTTACATTACCGGCAGTTGGACAGGAAAGATTACACACCTTGTCGAAGTCGGTCTTGATGAATTGCAGCTTCTTTGGCTCCTTCGAGAGCCTCGGCCAGTACTCGGACTTGATCTCCTTCTTCCGCAGAACGAACTCAATGCCGCGGCCAGAGTGGTGGGTCTTGGACAGCGTCTCGTCGATCTCGGCGTACAACTCGAGTTCGAGGGCGTACTTCTTAAACTTGTTCTCGCCCGAAAAGCTGAGCTTGGTGGATGTGAGCTCGACCTTCATGGAGTCCTCGCGAATGTCGGGCGCCGTTATGGTCAAGCAAACGATGTTCTTCGCTTCATCGTCTACGGAAGAGCGCTGGGCCCAGAGAACTGAGACATGTTAGCCGCGTGTCCCGGAGAAAACGGGATTGGATGAGTGCGCGTCAATGGGGCCAGATATGTGGTTGAAGCGGCAGTTTAATGCATCGCATCAAAAATAAAGAGCGACAAGGATGAGGAAGCGATACGGGGAAGGAGGTTAGAAGGAGCAGGTACCTTCAGGAGTAACTGGTGCAGACATGGTGATGAGTGAAGAGGTTGGGTTTTCTTGTGTGGTTGTGGGTGGTTTGATGGGGGTTGTTGTGTAGAGGGGGTTGTTGTGTGGAGGGAGGGGGGGTTGTTGTGTGGAGGGAGGGAGGGTTGGTTGGTGTAGGAGAGGGCAGGAAAGAAGGTGGGAAGAACGATGCTGTGCTTAGAATAGTGGGGTTGATTTGCGAGGAGTATGATAACTAGCCGGCGGAACCTGCGTCACAGCGGAGAAGCGCAGCGAAGCTTAGAGAACATTCCATTTAAATGCACCGATAGTTGAGGAAATCTGCTACATGACCAAAAGATTATTCCTCGGTCCCTTTCCTACTATCAGATCTTGAGTTCTTTGTTCTCTCGCATTCATCCTGCGCGGGGTATGGTGTAGAAGGACGTGCCTCAAAAGCTGGGGTTGACCCCAGGTAGATGGTTACCCTCCGAGAGCTCACCTCCCCTCGCTCGTGCCTATCTAGACCCGAGCTCAAACCAATACAACCACCGGAAAATAAGCCTAATCTTAACGATCCCTCTACAAACACCCCGCTCTTCCCTGCAAGATTCTAACTATATCCCAAGCATGGAGTCGATTAAAGCAATGTTCTGGAAGCCCGATCCGGCAGCCCAAGTATCACTTCCTTCCTCCTCGTCCCATCCTCCTCCTTGTCGCATAAGGACTCACATACGCCCTCCAGCTCCGCAAATGCAACCAACTGATCCGCAAAAACACGCGCGAGCTGGACCGTCACATCCGCGATCTCAAACTTCTCGAGACGAAGACACGCAGCCTCATCATTCAAGCCTCCAAGTCGCGCCACAATGCGGCACAGCAAACCCGTATGCTCGCTGTCGAACTCGTGCGTATCCGCCGGCAGTCCACGCGTCTCGCCACATCACGTGCCCAACTGCAGTCGGTTATGATGCAGGTCAATGAGGCGTTCTCGGTGCGGAAGATTGAAGGTTCGATCCGAGCGAGTACATCGGTCATGAAAGATGTGAACTCCCTCATCCGTCTGCCGGAGCTCACAGGCACCATGCGGGAGTTGAGTATGGAGTTGGTCAAGGCGGGGATCATAGAGGAGATGTTGGATGACACGCTTCCTGCCGAGCAAGAGTTAGATATGGACGAGGAGGTTGAGGGTGAGGTTGATAAGGTACTGGGCGAGATTATGGCTGGCAAGCTGCAGAAGACTGGTGAGGTGCCTAGCGCGCCGCTTACGGAGCCCGAGCCTGAGCCCGAGCAAATGGAGGACGAAGCTGGTCTGGAGGATATGAGACAGAGATTGGCAATCCTGAAAAGTTAAGGCTGTCAGTTGGCTGGAGACTCGTCGTGTTGGTTTCGGCACGTTGGCACAGTACGGGTTGTTTGTTTGTGAAGGCCATTGCTTACTGCGTTTACAACATCTCATTTGTTTCTTTTCTTCCATGAGTCTAATTTTTTTTCTTTTATTCGTGCGCCTGGGACTGTTTGCTTTTATTGTCATCTGTATTTCATACTGCATATACATCCGCATGGCCCTTAGACCGTGAGGCGATGGGAAGTCACTTACGTGCTATCATCCGCCGCCGATCACGGTGCTGCTGCACCTGTTCAGAACAACGAGACGCGCTGGTATGTTCACCAAGATCTTTATCAGATGTGAGCATGTCCTCACTCGTTGAAGCACGTCGTCCACTTCTGCTATCGGACTTCGAGGTATTTTTATCAGGAAGATTGCCTGCCATAAACTTTCCCTCCATTCACTCCCCTTCAACAAGGGGCTCGCTGTCTACCTGTAGGACCGTGCTCTACGCATAGGGAGATAAACTCTCACCTGGAGAGAGATCGAAGTTGATGGTATATCTCTGTTCATCTGTGTATGTACCTACCCTTTTCCCCCAATGACAATGACACTCGGTATCCGTTTCTACGCAAGTTTTGATTCCCAGCGTATGTACCGTAGACCTGAAGTAAACAGGTTCCTTTGAAAGCATGCGACCTTTGATGGAAGCTTCTCTCTAATTCGCGAGGTCTAGCTAGGCCCCGAATATGCACAATGACGCCATTGGTTGGCCAGTCCGATTTCGCAACTGCTCGCACGGTCGTTCAGAGTTCAAGCGCCGCCACAGCTCGCCGCGGTTAATGGCAATCGAGTGCACCTGGTGATGCGTTCACAAGAGCAATCCGCCGAAACTGCGCCCTGGGTCCAGAGACGTATGCTCCCACGAACACAGGCTAGCTTTGCAATCCCCTTCTTGAAAACTTTCCGCGGAATGCACCGCTTAAACAGGAGTAGCGAACATCTAGACACTCGCCGATAGTCTTTACTTCCGAGTTTACATAGAATTCGACAAGCTGGCTGACGCAAGCTTCTGTCCTGTTTTCTCTCATCGTTAGAGCCGATATGCATGCTATCTTCTCTCATACTCTCTCACTCGTGTGGCGGAGCCGCAGCATGACAACAAACGCCAGCGTTGCCCTAACCAGCGAAAGGGCGCTAGCGCCACTCCCTTAACCTCAACTCCCCCATCCAACTCTCCCTTCTTCCTTCACATCACTGCAACTCTTCGGCAACAGCCTTTGTCAACCACTCAACTCCCAACATTTTCGCTCTCACTAACTACTTCGCTCCCATCAACTACTTCGTTCCCACCAACAACCCGTACAACTTCTTCTACTTCTTATTCTTCACGCGTTAACTATATCCCTCGGTCGCGTCTCTTGACACAACTCATTCTCACACCCCACACCCTTCACATCTCGATCAATAATGGCTTCCAACCTTGATCGCTCTCTCGACGAGATCTTGGCCACCCGCCCTCGTGCCAACCGTCGCGGCGGCAAAGCTACTACTGCTACCGTCACTGGTGGCATCCGCAAGCGATCGTCTAGGGTTGCCGCTCAGAAGGCGAACGTCTCTATCGTCAATAATACTTCCACCAAGGCCAAGGGCGTTCCTACTGGACCCTCTGGCAAGGTTGTTTCCTCCAAGATCATTGTCTCGAACCTGGTGCGGCCCCCTATTTTGCATCCATACGACGCGACTTCTAATAGTTTCCTTACAGCCTTTCGATGTCTCGGAGCAGATGATTAAGGTACGTCGCTTGTACGACTGAGTCATGCCATGCATGTCTTGAGGAGACGGGAACGCGTACATTTGCAACGGAAGCGCGAGAGTTGTTGCGACGAAGCGTTACCGCGAGGGCTTCTATGCCTGTCGATGATCTGCGTCTGCGCTCACGTATATTGCGGCATGTCGCGACAAGGCACGGTCTAGCACGCGCCTCTGGCGCGTGCCATGATGACTATTTGGTTCACCCTTGAGGATCGAGATGACCACGATCGACTTGGATTCGGTTTGAGATCACATCGAGAAGGGGAGGACCAGATGACCCCGAAGCACTCGCGCCGCCCCCCCGTCCCCCGCTCGTGGAGGTGGTGTCGGTGGTTGCTTTTACCAACGGACACCAGAGGGGATTGTAGCAGAATCTATTCGATAATTGCCTGATGGTTGTTTACGATCACATCTGGGAGAGGCTATTCGCTTGGATTCTGCAGGCCCCCTTTGGGTCCTTCACCGAACATCACCTTGCTTCCGTTCTCGTCTCCCCATCAAGGCGCTTCCGAAAAATCGGAGATATCGAATGTTTGGGACGATTTTCTAACGTAGATTTTACTTGTTAAAGGAATACTTTCAGTCGGTCGTTGGCCCTATTCGCCGCGCCACTCTCACTTATGGCCCCAATGGACAGTCTCGTGGTGTTGCCACCGTCGAGTTCCAGAAGTCTGAACATGCTACTCTTGCTGCTCAGAAGTATAACGGTGTCGAGGTTGACAGCAGGCCCATGAAGGTTAGTAACATCTTTCATGTGATTATTGAACTACAACTGACAGTACTTTTACAGGTCGAGTTGGTCGTTGACCCCACTGCTCCCACTAGCTTTGCCGATCGTGTTGGGTATGTTTGAATCTTCGACCATGTGCTGCCACAGCGCTGACACCCAATCAGTGCGCCCAACAAGATCACTCCCCCCAAGGCTAGGGCCGATGGCAGACTCAAGGCCACCCCTAAGCCCGTCACCTCTACTGTTCGTGGACGCGGAGCTGCCCGTGGCAACAAGGCTGCTGGCGCTCGTGGCGCTGGACGTTCTGGAAACGGCCGCTCCAAAACCAAGACTGCTGAGCAGCTCGACCAAGAAATGGCCGATTACTTTGGTGGTAACGAGACTACTGCTGCCGCGGCTCCTGTCGTGGCCGCTAACGGAGGAAGCATCGGCATGGACGATGACACTGTTTTGGTTGGTACACTTTGATTTTCTGAACCCTTTAATACGGATCGACCTTGCGGATCATTCGATGCAGCTGGTCACGGCGGCTGGAAGACGGAGACCTCTTCCATCAACAAGACATTGGATCAATCGTCGACCGGGGGACCGCTTCGAGACCAGCTACGCTCTGGGGAATAGTAAGCTGATAAGGACTTTTCTCGTGCTACAGTAAACGGACGTCTTGCGCAGTATATGGGACGGGTAATTGACAACAATATACCGTACTCAAGGGAGAGAGAGGGGAGGGCCGAAACTGGCGACTTTGACGAATGGACTAGCAAACGGACATGATTTTCGGGCAGGGAATCATTTTCATAGTATACTCTTTTTTCTTGTTAGTGTTTTTTTTTCGGGTTGGGTATCTCATGACGTACTTTTTTTTTCTTTCCTCCCCCGCGTTCTGCGGGGTTTGGTTTATGTTTCGGTTCTCAGACGGTGAGCGGTGCTTGGTTGCTTTTGGGTATCAGTTGGGCACAGTAGCATTTTCTGTAATGTTGATGAGTGAGCGCAAGATTGCCTACGTAGGATGGTACTGTCCGAACTGAGTCTTACAGTGGCGCATTTCTTTTGGACGGAGCTGAGACCACGATGACGTCCGTCGTAGTCCCAATGTTAGTGCCATCGGTCGTTAGGCGATCTATATACTGGAGGATGATTTATTTACTGTTCCGATCGTGCAGGCCCCAACTTTTTAATCCTTTTCACCTTCCCGTGTCTACGCCCACTTTACATTAAACCACTTCATTATACCCGTGTAAGTGCTCCTTTCTCCTTGTCTTGCGTCATCCTGCGCTCGTTGAGATGGAATGATATTTCGACTTTTACACGTTCCGCCCACAACGATTGTTTCGAGGATATTGCCACGGGCGTTGGTATTCCGCTGCAACGTTGGTAATTGCTGGATACCACGATCAAGGACTCGCATGCATATTAGACGATATAAATGTGTGCCCTGGGAAACTTCGGGAATATTCCTAAGGAGGATGCTGACGATAATAGCGGATATGCCACCGAATATGCCACCGAAACGCAAAGCCGCTGCCATAGCTGCCATGACAGAGAGCGACGGGGACGAAAGCGGTAGTAGTGACGGCTTTGTCCCCAGGGACTCGGAGTCAGAGGAGTTCGATCTAGAGGCTGAGCTTGGAGTAAAGAAGGCGAAGCCTAAAGGCAAGACTGCAAAGAAAAAGGCGGCGAAGAAGGATGGGGAAGAGGGAGAGAAGAAGAAACCGGTAGCTAAACGGAAGCGCGCGAAGGAGAAGGTACCGGAGGAAGGGGAGGAGCCTCGCGTCAGACCGCCAGAGTTTAACAGCTATTATGTGCCTGTTCCGTTCAAGGGACGGATAGGATATGTGCGCCCACTCCCCTCTCGCTCGCTGCTACGTAGCTAGGTGGATGATCGATCATAAGTGCTGACGGAGCGTCGTCTGTCCAGGCGTGTCTTAATACCTACCTCCGCACCAGCGTTCCCCCGGTCTTCTGCTCCCGAACGTGCAGGATCGACACCATCCTCAAGCAAGGAGAATGGAAGACCGCCGGCCTACCCTTCGTGCAATCTCTCGGCCTGCAGAACGCAAAGGACCTGTCCACCCTGATCCGCTGGAACGAAAAGTACAGGATCCGCTTCCTTCGCATCTCCTCCGAGATGTTCCCCTTTGCCTCGCATCCAAAGTACGGCTACAACCTCGGATTCGCGCGGGAAACCCTGGCCGAGGCGGGAAAACTCGCGATGAGGTTCGGGCACAGACTCACGGCGCATCCCGGGCAATTCACACAGGTGGGCAGCCCCAGGCCTGAGGTTATCAAGGCTAGCATCAAGGATCTGGAGTATCACTCGCAGCTGCTGAACGGCCTGGGGCTAGAGGATCAGGCGGATAGAGATGCAGTGATGATCCTGCATATGGGTGGTATGTTTGGGGACAAAGGAGAAACGCTCGACAGGTTCAGGAAGAACTACAAAGGGTTGAGTGAGGATGTCAAAGCTCGTTTGGTGCTCGAAAACGACGACGTGGTAGATATATCTATCCCCCGGCCAGATATTCTTCCGGAGCATTTGCAGAAGGAAGTTTGGCTGATGGAACAGATCTGGTCTGTGCACGACCTCCTTCCCATCTGCGAAGAGCTCAACATTCCCCTCGTTCTCGACTACCACCATCATAACATAATCCACGACGACTCCATGCGGGCGGGAACGGAGGACATCCAGGCACTATTCCCGCGGATCAAGGCCACATGGACACGCAAGTGTATAACGCAGAAGCAACATTACTCTGAGCCTTGCGACGGCTCCGTCACCGGCCGTGAGATGCGAAAGCACTCTCCCAGAGTCCTCAACCTTCCGCCGTGCGACGATACGATGGACCTCATGATCGAGGCGAAAGATAAAGAGCAGGCCGTCTTTGAGCTATATAGAAAGTATAGGATCGAAGATGGGGGAGGATTCAAGGAGGTCGTGCCGCACGAACGGAGCGACGACAACAGGCCGCCGAAAAAGGGGGAGGCGGAAAGGGAGGAAGTGCCGCAGGAGGAGGTGGGGATGGGAGGACCGGAAGGAAGGGTCTATTGGCCTCTTGGAAAGGAGGAGTGGTTGACGCCGAGGAAGAGGGTGGTCAAGAAGAAGGAGGTGCAAGAGCTGGAGGGCGGGGTACCGCAAAAGACGAAGGGCAAGAAAGTGAAGCAGGAGGTCAAGGGCGAAGAGGAAACACCACCAGCTCCATCAGCAAAAAAGCCCAAGCGCACCGCACGGCCGCCGAAAGCAACGACATCCAAATCGGCGTCCAACACTCCTGCACAACCTGCGAACAAAACGCTGAGACGCGGAAGATCGGCGAAAGAGATCGTGCATCCGCCACCGCCACCGCCGCCGATGGATCCGGACTCGTCGTCGGGGCTTAGTGATCTCGACGAGGATATGCTTTTGGACGCGGAAGCTGTGGCGGTGGTTGTATGCGCGAACGAGGATGTATAGTGGGAGGGTTTTCATTCTTTTTTTTTTCATACAGCATGGAGGGAGGCTGTGTACGACAGGTGATCGGATTACTCTGTTTGGGTGATGTATGTAGCTGGAATGCGACAACCCGTCTTTCGATATATGTATGTGAAGCTCACAACCCATCACTCACCGGCCCCGCGTCATCCGAGATCACCCGCTGCTCCTCGTGGTGAAGTCAGCAGGCTGCACGCGAAACAAAGCAATGTTCTCTCTCTCTCCCGAGGCCGAGTCGGCAGCGCAGTTCAGGAAAAAGGGGGGGGGGGGGGGGTGGTGGAAGTTATTAGCGAGCAGATGACATACACGTCTCGTATCACGTGTCCCGTTTTTCTTTGATGCTTCTTTTCGATGGAATCCAGTTGGCTAAGCCAGCTGCCGGTTCCCGCCGAGCAAAAGCTATGTAGATATGTAGGTATGTACTTATGTATGTATATTCGTACCCGATCTATGTACCTACGTATCTATCATACATACATACAACGCACACAGAGCCGTCAACCCGGACGGGCCCGGCGCTCGCAGATACTTGCGCACTCTGCCGCTGCCTGCTGGTTACACTGCGCCGCGCTACATAGCGATGTAACTACTGTGCACGGTATGTATGTATCGTAGCTGGCTGTGTCGACAGCTTACAGAGCACGCATAGCATGGGATTCACTGGCACGGGTGGAGCAGCACTGCGCACGGGCGCGGGCTGTTTCCGACTGGTGGGCGACGGGGATGGGTTGGGAAGAGGTCACATGGGCCCGGCCGGCGCGCAAACGACCACCACCGTCGCCGCGATCTGGCCCGAGCTACAAAATCTTTTCGGACAGCTCCGTCCGGCCAATCACGTCCAATCACTCAGGGAGTCGATTCGAGAAGAGAGCGTCACGTATAAAATTCCGCAATAGAGAGGAAAACTAAAAAAAAAAAAAAAAAAAAAAAAAAGAGGAAAACGAAAACAAAAAAAAAAGTCCCCAATTGTAATCCCACTGCCCCTCCAACCACCAACCCCGGACCAATCACCCCCCACAAATCCAGAAATTGTTGTTCAAGTATGCGCGTGCATGATCGTTGTAAATTGTAATACCCCAAACCGAACCAAACAAAGGAGAGCCTCCCCCCATCCCGCCCCCCCCGCCTACCCACCCAACTATGCTGCCCAAAGAAAATATAAAGAAATAAAAATAAAAACACCTTCAACCATGATTTGCTGTCCTGCTGTCTTAAATTTGAGATGCGAAAAGGAAATGGTGAAATGCGGATGGATGACGCAGAAAGAAAGAAAGGAAAAATGGAAGAAAAAGGAGACAACGCCGTGATATAATCGTGCTCGTATTCTGGAAAGGCCGAATCAAAAGAGAATAAAAAAACAATCAAGATCGGAATCCGAGTTTCGTTTGAATGGTTGCAGAAAAAAAAAGGGGGGGGGAAGAAAGCAAAGGCATACAAAAGCAAGAACAACAATGAATCACTCAAGCGGCCGTCAATGGTCCTCCGAACGCTCTAAGGTCCAACTGCTGTTGCGGCCCACCCGACGCGGAAGACTGCTGATTGTGGGATACCAGGGCGCGCAGCATGTAATCACCGTGTTGGTGGTGGTGATATTGGTGCGGGAGCGAGGGAGCGCTTGCGTTTCTTTCCCACGACGACGAGCTGCGGCTGTCATCCGACGATGGGGAATGGGATTCGTTGAAGGAGCGGTCATAGCTGCGCTGCGTGAAGGGGCCTGCAGATGTGGGAGTGCGGGTTCGGGGACTGCTCGAATAGCTGGAGTCGGCGTCCGACGCTCGCTCTTTCTCTGCTGCCCCGCCTCGGTTATCCGACCCTCGGGCCTTCTTGCTGGCCATGCCGCTGTTGCTGTCACGAGTGTCGCCGTCGGTAGGCGCACGATGTCGCTTTCGAGTCTTGGGTGAGCTGCCGCTCTGCCCCTCCGCCGCGTCCTGGCCGCCGTCGTCGTCGCCAGTATCGCCGTCCGAGCGCGGCTTCTGGTTGACGCCTATTGACACCGCCAGCGCCAAGTCCACGTTCGGCAGCAGTTCGACATCGGGGAACCTCCCACCGTTCTGCTGCACCTCGATTTCGATCTTATCCAGCAGCCTGTAGACGTCTTGGATAGTCCTCTCGGAGCCAGTGTACTTCATCAGCCAGTTGGAGCCGCCCCCGGCAGAGCTCCTTCGTCTGAAGGGCGTCGTGGTCGAGGAGCGTCGGCTGCTCTCGCCGCTGGCTACGAGCTCGGCATGGCCGTCCGCATCATCATCTACCACGGCACCATCGTCACCCTCGATGTCCTCGGCGTCGTCGGGATCCTCCGCGTTGTCACCCTCGCGGTTCATCCGCAGCTCCTCGCGCCGGCGGACCTTGATCACCCACTGTTTGACACCGCCCCATTGCTCCAGCCGCGCGCACTGCCGTCGGACCAGCTGTACCTGCTGTCTGGCAAAGCCTCGAGGGTTCCGGTACCGTGACCGCTGATAGTGCTTTCGGCAGTAATAGACCCACACGTTCTTGGGGATTTGCCGAGTTGAGAGTTTGTTCCGGCCGAAGATGTGGGAGACCACTTTCCGGAGCGGAGATTCCGTCATGCAACCGGCGCAGTAAGAGCACTTTGGCTCTTCGTTCAAGAACTCGTGGGTGGCCGACAAACTACTGCCGCCAACTGCTGGCTGTCTGTTGGACGGCGTAGGGGCTCCAACGATTGTCCCGGACGATGATGAGCCGGTGGGCGTCAAGGGTTCAGGCGATGGACGGAATAGCGGTGCATCGTCTGCAGTCTGCGTTGCCATTGACGATGTGCGTGCCTCTGGAGTAGTGGCCATCCTCAGTGCGGGACTGCTCAACGCTCGTCAGCAAATGCGGAACAAAATGTGCACAAACAAAACAAAACAGATCCGTACTCTATATTGATGCTGGAGTTCCTCCCACCGCGTTGCCCCGCCCCACCCTCGTCGGCGGATCCCCTAGCTCCGCTCCGCCCCGAGAGCAGATCCACCGCCAGCACCTCCTGGAGGCTGCCACGGCCCCCCAGCGTGGCTCTCTCCATTGCCACGTCGGCGAACCTCATCAACGGATCGGTGGGCCCACCGCCACTCCTGGGGGAATGGCTGGTTAGTGGTGCGTATGCGGGCATCGGTGGCTGGTTTTGCTGTTGATGTTGAAGTTGACCATATGACCTAGGCCTCGATTGGAAATACTGGGGTGCGTATGGGGTGCTTGAAAAGTAAGCCATGTGTCCACTGGTTCCGCCAGCTCCCTGGCCACCCTGTAACGGCCGGTGAGCAGTTGATCGTGGTGAAATAGCTCCGTCGGGCGGCATCGTCGGCTGTTGTTGCATATTTACGAGAGCCGTGAAGGGCGGCAATGCCCTCTGCTGTTGCTGACGAGACAATGACTGCTGCTGCTGCTGCTGCTGTTGATGATGGTACTGCTGCTGATATTGTTGTTGATGCTGCTGCAGCTGTTGGTCCCTGCTGCCGTGTCCAGGAAATGTCGAGACTGCTGGAGTCGTACTACCGCTGCCGCCACTGCCACCGCTCGCAATAGCCTTTCCCCCGAACCACGCACTGTTGGCTGGGTGTTGCTGCAGCACGGGCTTCTCCAATGGGCTGGTAGCAGCCGCCGAAGCGGTGAGGGAGGGCTCGCTGTATGGACTTCGGTAGGACGCAGTGTGCTCGCGAGACACAGTCGGGCCCTGTGGGTATGGCAGATACGGCAGGTTCGACATCATGTGGGGGTTTGAGGATGAAGGCGGCACAGGCGAGGATGTCGACGATGGCAGAGATGCTGTACCGTTGCCACGGTGGACGAGAGGCTCCTTAATAAGGCCGGTGGCTCGACCAAGGAGTCGACGTTGCTGGGGATCCCCAGCACCAGTGGCAGCGGAAGGGGAGGAAGAGAAGGCAGAAGCAGTGGAAGATGAAGGGTGAGGCGTGGCAGAGTCTGTGGCGGGAGCAGTAGCGCCCGTCGGCGAGGAAGGGCCATTGTTGAGAAGGCTGCCAATTCTCATGGTGGCTTTTGCTGCGCTGGCTGGCTAGCTGTGGGGCACTGTTTTTGCTTTCCGTCGTTGCTGCTGCTGCTGCTGCTGCTGTTGTTGTCGTTGTGGAGCTTGTCGATAAACAAGACGGAATAGAATGGGAGGGAGGCCTTTGTGAGATGGCAAGTCGTTTTCCTGGTGTTTTGTAGAGCGACTACGGAATAAAAAAAGCGAAAGAACGCCCGTTCGTCTCCTTCCCTGGCGGATGGCAGATGGAAGCTGGCAGATGGGGTGCAGATGGCCCTTTGCCGTGTGGTCCCCTGGACAGCGAGCTCCCTCCCGTTTGCTGCGGCCAGGTATATCTCTTGCGGACGTGGTCGAGCGCACACGGGTAGCAAGTTGGTCAGTTGCTGTTTCCCGGCCACGCGACTGATCGGTGATTCGCCGAAATAACGGGAAGCCGTAGAGTAGACGAGAGGGAGGCTATCAGCGAAGAGAAGGTGTGGACGACGAACGCGGGACACAGACGGAATATATAGTATCAAATCTGCAGGGCGGGATAGAATGGTGGGGAAATTCAATGGGCCCTGCTCCTTTGGCGCCTGGAGCAAGCAGTTGGCACAGCTTCCTCTGTCCCCCGCCCCCCTCCGTCCTCCGTCCGTCCGTCCCAGACCTGGAGACGAACAGGTGCGGAAAAGGCCCGAAAGGCGCTCCGCCCACAGCAGCAATTGCTCTAGAAGGCTGAAGCCGGACGGATCCTTCCTGCGGGCAGACAGAGGACGAGATGGCCGTGTGGGGCGCGGTTGCTTGCCAGCACTCGCTTGCTGACGGCGAGGGCAAGAGATGAGGTGATGCTAACAGCCAGACAGGGAGATGACTGTGAGGACTGCTAGGCGGGAGCGGGAAGGCCTCGGCGCCGCCGCAATCACCGTGCCAACCTTGCGACCTAGCTCCTCTCGCTCTCGTTCTCTTGGCTGTGTCGCTCTGGTCCTCCCTCTTGCTCGCTCTCTCGCGCTCTCTCGTTCTTTCTCGCTCTCTCTCTTCTCCTTCTCCACTACGTAGACGACCGAATGGGAGGACGAAGCAGATGGCGGGGGTGTGTGCCAAAAGGGCTGTCCGTGTGGAACTCTGGTAGGAAGCGGAGGGGAGGGAGGGAGCTGCGAGGGGTGCTATCGGGAAGCAGACTGCACCTGATGTCGTGTCCCGTCCAACGCTTCGCCCTGCTTGTGGTTCTTGCTTACCAATGATGATGAGCCTTTGGACCGCTACAGGTGGGTTCGCGGAATTGACGGGGAAAAAGAAAACGGAATAGGCATGTACCTAGGGAGCAGTGAATTGGCGGAGAATGGAGGGTTCGAGAGGGGTGAGGGAAGAGGGGGAGGGAGGAGGGGTGATTGGATATATCTGACGATGGCGATGGCGATGGTGATGGGATGGGATGAGGCTTGGACCGGCTTTGACTTGACTGACGAACGAAGATGGACTCACTCACAGCTATGGCTGGATAGACGCGGTTTACTTGCAACCAACTTTCTTTCTTTTTTTTTCCTTTTCGCGCACTCTTTCACTGGCTCGTTCTTGCTCTTCTTTTCTTGCAGTTGGTCGACTGGGCAGCCTTCCCTTTTTTTCCTTTTTTTCCTCGCCTGAGTTGTTGCGGTGGATACTTTAACTCCTTCTATCCTTCTTCTTCTTCTTCTTCTTCTTCTCCTTCTTCTTCTCCTTCCGTTTCTTCCGTTTCTTCTTCCCTTTTCCCTCCCCTCTCGTCCACTTATTTCCTTCTTATTTCTTCTTTTTTTTTTCTCCAAGATCCACCGATAGCTCTCGCGGGGCGGCGGGAACAAACGAGAGGCCCTATAACGGGCTTCTTATATATATTTTTTTGCTTTTTTTTGCTTTTTTGTTTTATTTTTCTTACCTCCCCAGACGGAGGAGGGCGGGGTTTTTGTTCCTTCCGCCTTCCCGCGGGCTTTTCGTTGTCCTCCAATCCCACTCACGCTCAGCAGTACGGTTTCCCTTATTTCTTTCTTTTTTTTTCTCTCTTTTTCTTTTTCAATTCTTATTTTCTTTTATCTTCCAGGCAGCCTTCCCCAGTGTTGCGCTTTCGAAGAGCCGCGTGGGAACCCTCCCCCCCCGGCTTGTCGTCAAAGCCCCGCGTCTGGCGCTGACGAGGTCTTGCCTGCCTTGCTGTTGCAACGTCCACCAAGGACGCTCAGATGAACTATGTCAACGCGGCAGCAGCGGTGGAACCAGGGGGATCTGTAAAGACGCACAGGGCTGGGGGGCTGGGAGTTGGGTATGTGTGGGGTGATGGTGATGGGGTGTTGGGG